>Ga0255336_100216_pt1 | contig 117232 bp, 106 predicted proteins | sample MeOH1_35cm_T3_17_FD_189102 | JGI IMG/M metagenome (GOLD analysis project Ga0255336, IMG submission 189102) | Sandy soil microbial communities from University of British Columbia, Vancouver, Canada - MeOH1_35cm_T3_179 | ecosystem: Engineered > Artificial ecosystem > Sand microcosm > Unclassified...
AGCGGGCACGGCAGTTCGGGCAGGCATTTACCGACTGAGTTACTCGCTCGGCACGTCAGGCAACAAACCGATTGACGTTCACAATGTGGAATGACGGAATTTTCTGGGGTTCCGGCGTAGAACCCCTTCCTTCAACAGATATGAACTGTTGATTAACTTTCGTGATGGATAACGGTCCAAAGTGGGAACGTCCGAGCCAAAGGCAGGTAGCAGTTGCTCCTCTGGAATTTGGGAGCACGTCGCCGCCACGTTTCTGGGAAAAGACGGGCTCTAAAGAGACAGGCTCGCTGCGCGGTTAAATCCAAGTTGATATGGAGGGCAGAAACGGGAGCTGGAAACTCCGATTCGCCGCCCTCAGTCTGAAGTTGGATTGGTGGCAAGTGGGCTGCGAGGCAAAACTGCTGCATGAGCGTCCATTGGAACGAGGAGCAAGCGAATGCCGGGTCGTCATCGCCCGGATATGGGTTCAGGCGTTGCCTGACCTGAAACGGGGCAGACTTGTGCGTGGTGCAGCTGTTACAAGTACACGTTCGAAATCCCTCTGCGGGCAGTTGAGAGAGACGGGCAGGGTTCCGATCAGCGGCCGCGGTCCAGCGATGGGATAGGTTGATGAAATGAGGCGTGTGAAGGGCTTTGAGCAGGATGGTCAACTCCGGCGTCACCGTGACGCTTCACGCTGCGCTCAAGCCGAATGCGGAAAGCTCGCACGGACGGTTCTCCAGGTCGCATTCCCGCAAGGAGTCGCGGCTACCCAATTCTTCTAATCTGATCGGTTGCAATCGGTCATCTTTGCAAACCATCTGTACTGTAATAGCTGTCCGCATCGGGGCCTGAAAGAGATCATCCAACGCCTGAACGCAAAGCGCTGTCAGCCCATACGTCCTAGGTCGCAATCCGTCACCTTTCGCCAGCCTTCGATATGACGGACTTCAGTTGATACCGTCAGAAGCAGATCTGTTTAAAGTTTGGGCGCGAGAACAGGCAGCGCCTGTGCCTGTATATCGGGTCGTTGGGCAATTGAGTGGATGTTAAAGCACTCCTTTTGCGATGGACTCGATGCCGGACGGGTCGCAATCCGTCACCTTTCGCCAGCCTTCGGTATAACGGAGTCGGTTGATACCGTCAGAAGCAGATCTGTCCAAAGTTTGGACGCGACAAACAGGTCGCAATCCGTCACCTTTCGCCAGCCTCCGGTACAACGAGAGTCGGTTGATACCGTCAGAAGCAGGTCTGTACAGTTTGGACGCGAGAACAGGCAGCGCCTGTCCCTGTATATCGGGTCGTTTGGCAATTGAATGGATGTCAACGCACTCCTTTTGCGATGGACTCGATGCCGGACGGGTCGCAATCCGTCACCTTTCGCCAGCCTTCGGTATAACGGAGTCGGTTGATACCGTCAGAAGCAGATCTGTCCAAAGTTTGGACGCGACAAACAGGTCGCAATCCGTCACCTTTCGCCAGCCTCCGGTACAACGAGAGTCGGTTGATACCGTCAGAAGCAGGTCTGTACAGTTTGGACGCGAGAACAGGCAGCGCCTGTCCCTGTATATCGGGTCGTTTGGCAATTGAATGGATGTCAACGCACTCCTTTTGCGATGGACTCGATGCCGGACGGGTCGCAATCCGTCACCTTTCGCCAGCCTTCGGTACAACGGGAGTCCGTTGATACCGTCAGAAGCAGATCTGTACAGTTTGGACGCGAGAACAGGCAGCGCCTGTGCCTGTACATCGGGTCGTTGGGCAATTGAGTGGATGTCAACACACTCGTTTTGCGACGGACTCGATGCCGGATGGGTCGCAATCCGTCACTTTTCGTATGCAGGCAACAAAAAGATTCGGCGCCCGTCCCCTACGAACGGCCAGAGAAGCTGGCGCCGGGTCAGAATCTGTTCCTTTTTATATCCAGTCGCGACGGAGCGTCCCATGGTTCATCCGTCCATGCATTCCGGGTCGCAATCTGTCACCCTTCCTATCCAGCCACATCGAAAGGCGTTCGCCGCTCGCCTCGTAGGAGGCGAATGGTCAGAGCAGCCGGCCGATCAGACGGAAGCTGACACTTTCAATACCCTTTAGTCGCCATGAACGCCGCGGGTCATCATCATGCGCTTCGGGTCGCAATTGGTCACCTTTCGCGGACAGGCCACATCGAAGAGCGTGCGGCGCTCGTCCCGTTCGAGGCGAACAGACAGGCGAGCAAGGCTGCCAGTCGTCAACGCCGGTGGCTGGCCAACCCCGAGAACCGCGACTATTTCCGCGGTGCCGAGCAGGTCGCGCGCGCACAGTGCTGGCGCGCCCAGCATCCGCGGTACGGGTGTCGTGCCAGCACCGCGACGACCGTTGCGTTACAAGATGACCGCCCCGCGCAAGCGATTGAAAACAAGAGGAATCGGCATGTCTGGCAGGAGACGCGTTACACGAAATCTTCTCGGCGCAACCGGCCGTCCTGATTGGGCTGATCGCGCATCTGACCGACAGCCCGTTACAAGAAGACATAGTCTGCAGCACCCGGCGGTTGCTACAACTGGGACGGGACATCCTGTATGCCAGAGGTGAGCATGCCGATCAAGCGCGTCATCTGCCCTGAGCGGCTGAGGCAGATTCCCGCGCTCTTCAGCTGCGCCGATGACCAGCTGGTGCGCGAGCGGTACCTCGATCGCTGGGGCGCCGGCGCGGCGTCGCTGTACCTGTTTCTGGTCACCGTCGCCGATGCGCAGGGCCTGAGCTACTATGCCGACGCGACGCTCGCACGGCATCTGTCGATGGCGCCGGCGCGTCTGGAGATGGCGCGCAGGGATCTGATCCGCGTCGGCCTGATCGTCTGGCAACGGTCGCTCTACCAGGTACTGGTGCTGGATCCCCCAGCGCCCGAGCCAGCGCCACTCCCACAGTCTCAGGTTTCAAGGCTTCCGGCAATTCTTTCATCTACGGCCATCGGTTATTTGGGAATACGGCGCGCTCGGTGCGATCCTCGCTGGACTCGTCTATTGGACCTACGTATCGCCTGACATTAATGCCCGAGCGGCGGTGATATCGGGATCTCTCGCCTATGTTCGGTTTGTTATCGCTTGGGTTGTGCACCGGTACCGGCTTGCGGGCAGACCAAAATATGGCTACTACGTTGTGTCTGCTGCCGCGGTCCTGGGGCGATTGTCCATGCAGTCCGTTGTGTCGTATACGGATTCGGTCTCGCGCATGAAACTACTTTTCTGGAGGCGCCGGCGATAAACGTTGCGTTTCTCGGCATGGCTATCCTGACTTTGCCATGCCTGTCGGTTGGCATGGTTATGCTCACTCACGACCGGCTAGCGGAGCGGATGGAGCGTCTGGCTACCCTCGACGATTTGACGGGCGTGCTCGGACGGTGGGCTTTCATCGCTCGGACCGAGGCGCTGTTTGACCTGCCAAAGACGGCGAGATCGAAGCTGTCGATCGCTATTTTGGACGACTTACCCTTCGCCAAGGCTGTCATCGGTGACGGATTGATGGTTTTAAGCCTTTTGTTGCCCTGTCCGGATGGTCAACGTGTTCGGCTGTCAATTTGTCTTTACAAACACCACGGTAGTTTAAGTGTTTACCAAATACACGTTTAACTACTTTAACAACGTTTACGATCCGAAAAGCCTTTGCTGGCGGGCTATGTGCGCCTGTTAGGTGAACGCCTATGGTTTGATAGGTGAATGTCTCTGGTTCTTGAGGTATGTGGATATGGTTTCATCGGTGCACGCCTATGGTTCGCAGGGTTAATGCACATGGTTCTATAGTGAACGTCTATGGTTTGACGCGGCCTTTGGAAGATAACGTGGCATGGGTGTGTCGGACGGCTGAACGTTTATAGGCGCCCGAGGTAAGATTTCATGGCCTGGCGCGGCATTGGGTGAACAGCTCTGGTTCGCCTGCGGTTGAAAGCCCGTTTCTCATGCAAAGGTGAACGTCTATGGTTCTTCGTGCCGAGAACGAGGATCCACCTCGTCCATCTTCCCACCCACAGGTTCACAACTATGGTTCTGGGATCAAACAGAAGACTGCGGAGTAGACGGGCCTTACTGTAGAACGGTGAACGTCTATGGTTCCCGGGATGCCTCTGGGCGTCGGTCAAGCGAATCGTCGCTGATCACCGCGCCGAATATGACAGTAAAAAACTATGGAATGTGCAGGCAACGACCGCTCCAGCCAAGTTGAAGGTGGCTGCGGTACAGTGTATTGTTACCTTTCCGCCCGTCTGCGTACGCCTGTTTTGAAGAAGAAATCACAAGTGACCGAAGCGCCGTCCCAGATCGCGCTCTTCCAGATGCCCGATTTGCCGGAGCCGTTTCGGAAGGCCGTACCCGCAGTGCATATCGCACCCCAGGCGGGTCCGATTTCGCTGCAACAGGCAAAGATGTTCAATGCGCTGATCAAGAACGCGATCGAGCAGAACAAGACAGGTGAACGCGTATGGTTCGAATACCTCATTCAGGACCTGATCCGGGACGTCGGCCTCAATAGTAAGAATCGTGACTACGTCAAGGCGACGGTGAACTCATTAGTGGGTTTCGTCGTGAATTGGGACCACCTGTCAGGCCCAAAGCCGGAATGGAACGCCAGCGGTTTGATAGCAGGGGCAAAAATCTCCGGTTCACTGCTGAAGTATCAGTTTTCGGACAACATCAGAGAGTTGCTGATGAACCCGCGCGTGTACGCCAGCATCGATATGCGCATCGCACGAGAATTCAAACGTAGTCATTCCCTTACGCTTTGGGAGAACGTTGTCAGGTATGAGGGCGTCGGCCGTACTCCGAGGCTGTCCGTTGCTGCCATTCGTGACATCATGCTTGGTCTGGATTGGCCAGGTGGGTCGTATGCACAGTACAAGACATTCAAGAACCGGGTGCTGGCACCTGCGATCGACGAAATAAACCATATCGCGGACCACGAGATTGAACTGCACGAGTTCAAGCAGGGGCGTTCGATCGCCGAAGTACAGTTCACCATCGTTTCCAAACGAAGACCGGACGTGGACGACGAAGCGGAACTCGACGCACTTTCGGCTGTTACAAAATACGGAATTCCGTTGTCCGAGGCACGTAGACTACTCAGCCAGCATGGCGCGCAAGCGATCCGCAGTGCTGGGGAATACACCGAGGAACGGTTAAAGAAAAAAAACGCGCCGGCTCTCGATAACGCGGGCGCTTACTTTAGAAAGGCGCTATTGGGAGGATGGCAGGCCGATGGGAATCGCAATATAACGGGCCGAACAATCGCCTCCTCAGCGACAGCATCAACTGTCCTGGCAGAGGACAGGCTGTTGGTTCAGCTCGCGGCGTTTCGGGCTGACGAAGCGCGAAGCTATTTTAAGGAACTGGATCCGGCTGACCAGTCCAAGTACCTCGATGACTATAACGCCTCGCAATCATCTGCCGTTCTGAAGTTCTCGGCGAGCAAGAAGCCGAGCAAATCCGCAGAGACAGCGTTCTTTCACTGGCTGTCTGAAATCGTCTGGGGCAAACCTACAGACCGAGATCTGCTGACATTCCTGCTTACTGAAAATTCAATAAATAGGACTTAAAGTCCTCAGCTGATACCAGGCTTTTTCGCTACAGGCGGTGGACGTTCTCACCGGTCCAGCCTGCAGCGAACTGGTCCCGCGCAAACGTTGGGCTGTTGCGCAGGCTTTGTCCAAAGTTTGGACAAATGATGGACAAGTTCTATCACCAAGCGCCGCAGTCTTCGACTTGCTCACTGCTCAACGCGCTGCCCGCAATCTTGAACGCTGTTTCACCGTTCCCAGACAGGTATAAGACCATGTGCACGGCGCGGCTCACGAGGAGGGTCGGACCGGGACGCTTTCCCCCTGCCGTAGCCTGGGTTTTTAGCAGCGGCGAGATTTTGGTCTGATCCTGTTGTCCTCGTTCCAAGGGAGACAACGCTCCGGTAACTCGATCTTCCACAGCTGGGCTCTGGTTTATTTGAGAGCTTTCACGACGTCCAAATCTGGCTACCCAGACAGCAATTTGTAGTTCAGCGCCAGTCGCCCCTTATCGAAGAAAGGCTGGTCCGCTGGTGCCAGAGACCTGTAAAGATCTGATCTCTGGGTTTCTGCCAGGTTCGTCCGTGTCGAAGAGTGTTTAAGCTTCCGAGCGCCTCAATCCTTGGTTTGCCGAGAGCTTTGTGAGCACGAAGTGGACGTTCCCCGGCAATGAGCTGAAAACGTTCCCCCAACGAACGCAGCTATGTTCACTGATAGTTGCAATAGCCCGACGGCACTCATCGAAAGCGCGGGCTCTCGGATTTACTCTTCTGGAAAGCTGATGCGCGGTTGACATGGATTCGGGTCGACCCTTTCCAGGTGGATCTTCGAATGCCGGCAATTTCGCCGAAAGTCTTCGCGGCTGGGTTTTCGGGCAATTTGCAGGCTGCTTTGCCGCGCGTCGTGCCTGATTTGGCTTCGAGCTTCGCTGACAGTTCCTTCGACGGGCGAGGTGGTGTCCGGAAGTACAGGGGCAAATCCACAAGGTTATGCATAGCCAACCACAAGGGAGGCTGCGGGAAGACGACCACCGTTATCAACTACGTTCCTTATAAAACGACGTCCAAAGTTTGGACATGCGGTGGTTAGTCTGAAAGGCGGCGATCGATCCTGCTTTCACCCTAAGCGCTCGGACTTACCGGGAATAGGTGGACCCGACGGAAGTCCCCATGGGGCAGCAGAGTCCCAACGGCCGAACGGCACGGAGAGTCGGATAGTGGAAGAATATTAAACGTTTATCTGCTAATTATTATTAGCAGATAAACGTTTAATGGCTGAATTAGCCGGTATGGCATCCTAAGCCGGTAAACGATGCTGTATCGGCATCATCTGGACTATAATGAGGTATCAAATGAGCTACGTGGAGCATGCTGTGATTCTGGTCTCGCCCGAGCAGATTGCCGCCGTCATGGGCCTGCCGCAGCTCCCTCACTCAGTCGCCGAACTGGACGAGCGGGTGCGCGAAGGCCTGCCCAAGTCAGCGTTGAGGGAAGGGGTCGGCCACGCGGCGCGCAGCGCGGAAGAGCGAAAGGCGCTGCTCGCGCGCATCGTGCCGGAGGCGACCTTCAAGCGCCGGCGCGACCGCCTGAGCCCCGATGAGTCGGAGAAAACCGAGCGGCTCGCGCGCATCGTGGCCACCGCCCGGTATGTGTGGGACGACGAGGCGGACGCGCGGGAATTCCTCAATACTGCGCACCCGCTACTGGAAGGACGCACGCCGCTGGAGGTGGCGTTCACCGAACTGGGTGCCCGCCGCGTCGAGGAACTGCTGTGGAAACTGTTCTACGGGTTGCCGGCATGACACGTCAAATCAATGTCGTGAAGGTCGCCGGAGTACAGGGCTGATGCGGATCTTCCGGATTGCGGACAGTCGCCATCCGGTGTGGAGCAGCACCGGCGCGATGCTGGTTGGAGGGCGCTTCAACAGTCCGGGCCGCCCGCTCATCTACGGCGCGCTGAACTTCGCGGGCGCGATGCTCGAGATGCTGGTGCATGCGCGGATCGGCAAGGTGCCGAAACGTCACGTATGGGTCGAGGTGCAGGTGCCGGACAACGTCGCTATCGAGCGCGTCGACGCCAGGAGTCTGCCGCCTGGCTGGGATGCGCCGGACCCGCAGGTCGCCCGGCGCTTTGCCGACCGGTGGATCGAAGAAGGCCGGTCGGCCATCCTGGTGGTGCCGTCGGTGGTCGCGCGGGCGGAATGCAATGCCGTGGTGAACCCGGCGCATCCGGACGCGGTGCGCCTGGAGGTGTCGGCGCCGCAGCCGGTCGTCTGGGACCAGCGGCTGTTCGTGAGTGGCCCGGACGCAGCTCCTGAATAGGCTCACCGTCGCTTCCCGAAAAGGCTCACCGTGCTTCCCGAAAAGGCTCACCTGAACAGGCTGACCCGTTGAACCCCTGACAGTCCGTCGACCTGCAAGCAAGGGCACCTCATCATGGCCAATCAACCGCAACAGCTGACCCTGCCGCCGCCGCGGACCTACACGCGCACGGATTTCACCGCGCTGCGCGCGTTCGTGCAGCGCCTGCCGGCGGCGACCATCGTCAGGCTCTATTACGACCCCGACCTTTCGCCGCACGCGGCGAGCGCCGACACCATGGAGCGCTATCTGCGCACGATGCGCGACGATCTTGTCCAGCTCGCGCTGCTGCATGGCTCACAGGTTCTGGCCGACCACCTGAAGGCGTCGATCCGGCAGCACGGCAGTGCCAGGCTCACCGCCATGACCCTCCGGATGGTCGAACAGGCCTCGACGCTTGCAGCGGCGGTGCCGCTTGCGACACATCCCGTGCACCTGTGGTTCCGGCCGCTGATAGCCCGGCGTCTGGGCGGAGAGGGGATCGACACGCTGGGGGCGCTGGTCGAATGGTGCAATGCACGAGGGGGCAACTGGTGGCGGTCGGTGCCACGGATCGGCGCGCTGCGTGCGAGGACGATCGTCGCGTGGCTGCGGCGGCATGAAGCGACGCTTGGCGCAAAAGTCGCCGCTGACGTTGACGCGGCGCCGTTAGTGCCAGCAGAAGCGGTCGGAGTGACAGGCGAAAGCCGGGGCGTCGATCGCGTCATCGTGATTGGCGGCGATCGTCATGAACCGCAACTGGCGCCCTTCGAGCACCTGGCAGTGCCCACCGAGCTGTCGGGCGCCGCGGGCCTGAACCGCGCGAGCAGCTTTGCCTTCATCGAGGCCAAACACGACCTTGCGGCCGTACACGCGTACCTGCACCGTTATCGTGATCGGCCGGTGACCCTGCGCGCCTACACGCGGGAGCTTGAGCGGCTGATCCTTTGGAGCGTCATTGTCCGCCAGAAAGCACTGTCGTCGCTGGCGGTTGAGGACTGCGAGGCGTACAAGGATTTTCTGAAGGCGCCGTTGCCGTCGTTCGCCGGGCCTAAGCGGCCCCGCACCAGTGGCCGCTGGCGTCCCTTCGCGCCCGAGGGCCTGTCTGCCGACAGTCAGGCATATGCGGTGCGCGTGCTGCGGGCAGCCTTTGCGTGGCTCGTCGAGGTACGGTATCTCGGCGGCAACCCATGGAGCGCAGTGCACGAACCGGCGACAGTCACCCGAGAATTGTCGGTACAGGTCCATCGGGCGCTGCCTGCCAGACTTTGGGCGCAGGTGCGCAAGGCACTCGACGCGTGTTGCGAGGACGGTGTGGAAGGGGACGTCGACGATGAGGCCCGTCAGTGGCGCGCCGCGCGCGCGGCGATTCTATTAATGGGTGATTCCGGACTCCGGCGCGCGGAAGCGGCGCGCGCGCGTCGCGAAAACCTGTGCATCGCCGGGACGCCCAAGGATCACCGAGCGGCGCGCCACACGGCGTCCGAATCGACGCCGCAAACGCCGTCACGAGGTGCGGGCGATCCCGGCCGCGGAAAGCCGGAGGTCTGGGCGTTGAGCATCATCGGCAAGCGCCGCAAGCAGCGTACCGTGCCGGTCAGTGGAGCGACCATTGCCGCGCTGCGCGCGCATTGGCGAGACCGGGAGCGCGACTTCGACGCGCCGCAGGCGAGCGGGCCGCTGATTGCGCCGCAGTGGATCCCGGCCACGCGCGCGGCGCTTGAGCGCCACGATAGCCAGGCGGAGGAAGCACCTTATACGGTGGACGCGCTGGGCCGGCTTGTACGGATGGCGGTGCAACGCCTGTGTGCCCGGGCGGCCGCGCTGGGCGACTTCAGCACCGACGACCTGGTGCAGTTGGCCAACACATCGGCGCATGCCTTTAGGCACACATTCGGCACACGCGCCGTCGCGCGCGAGATGCCGACCGATGTTGTGCAGGCTATCCTGGGGCATGCCTCGTTGCAGACAACGTCGATCTACATAAGGGCGGAGCGCCAACGTATGTTCGATGCCGCAGCGCGCTACTATGACGAAGATGTCCCCTAATTTCATCCGCGCGTGCGGCCACCTCCGCGTGAACTTCGCGCATGGTCCGCTCGACAGAAGACGGGTGACGCAACGCTGCTGGGGAAAAGACGGGCGCTAAACGGACAATCTCGCTGCGGGGTGAAGTTCAGCCCGCTTGCGGCTCGGCAAGCTCAGCGAACCAGGAACGCTGCTAACCCGGGACCGCTGGAAGGCGAAAAAACCGAGGGAACCTCACAATTGTGCGCGCCGTCACAGCGGGCGTGAGGTTATGCGGGCATTATGCAGGTCTCTCAGTTCTGGCGTGTTGACCTCGGAAAGCGCCGGAATTTTTGCACCGGCGCGTTGCGCCGGTTTTTTTTATGTGCGGGAGCCGTTATCGTCTGAGCGAGTTCCCAGCGGGTGCTTTGAGCGGGTCCCCATGTGCTGCACCGCAAGCGCAGTGCGACCGTAGGCCAACTACTAATGAAAAGAATTTTGTTGCCTGCCGTATTCTGCTGCCTGCCGTATCCTTAGCCTTCACTGCCGGTCAAACGATAGCCGCCGGTTCCGGTATCGCGGATATGCATGCGAAGCAGCCTCTCGAAACCAGGCGCCGGCGAGGCGACATTCACCACGTCGACTGGATCGCGTCATACGAAGGTGGCCCATCAGGCACTGCGTATCACGCTCAGACCGCATACGACGCGCCACTCCACGATCCGTACGTAATCCCTGGCTCACGCATTCGTGCGATCGTCCGCGTCAGATATGACATGACGGTCCTCGACCGGGTGGACCTGGTATTTACCGATCTTCCGGGCCACAACCTCGTAGTGGTTCACACAACTGTCGGGAACGCCGGAATACGCCGGGATATTTACCAGCTGCGACATTTACCCGCTTGCGTACCGGCACGGGAAGGTAATCGACAACCACCACCTGATAGATGACCCGAGCCTGACCAAAATGGTCGCGATGGGCGCTTTGCTTTATCGCGAGGTTTCGCGGCAGGCTCATTAGGCAATGGGTGGGGCCGTGCGCCGGGGTTGCTGCGCCGACGATTGATGCGGCTGCGGATGCCTTGCCTCGGCGAAGCCAAACCAGCTTTTACCAACTGCGGAAGTCGTCTCTTTGCAGCGCTACATCGTCGGGCGGAGATGCGGGTCGGCGCACGCTCAGAATGCTTACGCATTTGTCGCCCTGAGCTTTCAAAGACCCGTATTGGGGCCTGTCGCCGGGCCTCCCTGTGAAAAAAAGGGCGCATCATGGATGCCACTGGCGCATACGGTGCAAGTCAGGAACACGTCTGGTACATCTGACAGAGTCCTCGAGGAAAGACATTATGTGCCAGTTGTCGGATACCCGTGCCGGGCGGTGGGGCAGAATTTCGCGCCAACAGCGAAGCCACGAGATGCTCTGGCTGCGTGCATTACAATCACCGACGTGACGCCGGCGGGCAGGGAGAGCTACGCCGTCTGGACCCAGGTACGCAGCGCGATAGTGCCGTGGGGTGAGATCAAGGCGACCAGCCTCAAGCGCGCTGACGAATACTGCCGCTCGCGATCCACACAGATGCAGCAAGGCGAGACGCAGACGCATGGCGTGCGCAGGTGAGTGAAGTGAAGGCCTGCAGACTTGCACTTCTCGCGAAAAGTGAAAGCCCGTTTCGCGTGCTTTCTTCGGTGCCCGAAATCGCCGTAGCAGAGCGGTTCACGGCGTTCGGTCATCTCATTGTCGTCAGAGCCACTTGTTCTGACACAGAATGCGCATCCGAACTCCGGTCGCGTCGATCTGCTCGTCCTCACGGACGCACCTGGCGCGAAAGCCGCCGGTTACGCACCGATGCTTACACCGCCTGCAGCAGCCCTGTTCATCTTCGTTGTGAAAAAACGCCACGTCGGCGCTATCGATGCACGGTCTATCAGCGTCCACGGCGCCGGAAACCGGGTCGGAATGAGCTTTAACCTTGATTTCACACCTGGGAAGGAGTGATGCAGGCTGCGTGACGAAATCGTAGAATTATCGGTTTGAGATTTGTCGCTAAAGCCCTTCTCGCCAGATTTCCCTCAGAGTTGACAAGATCCCTCAGAGTTGACAAGAGCACCTGTTGCGACAAGAGGAAGCCTGCACGCCGACCGTCGGTCCCGCCAGGAAACCGGCGATGGTTAGACGTCTTTATTTGCTCGTGTGCAACGAGAGTGACCTTTGAAAAGGAGTGCGAGTCCAGCCGCGCTCAGTGAGCTCAGCCGTCAATGACTACTGGTTGGTGGAAGGAACCTGGAGGCGGACCAGCGGTTTCCCCGCGTTCGACAAGCTGCCCGAACCGCCCGCTGATACCGGGCAACGATACTCCACGCGTCCACTATTCAGACTGACATTTCCACGGCGACTACTTCGCATGCCCGACAAAGCAGTTGGTTAAGAGGACCTCCTGAATGGGGAATACAGATGCTTCATAACACGATCGAATTCAGGCTTTGGGGACGATACGCGCTTTTTTCTGATCCACTCACAAGACTGGGTGGCGAAAAATACTCGTATCAAGTGCCGACTTATGAGGCGCTAAAAGGCGTGGTCAAGTCGATTTACTGGAAGCCGACCCTGGTCTGGATCGTCGACGAAGTCAGGGTCATGAAGCGTATCCGGACCGAGACAAAGGGTGTGAAGCCGCAGGAGTTCGGGGGCGGGAACACGCTCGCATACTATACGTTCCTGTCGGACGTCGAATACCAGGTGCGGGCGCATTTCGAATGGAACCTGCATCGCCCGGAACTGGCGCAGGACCGCAACGACGACAAGCATTTCGCGATGGCGACGCGAGCGCTCAGGCGGGGGGGGCGGCAGGACATCTTCCTTGGCACCCGCGACTGTCAGGCATACGTCGAGCCCTATACGTTCGGTGTAGGCGAGGGCGCCCTCGACCACGACGGTGAGCGCGCGTTCGACCTGATGTTCCACGGCTTCGACTATCCGGACGAGACTGGAACGCAGGCGCTGAAGGCGCGTTTCTGGCGTCCGGCCATGGTCAACGGATTCATCCGTTTTCAGCGGCCGGAAGCATGCGGCGAGCGCAAGTTCGTCCGGACGATGACTGGCAAGTCATTCGGCATCGGTACAAATATGAAGACCGACGCAAACGAAGCGCCAAAGATTGGAACCGGTGCATGAGCTGGCTGCAGAAACTGCTCGCCACTTACGAAATGTGCTACGGGCGGGAGCCGGGTTGCTTCCCGCCACTGATGCCGATCTCGCACACCACGCAGCAGGCCCATATCGAGATCATTATCGACTCCTTGGGAAATTTCAAAGCGGCGACAGTCTGCAAGAAAGAATCCTGCACTACGCTGATTCCGTGCACCGAACGGTCAGGCGGCCGCACGGGCACGAAGCCTTTTAGCCATCCGCTGTGCGACAAGCTGCAGTACATCGCCGCGGACTTCGTCGCACACGGCGGCCACGTAACGTCCGGTTACGCAGCCGATCCATCGGAGCCGCACCGCGACTACGTCAGGCAACTTGCGGCTTGGACCGCGTCTGCCCACGGCCATCCGGCACTGGACGCGATCCACCGGTATGTACAACGTGGCGAGGTGGTGAAGGACCTGATCGCTGCCCAGGTTCTTCCTTCCAGTAAAGCCGGTCAGTTCGCCAGACAGTGGTCCGGCCACAAGGATGAAGCGCCGGAGATCTACAGGGTTCTCTCGCCCGGTCAATTGCCCGAGGATGCGTTCGTGCGATGGTCCATCGATACGCTGGGCGGCACGTGGGAGGACCCCGGGTTGATCAACGCCTGGATTGCCTACTATAAGACGACGCAAAACCGGCAGGGCTATTGCATGGCCGAGGGCCGGGAGACGTTTCTGGCCGCCCAGCATCCGGCCAAGCTGCGCCACGCAGCAGACCGGGCCAAGCTCATTTCCTCGAATGACATCACCGGCTTCACGTTCCGCGGTCGCTTTGTCGAGGCCGAGGAGGCGGTCAGCGTCGGCTATGAGTCGACACATAAGGCGCATAACGCGTTGCGCTGGCTGATCGCGAAGCAGGGTTCCGTGCGTGGCGGGCAGGCAATCCTGTGCTGGAGCGTGTCCGGCACGAAGGTGCCCGATGCGATGATGGACACCTTCGGCCTCGGCTGCACCATGGGGACGGAGGGTAACCTGAAGACTGATGAAGACTTCGCGAGACAACTGAAGCTCGTCCTCGACAGCTACCGCACACAGGCGCTGGATACGCATGGTGTGCAGGTAATCATGCTCGACTCAGCGACCGATGGGCGCATGTCGGTCAGGTACTACCGTGAGTTCCGTAGCGCTGAATTCCTACAGCTGACCGGGGACTGGCACCGGGCGCTCGCCTGGCCGCAGAACTTCGGCAGGGCACGCAAATTCATCGGTGCTCCCGCGCCACACGACATCGCCCAGGCGGCATTCGGCGACGGCATTAGCTCCCGCCTCGAAGCCGCAACACGCGAACGCCTGCTGTCATGCATGCTCGACCGCTTGCCGCTGCCGCAGGACCTCATTGATGCCGCGCGTCGCCGCGTCGTCAGACGCGCGAAACAGGACCCATGGGAATGGGAGAAGAATCTGGGTATCGCCTGCTCACTGTTTAAAGGGAAACACAGGGACAGGAACTATCAGATGACCCTCGAAACTGCGCGCAACAGCCGTGATTATCTATATGGGCGCCTGCTCGCCGTGGCGGATCACATTGAAAGCCGAGCCCTCTACCTCGGCGGCGAGAACAGGGAGACGAACGCCATGCAGCGGCTGCAGCAGTTTGCCGATCGACCGGGCTCGACGTGGCGGGTTCTCGAATTACGTCTCGCGCCGTATCGAAGCCGCCTGCGCCAGAGCCGCAGCACCGCCTCTTTTCTGCACTATTGTGAAAATGTGCTGGACGAAGTGGTGTGCGCATTCGATCCGATGCACTTTTGCAGCGACGCGCCGCTCTCCACCGAATTTCTGCTCGGGTATCATTGCCAGCGCGCGGTCCTGCGGGCGCCAGGTGGCATCCGGGATGCCGGCGCAATCCACAGTGGCTGATCCCGCAGTCGCCCGCCTGAACAAACGGTACAATCAAGACCGCCACACGATGCTGACATGAGTACGCTGCAGAACAAAATCGATTTTGCGCTTGTCCTGCATGTGCAGAACGCAAACCCTAACGGCGACCCGCTCAACGACAACCGGCCGCGCACTGACTATGCGGGCAATGGCGAGATCACGGACGTCTGTCTGAAGCGTAAGCTGCGAGACCGCCTGCAAGAGGCCGGTGCGACAATTTTCGTGCAGTCCGACGACCGCAAGGTTGATGGCGAGCCGAGTCTGTACAGCCGCGCGCTGAGCGTCATTGGCAAGGAACGGTTCAGGAAAGGGAGCAGCCGGGATGAGATCGCGCGGCTCGCATGCGAGACATGGTTTGATGTACGTGCATTCGGGCAGGTTTTCGCGTTCAAGGGCGATGACGCAGGGGTTTCAATTCCGGTCCGCGGCCCGGTAACGATCCAGTCGGCGTTCACGCGCGAGCCAATCAGCATCACGTCAACGCAGATTACCAAAAGCGTGAGTGCCGAAGGCGACGGCAACAGGCGGGGCTCCGACACGATAGGGATGAAACACCGGGTGGATCTGGGTATTTACGAATCCTACGGCAGCATGAACGCGCAGCTTGCAGAGCGGACTGGCTTCAGCGACGCCGACGCTGAGGCAATCAAACAGCAGTTGCCCCGTCTGTTCGAAAACGACGTGTCGTCGGCGAGGCCAGACGGCAGCATGAGGGTGCTCAGACTGGTATGGTGGCGCCATGCGAGCAAGGGCGGGCAATATTCGTCTGCGAAAGTGCATGACACCTTGCGCCAGTTGTTGCAGCCCGATGGCTCGTTCGACGAGCATGCGCTCCAGAACGCGCTGCCGGGCATCGAACCCGAGATCATCGAGGGCTTCTAGTCGGGCGCATGAGTCAGAACTCTCGTAGTCGCGCCCCGTGGGCGCGTGGATTGAAACAGGATTACGCAGGTCCGGGGGGCAACGGCCCCTCGGTAGTCGCGCCCCGCGTGGGGCGTGCGGATTGCAATCACCCATGGTTCTCGGAAGGCCAACGACCGCAGCGGGATCCTTGCCAATGCGACCTTGTGGCCCCGCGCTATTCAAATCGCACAGCGTTCACGTTTTCGGCCATGGCAGTCTCAGATACTTATAGCTCTCAAGTTTGCCAAGCTGTGGTCGACATACATATTGAGGCGGCCAGCAGTCAATCGCCCCGGCCTAGGGCCGAGGCTTGCAAAAGCCTGAGTTTGACCAGCCTGAGTCCCTGCAAGGGACTACGTTGTACAGAAGTTCAAGACCCACTCCGGAATGCTTCCTCAGTTCCGGACTCTGGAACCTGCGACCGCAGACACGCTTCGGGCAAGCACGAAACGGGTCGTTAGGGTGCGCTGCTGTATGACATTGGCGAGGGGAGCGGAGCCGTAAGGCTCCCGTAACAAGGTCCCGTAAGGGAAAAGAGGCTTTAAGGCATGTCAGTATTTGTTCTGGATAAGTGCGGAAAGCCGTTGATGCCCTGTTCGGAGAAGCGCGCTCGTTTGCTGCTTGAACGCAGGCGCGCACGGGTGCACCGCCTGGTGCCATTTGTCATCAGGTTGACTGACCGACTTGTCGCAAATAGCAAATTCCAACCGCTTCTGCTCAAAATCGAGCCCGGTAGCAAGGTAACTGGTCTCGCACTAGTCCGGAAGGCTGATGCCGGCATCGCCGTTCTGAGTCTGTTCGAGCTGCTCCATCGGGGGCGTCAGATTAGCGAAGCGCTTGCGGTACGCAAAAACTTCCGTCGGCGTCGGCGAAGCGCCAATCTGCGATATCGTGCACCGCGCTTTCACAATGCGGGCCGAAGGGACGGCTGGTTAGCACCAAGCCTGAAGCACCGGGTCGATTCAACGATATCCTGGGTAACGCGGTTAGGCCGTTGGGTGCCCATATCACGGCTGGCGAGCGAACTGGTGCGTTTTGACACAGAGGTGATACACAGGCTTGAGATAGCCGGAACAGAGTCCAAGCCCGGAGAACTTGCAGGGCACGAAGTCCGGGAGTATCTGCTTGAAAAGTGGGGGCACCGGTGTGCGTATTGTGAAGCGCAGGGCGTTCCCTTTCAGGTCCATCGAATCCTGTCACAGGCGCAGGGGGGAACGAACCGCGTGTCGAACCTGACGCTAGCCTGCGCGCCGTGCGCTACCAGGTTCTCTCAGGGCGTTCGCGGATTGATCACCGATGGAGTCCGGGTCGAGCATTTGCTACGCCGGGCAAAAGCACCGTACGCCGACGCAGCTGCCGTCAACGGTACCCGCCGTGTGCTGGTTGAGCGCCTGCAACATACGGGGCTGCCGCTCGATGTATCAACCGGGGCACGCACGAAATGGAACCGCTTACGGCTCGGAATGCCAAAATCACAAGCACTCGATGCGGCTTGTGTTGGTCCCGTTGAGATCATCTCAGGATGGCAAAGGCCTGCGCTCCAGATCAAATGCATGGGGCGGGGCAGCTACCAGCGCACGCGTCTGACTGCGCAGGGGTTTCCTCGCGGATACCTGACGCGCAGTAAGCGCGTGCACGGTTTTCAAACTGGAGATCGCGTGCTGGCAAATGTGTCAGCTGGAAAAAAAGCCGGCATTTATGTCGGTCGCGTGGCCGTGCGCGCGACGGGCAGCTTCAATATTCAGACTCAGCAAGGCGTTATACAGGGAATCAGCCATCGGCACTGCGTTATCTTGCAGAGAGCCGACGGCTACAGCTACTCAATGTAGGCTCCCGCACAGCGAAGCGCGGCCCGAAATTCCCTTTGCAATTCCTGCTGCGCCGCTTTGGCGCCGTCCACGAGGGCTGCATTTACGTCCTGGATGCGGCGTATCGTGGTCATTGCATCGGGCGTTTGCGATGCACTCAGCGACATCAGCAGCGGCGAGCGCTCCTCCGCGAGACGCGCGGCGGTCAGCCAATCCCCGGTTGCCGCTGCACGTTCTATTGCCTGTGTCAGTTCCAACGCGCGCGAAAGCACGCTAGCCTGTTCCATCGTGATGCTCCAGTATGGGGTTTGGGTTCACGGAGGCGTCGCGCCTGCCGGTAACCATTGGCCCCCGCCTTCCCGGTTCCCTCCCGGGTTGGGCAGATGTGGGGGTCTTGTGTTCTCCTCTACCCATCAGCACATTGCGCATGATGAATCGCATGTTCTAGCGAACCGCCACGCTGGCGCTGTACATGCCTGCGGGATTATGCCTGCGTCTTCACATCATGCACGGCTGCTTTTCAGTGTGATGCCGCGCGTGTTTGATAAGGTGCCGTAGGCAGGGCTATTGTGTCGTTCATCGTTCTGTGCAGGCCGTTCGATGCTCAGGCGGTCGATCCCCGCGCTTGCCACTAGAATCCCACGTTCCGCTTCATTTCGCATACATCCCGGCGACTTCACTCGTGCAGGCCGGACTCCGTCACCTTTCGTCCGCGCAGTGAGTCTGCGGCAAAGTGCTGTCGGCCACAGCTCAGGCACGTGGTCAGACGCAAAATAGGCATTACAGCAAGCGCAGCAGGCTGCCGCACGAGACCCCGCGCTGCCAGCCCCCCTTTTCTTCGGTATGAATCGGGTCATGCGTGCTGGAGGCTGAACTCCGTTAGCGCATTGCACAGCTTTTCGACCGCCTGCTCGGTAACTGCGTTGTAGAGCGACGCCCGCAGGCCCCCGATTGACCGATGCCCTTCCAGCCCGATGATGCCCCGTTCCCGGGCCATCACGATAAATGCTTCGTCGAGCCGGGCGTCTCCGAAGGTAAAGGCCACATTCATCTGTGAGCGACAGGAGCGGTCGGCGTGAATAGTGATCGCGTCCTCCAGGGAGTCCAGCGTCCCGTACAGCCATCGTGCCTTTCTTTCATTGATGGTTTGCATCGCATGCAAACCGCCAACCTCGCAACGCAGCCAGCGCGTAATCAGAGTCAGTACATAGATGGCGAAGACGGGCGGAGTGTTGTAGTTTGAACCGTGCTTTACATGCGTGCGGAAATCAAGGATCGCAGGAAGTCCTTCCGGGATCCGTTCCAGCAAGGAACGTTTGGTCACCGCCACAGTTACGCCTGCAGGACCCAGGTTCTTCTGGGCGTGAGCATACATCATCGAGAACAGGTCCGGCTCGAACGGCCTGGACAGAAAGTCAGAGGACATGTCCGCGATGAGCGGCACGGACATTGGTTCGCTACTAACAGGAAACTGCAGACCTTCCACGGTCTCATTGGATACATAGTGCAGATAGGCGGCCGAGCTGGATATGTCCAATGCATGAAGGTCCGGCAGTTTCCGATAGCCATTCGCTTTGCCATCCCAGATAACCTTTCTCGTCGTCACCCTGGCCGCCTCGGAGGTTGCCCTGCCGCTCCAGTACCCTGACGTCACGTATTCTGGCGGGTCAAGATATTTGACGGCGAAATTCATCGGAATCATGGCGAATTGCAGACTGCTGCCTCCTTGCAAAAAAGAGACCGCGTACTCGTCAGAGATACCAAGCAGGTGGCGCAGATTCGCTTCGGCTTCGGCCAGTATGGAGCCGAACCAGTCTGAACGATGGCTCATTCCCAGCACTGAGACACCCGTTTCCGGCACGGCCTCCACGGCTTGGCGGGTCTGCTCGAGCACAGATGCGGGAAGTGCGCCGGGACCACCGGAGAAATTCAGTGCGTTGGGTTTCATGGCTGTTGTTGGGTCCAGAGAGATCAGGTCAAGCACGGCTTCGCAGCCGCACGGTATAGCATTTGGGCGAACGCATCGAATACCCGACGCATCTGTGGAAGTTTGTAGGGAAAGTGTTCCGGATCGTCCATGTCATGAACGACCATTGCCGTGGCAGTTTCGAAGATAAGCAAGCGCCCATCACTGGTTTCGGCGCAGTCAAAGCCAACGTAGTCGAGGCCAGTCAATTCCACGATCATGCGCAACGCCACTGTGTGTCGCGCAGCAAAGTCATGGTCAAAGCTCGCCATTACATCCGCTTCTTCCTGTCGACGCTCAGCGTGCAGGAGCATTTCCGCATATGGGTAATGAACCATCCATTCCTTCGAGATACCCATATGGCACACAAATGGCTGCCCGTCGATCATCACAATCCGGTACTTTCGAAACAGTCCATCCCTGCTGCGATAGTCTATAAATGGTGCCAGGTAGAATTCGCTTGCGTCAGAAGCATTCAGGTAGTCGGCCAGCTCGCCGCTATCCGCGACCCTTGCCAGGCCTTGTCCTGCATGCGAGCCTCTCGGCCGGATGATGAAGGGGTAACGTCCATCCACCACAGCGGAAAGATCGAAAAGGCCATGCGCCGCTTCCACAACCCGTTCGCGCGATAAACGCACTGTATGGGCCATAGCGATGCCGTGCACTTTTTCGAGCAACGCGTAAGCTTCGTCGCGCGCCGTAAGAGCAATGCGGTGCGGCCGGTTCAGTACCGGGCGGTTCGTCCTTTCAACCAGCGAGGCGATCTGCTCAAGAACGACAGCTGTCTCATCTGATGCGCACGGGGCGACGAATATAACGTCATGCTCGGGCAAGCCCACATCAGGCAACTGTGCGTCGACATAGAGGACGTCGAGCTGAAGGTCAGCGTTCTCGAGCAGGCACTCGATGGGGCTGTTCACCATCAGATCCCCGGGCGCCTTGAGCATTAATACCCGGGGGCGGCCAGTCGCGCTGGCGTCCTTCAGTCGATAGTGCCTGCACATTGCGATCGCCTGGGTCTGAACGGAGATCGCAGCCTCTCTCTGATACTTTAATTGCAGTATTAGCGAAAGATCGAGCAGCGCGTGGGGATCGGCATGTTTTGCAATGCGCTCAAGCAGACTCTGCCCGAACGGCGTCAGGTCTTTCCCGGCCGTTGCCTCCCTGAGCAATACGGCCAGCCCCATCGGCTGATGCATCACTGGATAAGTCACATCGTCAATTGATTCCGTTCGAACAGTTTGCATGGAGCGATCTGGTGGAGTACATGCTCGAGCATGGAAGCCGCGCTTGCTGGCTTTTTATTTAAGGGGCTCGGCCCTTTTCCAATTCACTCGTGGCAATACCGAGAGCGACTGGCATTTCGCTAACGTAACCGACCTCCTCTTCAAACCATCCCTGTCGCATCGGCGCATCCTGCTTTGCAGGGCAACCTGTGACAGGGGGGACCGCAGTCAAGGCGCTGACAACCAGCGATAAGTTGCCCGAACCCGTGCGTTGGTTCAAACGTGACATGTATGCATTCCTTCAGAGGTGAACGGCTTGATACCGTTGGGCTGTGCGTTCCGGCATCAGCATTTGGCCGATGCTTTGCATAGGATATGAGTGTCGCTGGAAACCCAACGGCGGAAAAGAGGGCGAATTTGCCGCTAATTCGCCGGACAAAAAGGATCGTGTCGACAGTGCCGCCACCACAGCCGCCCGATGGTTCGGCCACGATCAGCGGTAGGTCAGGTTTCCCATGAAGGGGCAGCAACGCTCGCCAGACCTGGGTCGGCAGGCGTCCTGGCAGCCCCCACTCACTGCTCGACTGTCAGCCCGGAGCGATAAGCGCACCCGGCTTGGTCTTGGGTGACTTCCGCGCAGTTCTGCCTATCCGCAAAAGTCTCGGACGACTTACTGGGGCACGGAAATGCCGTAGTCGGAATCAAGCGAATCGATCTTGCCCTGATACGGAATGATCCAGTTTACCCACGAAACCTGGTTGGGAAAACGTTGATTGCCCACCCAGATCTGCGAGGAGTTGGAGCCGACGGTCTTTTCTATGTCACTGTTCCCATAGACCTGCGCGTCATACGTCAGGTGCACGTTGGTCGTGTAAATGGCGCCATTAACGGCGAGAACATCAAGCGTTGTTTCATACTGGGAGTTGTAAGGCAATTGCGTCGAATTGCTTTGCGCGTACGTGCCATCGCCGCTATTCGTAAAGATCGTTGGAATGAACGGATTCGGATTTTGCGCGTTTCCGTCAGGGGCTGTCCCTGCTAGGAACAGATCGTATTTGCCAGTCCTGTTGAAATCAATGAGTTCCGTTGTGTAAATCTGCGAGTGATTGCAGGCTGCGCAGGCCAGACGCGTCGTACTCTGTGTGAACGTACCGTCGCCGTTGTTAGTCAGGAAATAAGGTGTCCCGGCCTGGATGGGATCGACGACTACGATGTCAGCAAACCCCCTTCCACTGAAATCGGCCGCAGAAGCGCTGTGGAAATAGCCAGTGAAAGGCAGTGTCGCGTTCTTGTACGAACCATCGGCCTGGCTGAGCAGAATGTGCGGTTGCTCGCCCGGAAACGGCGACGCGTCAAAACCATGGCAGGCAAAAAACACATCAGGTTTGCCGTCACCGTTGAAATCGGCAACGACCGCTTTACGCGGATGCAGGCAACCTGCCGTATTGCTCAGAATGTCGGCCGTATGATCGACCCATATGCCGTTCACACTTTTATAAAAGTGAATATGGCCAAATTTGTTCGCCGTCGAGCTGTCCTGTGGATTGTATTCGAGAGAGTGCGTGACCATCGCGTACGTACCATCGTGGAAGAAATCGGCGAATGCAACGGCATTTCCCGTTGCAACCTCAGATGATAAGGACTGCGAACCTATTGCGGTGGCTGCGGCGATCTTGTTTTCGTAGGACGATCGCAGAACGGGGATAGGTGTGGCTGCAACGGCTCGCGGCAGGACGGTAGGCGCCGATACTGCCGGGATCGGACCTGCCGATGTACCCGACGGGGTGCCACCACCGCCGCCGCATGCCGACATGATTGCAACGGTGATTCCCAACACCAACGTGATTCCGATTCTTTTCATTTCAGGCTTGTCGCTCTTCTTTATACGTTTTGACAGGAGGCAGGCTCCCGCGTTTTTAAACTCCCCTGTTCTTACGGTAGAAAAAGTCAAACCTTTAATACGCGGTGCGGGCGCCGGACCCCGATCCTCATCCGTCGTCCGACGCTGTGCGGACGTAGACGTCCGACCGGAGCCTGTGAAAACTGGCCGCCGGCCCACGAAGAGGCTGTTTCGGCCTCAAGGCCGCGAGTCGGCTAAGTCAAGGAGCAGATCTTTGAAGATCGATGGCATAGGGCAACCACGATCAAGCCCGATAACCAGATGAAAAGCCGGAGGCAGCGGCTAGCCCGTCCGCATGAGTGGTCGGCGCGCCGGATCATCGCGCGCACAAACTCGTGGTGCGTCGAGCGTGAGGAAAAGCGCAAGGCGTTCAAGCAGATGCAAGGCGCGGGCGGAGCGCGTACAGGCCAACGGCCTGCATCTAACGCATGAAAAAGCCTACGCATGGCCGAATGCAGGAAGCGCCTCAGGAGGGGAGCCGCCTGAGGGCCCAGTTTATCTGGATACCGCCCGCGCTCACGATGCGCGGCTGCATCGTTTTCTCGTACCGGAGAGCGCGGCGCCCGCCCATTGCAGGCACCCGCAAACGACCGGCGAGGCGTGCGCTGGAGAATGCCTGCTGGGATGCGGCTTACCGCACCGACCGAGACGCCTTACCCGATGACGCTATGTCCTGTGAGCCGGTTTCGGTCAAGCTAACGCAAAAGGAGTGCGCAGTGATGGATTTTGATCGCGCCCAGCAGGTACTGGAAGCCGTGCAGGCCCAGTGTCCCGGCACCGATGTCAGGGAAATCGCGATATGGACGAGCGCCATTACCCGCGCGCGCGAGGCACTGTTCGAGCTCCAGGTGACAGAAGATCGGGCCATCGCCGCCGGTGACATTGCCCCAAGGTCCGCGGTCCCGGCCGACGCCCGGGCGAGCGCTTTTAGACCCGTGAAAGGGCCGTGATGTCAGGCTCCTTATGCTGCTGTCATACAGGGCGTCTTCCAGTCCTTCGTCCGGCAGGCCGTACCACTGTACGCAAAGAGAAATCATCCGGCGCCATCCCGATAAACTCCATGTACTCCTGGAGTTTCATGATTGACTCAAGACTCATTTTTTGTGCTTTTCCTACACGGTGATAACCAGATCGGTGTACTTCGACAAATGACCATCAGAAGTCACCAGACGTAGCGGTTCGGACAGAGCTTGTGCGACGAGAAGTCGGTCGAACGGATCGCCGTGAATGTCGGGCAGATTCCGCACCATTGCCGCGTGAACCGCTCGCACCGGTAATTCCGAAAAGCCGCTCGCTTCAATCTCGGACACCAGGAGGTCCACGTCCACGTCAAGCTTGCCAAGCCGCGCCTTCATCGACGCCTCCCAAATACTGGCGCTACTGACGAAAACATCGTCCGCATCCAGTATCAGCTTGCGTGCCGCTTTGGTCAGCTTGCGGTCGTCTGTAACCGACCAGAGGAAAACATGCGTATCGAGCAGCAGTCGCATCAACGTCCCTCGAAAGCTGCGATAACGTCATCGGGCAGCGGTGCATCGAAGTCTTCCGCAATGCGAACCTTGCCTTTCAGGCCACCAAACCGGCGAGCTACCTTGACACGCTCCATCGGCACCAGTCGCGCGGCCGGTTTTCCGGCCTTGGCAATTACGATTTCCTCGCCGCTCGCTGCGGCATCGACCAAGCGCGAAAACTGAGTCTTCGCTTCATGAATATTGACCGTCTGCATAACTGCTCCTGGTGGACTAAGTCCATATTAGTCCACCAGGCAACCCCCGGTAAAGCGCGACTCTTGACCGCACATGCATAACGGCACAGGCGCTCTGCACATGGAGCGGGTAGCTCTGCCTCGGAATGTGCACGAGTCCACGGCTTGTTCCGAGAAAATTCGAGGCCAGTACGTCAAAAATCGGCGCACGCGGCCCGGTGTCAGTTCATGTCCTCGGAAAACCGTGCGCGCCCATCGCTCGAAGCGGCCCTGGGCACCTTTTGTGCTTAAAGGCCAGTTCAAAAAGGCTGGTCCGCTCGACTGAAGACGTTCCAGCAGACCAGCGGGCAGGCTAATGAGGAATGCTTGTGAACCACCTGACCGTACCTGTTGCCCGGTTTGCTCATCTTGAAAGTGAGACAGGACGGCGGCCGCCCTTGCGGTCGCCGGAAACACATCCTGGCGGACAGCTGCTGAATTCTCCGCGTCAAATGCAATACGCGGGAAAAGCGGCAATGCTCAAGCGCAGCAAGGTTCCGATGCCAGGGAAACCATTTATCTTCAAATGGCGACGGAGCTGGACACGGTCGTCGACGTCCCGAGCCCTAGGGGCGGCGACGTGAGCGCGTCCGGTCCGTCGTTAATGCGCACCGAAGCATGCAGCAAGCACATCGACGACGCAGGCGTCCGTCGCCGGCTGTGCTTCGCGGGAAGCCGTCGCGAAGCGTCAACGACGCGGTCTCTCAGGCACGACGGATCGAAGCCCAAAAGATCCTGGCGCTTCACAAGGCGGGCCTGGATGCCCGGTTTGAAGGCGCGGGTGAGACATCTGCGCGAGCGACGGACGGCAAAGGGTAGGTTGTGATGCGCAGAACAAGATCGGTAGTTGCGGCTTTACCGTGGTAGCCGTAAAAGACAAGCCGACTTTTCGGGGTGCTCAAACTTAACTGTCCGCCTTTGCTCCTTAACAGGCCTTCAAACAGGCGCAGTAACAACTGTCCAAACTTTGGACGTTCCTTTACATCCCCGTCGTAACGAAGTATCGTGCACGGAATTGATAAATATCGTACACGGACCTCATGCAAAACTTTAAGCATACAAAGGTCGTTGCCATAGCCAACCATAAAGGTGGCTGTGGGAAAACGACCACCGTTATCAATCTGGCTGCTGAGTTCGCCCGGATGGGTTTCAAAGTACTGGTGGTAGACATGGATCCACAGGCGAACGCGAGCCTTCATATCGGCAAAGCGCACCCTAGCCGGGTCGATTTCACATGTGCTGAACTGCTCCTGTCAGGCGTGGCGAGCTTGCCGAGCGCGATTCACGAAGAGACCAACATCGAGGGCGTCTCGCTTATTTACGGCTCGCTAGCGCTAGGAAAAACAGAGGATGAACTGAGGGATGAAACGCCTCGCCCCTCGGAGGAGCTGTCGTCCAAGCTTGAGGCCGCGGACGGCGTCTACGACATCATCATGATCGACTGCCCGCCCAGTCTCAAACTGTTGACAAGTAACGCAATGGCGAGCGCTACCCACATCATCGTGCCGGTAGAGTCCGGTTCGCAATACGGGCTCTATGGCGCTGACGATCTTCTGAAACACATCGAGAAGATCAAGCGGATCAACCCGACGGTGAAGCTTCTAGGCGCTCTGCTCATCAAGCATGACGAGCGACAAACTGTATGCAAGCTGCTGGAGAGTACGGCATCCAAAACGTTTGGCGAGATCCTGCCAGTCAAGATTTCGACGAGCACCAAGGTTAATCAGGCAGCAGTTATGCAGCAAAGCGTCCACGCGTTGGATCGAAGCGCGAAGGTCGCTCGTGAGTTCAGGCAACTCGCGACACATCTGACTAAAGCGCTGAATCTGAAGGCGAAGGAGGCGCTTGAAAATGAGTAAGAATCTCAGGGCACAGCTAGAGCGTAAGGCCGAGGAGAACACGCAACGTCATCGGCAGGCCAACTACCGCGACGACTTCGATGTCGGGCGACAGCACGCAAAGATTCACCTTGAGAAGATTGATGCCAATCCATATCAGCCGCGCATCAGCTTTCCGGAGGACGAGATCCGCGAGCTTGCACTTTCGATAAGTTCAGTCGGCCTCTTGCAACCTGTCAGTGTGCGCGCAGTTGGGGATCGATATCAACTCATAGCAGGCGAGCGTCGGCTTCGAGCTCACAAGATACTGGGCAAACCAACTATCGAGGCGCTCGTTATCTCCGTTGATGAGGCGGAAAGCGCAACGTTGGCGCTAGCTGAAAACATCGAACGCCAGGACCTTACTGATTTCGAGATCGGCGAAAGCATAAAAAGGCTTGAGGAAAATTTTCCGAAGCGCACGAAGCTAGCCGAGTCGTTGGGGATTCAGCGGTCCGACCTTTATCGGTACCTTGCGTTTGCCGAACTTCCGACGTCGATCAGGGAACGATTAGCGCATAACCCGAAATTGTTGTCGCGATCGGCCGCGTCAGACATTGTCAAAGCATTAAAAGAAACTGGATCAGGTCCCGATGTCGATCGCAGGGTCACGGAGGCGCTAGCCCTGCTAGAGCAGGGCCGGCTCGACCAGACAAAATTTGCATCGTTTCTACTTCGGAAACCGGCAAAACCAATTGTTGCACGTACCCGTCCAACTCATCTTGTTAGTCGCGGAACGCGCGTCGGTTCTTTCCTGACAGGATCCGACGAAGTCGTAGTGAAGATTGCCAGTAGCGCTCTGAGCACCGAGCAGGTTGAAAAGCTGCAGCGTTTCGTAGTTGAGCTTCTGGAATGATTTCGTCCATACTTTGGACACTTTTGCCTGCGTCCCGTCACCTGGCTGCCGTCGAAAGAAAAGTTCGGTCGGCATTGGGGCAAGCCTCGTTTAACCGCGACCTGAATCTGTATGGCTAGATGTCCTAAAGACTGCCGCGCTCGTTAAAAAGGCTACGGGCAAGACTGCGGATGAATCACGGCAGCATGTGAGGGAGGAGGCGTCGGATGGAGGACAACTGCCGTTTTTTCCTGAAGAAGATACCAGCGCACTGCCTAACTACCTTGCACGCATTCCTTTATTTCGCGTGGGTCTGTGAACGTCTCAATGCTTCTCCGCATGAAACGCTGACGGTGGGGGACACGTCGGTTGACGACTATGCCGGCGCATTGGCAAGTGGCCTGAACGCACTGCATCTGGATCGACCGGGAGCGGCGCGCGCCAGGGGCGCCCCGACCATCCGGACTCTGGACGAGATTCTTCCCGCCCTCCGCGTCCAGTCAGATTCTGTCGCAACGGCCAGACGGGATCGGTCGGGTTGCCGTGCCGAAGGATCGAACCACACAGTTCGTGAGTGACCTGTCAGCAGGACTCGCCGGAACGTCGGATTCCCGTCCGGGCTGTTGCACAGCGGGGCACCCTTCGCCGGCAGAGGGCGCGGTCGGATCGCATGGCGCGAACACGCCGTCCTGTCCGATTTTCCGCGTGTCATCGGGAATCTGTCACGCTGTCAGGCGCTTGCATTGCGCATCGGATTTGCGGCGTTCCGATCCCGAAAAGACGATGCGCGCGAGCCACAAGGTCGCGCCGATGGCGGACGCCAGGTGGATCAGCTTGCGTTCGATCATGGGCACCCCTGTCACTTGTCGTCGCACGCGCGCTCCCACCGGTCGGGTGACACGCTGGTATGCAGCCCGAGCTGCTTCGCCGTCGCGACCGGCAGGCGCGGTACGACATCAGCGCCACCTTGCTCGCGCGTGCGCAGCTCAACGCTGACGCCCTGCAGTTCCAGATACACCACGCCCGCTCCGAACACCTCTTCATAGAAGTGCCAGGAGGGTTCACCCGTCCCTGAAATGATGATGTGCGAGAGTCGCTTTGGTGCTCATGGCGTGCCTGTGACTGTCTGGAGTACAGCGATCGTAGCGGACCGCGCCGCCATCGGCACTGACACTGCTTGCAGCAAACAGCTGGAAAAACGGGGGGCGCATTGTCGCCAGACGACTCGGCTGGGTCACCGGGTGAAAAAAAGCCCGTCCATCAGGACGGGCAAAAATACTACGCAGAGAAAGTCGCGTCGGTGCAAGTGAATGCGGACGCTCGTTTCCCCATTCACTGCGCCGTGATCGCCGTTTCGTCGGGATCCGCGACAAGAGTCCCGACACATCCGGATCTGACCTTTGAATCAGACAGCATCGGTCGCGTCCGGATGAATTTGCCCCGGCGACTGCTTTGCCGGCGCCTACTGCTCTTGTGTGCTGACGCAGGGCTGAACCACTTCTGCGTCAGGCTTCCTTAGAAGCGGGTCAAGATACCGACCGAACCCATGACCTGATTGGCCGTCGACGAAGCGCCGCCGGCGTTGTACATGACTGCGACGGTCTTGTTGCCGGTTGCGTGCTGATACATGGCTTCACCATACAGCTCCGTACGCTTGGACAGCGAATAACGCGCAATCGCGTTGACCTGATTCCACTTCGGATCGGCGCCATACGACGTTGTACCACTCAGGTGTGCGTCCGTGGCGCAAACCGACAAGGCTGACGAATGGGGCAGCTTTTATGCCGCCGCCGGTATCGCGGGTCACGGGCCGGCGGGGCAAATTCGGCCAAGGTTGTGAAGCCAGAGACGACCCCAGTCGTTCGCGCACGGCAAACCATGTTGCGCGGATAGCGCTGGCGAATCATCGGTGGTCGTCGTTTTGCAAATAGCGGCTTGCCGCTCGTCAACAGACGTTCGCCAATCGACTGCGAAAGACCGCTCGTGGCCGGACTCCGCCCAGCCACGGACCCGATGCCCTGAGCCGCCACCCCAAATCGCGGCAACTCAGATGCATCATTAATTCACGCTGAATGGCGACACCACCATCGTCTTCGTCGAACTCGCCCCGGTCCCGGTTAATGCAGGCGGCGTCCAGCGATACACCACAATGCTCGAGTCGTTGTAGTTGTCCTTAGTCACTTCATATTCGCCGGTCGAACGCCGATACGCCCGAAGTCCATACATCGAGTCCACGTCGTTGCCCACGTCGACTGCGTTTGGATTGCTATTGACGAACGTCGTGTCGAGCGTTCCCGTCGTGAGGTTGAAAGCATCCACATTCGGCACTGTATGTACGTAGCCCACAAACAGATAATTGCCGGCGGCCGCAATCGATTTGGGATTCGCGCCAGGGATATTGATCACCGGGTTCGGCGTGGTCCTGTTGCCGGCCAGCCAGCCGTGATACACCTCGACGCGCGAACCGACCGCGGTCCAGTCCGTGCTGCCGGTTGCCCCTTGCGTGAGAATCATCGTGTCGCTTTCAGGCAGGTAGATGATCCGCGTCAGTTGCGAGATGGTGCGCGGGATTGGCATCGTGATCGCGGCACCCCAGAGCGGTTTGCCGTTCGCATCAAAGCCGGTCAGCGGATAGTGAGAAATGACGTTGGTTTTGTCGAGCCCCGCCCAGATATCGCCCTTACTATCCAGGCAGAAACCATTGCGGACTTTCGCCGTCGTACTGAAGGCCGTTCCCGGCAACGTGCTATCGGGAATCGCAATGTACCCGCTCGCCGGGCGGAAGTGGAAAAAGTAAAAGGTATCGGGATTCTGGCTCGCCACGACGAGTATCCGGTGTCCGCCCACGCTGGCGACCTGCGCGAAATGTTCGCCGCGTTCGTGGTCGGCGAGATTGATGCGCGGATCGGACGGGTAGGTGATCGGATCGATCGTGTTAGCGACGAAGGTGCCGCCCACGGTGCCCGAATAGATGTTCATTCCGCCGTAGAAGATCGCTCCGTCGGTGGCCGGGTCCGGTGCCGCGTTGCCTTCAAAGTTTACCGACTGAAGCTGCCAGCGCAGAATCCCGGTGCCATCGTACGCGTGAATGTCGGTGCCGCCATTGCGGCCGAGGTCCCACGATCCGCCCCATGGGTTGTTCAAAACGTAGAGGTTGCGCGCGGAATCCCTGCCGATGCCGGTGACGCGTGTAAAGCGCCTGTCGCCCACCTGCCCCTTTATGCCAGTGACCGTATTGAGAAAGCCGCCTTGAACACCAAACGTACTCACGGCATACGGCGCGCCGGACACGTCATAGATCTTGATGTTCATGTCCGGACCCTCGTCGCCGATCCATAACTGCCCGCTGGACGCGTCAAGATACAGACAAGAGGGTTGCGCCTTGGCCGGCAACTGGATGGTGTTTCGGCGTTCCCCGGTCGGGCTGAACTGGATCACAGCGCCCAGGCTTTGCTGCGCGACCCAGATGTTTCCGCCCGCGTCCACCGCCAGCGCGCCCGGCCCTGCCGCGCTGATATCGCGCAGCCAGACACCGGACGTCGTAAACACGCGCACGCGATTGCCTGGGAAATCGCTTGCATAGAGCAGCGAGCCGGACGTCGCGAGTCCGGTGACGACATCCGCGAGGTGTTCGGTGGTCGTGTCGCTTACCGTGATGAGCAGGTCGCGCGTGCGGCTGGTCCGGTTGTATCGGCCCACTTTACCGCTTCCGTAGGTGGCGTTGAACTGCAGCGCCGCGAACAGCGAGGTCGAGTTGCCCGTGATCGCGCCACCCTGAAACTCGCCGTGCGCCCCGATCGAACCAATGTTCTGGCCGTTCTGATAGATCGCAATGCCGCCTTCGCTTTCGTCCCACATCGACGATGTGTAGATCACACCTTCGGGCGCCACCCACATTGAGCGGGCCACGTTGCCCACGCGAGTTGTGTCCGTGCCATGAGTGTTGGCTATCCAGCCGGTGGCGTATTGTGCTTCGCAAACTGATGCAGCCGCTGCGCTCAGCATTACCGCGACGAACGCGGTACAGAGTCCTTTGAAAAACATGAGGGATGTTTTGTCGATCGCACGCCGTGCAGTACAGGCGTGCACAGTGCGGTGTTGCCAACCCTGGCAAACTTGCAGTCCGAACCCTGACGATTCGAATCCGTGCGTCGCGTAGCGTGCGACGTGACACGTCGAATTGGTGTGGGATGTCGTCCGAGTTAACGGCGGTGCGTGGCGCGAGTTGAGCGATTTTTCAACTCGACCATGATGACGGCGCCCCAAGCGGGCGCCTTGCTGATCTCTGTCAGTCGGGCGTTCGGTAATTTTTTGGGTGTGCGACCACTCGATTGTTGCCGATGCACGGCTCGCTGCCGAATGGTTCCTCCGGGCCGAACTCCTCCGGAAGGTCATTGGCTCAGTTCGGCCCACAGCGGCCGACCGTCCTATGTTGCGCCGGAGGGCGCATCCAGGTTCAAAAACGGTCATTCACGACCGCACTGATGAAATCGCTAACGAAGCCGCCGAGGGGCTGCGTGTTGACCGCTAGCGCGATCCGCTTCCTGCGTCGTGCAACGACGAAGCTCAACCCGCCCCGAACCGTGTCTCGGCGTAAGGTTCGATGCGCGCTGCCGATACCGGCTTGCCAATGAAATATCCCTGCACCGCATCGCAACCGAGTTCTTTGACGAGGGCGAATTGCGTTTCGGTCTCGATGCCTTCCGCGACCGTTCTCATGCCCAGCGCGCGCGCGAGCGCCACCATCGCTTCGACCATCGCACGTGCCTGGTGACAGGTCTCCTTAAGAGTGAGCTCCTGCACGAACGACTTGTCGATCTTGATGCGATCAACTGGCAACCGTGTGAGGTATGAGAGGCTGGAGTAGCCGGTGCCGAAATCGTCGAGCGAGACAGTCACGCCGAGCCTTCGTACAGCTGAAAGCGCGCGCGATGCGGCGGCGAAGTCGCTCATGACGACAGTCTCCGTCACCTCGATGTCGAGGGCGGAAGCGCATACGCCGGCCGCCTCGGCGGCCTCCGAAACCAGTGCGACGAGATCGCAGTTCTGGATCGTCGTGGCCGAGAGATTGACGGCGACCTTGAACGGCATGCGGTTCGTCGCCTGCCATTTCGCCGCCTGGCGCAACGCAAGGCGAATTAGCCAGTCGCCCGTCGCCTCGTAGGCCGGCGATTCAAGCAGCACGTCGAGAAAGTCGGCAGGCGTGAGGAGCCCCAGTTGCGGATGATTCCATCGCAGAAGCGCCTCGGCTCCGTAGACGTGGCCAGCATGCAGGTCCAGTTGTGGCTGGTAGTGCAGTTCGAACTGGCGCGCGGCGCTCGCACTCTCCAGATCCGCGCGTAGCCGCCGGCGATGCCCGAGGCGCTGCGCATCCTCCTTGCCAAACGACCACACATGCGAACCGCCTGCGCGCTTCGCGTGATACATCGCGATGTCCGCATTACGCAGCAGCTCGCCCGCATTCGATGCCGAGATGGGGTAGCGCGCCACGCCGATGCTCGCGCCCACCGAGGCCCGCACGCACGGCGTCTGAATTGGCTCGCGCATGCGTACTGTGACTTCGCCTGCGACGCGCGCGGCCTCGCCCTCTGGCGCATCGACGAGGCAAATTACGAACTCATCACCGCCGATGCGCGAAACATGCGAGCCTTCGGGAAACATGTCGAGAAGACGCTCGCCTATGACACGCAGCACTTCATCACCCGCCGCGTGGCCAAACGAGTCGTTGATATCCTTGAAGCGGTCAAGGTCGATGAAGAGCAGATCGACGGAAGCGGCCCCGCCTTCATCGACGAGACGGTTCAGACGCAGCAGCAATTCCCGGCGGTTGATGAGGCCAGTCAGTTCATCATGCGTGGCTTGACGCGACAAGCGTTCGGAGATCGCGCGCGCTTCGGTGACATCGCGAACCAGCACGATGACACCGTCGTCGCACGGGAACGCCCGCACTTCAAACCAGGTACCGAGCGGCGCGTAAAAGTCGGTCGCGGTGCTGGGCATACCCGTCTCGGCCACCTGCCGATAGGCTGCTTCGTAGCTCGACCCGATGAGATCCGGGTATTCGGCCCAGATCTCGCGACCAAGCAGGTCCTCGGGCCGACGCTTGAGCAGCCGCGCAGCGGTCCGGTTGATGTTCCGAAACTTCCACTCCCGGTCGAGCGCCAGGACGCCGTCCGTGATGTGATCGAGTATTTGGAAACTTTCCACGTCCTTGCCCCTTCTTTGAGCGACCGGTGCAACGGCCCCGATATGTCTTTGATCGCTAACAGTGCGTATCGTAGGAGGAAATTGGCATTCCTGGGAACCGAAAGCTTTTCTGCACTGGCGCCCCGCGGTAGCTGCTCGGCAAGGTCAGGTCACGTGTGCCGTTCCGGGTATCCGACTGACCCCGTTCTGGGCAGCAACGACTTCCCTCTCTGCAGTTGCCGCCGCGTACATGGCCGAGACGTTTCGCGCCGGCATTGAGGCAGTTCCGAGGGGACAGTTTGAAGCAGCGCAAGCTTTGGGTTTTAGTTGGCCCCGTTTGATGGTCGACGTAACGCTGCCGCAGGCCATGCGTCTCGTCGTGCCGCCTGCAACAGGTGTGGGTATCGGCCTCATCAAAGATACCGCGCTCGCGTCGGTCGTCGCGATGCCGGACCTGCTCAAACAGGCGACTCAGGCACAAGCCTTCTATGCGAATCCATCTCCGCTAACTGGCGCAGCGTTTCTCTATTTGGTACTGCTGTTGCCGCTGGTGCGACTGGTCGGAGCGTTGGAAAAGCGCCGAAAGCGTCGTCGTTAATGGGCACCTGCCTCTATGACAAAAGGAGACGCAACGATGAGTCAGATTCATCAAATGGAACCGGACGCTCAAGCGATTATCAGCATCAAAAACCTGAACAAGCACTACGGTCCTTTCCATGCACTGAAGAACGTCAACCTGACGGTCAAGCGTGGTGAAGTGATTGCGTTGATCGGCTCGTCGGGCTCAGGCAAATCGACGCTGATACGGTGCATCAATCTTCTCGAGGAATACTCATCCGGAAGCATCGCGGTCGACGGTGTGAGCGTCGAGAAGGGCAAGAATCTCGCGAAAGTTCGGGCCGAGGTTGGCATGGTCTTCCAGCAGTTCAACCTTTTCCCACACATGACAGCGCTGCGCAATGTCGCTACTGCCCCAGTCAGAGTCCGAGGTATCTCCTGGGCGGAGGCGGAAGCTCGTGCTAAACAGCTTCTGGAGCGTGTTGGTTTAGCTGCGCACACTCACAAATACCCCGATCAGCTTTCGGGCGGACAGCAGCAGCGCGTCGCGATTGCACGGTCTTTGGCCATGGAACCGGCCGTCTTGCTGTTCGACGAACCGACGTCGGCGCTGGATCCGGAGATGGTAGGAGAAGTGCTTGACGTCATTCAGAAACTGGCGTCCACAGGGGGCACGATGTTGGTTGTAACTCATGAGATGGCGTTCGCCCGCAAGGTCTCAAACCGTATCATCTTCATGGAGAAGGGAGAGCTCATCGAGCAGGGTTCGCCCGACAGCTTCTTCGACAATTCTCAGACCGAGCGAGCCAAAAACTTCCTTCGCTCCATCGTTAGAGCGCCGTCTGTCGAATTGCGCGTAACCGCATCGGGGCGTTGATATTCGCGGAAGAAGCGTCGGGAATTTTTGTAGGCCGCCGGTCTGCGATTGGCGAAAGCATGCCTGGTTTCCTGTGATTCGAGGGCGGCATGAACTTGAAAGAGACGGCGGACGCCGTTCTAATCGGGCGTGACTGGGGCACTTCATCCCTTCGTGCCTATTTGTTCGATGCGAACCCTGAGGGTCTGGTATCACTACTATCATCGCGATGGCTCGGATCCAACTTCAGGCCGATGGCGGAGAATCGGGGTTACCACCGTCCCGTTTCTCCCGACCCACATGCGTGCGGAACTTTGCTTCGCCTGCACGCCGCATCGCGGCTTGCAGCGTCGTCACACCCAGTCGCCAGTGGTGACGTCTCTCGACGAGTACGTGGGCGGACAGATTGGCATTACGCGGCCAGCTCGAACCTGAAATGCTTGCCGAGCGCTGCTGCTGCGCTGGCTAGCGTGGTGAGCGTGAGACTCGTGTCGGTTTCGTCCAGCAGGCGGTTAAGTGCCGCACGGCTGGTCTTCATCCTGGTCGCCATCGCCGTCTTGGAAAGGTGCTGCGCCTTCATTTCCTGCTCGATCTGCCAAGCGATGACCCGCTTCATAGCGGTTGCCGTGACTTCCTCAAGCATCGCCTCTTCGGCGAGGAAGTCGTCGAAATTGCTGCCGATGTGCTTGTTTGCCATGATGTGCGACTCCATTCGCAGTAAAACCTAAGCTTTCCTGAGCTGGCTCAGTCGGTCTTTCGCCACCGCCAGATCTTCTTTCGGCGTGTCCTGCGACTTCTTGATGAAGCCGTGCAGCAGGACCATCTCGTCGCCGACGACGGTGAACATGACGCGGGCAATGCGCCTGTGCAGGTGGATCCGAACCTCCCACAAATCCTTACCCATCTTGCGAACCAGCGGCATACCGAGCGGCCAGCCAATTTGCACCGTCTTGATGTCCTCGCCGATCGTCTTTTTGTCGGCTGCGGTCAACGTTCCAAGCCAATCTCGGACGGGTTCATTGCCGGGTTCGGTCTGGAAGAAGCGGACGGTTAGGACGACCTCTACGGGCTGTGCCATTCGGAAGTGCTGGGGATTTAGACGACAGAATCGTACCAATTTTGGTACGATTTGGCAACCCGTTTTGAAGCGCGGCACGGGTCCGGACCGGCGCGCGGCTTACAGCAAGCGGCCGCTGTGTGCCGCCATGGCGGAAAAATTCGCTTCTCTGGAAACTCAGAGCGCCTATCGCAAACGCAAATGGTTGTCCGAACCGCCGAATGCCTGGGTAAAAAGCGTTCTCGGGTTTCGACAATTCAGCATGCGCGGACTGGCCAAGGCCCAGGCCGAGTGGAAACTCGTCTGTGCGGCGCTGAACCTCAGGAGAATGGCGAAAATGACGTTCGCGTAAGCCCCGAAGAGGGGGCGACTTTGTCCGATTTCGCTCTCGGGCAAACCATTTGGCGCGCATTGAAGAGCGAAACCGGGCCCGGCGTTGAAGCCGGTCGCTGCGGCGTCAGTACCGACGGCTCAAATTCCGTCTGCCGCGCACACTCCTAGCAGCGTCTTAGAAAAACAATCGTGCTGTCCAGAGACCAGCGATTCTGCTTCTCTCACAGGGGCTGCTTTTCACGCTCAAGACCGCCGGCATGTTGCCAAGCGGCATACCGGTTGTCGGCCGCCGAAAAGCTGATGCCCATCTGCGCGCCCACCGCATAACGGGTCTTCCCCGCATCGAACAGCCGGTAGCAGATCTCGACCCCCCTCGGCGTCAGCTTGCCGTCCGGAAACTTGTTGGCCGGATCCATCGGATCGAATTCAGCCGGGGCCTCCGGCTGGACGAGCAGAGTCTTGAGATTCTGCAGTCCGGCAATCGCGCGTTCGAGAGCACTGGAGACAGTATCAATGGCGTCGGCGACAGCGGCGGAATCGAGCGCCGGGGTGTGGTTTTGGGGCATGGTCATCCTCACTAATGTGATTAGTTAGAGGACGAATTGTAACTAGGTAGATTAGAGAGCGTCAACATCTTCCTTATATATGTGATAATTTCCTTTATCACATATATAGATGGAGGATGTATGACTCTGAAAGATGCAGCGCCGCTCATTATCGATTTGGCGACGCGGCTCGTAGGTACCGATGTGAGAATGGACGTATCAGATCAGACGGCATCCGACATCCAGGGTTTGATTGACGAGGTCGTCACTCTGAGTAAGCAAAAGGGTGTCCGGCTCAGGGGCGTCCGAGTTGGCGGCGACATTTTGAGGGAACTGGGTGGTTCCACAGTATTCATCAACGCTCGCTATGCCGCGGACGGGGCGACGTTCATCGTGGAGGAAGCGTCCAAGGTCGGGAACGTCGAGTTTGCGTTTGGGCAGTGAGCGGTCATGAAGCGCGACACGGACCTGAATCATGACCTGCTGACAGACGACGTCGAGCGGCACTACCGCCACTCTGTGCTGCGTGAGCGGATTGTGGAGCACGTGTTCGTCGGTGAAGCGCTGCGCCGGTTGTGGCAGCGTGGCGTGACCGATGTTGAGGTGCTCCGGTCCGAGTTCGACGCTGGCGGCTATGACCTGGTGATGAGCTACCGCCAAACCGTCCGTCACATCCAGTTCAAGGTAATGGTGGTCGGTGCCAGTCGGGGTGGCATCACGGCCAATCTGAACCTGGCTCAAAAACCCAGTGGCTGCATCCTCTGGATCGTGGTCACGCCGGCGCTCGAGCTCCATTCGTACCTGTGGTTTGGCAATCCGCCAGGGCAACCGCTGCCAGATCTCCTTGAGATGAAGACTGCAAAGCACGCGAAAGCCAATGCGGCCGGCATCAAGCTGGAGCGGCCCAATCAGCGCGTTGTCCCACGCAGTGCCTTCATACCCGTCGCGTCGCTGGATGACGTGCTGGAGCGGCTTTTTGGGCCGCTGCCATGAATCACGGGCTGACCCTGACCGCGCCGACGGTGCCCGCACTTGTCATCGCAGCAGGTGACCAAGCCGGCACCCGCTTTCTCGAGTTCTTCGCGTCGGCGATCCGCAATCCACACACGCGGCGCGCGTATGCGCGGGCAGCAGGGGATTTTCTCGCGTGGTGCGCCGGCGCTGGCGTGAGCTCGATCACGGCGGTGCAGCCGCTGCATGTGGCCGCGTGGATCGAACTGCAGACGCAGACGTTATCGGCGCCCACCGCCAAGCAGCAGCTGGCCGCGATCCGCCACCTGTTCGACTGGCTCGTCACCGGCCAGATCGTCCCGCACAACCCGGCTGCGTCCGTGCGCGGCCCCAGCCACACCACGAAAAAAGGGAAAACCCCCGTGCTCGATGCGACCGAGGCGCGGCAGCTGCTCGACAGCATCGATGTGAGCACGCCGATCGGGCTGCGGGACCGCGCGCTGATTGCGCTGATGGTATTTTCATTCGCGCGGGTCGGCGCCGCACTCGCGATGCAGGTCGACGATGTCTACGTGCAGCAGCGGCGCCGGTGGGTGCGCCTGCGTGAAAAGGGTGGCAAGGCGCACGCCATGCCGTGCCACCACACGCTGGAGGCGTACCTGCACGCCTATCTGGACGGCACCGGCATCGGTGATGATCCGAAGGGGCCGCTGTTCCGGACCATCCGGCGCGGCACCGGGCAGCTCAGCACGACGCCGCTGCCGCAGGCGAACGCGTATGCGATGGTGCGGCGCCGGGCGCTCGCGGCCGGCATCGGCACGGCCATCGGCAATCACACGTTCCGCGCGACCGGCATCACTGCTTACCTGAAAAATGGCGGCACGTTGGAGAACGCGGCGGCGATGGCGAATCATGCTTCGACCCGCACCACCCAGCTGTACGCCCGGCGACACGACGGGATCAGCCTTGACGAGGTCGAGCGGCTCCACGTGTAGGGCGCCTTAGCTGATGTTCCCGGAATTTTTTTGCATGCGGTGGCGAAGTCGGGAAAGGGGTGGCCTGATGGAGAAGTAGCATCAGTTGCTCGCAGAGAACCTGGCTGCGTCGGTCAAATATCGGCCACGGGACGCGTTTCGGTCCGGTCTTTCGACATGAGCGCGGGCATCCAGTACCATGCTGCCCGGGAAGTGGAGGGGCAGCCAGGATGGAACGTTTTTTCTTGACGCGGGCGCGCGCCGTCGCCTATCTGCTCGGGATGCGTCGCGCGACACCAGATGGGATTGACAACCTGCGGGTTGGCGAGGCTGACCTGAGGCTACAGGAACTCGATACGCTGGACCGCCTGCTACTCGATGTCCGCGCGGGCCGGATTCGCGAATTCCGGCTGGACAAGCCCCAGGCAATCGAGGTGTCGGTCACAGATTGAACAACCGCACGCGCGGAACTGTACCCAAACGATCAGCCGTGCGGCAAGCCTCCGCCAGGTCGCCTGGCGACAGCCGTATCGGCGACAAGCGAGCCGCTGCCGAGATACTCTTCGAACGAACTCCAGAGAAGTCTGTCGACCACCGCGTCATCGAGATCGTCTGGCTCCATCCCGCGAATCCTGCAAAGGAGTGTCAGGGTTTGTACCGCGGCATGAATGATCGCGGTCTCGGAGGGTTTTGGTGTGTTCATGATGACGTTTTCGGCAGAACGCGCGCTGACTTTAGCAAAATCGTGTCTTTGCAATCCGTCACCTGTTTAACAGGCTCGTGACCAGCCAGATCGTGCCGCACAACCCGATCGGGTGTCACGCTGAAAAAAAGAAAACGCCGGTACTCGACGCGACTGAAGCACGGCAGCTGCTCGATCGGCACGAGATGCCCTGTCACCATACGCTCGAAGCGTATCTGCATGCGTACGGCGACGGCGCCGGCATCGCCGATGAGCCGAAGGGGCCGCTCGATCTTCTCGAGTGGGTCACAAATCAGGCATCGCCCGGACGGCGCCTCGGCGTCGTCTTCATAGGCAGTCTCGCCCTAGGCGGGCCGCTTACTGGCAGAGGAGGTGTTCATCGATGAAAGGTCTGCTGCCGAAGAAAGTGAATGGAATGCCAGCGCGAGCCTGGCGCAGACTATCCCAGCAACTCAGCCGATCTTTCGCGCACGTCGCCCGCCAGCCGGGTTTCGATCGTATGGGGCGATTCCTTGCGCGATATAGCCAGCAAGCCGTCGAGATATAAACGCCTGTACCTCAATTCGCTATCCACTTGCGCCCTGATCTTCCCGTACAACGGCAGAAAGACCAGGTTCGCCAGAGCGAGGCCGTAAAGCGTGGCGACGAACGCCACCGCGATACCGGCGCCAAGTTGCTCGGGATCAAGCATATGACCCGTGACCTGAATCAGGCCGAGTACGGCGCCGAGGATCCCGAAGGTTGGTGCATAACCACCCGCCTGCTGCCAGATTCGCGCGGCGGCCATATGATTGCGCTCGTAGGCATCCAGCTCTCTTTGCAAGGCGTCTTCCAGCACCGAAGTAGATACACCGTTGGCCAGCAATTCCAGCCCTCTTCGGGCAAACGCGTTAATGCTGCCGACTTCGATCGACTCAAATGCCAGCATGCCGTTCAGTTTCGCCTGATCGCCCCACTCGAGCAGCACCGCCAGACTTTCGCGGTCGACCTGGCGCGCTTTCACAAAGGCAAGCCGCAGCTGCTTGATACCGTCATGAAACCTCCCCCAGGTGTTCTGGATCATTACCGCGCCGAGGGAACCCCCAAACACGACGATGAACGCCTCCACCTGAAAGAGGGTAGTGAATTGCCCACCTTCGAGCAGAAATCCGGCGACGACGGCCGTCCCGCCAAATAATGCACCGAACAGTGTCAAAAGATCCATACATCCTCTCCAACGGCCCGCGCTTACCACGAGCCCAACCCGGTAAGCTGATGTCCGGGATCCCGATATCAGGCACCCAGACTCGAAAGCGGCGCTGTGTTGGCCGCCGGGGATTTGATGGCCCGCACCGTATCGAGCAATCGCTCCTCGATCCCGGCAATCTCGAGCGGATCGATCCTGATGTCCCGCCGCATGACCCACGACACCTCTTTCTTTCTCGCCTCGGTCATCACCGACAGCAGGCGCTCGCCGACAGGCTGGCCGGTCACCGCGGAGAGCACTTTGGCGAGATCATAGGAGTCGAAAGCATTCATGGCTTCGAACAGGGTTCGCTGGTCGACGAACACCAGATCGTCAAGCGATTTCGGATCGCTCGCGCCACGTGAATTGCGTTGCGAAAAATACGTAATGCCTTTTTCCCCGACGTAATTCAGGACTTTGGTCTTGCGGAATGCAAAAATGTCTTCCGCGATTTCCGCGTGGGACAGCTTGTTCAGAATCAGCTTCTTATCGACGCCGATCAGCGCTTCCAGGTCCGCCAGTTCGATCAGCTCGAGTTCGCTGCTAATGGAAATGTCCAGTTCCTGGTCCGCCACCTGTTGGGCTCGATCTGTGATCCGGACGGGATCGAAAGTGACGAGCTGCCGGCTGGTCGCGCCGTCTTGCGATGAATATCGCGTTGACATGCTGCTTAAGCGGTCGGAGCGGCAAGATCCGAGCGTGACCAGGTTGAGTTTCTCCATGCGCTTGAGCATCGCCATCACATGCGGCCGGGAATGGCCGGCAATGGCATGGCACTTCTTGATGACCTCGGGCAAAGGCACCGAGAACTCTTCGCCTGGCGCGCGGCGTATACGTGCGTCAGGTCGGTCCGCGCCCTCGCTGCCCGCCATCAGCGCCAGAACGTGTGCGTATGAAACGACGCCCGGCAGGAAATCAGCGTGCGTGTAAGTGGCAAGGATGTCGTCCTTCTTCCTGACCCGGCGGATCATGGTACGCACGATATGGCGCAGCAGCGGCGACACGCGCTCAAGTTCCTCTTCCACGACGTCGGCCGCGATAACGGTCAACTGACAGAAGCTCAGTGCTTTGGCGGTGTGTGCTCGCGGTTCAGAAGACAACAGGGCTGCTTCGCCAAAAAACTCGCCCTTGCCCAAGGTGGCGAGGACGACCTTCTTCTCGTCGCAATAGGTAGAGATTTCGACTTTGCCGTCTGCGATCACGAAGATAGCGGCGTCGCCTGCGTAACCTTCAGAGTAGATGACCTCGCCTGGGGCCGCGGTGCGCGACCATGACGATCGTTGTTGATTCAAGATTCATTCCCCTGAAGAGCTTATTGCCTTGTTCAGCCGGCGCCATGCTGAAGCACAGGCATGTCAGATGGTCTCTGCTGAGCTGACTGGTTAACGACATGCAATACGCAAATCTTTACCTGCTACCCTGGGCCACCATAGACTTGTAGGCCGTAGGACGATAGTGAGACGTAAGCCAATGGGTCGACGCCGCGAGTGCACGAAACCGGCGTCCGGATCTCGCGTCAAGTTCGAAAAGTCACTTTGCCTATTTACGCACGGCCACATGCCGGCCGTCCGTAACCGGTCGTTTCCGTACGGCATGGTCAGCTGCTCCTGTTGTAGCCTGCTGCTGTGTATCCGTGGGGCCTCACCAGCACGTGCCCAGATGGGGAGGAGTAGGGCATCAGCAGTCGCAGCAAGATTTTTACTCAGGGTTTATACTTACCTGCGTCTCCTCCGTGTCTCCTCCAAGATATGGATTACCGGTCCCGCCGCTACCTGTGGCGGGATTTTTTTGGGGGGTGAGCCAATCGCGCGCCCTTACGCGAGAGTTAATGCTCGTCGCATTTCCTTGCGCGGGACGCCCGATGCGTTCGATCTCATCGAGGCTGATGTCGTCGCTCACCTAGCCAGTGCCTCCACCCGCTCGCTATCTCGAAACGACACAGCGCAATTGCATGCGCTGCGGATCGGTTGAAGCGCGCGAGGACCGATACCCGAAATCAAAGTGAGTTCCGCGTCTGCCGTCCGCGTAATCCCTTTCGGCGTTCGCCACAGCTCGTCTACGGCGCTGTTTGTCAGCTTCGGGATGGGCGCTCAGAAAAGTCGGAAAGAACCGGTCTCCAAGGCCTTCTGCGCCTCCGCTCTTTGACCAGTATTCCGCCCATTGGGGCCGCAGTGTGAAGCACTCGAGATCCGCGATGCGGCTTCCGGTAGGACCACACCGTTCTACGACGTCGCGTATAGCGATCAAATAAAGCAAGCACTCTCCACCGTCAGCCGCGACCTGTCCAAACTCCGAACTCATCGTACTGAGCTGTGGATCGTCGATATCCACACCCACCTGACGCCAGCTCCTTGGTACAGGGATCCAGATTCCCTGCCATTCTTCGTCAGCTACCGTTGGTGGTGGCGTGTTCAGATCGTCGTGAAATAAACCGTGGCATTGAAGAATGCGCATCGGCGTACGTAACTGCATCGTTGCGCAAAACCTAAAGCCTGCGACCGTATGACGCATCCATCCGGGTATGCCTTGCCGCTGCAGCTCGCTCACGGTTGTCATCTCCCTATTCGGTTCGTCTGGGATTCAGCCCGCCCTCATCGGCAGGCTTCTTTGGGCGCAATCACCCCGCACGCACCATAGTAGGGTTTACCCAAATCCAGCAACAATCCCTTCCTGACATCTGCCTTAATTTTAAGCGTCTGCTTACCTAGACTGTAATCACTGGTTTACGAACAGGGCTGTTCGTAGCAGGACAAAACAAAGTCTGGAGGTAAGTACCATGAAGTCTCTTATTCAAGCCGTTGTCGTTGCCGCTGCCCTTGCTGCTCCGGTTGCCGTGTTCGCCCAATCGAATGCGCCTTTGACCCGTGCGCAGGTGCGTGCTGAACTGGTTCAACTCGAAAAGGCTGGCTATAACCCGGCTCGCGGCGAAGACCCGTATTACCCCGCCGACATCCAGGCCGCAGAAGCCAAGGTTGCCGCACAGAACGGCGCAACGAGCGGTTACGGCGGTGTTGTGAGTGGTTCGTCTGACGCAGGACGCCCGGCAGTCTCGAAGGCCGACTGGAATGCGATGTACAGCCATCCGTAATGCGTTGATTTCGGACGCGCAGGCAGGATGCCAAAAGTATCTGGCCTGAGCATCGCATTCTGAGCGCGCAGCACCCTTGCGCGCCCCTATTTAAAGAACTGGCTCGCTAGCGCGGCAATGTCCGGCAGCGGGCCAGTTTCATTTCGGATACCTCCGCCGTCGGGCTCCCGATGGCTTCGCCCGGGCCTTCACGGTCTGGGCGCTTTTTCCATTTCTCTCCGAGTGGTCGTGGATAAGTTGAGCGTGGAGTGAAGCGCGGACCTGGGGCGCAGTCGTGCACCTCGCTTCGACTCAAGTGTTCGACAGGCACTCGACGTTCCAGGGGCGGCCTCCTACGCTGCGGAAGGTCTTCACTTCGGTGCCACAGCAGCCATTCGACTTCCGCTGGGACTTGTCGACAGCGAACGAGGGCTTACGAGAAATTCGAATGCTCCTTGCCGACCCGTTACTGCCTCTCGGTTACCTTCCAAAAATGTCAGCGCCGCACTTCAAAGCAGCCCTTCGGTACCACGACGGGAACGCTGACGTAACCGGCGTTGGCGCCAGCAACTCGCCACAGCACCACCCTATTTGTGTGACATCCGTCACAGCGGCAATTCAAACAGCGATATAGCCTCGAACATCGAGATATCACATTCGAAAACCCGTTTGCAAACGTCGGAACCTAGTTTGAGGATGTCTGACATTATTTTCACTTCGACGTCTCCGGCCTGCTAATAAAAGCATCGCTGAGACGCCTTGAACTAATAAGAGGGTGTGTGTACGGCATGAATTCGGTTGAGTCAGAGTTGCAAGTCCGAGCGCAGGGGAATCTTCCACGTTCGAGTCATATTGAATCGCTGGACTGCCTCCGCGGCGTTAGCGCTCTACTTGTCATGCTGTATCACTACCGCGAATTGCTGAACGATGTCATCCCACACATCGGCAACATCTTGTTCGAAAATGGCCGAATCGGAGTGGACATCTTCTTTATCCTTTCTGGCTTTGTGATGTACACGACAACGCAAAGCAAAAAAAATCAATTTGTCTTGCCTTTCTTGGTCAAGCGCGCCTTCCGGGTGATCCCGTTGGCCTGGCTATTTATAACCATACTGTTCATCGCTGATGGTGGACTTGATAGGCATAGCTTTATGCTCAGCATGTTATTCATTCCGTTGGCAAACAACGACCCACCATTCTTCGGCTATAACATCTTGTCCTCGGCCTGGACGTTAAGCTATGAGCTTTGGTTCTACGTGACGTTCGCGGTAGGCATGTTGTTGTGTAAGTCCCACCGCGGACTGGCTGCAGCCGCAGTGTTGATCGGCTATGTGTTCGGACTACAAAAGCTGGGACACTCTCCGTTGCACTTTGACCCCTACCTGACACCGATTTATGCGGGAAATTTGCCGGTTCCGACTCAACTGATCAGCCAATTGAGTAATCCACTGCTTCTCGAATTTTTACTGGGAATTTCTCTTGCATATTTGTATGCGAACTTCAGGAAAGCTTGGCTCGGTTTCAATTCAAATTTCCGTACCGGGCTTTATCTTTTTTTGACCGCATATTTCTTGGCGCATTTCTTCTCTGGCTATGCAATGGGGCATGGTTTGACCAGAAAGGGTCTGGCCGCTCTTGCGGTTTTTATCGTGTACTTATGCGCTGATTTTGATAAATTACTGTCCAAGGCGAGAAACATGATCCGTGGGCCGAGCGACGTCTTCATTTTCTTGGGTCGCATCTCTTTCAGTCTGTATATCATTCATGAGCCGCTACATCAATATATCGGCGTCATGCCGGTACTGGGTTCGCTCTTTCGGATGGAGGGCGGAACCGGAAAGTTTGTCACCCTCTGCACCTTTTCCATTGTGGCGGCGTATGCCTTGTATTTGCTGGTAGAACGGCCAATGCAGCGATTCGGAAAATTCGTGGCCGATCGTCTTTTCTCATTTACGCAGTCCGAGCGTCTGTCACCCATCAGCTAGCGGTCGTTCGCAATCGAAGTTCAATCGTCCGAAATTGGCCGATGCTGTTGAAAAAGTCGCTGACCGCCTCCATCACAAGGTTTTCAGGGGTCTTCTTACCCTTAACCTGCGTTCTCGAGCGGCTTGTAGGCCGATCTGAGAGGTCGATTTTTTCACCGGCGGATTGAAAAAAGCGGAGCAGCGACTTTTTCAACAGCATCGGCCGACTGTACGCGTTCGGCCCATTCACCGTGAGCCGCCGTTCGAAAGCTTGCACCCTAGGCCAGCGGCAGCTTTGTAGCGTCATTTCCCAGCGGGTGCAACCGGCCAAAACCCGTCATTCAGTATGCGGAAATCGTCGGTGATAGGGCGCCCGGTTCATGCCGGATAACTGCCGTTCAAGACCGGAAAACTTGCGATAGAGGTTGGCAGGCCACACGACCATGAGAGAATTCTTGCTCTTGCACATGTTCTCATCCTCGTCGCCTCATGAAGATCCTCGAATACACCGGCCTCGACACCTCACGCGTCAAGGCCAGCTACGACAAGGTGTCCGCGGCCATCGCTCGCCACGACTTCCGTGCTGCCCAAGTCAAGAAGCTTGCCAATCTGAGTCACGGCAAGTTCTACCGGGCGAAGCTGGATGACACCGACCGGCTGTTGTTCTCGCTGGTGCGCCACGGGGATGAAGTCTGCGCACTGATGCTGGAAGTGATCGCCAATCACGCTTACGACAGGTCACGTTTCCTGCGCGGTGCGGCGATTGACGAGAGCAAAATTCCAGACATCAGCGCCGATGACGCCATCAGGGAGGCGCAAGCTCTACGCTACCTTCATCCCGAGCGTACTGGCATTCACCTGCTCGACAAACCGATCTCGTTTGATGACACACAAGAGACCATTTACCGACAGCCACCTCCCTTGGTTGTCGTCGGCAGCGCTGGCAGCGGCAAGACCGCACTGACGCTTGAAAAGCTCAAGCATGCCGAAGGTGAGGTCCTCTACGTCACTCACTCCACGTTCCTGGCGCACAGCGCCCGCGACCTTTATTACGCCAACGGTTTCGAGCATGGCAGCCAGGATGCCGTATTTCTGTCCTACCGCGAGTTTGTCGAGTCGATCCGCGTTCCGGCAGGACGCGAAGCTACCTGGCGTGACTTTTCGGGCTGGTACTCCCGCATACGGCAGAACTTCAAGGATGTAGAAGCCCATCAGGCTTTCGAGGAGATTCGCGGCGTAATTGCTGCCGGGGCGAGCGGCGTCCTGTCGCGCGGCGAGTATCAAGCACTGGGGGTGCGCCAATCGATCTTTTCCGTAGAACGGCGCGACCAACTCTACAATCTGTTTGAGAAGTATCGTGCCTGGCTCGCCGAGGCAAAGCTCTACGACCTGAATCTTGTGGCCCAGGACTGGCAAGCGCTGGCTGCGCCGCGCTACGACTTTGTAGTTATTGACGAGGTGCAAGACATCACCACCGTGCAACTCGCGCTGGTGCTGAAAACTCTGAAGAAGCCTGGCCATTTCATGCTCTGCGGGGATTCCAACCAGATTGTCCATCCCAATTTCTTTTCCTGGAGCCAAGTCAAGAGCCTGTTCTGGAAGGACCCGAAAGTGGCCGAGCGGCAGGAATTGCGCGTGCTAACGGCCAACTTTCGCAACGGGCTGGAGGCCACACGCGTCGCCAATCAGTTGCTCAAGGTCAAGCAGCGGCGTTTCGGCTCCATCGACCGTGAGAGCAACTTCCTGGTCCAGCCCGTCGGCGGCGAGACCGGTCAGGTTACGCTGATGCCCGACAAGGAAGCCACCAAGCGCGAACTGGACCAGAAGATTCGCCAATCCACCCAGTTCGCCGTCCTGGTGATGCGCGATGAGGACAAGGCCGACGCCCGCAAGCACTTTGCCACGCCGCTATTGTTCTCGATCCACGAAGCCAAGGGTCTCGAATACGAGAACATTGTGCTCTACCGTTTCATCTCGGATCACCGCGGCGAGTTCAACGACATCGCCGAGGGCATCGTCAAGACCGATCTGGCGGTCGAGACACTGGATTACAAACGCGCCAAAGACAAGAGTGACAAGTCGCTCGAAGTCTATAAGTTCTTCGTCAATGCCCTGTATGTAGCGCTGACGCGCGCCATCAAGAACATCTACATGATCGAGTCGGACACCGGGCATGATCTGTTCGGGCTGCTGGATCTGATCGCCGGCCAGACCAGGATCGAGGCCAGGCAATCTACGCTCGAAGACTGGCAGAAGGAAGCTCGCAAACTCGAACTTCAGGGCAAGCAGGAGCAGGCGGAGGCCATCCGCCGCACCATCTTGAAGCAGGTCCCGGTGCCATGGCCGGTGTTCGATGAGGCCAAGGTCAGGGAACTGCTGATCAAGGTCTTCCGCGAGCAGTCTCCGGGTAACAGGGGCAAGCAGCAACTCTTTGACTATGCCACCTGCTTCGATGAACCGCAGCTCGCCGAGTGGCTGGCCGTTGAGGCGAAATTCGAGCAGGCACGAACCTTTGATCAGCAGCGCGCGGTGTTCGCCCGCAAGAGCTACGTCCCTTTCTTCGCCAGCCACTTCAAGGACATCCTCAGGCAGTGTGACCAGCATGGCGTCGATCATCGCCTGCCAATGAACCAGACGCCACTGATGGCCGCAGCTGCTGCAGGAAATGTGGCGCTGGTGGAAGCCCTGCTGGAGCGCGGTGCCGACCGCGATGCCGTCGATCACTATGGTCATAATGCACTGCACTGGGCTTTGCGTCAGGCATTTGGCGATGCAAAGTTCGCTGCTGGCCCGCTGGCGGCAATCTATGAATGCCTGGCTCCGCCCTGCATCGATGTCAGAGCGGGTGATCGCCTGGTCCGCATCGACCGGCATCTGTCTGAATACTTTCTGTTCCAGACCCTGTGGGTATTGTTCAAAGCCCGATTCACCAAGATACGACGCAATGCAGACAGCGCGTTCCAGACCCAAATCATCCTTGATGCCTGGCAACACTTACCCGCTAACATAGTGCGGCCAGAGCGCAACAAGCGCCAGCATCTTTCTGGCGTGCTGGCGAGGAACGAAATCGACAGAGACTATGCTTACAACCGATCCCTGTTTCTGCGCGTATCCACCGGGCGGTACCAGTTCAATCCCCAACTTGCTGTGCGTCGCCGCCAGGGCGAAGAAGAAAACTGGATCCCGATCTACTCGGCACTTAACCTGCCGTTGATTAGCGAGTTTGCCTACAACGACGGCTGGATCAGCACCTGGGACAATATTGACAAGCTTGTGATCCTTGCCGGACTACCTGAACGAACTACACCCATTGCGGCTGAGCGCTCCGCCGAGCGGCAAGCGGCCAAAATGAGGGAGTTGGACGAACGCAGAGCCAATCTACTTGCGGCCAAAGCACGTATTCATGCCGCCGCCGAAGCCACCCGGAACAGAGCGCCACCATGGGGAACAAAGGAAGCCAAAGGGCTTGAATTCGAACGGGTGAGACAAGAAATCGAAAGACGGAAAAAGGATTGACGTGCCGATCCTCGTTGGCCGTATAAAGCGCTTTGCATAACGCCGATTAATCGCCGGTGGACTCAAAGAGTCGACGGCCGCTGTGCCTTGGAAGCGGTCGCAGCGGCGGCGCTGTTCGGCGCGGCAGCAGTGGGTCCGACCGATGCCCGACCTGGGAGCCTCAGCGTTGGAGCGCACTGTTGGCTCATCGTCGGACCGGGTTCGGCCCAATTGCTGTCATTCGCCCGCAAGCCAATGCAGACGTTCAGGCGTCCCTTACTACTCAAGCAACGGTCATTCGCGTGCCGCTTGCAGGCGTTGCTTCATCGGGTTGAATCCGTAGGCCAAAGCGATCATTCTTATCCCGTCGGGCTTTCAAAGTGTCGAATGGGTTTCCGGTCATTCGCCGCGTCCAGAAATCTGGACTCTAACCGATCGATCTGGCTTCACCGCTCAGAAATCCCGACCAGCCGCGGCTCGCAGACAAATTCGATGGCCCGAAAACTGGCAACCAGTTGAAGGGCAGGACGAACTCGATACCATCGCCGACAGGATTAACATCCGACCGCGTGCTACGCATGCATTTCATTCGCCATTCGAGGTGTTCGAGCGTATGCTCGCAACCGCTTCGATAACCTCAGCTCCCGTTCATTAACCTGCTGTTGCGTTTCACCTTTGAAACCGCCACCACTAAGAAAGCAAGGAAAGGCCACCGCCGCAGGCCAGCATCCAATAGCGCCGGGAAGGCAACAAGATCCAGAAAATCCCCACACCGCAGGCATACAGAAGAAAGCCAACACTGCATCAATCAAACATTAACCCTTCGTCAGAAGACCAAAAACAGCGACGCCATTCGTGGTCCCGACATAGACCTTCCCATTGGCAATCATCGGCGTGATGAACTTGTTACCCGCACCGAACTGGTCGCGCGTGCCCATCTGATTGCTGTTGTACAGCTCGGTGGCAAGATTGCCAGAATCAAACGCATGCAACGCGGCAACGTTGCCATTCTCGGCTGCCCACACGATACCGTTGGCAGACCCATTGGCCGATACACTCGGCGTCGTGCCGGGATAAACAAAAGTCATGGCGGTCTGACTGGAAGGCGTCGCCGACAGCCTCGCATTGGTAATCGTGAACGCCTTCAAGTGGTCGCTGACGGAGCCAAAATAGACCGTATTGTTGAAATAGGCCGGCATGGCGAATTCGCCGCCGCTCAACTGTGCAGGAATTTCCTGGTAGATCTTGTCGCCAGCAGCGTTGAACTTCCCCATCGAGTCACGATTCAGCACATAAATGATGTCGTCCTTACCCGTTCCCAAGGTGAGATGATGAACAGCGCCGCTCGCATCCGCGAGATCCGGCAGCACGAGCGCGCCACCGGAGCCGAGATCTTCATCTGCGTTCGATTCCTGAACAATGTTAGACATCGCGAAATAATCCGCGACTGACAGACCGCCGGTAGTGCCGAGTTTCAGATACGTATTGCCGAAGTCGCCTTGTGCAGGAAAGCCGCTGGCGTTCAAGGTGGTATCGAATGTGCCGTTCGCGTCGAGCAGATAAATCGACGAGCCGTCCGATGCGGGGCCGGCGCCGCTCATCCAGACTGAACCATCCGAACCATTCGGTGTGACGTTGAGGACGGAGGTCTGCTGCAAGGTGTCGGCGCTGTAGCCGATGATCCAGCCGGTATACGCGCCCCCGTCGCAATGCGAGGTCCACGTTGTGTAGATGACGCCGTTGAGCAGTAGCAACCCCGCGCGTTCGGCATAGGACGACGGCGCAAACACCACGCGGCCGTTCGAACTGTTCGCACCGGTACCCGGATATGACGCTGCGACCTCGGTCGGTCCGTTCAGCAGTTCGGCCCCGGTCGCGAGATCGAGCGCATGTATGCGCTGGTGGTAGCCGCCGCCGGAATCCTTCGTCATCGCGACGACAAAGATCGTGCCGTGCGTCCCGCGTGTGCGATCGATGACCGGCGTCGACGTGATGCCGATCTCAGGCGTGATCTGGGTGCAGCCGAGGTCGTCGCTCGTTGTTTCGCCGGCGCCAAGTGCTGATGCTTTCCACAGTTGCGCGCCGGTGTCGGCATCGAACGCAAACACGCTGTCGTGTTCGGTCGCGACGTACAGCACGTTATGCGTACCGCCGGCAATCGCCAGCGAGCCGACGAAAAGCGGCTGACCATCCACCTTGCCGTCGACCTTGAAGAAGCCTACCTTGCCGAACGTCGTTGCGTTGACATTCGCGGGCGTGAGGATGGTTTCGTTGAGGTTCTGCCCGGTACGCGCGATGTCGTTGTGGTAGGTCACGACGTCGCCGGCAGCGGACATCGCGGTGCCGCCTGACGAGCTGCCTGTACCGCCCATGCTTCCGGTCCCGCCGGTTGTGCTGCCGCTGCCGCTTCCCGTTCCGGTCGTTGTGCCGCCCGAGCTGCTACCACCGGAGCTGGCCGTGCCTGAAGTTCCGCTGCCACCTCCGCCGCAACTCAAGAAGATCGTGGCGCATAAAATCAGCGCGCTCAGCAGGTAAAAGCGGCGCGGGACCGGTAGTGTTTGCATGGCGTTCTCCCCATTGCAGGCGGTCGCGCCATGAGAGATCGGCGGCGCCAGCGAAGCGCCGTGCAATGTGGCATTAGACGGAGCATCAAGCGTGCCGGCCAATGCGTGAGATCATCTCCGGAATCTCCGCGCGCACGTCACGAAGAGCGCGTAGGCGGACACCAGAATGCCGGCAGCCGGGATCGACACCGCCAGATTCGGGGATGGGTGACCGGACACTCAAGGCAGAGCGAACGAACGTTAAACCCTGGGAGCTGCCGTTGAGACGGCGCTGGGTCGAATGGCAGTTGAGGGGCGATAGCGGGCGGAGAGTGAATGGGTGCGCGCATCGAAATGCATCGGATTGTTGCGCCCAAAATCTTCCTGCAACAACCCGCACAGAAAGGCTCCGACGGTCCGGCGTGACCGCATCAAAACAGGCGACTCAAGCGATGCTCGCGAGCGGGCATGGACAGCGCATCACTGCGCCAGCGCTCAAGCGTTTCCACACCCACGCCAATCTCTCGCGCAACTTCTTCCACTGATGCGCTCTCCGGCGGCAGCAACCGTGCCACCGCTCTGTCCTTGAATGTCTTTCCGTAACGAGCCAACTTGTTCTCTCTTCCAGCAGCGCGCGTAACCGCTGCCAGTCCTGCGCTGCCAGCCCGGGACGTCATGGAAGGCACTCAACCTGCGGTATCCAGTAGTCCAGACGGATCAGTTGCGGGCGACGAATCGCCGCGTCCAGCGCCTTCTCCAGTTGTCTGATCTCCGTCTCCACTGTGTTCCCGTTCGTCTCCTTCCGCAATCCTCTGAAACCTGGAATGTCACATCGGCTGTCGTTCTTGCGAAGCCGACACCCACCCGAAATATCTGTCGGCGGCCCTCTCGTCACCCTGCATGACTTTGGCCGCTCTCAGGCATCGGCCTTGGCGTCGCCCGCGCTACCAGTAGGTAACGAAGAACCATATCAACACGAGGACGCTGGCCAACACGAAGAGCCAACCCAGAACGAGCCTAAGCGACCTCGACATCGGCTATCTCCGTCAACCCCAGTTCGTGAGCCAGACCAGCTTGACCCTGGCCGCCGGCTTCCAGGCGAAATGACGCGACGACCTGTGCCAGTCCGTTCGCTTGTTCGCTGAGTGATTGGGCAGCCGCGGCTGCCTGCTCGACGAGCGCCGCGTTCTGTTGCGTTACCGTATCCATCTGGGAAATTGCGAGGCCGACCTGCTGGATACCGGCGCTCTGTTCGTTCGAGGCCGCTGCAATCTCGTGGACGATAGCATCCACGCGCTTGACTGCACCTACAATCTCCCGAATGGCCGTCCCTGTCTGGGAGACCAGCGCGGAACCGCTTTCAACCCGCGTGACTGATTCCTGAATCAGCAACTTCACATCCTTGGCTGCAGCCGCTGCGCGAAGGGCTAGGCTGCGCACCTCGCTGGCCACGACGGCGAAGCCCCGACCCTGTTCACCCGCGCGAGCTGCTTCCACTGCGGCGTTCAGCGCGAGGATGTTCGTCTGAAACGCGATACTTTCCATCACGCTAACGATCTCGGCGATCCTGGCCGAAGAGTTCGAGATTTCCTGCATGGTCCCGATGACCTTGTCGACCAGATCGCCGCCCCGATCGGCAATGTCCGATGCCGTGCTCGCCAGTTCATTTGCATGCAGCGCATTGTCTGCATTGTTGGTCACCACGGACGTCATCTGCTGCATGCTCGACGAGGTTTGCTGGAGCGATACCGCCTGCTCCTCCGTGCGATGGGAGAGGTCGCTGTTGCCAACCGCAATTTCCTCGGTGGCCGACGTGATGGATTCCGTGGAACCCTTAATTGCACCGATGGTGCGCGCGAGCTGCGTGCGCATCTCCTCCATCGCATACAGCAGGCTGCGCTCACCGGTGCCGCAGATCGCGACCGGCACGCTCAGATCGCCGCTCGCGATGCGCCGTGCAGTTTGTGCGGCGTAGTCGGGTTCGCCACCAAGTGATCGCTGCAGCCCGCGATTGATGACGATGACCACGCCCGACAGCATCAATGCCACTGCAGCGAGGATGGTGCCGGACCGGATCAACGACTGGCGGAAGGCGGTGTCGATATCGTCGACATAAACGCCATTGAGAAAAATCCAGCCCCACGGCTTGAAGGTCGACACGCGGGTGAGTTTGGGAAGCGGTCGATCTTCGCCAGGGCGTGACCAGACATAGCGGATGAAGCCAGCGCCATTCACCTTCGCGATGTTGACAGCATCCTGATAGAGCAGCGTGCCGTGGGCGTCCTTGAAATCTCCAACCGTTCGTCCGACCAGCTCAGGTTTGAACGGGTGCATCAACATCTTCGGCTCATCGGTCATGACGGTGTAGTAGCCGTCCTTGCCGAAGCGCATGCCCTTGATACGTTCGATGGCCTCCTTCTGCGCGGCGTCACGCGCAAGCACCCCGCGTTGAACAAGGTCCGCGTACTGGCGTACGAGGCTGACCACGTTGTCGGCGTTGTTGGCCAGATCATTTTCACGTTCTTCGATATGCACTTGTCGCAACGACCACGCATCGAGTCCAGTGAGCCCTGTCAGGCAGGCAAGGCTCAGGAACAGCGGCAGCCACAGTTTCTTCGCAAACGTTAGCGTCTTCATGTCCGATCGGCCGGCATGGATGTAGTAACCATGTATTACGGCGTGCGTTTTGCATTTTTTTATTGGGGTAAACACTTACCCATGCCGATTGCCTGTTTGGGCACCGCATAGTGCAATAATGGGCGCCTCTCAGGTTCTGGCACGGCCCTCGGAAGAGTCAGAACTCTTCGGCCGGCACGTTGTGTCGGTTTTTTTTTGCTGGCGCGAGTACGAATGTCCGTACGGATCCGCCGGCAAGCAAGTCGGGCCGGCTGAAAATGTGGGTGAGGAGACGCTACTGGATCGTATGCCGAAGGTCGTCTGCTCCGGACGATTCGCCGGGACGATGACGCGGCTTCCGTTGAAGAAGGACGTTGGCCCGTCAGAGCCCGCAAGCATACGCGGAGCTCCCAATGTCGTGAACGCGATGTCAGGAAGTCGTCAACCCTTCCGGGCGCAACTGAAAGATCCGCGAACGGCGTCTTTGGCCGTTACATTCTGCCGGGCGCTCCGGCTTTCCGTCGTAGTTGCCCCCGACGTAAGTCGCAGTAAACTTTGCGCTTGCAGTAGCACGGATGTCGCCATGGCGCATCGGCAGTGGCTACGGTACGTCGCCCATTGTTCTCGAGCTTCGTGCCGTCGTCCGGTTCATGCTGTCCGCGGTGTCCGTCGTTTGCAAACCGCATTGATTAAAACCACAACAAAACAGGCGAAACAATGAAGTCGTCGCGTTTTCGCAGTTCGACTCACAGCAGCAGTCCTTCGGCCGTTACGCCGGGTAGCGACAGTGCCGCGCCGAAAAACCAGCTTTTTCTCTCGTATTTCCTGAACTGGTTCCCGAGTAGCAGGAAACTTAATGTAGCAGACGGTTTCATCGCGGTGGCCACCGGGTTTGGCATCGGCTCGCTTTGTACGCTGGCACTGCCATGGTTATGCTTTCCGACAGACTTGCCTCGAGCTGCGCGCGTTGCGGTGGCAGCCATCGTTGGAGCAACGATTTCTGTTGCCGTCTATCGCAACCTGGCTGGCCGTCTGGCGAGGCAATCGGCCGCTGTCACATTGGCCGGCGCGCTTCTGGATGCAAACCGAGAATGCATGAAGTTGATTGGCGTCAACGGGCGCATGCAGCACATTTCGGAATACGGCGCGACTTTGATGGACGCCGCATCGCCGGCACAGCTGGCAGGCGCGGACTGGCTCGGTTTCTGGGAAGGTGAAAGCCGTGCGGCGGCTCATTCTTCGTTTGCTGGAGCGCTATCGGGGAATCGCACGTCTTTTCGGGGACTCTGCCACACCACGACCGGCCGCCCGAAATGGTGGGATTCCCGGTTGATACCTGTCAGGGATGATGCTGGCCAGGTCGTCGCGGTCGTATGCGCGTCACTCGACATTACCAGCCAGACTGACCTGCTGACGCAGTTGCAGGAAAAGAACGAGTTGATGTCGGAGATGGAAGCGCACATGCCGATGGTGTTCTATTCCTACAGCGCGAATTTCGAGCATTTCCACTACGTCAGCGCCGGCACCGCGAAGGTCTTCGGAATTACACCCGCGGTTTTGCGGGAAAATCCGGATGCGTGGCTTGATCTGGTCGTCCCCGACGACCTTGACCAGCTGCGTGAAGAGATGCGGCGGATTGTGACGGACTCGGCGGACGGCAATGCGCAATACAGGATCAGGAAAGCGGACGGGTCAGTGAGATGGTTGCGTAGTACTGCTTACCCGGTCCGGAACAGGCTCGGAAACGTTGTGCGCATCATTGGCACAACGGAAGACGTGACCTCTGACCAGGAGCGCGTCGTGGCGCTAGACCGGCTGGCCTACACGGATTCACTTACCGGGCTGGCCAATCGGGCTGCGCTGGTCCGGGAAATTGAGCGCCGTTGCACGACGGGTACGCCGTTCGGTCTTATGTTCGTTGACCTTGACCGGTTCAAGGTGCTCAACGACACGCTCGGGCATGTAGCGGCAGACCGCATGCTGAGAGATATCGGTGACATCATTAAGGCGGCGCTGCCACCCGACGCATTTGTTGCCAGGCTTGGAGGCGACGAATTCGCGGCCGTCATTGGTAGCGTGGCGGAAAAAGCCGGCCTGGAGCGGCTCGCAGAGACCCTGCTAGGCGAGTTCTCACGCGGCGGTCGCGATGGCCGCGCCGACGCCTTCGTCACGGCTTCTATCGGCATCTCCGCATACCCGGAACATGGTGCCGGCCATGAAGCGCTCCTGACCAGTGCGGACGTTGCAATGTATGCGGCGAAAAAGGCCGGTAGAAACGCCTTCAGATTCGCGGGTAAAGAAGCGGCAGAAACTATCGGGCACTTCGAGCTGGAGCGCGATTTGCCCGACGCCCTCGCGTCCGGCCAGTTCATACTTCATTTCCAGTCGATCCATGAACCGCGTTCGCTGTCCGTCCACGGTGCCGAAGCGTTGATACGCTGGCGTCACCCTGCGCGCGGTCTGATTCCGCCGGGCGTTTTCATTCCGATTCTGGAGGAAATGGGCTTTGTTGCGGACGTGGGAGTGTGGGTGCTGAACGGCGCACTGAGCCAGCTGGCCGCGTGGCGACGCGGTGGCGCGAACAACCTCGGTATGTCCGTGAACGTCTCGGCCAGACAGCTTCGTGATGAGGCGATTGTAGAGGAGGTCGACCGGGCGCTGAAAAAATACGGTATCCCACCGGAAAAACTGGAAATAGAACTCACTGAAACAGGCCTGATGGAGGATCCGTTCCGGGCGCAAAAGACCATCGCCGCGCTGACGTCGCTGGGGGTCCGGATTGCAATCGATGATTTCGGCACCGGCTATTCGAGCCTGAAGTATCTCGCCGACTTCGCACCTCATACACTCAAGATCGACGGGTCCTTCACAGCGAAGCTTGCACATGATGCGACGACAAGAACAATCGTGGAAGGCATCATTGGTCTGTCGCATAAGCTCGGAATCGACGTCATCGCCGAGGGGGTCGAGCAGCGCGAGCAGCTCGACATACTGCGTGAAGCGAAATGTGATTATGTACAGGGATTCTTCCTGAGCAGACCCGAAACACCCGACCGGGCCGGCGTGTTCGCCTGCCGACGCACATCGTAGCAGGCTGCATTTTTGAGGGCATTGATAATCATATAGCCGGCCTCGCGCCGTTCCGGTAGGACGGCTGGCGTAAAGTCAGGGTTGCGACACCGACGTGACGCACAGGAGGCCAGCATGAAAAAGTTTAGCGGAATCGACCTGCACTCGAACAACAGTGTGGTCGTGGTCAGCGATGAGGTGGACCACATCGTCTATCAGCGGCGGTTTCCAAACGACGCGTTGCAGATCCGGGCCGCACTGGCGCCGCATCGCGAAGAACTGGAAGGCGTGGTCATCGAGGCGACGTACAACTGGTACTGGTTGGTCGATGCACTGCTTGCGGATGGATACCATGTTCATCTCGCCAACCCCGCAGCGATCAGGCAGTACGAGGGGCTGAAATACAGTGGTGACTTCACCGATGCGGCCAATCTCGCACAATTACTGCGTCTGGGGCTGCTGCCCGAAGGCTACATCTACCCCGCGGACGGACGGCAGGTACGCGACCTTGCACGCAAACGGATGCAGCTCGTGCAGTGCCGCACCGTGCAGATTCTCGCGATCGGCAACCTGTTCGCGCGGCATACTGGTTCTCAGATGCACGGGCCGCAGGTCAAGCGTCTCGATGGCGCGCAGGTGAGCCGATTCGGTTTTGCGCCCGACGTAACGCTCGCGATCCGGGCCAACCTGGCGGTCCTGCAAACGCTTCAGCAGCAGATCGAGATCGTCGAAAAGCGACTCATGCAGCAGGTGAAACTGAATCCGGATTACGCGCTGCTGAACACGGTGCCCGGCATTGGTCCGGTGCTGGCGACCACCATCATGCTGGAAACCGGCACCATCTCGCGCTTTGCCACCGTTGGCCACTTCAGTTCCTACTGTCGCTGCGTAGACAGCAGGCGCGAAAGCAACAGCAGGAAGAAAGGCGAAGGCAACACGAAGAACGGGAACCGCTACCTGGCATGGGCGTTTGTCGAAGCGGCCAACTTCGCGATCCGTACGTGTCCGCAAGCCAGGCGCTTTTACGAACGCAAGAAGCGAATGCGCAACGGCATCGTTGCGATCAAGGCACTAGCGCACAAGCTGGCCCGCGCCCGCTATCACATGCTTCGGGAGCACAAACCATTTGAGACAGTTCGCTGTTTTGGCTAGCAGGTGATGCAAGGGGAACGAACCCGGTAACTTGACTGGTGCACAGCCATGGCTTTGATTGGGTCTTTCCTTTGCTTCACCTCACCGACTGTCTGCAAGCAATCGGGTCGCCCGGGCGGGGAGCCACGTTTGACTGGCGTTGCAAACGCGACAGCCACGGCTTTGACCAACCCCTTGGACCTCGTCCGGCACCAACGTTTCTCCGGGGCGGCCATGGCCGCCAGGGCATACGTGACTTACCTCACGGCATGCTTGATCCAGATGGGTGTCTGGTGCGATCCGTTTCGCAACCAGCTTTGAGAAACCGGATGCGATATTGATCCTGCAGACAGGAGACGCACCACAAGCGTCCCTGCGATTGCCATGTCGATGAAACACATATCGACATGGCAATCGCAGGGGGAAGAGATTTGTACCTTGACTCCGGCCGACTAATGGGTGTCAAGTTGACGGCTGTGGAGTACCTGTTTGGCTGAAGCGTAGTTGTCTTCATTTGTGCGATTCACACACATCATGTGCTCCTGACGTTGAAACACTGAACCGCGCAACTCCTGTACCTGACTCCCTACAAACCTTTCTTCCATGGTTACGGCTCTATCACAGCGAGCAGTCATGCAGACAGTCGATGCTCGTAGTACGGTCGGTATCACGTACATTGCCGCCAGGTTCAACGCATCCGGCTTGAGCCAAGCGCCTATCTTTTCCTGGGCTCTTTTGAAAATGAAGTGGGTAACGGCTCTCAGCGGGTATGCGAGTTGAATGCAGAGAAGTCGAGTTTGCCAGCGATAAGAAACAGCACCGTTCGCATGGTTGCGAAGCGCGTGTAGCCACGAGCCTTGCGCTTGGCGGCCTGAAACAAGCCGTTGATGGCTTCGATAAAGCCGTTGGTCTGTCGGGTCTGGGTCCACGCAACGATGCCGTCAAAGTGTCGGCGAATCAATCGTGCGACCTCCTTCATCGGTTCGACTTTCGAACGCATGACGTTGGTGCACCACTGCCGCAACAATTCGGAGACGACATGAATTTGCTTGCGTTCGAGAATCTCGCGCAACTGCTCGCGATACAACCAGGCGCGGGCCGTTCGCTTGGTGGTGTACTGCCTGAGAAGGGCCTCGAGGTCCGTCAATTGCGCAAGGTTCAGCTTGTTGGGGTCCTTAAGCAGTGTCCAGCGCATCCCCCTAAGTTCTGGGTCGGCTTTCTGTTGTTGGCGCCGGACCATATCAAGCGCCTTGGAGGCATGGGCGACGACGTGAAACTTGTCGAACGTCACTCGCGCATTGGGCAGATGTTCGCCGACGCCTTTGATGAACGCGGGCGACATGTCGATGCTCACGGAGCTCACTTGCTCCGGCGTGCCGTGATGTTGGCTAAGGTAGGCCGCAAAGCTCTCAATCGTCTTCGCATCACGGCCGGGCGTGACGAATACGACGCGCCGAGCCTGCATATCGGCGACCAGCGTCAGATACTCGTGGCCTCGCCGGTACGAGGTTTCGTCGATGGCCACCGAGTTGACGTCCGACAGGTTCGGCGACGCCAGCGCGAGTTCCACATAGCGCGAGCAGATGGCATGCACCCGATGCCACGACAGATTGACGATGCGCGCCACTGCGGCAAACGGCATCTGCTGCGCCAGCATCAGCACCAGCGCCTCGAACAGCAACGTGAAACCGTCGAGTTGGCCGACCCATTCCGGCTCGACCAGCCGCACCGAACCATCGGGCAAGCGCACGCGCGGCACTCGCACTTCAAGATAGCACTCGTGCTGGAAGAAATTCAGGTGGCGCAAGCGCTTGATTTGCGTGTCGTGCACTGGGTGCTCACCGGCGAGCCCGGGGTAGGCGAAGCGACTTCCTGCGACAAAGTCCACAGCAATCGTCAGCTGTCGTTTGGCCGTATCAAAGTCGACACCTTGCACGTACCACGGTGCCTTGATTCCCAGGGCGGATTCAAAGAGTTGATTCGTCATTGTTCGCTTTGTCTTGCATGGCTGATTGCCGCATTCTGCCGCAACCAGCCATGTCCCAGCTTGTCGATTCAAAGCGCCTCAAGGGTTCGCTGCGCCGGGCTCACGCCCGCCCTTGACCCGCACAACCACCCACTCTGATTTCAAAAGAGGCTTTTCCTGTTTAATAGGGATGATGCACCGGTGATGCCTTGCTACCGTAATCTCCAGCGTCGGCTCGTCTGTTATTGCCGCACTTGACAGCAGTTTTGATTCGCCTTGTGCGGACTAATGCGGCTGGAAACAGACGACCAGCATGTCATGAGCGGGGTTCAGCCTGAACTCAAGGACTACATTTTCGTCTTCCTCACATTCTGCGAGCTCAGCCACAAAGAACGCGTCGCCTCCGTCATGGCTGTCATCATTTCGTTGTCGGCGCCGTAGCAAAGCGCGATTGGCCATGGTAGCGGGGCCAAGTGGCCAGCTACTGTGAGGACCCTAGCCTAACTCACCCAAGGCATCGCGCTCAAGCTGCTCTCGGGCTACATGACGGACGTCAGTACCCCGTACAACGTAGACAACAGACTCGGCGATATTAGTTAGTGGTCGCCAATGCGCTCGATGGCCTTGGCTATGAACAGATAGTCCAGTCCCATTGAGATGGCTAGAGGGTCTTCCGTCATGTACGTCACAAGCTGGCGCACAAAGGCCCGAAACTGGTTATCGATGGCTTCATCATCTCTGACAATCTGTGCAGCCGCAACGGGATCCATCCGCGCAAATGCATCGAGTGCTCTCCGAAAAATGCGTGCAGCCATTTCTCCGGAAAGCCTGATTTCAGCAATGTTGACGCTTCGCGCGTTCGCTTCTCTGGCGATGCGGCGCGTTCGTTTCGCAATCTTCCGGGCTTCATCGCCTGCGCGCTCGAGGTTGGTGACGCACCTAGAAGTAGCCATCAGGAGTCGCAGGTCACGAGCGGCCGGTTGTCGACGAGCGATGATATTGCTAACTTCTTCGTCGAGTTCTATCTCCATCTCGTTAAGCCGGCGTTCCCCCTCCAAGACCTGCTCAACAAAAGCCATATCGAAGGTATTGAGCGCATCCATCGCGCACGCAATCTGCGACTCCACCAGTCCGCCCATTTCGAGCAGCCTACTTGAAAGCAGATTGAGGTCAGCGTCAAACCCGGTTGCAAGATGCTTGTCCGACATTTTCGTTCCTCGGCCGAAGTGGCCGTAGATGTATTCCTGCGTTAGCCGATGCAGTGCGACTGTGACCCATACCTGATTCTCCAGAACCGGCGTCCACCGGGCGATCCGCTTTTTGGCGGAGGGGAGCGCTGTTCGCTGCGCTTGCGGGCCTGTAGTCCAGGCCCGTCCGGGTACGACCATTTCGCACCTTCAAACTTTCAAACGCAATCCGGGTTGAAGAAGCTAAGGGGCTCTGCCCCTGACGCGGCGCAAGGGATATGGCTTCGCCCTGGTCAGGCGGTCTCCCCATGTTTCGCTAACGCTGCAACACGGCCCCACGGCCGCCCTGCGGGTGGGTGATCCCCCTCCGCCTGTCCAGCCCTTGCACCTTGCCTCCCCGGTCTGCGCCCGACGGGCAGGGGTAATCGCGCAACAAGACCGCGATCAACCCCAGGCCCTAAAGGAGAAAGCCATGAAAGCCCAGACCAGAACGCAAGCCGACGTCTACACCCGCGTGACAGACAGGATCATCGCCGATCTTGAGCAAGGCGTGAGGCCGTGGGCGAAGCCCTGGAAAGCTGACAACGCACCGGCCCGCATCACACTGCCTGTTCGTCATAACGGCGTGCCGTATCGCGGCGTCAACATCCTGCTGCTATGGGGCGAGATGCTCGCCAATGGCTATACGTCGAACAGGTGGATGACCTTCCGCCAGGCACAGGAGCTCGGCGCGAATGTGCGCAAGGGCGAGCACGGCGCGCTGGTTGTTTTCGCAAACAGGATCACAACGTCCGAGACGAACGACAACGGCGGGCAAGCCGAGCGGGAGATTCCATTCTTGAAAGGGTACGCCGTGTTCAATATCGACCAGATCGAAAATCTGCCGCAAGCCTACAGGGCCGAACCCGAACCGGAGCACCTGGCGGGTGCAGCGCCTATGCAACTGATTGAAGCTGCCGAGGCGTTCTTTGCGAAGACCGGCGTCATCCTCCGCCACGGCGGCAACAAGGCTTATTACGCACCCTCGCCCGACGTGGTGCAGTTGCCCTTGCCGGAGGCGTTCGAGGACGCAGAAAGCTACGAGGCGACCAAGGCACACGAACTGACGCACTGGACTGGCCACCCGGGTCGTCTCAACCGTCAACTGGGCAAGCGTTTCGGCGACGACGCCTACGCAGCTGAAGAGCTTGTCGCGGAGATGGGCGCGGCTTTCCTGTGTGCGCAACTGGGCATCACGCCCGAGGTGCGCGAAGACCACGCGTCCTATCTTGACCAATGGCTGAAGATCCTGAAGGCTGACAGGAGGGCGATCTTCACCGCAGCGGGGAAAGCACAGCAAGCATGCGACTACCTGTTTTCGCTGCAACAGACCAATGCGGCGGCCGCAGCATAAGGAGGCGACGCCGCGCGGGCAGCTACCTCGCGCGGTCGCGAGAGACGCCACCCGCACAGTACTCCAACGCTGTCATTCGCGACTAGACAAGCCAACGAACGATGAAGGCGGCGATCGCAGCGCCCACAAGGGCGCTGCTGCCGCAACAGATCCCCAAAGCAGGCAGGGCCTGCAACACGCCGGCGGCGGCGGCTCGCTTGCCGCTCGCCGCCACCGCCTGAGCGGCGTCGATGTTCGCCGCTCTGGCATCCCGGATCGCCTGAGTCAACTCCCGATGCGCTGTCACGAGCTCGCGCGTCGCGGTCTGCACGGTCGCATCAAGTTCGACCTTCGCCTGGCTAATGCCATCGCGCACGCTCGTCGCGTGCGCGATGGCTGACTTCAGATCGGCGAGGATTTCTTTGGAGTCGCCCAGGAACCACTCGAAGAGGACCTCTTCCTTCGTAGGCGGGCGCTCCATCTCATGCCACCAGCGCCATAAAGGCATCATCCAGATTATTACTAACGGGGATGGCCAGTTTCTTCCAGCGATACATCCGCGCATAGTCCTTTGCTTTTTCCGAATCAGTCTCCGACTTCGCCAACGCGCGATAATCGATGCCGTCGTCAATCAGTTCCATAAAGCTCATGCGTTTGGCGGCAAGGTAACCATAGATCTCGCTCTCGAACAGGTACGCATCCTTACTGATCCGCGCTTTCCCAGTTTTCCTGACGTAGTTGAATATCGCGGGAATCTCATCGGCCGGGTCAGCTACAATGCGATTGGGCAGCAACCGGATACTTTGCGCATTCACACCGATACTGGAAAGCGCTTCAACGGTTTTGAGGCTCTCCTGCCACGCTTTCTGATCCGGGGTGACCGGGACAACGTACAAGTCAAATTCCCGCTGCGAGTCAGAAAACCGCGACATCGACTCAAAAAACGACTCAATGTTTGACGCACCGACATCGACAATTGCATCGTCTTCCAGAACTAAAGCTTCGAGGAGCTCACCAAACCTTTTTCCTTGTAGCTGGGAAACCTCTGACGCACCGAGGTCGCTTGCCGACTGATTGATCGTTTCAACGGAAAAGAATGCAGCTTCTGGCATGCGCGGCTTTAACAGGTGGTGAGCGGCTACCGTCTTGCCAACGCTGCCACTGTAATTCAGGACGGCGATTTTCATCTGCACCTCACTTGAATCTGTCGTCAAACCCGCTAAAGTCCAGTTTATGGACGTCGGCGAAATCTCTGGATGTTCTGATGCGGTTTTTTCGCGTTGAGCGTTCTGAGGGAGGCCCTGTTTCCCGCGTGCTCAAAGTGTGCTGATGTCCCGGCTCCCCAATGCTTTCTGGCGCGTTCTCCTGATGGCGTACCGTTTTTTGCGCGGGTAATGTGGGACCCAGCGCGGCCGCATCGGCACATGTCTTTTTTCTTTCCTTCGCCCTCGCACGCTTCAGTGCAACGCAGAACGCATCGAACGACAGTTTCAGATCGTGATGGTCGCGCAGGTTTTGCCAAAGGGCCGCGCGACTTGCTCCGGACTTTTGAGCGGCTTCGATTTCGGGCAGAAGATTGCGAACGACGGCCGCATCACTTCGTGGCCTGAAGTCAAACATCGGCATTGGCGAGCCGCACCACGCTTTGATCATCCGGTGATCCCTGAGTGATCCTCTTCTGAACTCTAGGTGATCCCTTTTCGTCAGTCAAATACGATTTGCGAGCCCCGTGATCCTCAATTGCTCCCGGAATGATCCTGAAATGATCCTTTAGCCAGTCGGCCGACCCCGCCCCTCGCCCAAATGGGCGAGGGATTATTCGAACGCCTTCCTTGCGATGTACACGCGGGAGGAAAGGCCGTCCGTTGAGGCGAACTGGTGAGTATGGATGAGCCCTTAAAGGCCATACACCATACGCAATGCTCTGCCTTGCGTAAGCCATTGATCATACGTAATATTTTCGGAAATCCCGTTTGAGTTCGTAAAACCAGGGTTTTACGAAAGTCCTTGGAGCCCGCGTCGTACCTTACTAGCATGTAAAACGGCGCGTAATACAGGAGCCCGGGCGTGCCTACCATCTGCATCCGCGTCACCGAAGCGCAAAAGCTCGAGCTGGAAGAGCGTTCAGTGCGCTTCGATGGCAACGTATCCGAGTACATCAAGGATTCGCTCTTCGGGGAGCGAAATCGGGAGGTGCTGGCTCGCCTGGACGCGTTGGGCGAGCTGGTCGCCAGTGTCCAGGCACTGCAAAGCGGAGTCAAGCCAGTGCAGTCTGGGCAGTCAACTGCCATGCTTGCTGAGGCCCTCATTCTGCTGCGCATGTCTCTGTCGCCCGAGAAGTTACGGGCGGCCCGCGCAGAGCTTGACCGCCTGAAGATTGAATCTTGGGAGCTGCAGGAGAATCGCCGTGGATGACATCCAGAAGCGCCAGGCCGCGTTTGCCGCCATGCTCATCCTGCCGCTTTTCGCATGGTTCATCACCGCGAAAACCATCTATGGATTTACGCCTCAAACGGTCCGCCATGTCATGCCGTCCTTGATCCGCAACACATTCAGCCTCTGGCCACTGTGGACGGCGTTGATGGTGGGCGAAATGATTGCGCTGATGGGTATCGTGTTTGCCGTCAAAGCCGGAAAGCAGCCCTTCAAGGGCGCGACGTTCTCGAAATTCTATCGGGGCACGCAGATCGTCACCGCCTCCGAGCTCGCGCGAGAAACAACCGAAAAGGGAAAAAAGCAGATCACGATTGCGGGCGTTCCCATGCCGACCGACGCCGAAAATACCCACGTCTCGATTGGCGGATCAACCGGGGCCGGGAAATCCACGGTTTTCAAAGAAATGATGGTCTGCTGCCTTGCGCGTGGCGACCGAATGGTGGTCCTCGATCCTGACGGCGAATTCCTGTCGAATTTTTACCGAAAAGGCGACAAGATTCTTAATCCGTATGATGCACGTTCTGAAGGTTGGTCATTCTTTAATGAGATTCGTGCCGATTACGATTTTAAGCGTTATTCCGCGTCGATTATTCAACGCTCGGGCAGTGCAGATTCCGAAGAATGGAACGACTATGGGCGACTGCTGTTTGCCGAAGTTGCGCGAAAGGTCTATGCGACAGAGCGCAATCCGACGATGGATCAGGTGTTTGACTGGACGAATCGCAGGACTTTGGAGGAACTCGAAGAATTCGTAGAAGGAACCAATGCGCAGGCGCTTTTTACGGGAAACAGCAGGGCGTCAGGCAGCGCGCGTTTCGTGCTGAGTAATAAAATTCCGCCGCATCTGGAAATGCCGCAAGGACATTTTTCGTTGCGTGACTGGATCGCCGATCCAAACGGCGGGAATCTGTATATCACCTGGACGGAGAACACCCGCGCCGCTCTGGTCCCGCTGATTTCCTGCTTCGTCGACACCATTTTCAGCAGTGTGCTCGGCATGAGCACCGACCCGAACCGGCGCCTCTGGGTCTATCTGGACGAGCTGGAATCGCTCGCGCGACTGCCGACCCTGGGCGACGCGCTGACGAAGGGACGCAAGAAGGGCTTGCGCGTCGTATCGGGCTACCAGACGTACACGCAGTTAGTTGACGTCTATGGCGAGAACCTGGCCGAAACCATGCTTGGCAACCACCGAACGATGGTGGCGCTTCCCATCGGCCGCATGGGCGAGAAGACGGCAGAAAAGATGGCGCGGGCGCTCGGCCAGCACGAGGTGATGCGGCATCGCGCGGGCCGCAGTCGCAAAACGTTCGGCGGGGCGGGCACCAGCAGCCAGAACGAGGAAATCAGGCCCGAGCTCGTCGTGCTTCCGTCGGAGCTGATGCGAATGCCGAATCTCGAAGGCTATCTTGCCTTTCCCGGCGACCTGCCGGTTGCGAAATTCAGGACGGAGCCCGTCACCTACACCCGCAGAAACCGCGTGCCGGGAATGATCTCGCTCGATGGTGAAATCATGGGGGCGTCCTGATGCTGAACATCACGACGATCAAGCGCCAGAACGTCGGCAAGGTCGTGAACTATTACACCGACAGCGCGGACGACTATTACGCGAAGGATGGCAGCGCCATGCAGTGGCACGGCCAGGGCGCGCAGGCTTTGGGCCTGTCCGGCACGGTCGGGCAGCGCCGCTTTGCCGAGCTTCTGGACGGCCGGATAGACGAACACACCCAGCTGCGCCGGACCAGGCCATCAGAGGCCCGTAAGGAGCGTCTAGGCTATGACCTCACGTTCTCAGCTCCCAAGGGCGTGTCATTGCAGGCGCTTGTCCACGGCGATGCGAAAATCATCGCTGCCCACGACAGGGCCGTTGCCGCCGCAGTTCGCGAGGCCGAAATGCTCGCAGCCGCCCGTTACACCGTGAAGGGCAAGACCAGCGTCGAGCGCACCAACAGGATCGTTGTCGCGACCTTCCGGCATGAAACTTCGCGTGAAGTGGATCCCGATTTGCACACGCACGCCTTCGTGCTCAACATGACGCAGCGGCACAACGGCGAGTGGCGCGCACTCGTCAACGATGGCATCGTCCATTCGTTGAGTCACCTTGGGAACGTCTATAAAGCAGAACTGGCGAAGGAGCTCGAACGACAGGGCTTTACGCTGCGTTACGACCGGAACGGCACGTTCGACCTGGCGCATTTCACCGACCACCAGATCCACGAATTTAGCGGACGACGGAACCAGATCGACGCCCAGCTCGCAGAGCGGGGGCTTGACCGCGAGACGGCGACGCCATCGCAGCGCGACCGCGCCGCAATGCACACGCGTGAGCGCAAGACCGCAATCGACCGCGACAACGTGCGCGCCGCATGGCAGGCACGCGCCAAAGAGCTTGGCATCGACTTCCACAGCCGCGAATGGGCCGGCGTCGGTAACGACGGCCCCGGTAAAGACGAACTCAGTGCAGACGGGGGCAACCGGTCCCGCACTCGCGCGCCGCAGATCGAAAAGCCGCTCGAATACCATGCCGATCAAACGGTGCGCTTTGCCATCCGGAGCTTGACTGAGCGGCAGGCGATCGTGACTGGCGAAGCATTGCTGGCCGTTGCGATGAAGCATGGTTACGGGCGCCTGTCCGCGTCCGACATCCGCGCCGCGATCGACCGCGCGAAGGACGGCGGTCACCTCATCAAGGAGGACACGCTTTACCGGTCCATGAACCCGGCTCGCAGAGATGGAAAGGACGCCAGGGCGAAAGCCGCACCGGGAGAGCCTGCGCTCACGCGCGAGCAGTGGATTGCCGAACTGACGACGGGCAATCGCACCCGCGAACAGGCGAAGGCGATTGTCGACAGCGGTATCGCCAAGGGTCGTCTGCAAGGCACGGGTACCCGATACACGACGCATATCGCACAGCGCCGCGAGCGTGACATTCTGGCCCTCGAGCGTGCCGGGCGCGGCAGAATCGAGGCTCGCATCACCGCGCCGCAGATCAGTGCCTGTCTGGCAAGCCGAACGCGGACCGCCGGGCGGCAAGGGCTCAACGTCGAGCAGGCGCGCGCCGTCGCGCGCATCGCCGACACCACAAACCGGTTCATGGCTGTTCCGGGCTTCGCCGGCGTGGGCAAGAGCTACATGATGAAGGCCGCGAAGGAACTGCTGGAGGAACACGGCCATCACGTGACCGCGCTCGCGTCCTATGGCAGTCAGAAGAAGGCGCTCGAGGAGGTTGGCATTGAGTCGCGCACGCTGCAATCGTTTCTGAAGGCGAAGAACACGAAACTGGACAGCAACGCAGTCGTTTTCATTGACGAGGCGGGCGTCATCCCGGCCCGCCAGATGCTCGAAACGATGAAGGTCATTGAGGCGGCCGGCGCTCGCGCCGTGTTTCTCGGCGACACCGCGCAGACCAAGGCCATCGAAGCGGGCAAGCCGTTCGAGCAGCTTCTGGATGCCGGTATGCAATCGACGGAGATGCGCATCATCCAGCGCCAGAAGGACCCGGAGCTATTGAGGGCGGTCGAACTCGCCGCAGCGGGCAAAGCCGCCGATTCACTCGCACACATCACGTGCGTCCGTGAAGTGAAGGATTCGAGCGAACGATACAGCGCAATCGTGCATGCCTACGCAGAACTGACCCAGGACCAGCGCACCCAAACGCTTATCATCACCGGCACGAACCAAAGCCGCAAGGAAATCAACGACGGCATACAGCAGGCGCTGGGCTTGAAGGGCAAGGGCATTGAATACATGCTACTGGACCGGCTCGATACGACGCAGGCTGAACGGCGGCATAGCAAATACTATGAGACGGGCGCGATCATCATTCCTGAGCGGGACTATCGAAGCGGCCTGCGGCGCGGCGAGCAGTATACCGTGCTCGATACCGGCCCCGGCAACCGCTTGACCGTGCGCAGCCCGGAAGGTGTCCTTCTCACGTTCTCACCGGCGCAAACAACACAGCTTTCGGTGTACAAGCCCGAGCGCACGGAACTGGCCGTGGGCGACCATATCAAGATGACGCGTAATGACAGGAATCGCGATCTGGCCAACGGCGACCGATTTACTGTCAAGGCAATCCGCGAGAAGGAAATCATCGCGGAAGGAGGAGGGCGGCGCATCACGCTCGATGCTGCCCAGGCGATGTATGCGGCGCTTGCGTACGCATCAACCGTCCACAGCGCGCAGGGGCTGACGTGCGACAAGGTGCTCATCAACCTTGAAACGCGCTCGCTGACGACGGCAAAAGACGTGTATTACGTTGCCGTGTCACGTGCACGGTACGAGGCGGAGATTTTCACGGACGACGGCAAACGCCTTCCGTCCGCAGTTTCCCGCGAAGCCGATAAAACCGCCGCGCTCGAAATCAGACAGTTACAGAAGCATGTCGAAAAGGAACATACAAAGAATGGGCCGGCGCTCGACGGATCAAAGGCGCCGAGGCAGAAAGAGCAAGGCGGTCCCGATATGGTGATGGGCGTCTAGTTCGTGCGTGCTACCAGCCAGACTCGCGTCCCGACGCACAGATACAGATTGAACGCGCGCGCTAGTCAGCGCTCTGCGTTTTGCCAGCCTGGGAGTCATCGACACGATCGCGCGGACCATTCTGGATAAAATCGTCCTCGAAGCTCTGTCCGATCAAGCTATCGTAGATCGCCGACTCGCTACTGACGACAGCTCGGAACATTTGAATCAATGCGTTGCCATCTTGCAGATGCGCGACCACAACACGAGCAGTACGTAGGGGAAACAGATTCCCGCACGGGCGGCGCCGCACTTCCATCATGCAGTGCGAACGCGAAACGATGGACCTCTTCATGCCCTTCCGGCAGTTGGGTATGGCCTCAAACTGTTCCTGTCACGCCTGTACGTCGAGGAATTTTTCCGGGACGACAGGCAAATGAGCGCCTGTGGCGCTACGCGCCCCGCGAACGGAAGTTTGGCGGTGGTGGCGTGAAAAAGCCCGCTTCGAACAGCGGGACCTGGTCCAAATCGAATTGCTGAGGCGGCTTCCGCCCGAATTCCGATTGCTTGCAATTGAGGTTTAGGCGCCATAACGGCCGCCGGCGAGAATTATGTTTGCATCGTCACAGGAAGCAGGTCCTGTCGACATACGCCTTGCGCCATCGCACGATGCTCACGCGCTCGAACAACCCCGCCAGCGTGAACGGGTCACGGGCGATGAACTGCTCCGCCTCCTCGCGCGTGTCCACATCGACGACATAAACGCCGCCGCCCGCATTCTCGCCTTCGTCGGTCAGCTTGGCGCCGCATGCGAGCAGAAGATGCTTGTGCTCGTCGAGAAACGCGAGATGCGCCGCACGTTCGTCGACGCGCATCTGCGCATGTCCCGGCTTGTCGAAAGTTTCGATGAAGAATGGCATGCCGTGTCTCTAGTTCTGCGCGATCGCCGACGGATGCTGCGCAAGCGGCGTCACCTTGAGCGTCATATACGGAAACAGCGGCAAGGCGCTTAGGAGCGTATGCAGTTCATCGTTCGATTCGACATCGAACACGCTGTAGTTCGCGTACTCGCCCGCGACGCGCCACAAGTGCCGCCACTTGCCCTCGCGCTGCAGGTTCTGCGAATACGCTTTTTCTTCGGCCTTCACGCGCTCGATGGCTTCCCTGTCGGCATCGGGTGGAATTTGCACCTGCATGTGCACTAGAAACAGCATTTGGTTATCCTCCGGTTCGGTTCCATCGATAAAGCTTCGACGCGCGCCATCAACCCCACGCGAGAATCGCTACGGTATAGACGATGCCGATCCAGAACATCATGATGACCGTATAGCCCATGATGTCCTTGAGCTTGAGCTTGGACAGCGCGAGCGCGGGCAGAATCCAGAATGGCTGCACGAGATCGTTCCATGCATTGCCGAGCATCACGGCGTGCGACGTGTGAGCGACGGACGCGCCGATGGACTTCGCGGCCTCGACCATGAACGGCCCCTGAATGACCCAGTGACCGCCGCCCGAAGGTGCGAAAAAGTTGATCACGAACGAGCTGATCAAGCCCCAGAACGGCAGCGTCGCGGGCGTCGCCACTTTGACGAAGGCTTCGGACAGCGTGTTGACGAGGCCCGACGAAGCCATCACCGCCATGATGCCGGCATAGAACGGGTACTGCAGGATAATGCCGCCGATCGTGCGAATGCCTTCGTTCAGTTTCTCGACATAACGAATCGGCGTGCCCAGCAGAATGATGCCGAGGAACAGAATGATGAAGTTGATCAGGTTCAGGTCCATCGTGCCGCCGCCGCGGAAGTACAGCACCACGTAGACCACGCCAATCGCACCGATCAGATAGCTCAGCAGACGGCTGTTGTTGAGGCGGTTCGCAAGGGTGTTGCCGTCCTCGACATCGACCGCCGGCGCATGAGCCTTCGGCACATCTTCCATGCTGCGGTCGATTTCCCTGACCGGCTGGCCCGGCTTCGGATGCAACCATGCATTGAGCAGCGGCAGCGTGATGATGACGACGAGGCTCGTCAGCAGCATCGCAGGCGAGAAGATGGTGTCCGTGAGCGGCACGACGCCCATCTGTGCTTCGAGCGGATGACCCTTCGTCGAGATCAGCACCGGAATGCTGGCGGACAGTCCGAGGCCATAAAGCGTGAACCCGCTGTAAGCTGAGGCGATGATGAGCGGATAGTGCACGCCCTTCACGCGCAACGCGAGCTTGCGTGCGACGACGCCGCCGATCACGAGCCCGAAGCCCCAGTTCAGATAGCTGCCAATGCCTCCGACCAGCGTCGCGACGATCACCGCCATGCGCGGGTCGTTCACGCGCGCGACAACGCGATCGAGCATGCGCTCGGTAAGCGGCGCAGTGGCGAGCACGTAGCCCATCGCGAGAATCACGGCCATCTGCGTGGTGAACGCGAGGAGCGCCCAGAAGCCCTTGCCCCAACTTGTTGTCAGCGACGTGATGGCCTGCCCCTGCACGGCGACGGCGAGCACCATCGTCAGCAACGTAAGGCCGATCGCGAACACGAAAGGATCGGGAAGATACCGGCGCATTAGCTCGGTGAAGAATGCGGTGACTTTTTGCATGGCGTGTCTCTGTAGCGTTGTATTTCTCGTGTGGTGTGGTGCACAGCGTCTTGCAAGAATGCAGGACGCCGTGCGTCAGTCTTCGCGGTTCGTACGATTCGTGCTGCGTCTATATCGGATCAAGTTCATCAGCGCGCGATCGCGCCAGGCGACGCGCGTTTCCCATTCATCGAGCGGCAACGCGGCGCGGCGCTCGGCCTCGACGCGCGCCACCAGCTCGGGCGTCCACGGGTCGTTTTGGCCACGTTCGGCGCCCATGCGCCCATATGACGATCCCATCTTCTGCGCATGCGAGGCGATGCCGCCGCGCGTGTTCAGATCGACCGTCTCGAACGGACCCATCACCGACCAGCGCATGCCGAGCGCTTCGCGCATCACGGTGTCGATGTCATCAACCGTTGCGACGCCATCGCGCACGAGGCAGTACGCTTCACGCAACACCGCGCCTTGCAGTCGATTGAAGACGAAACCTTCCACTTCCCTGCCGACGAGAACGGGCTTGAGTCCCGCCTGCCTGAACAGCGCGATGGCGCGTTGCGTCGCGTCGTCCGATGTGAACGGCGCGGGCACGATCTCGATCACCGGAATCAGGTACGGCGGATTTCCGGGATGCGCGACGAGACAGCGTGCGTGGCCCGGCAGACTTTCATCGACGAACTTCGACGCCGCGAGAAACGACGACGCGCTGGCGATCACCGCATCCGGCCGCGCCGCGTGATCGATCTGCGCGAACAGATCGCGCTTGATCTCAACGCGCTCCGGCGCGCATTCCTCGATCAGGTCCGCATCGGCGACGGCGGCCTGTACGCTGTCGACGACTTCGACGCGCGCGGTCACATCGCCCGACGCTTCATCGAGCAGACCGTGAAGCACAAGCTCATCGAGACGCGTGCGCACTTCCGCGAGCATCGCGTCGCGCCGCCCGGCCGACGGATCGAACACGCGCACGCGCCAGCCCGCACGCGCGAACGTGACTGCGAATGCCACGCCGATACTGCCGCCGCCGACGATGCCGGCGCGCCGCTCAGTCGTGCTCATCTCACACTCCCGCGACACCAACGGTCATGCCGCCGCATACGTACAGAACTTGCCCGGTGACGAAGCCGCTGCGGGCATCGAGCAGATACGAGATCGAATGCGCAACGTCATCCGGCGTGCCCACGCGCCTGACCGGCACGGCATCGATGATGGCCTGCGTGCGCGGCGCGTCGGGCGGATTCGCGCGATCGAACAGCTCGGTGCGGATCGGGCCTGGGCCGATCGCATTCGCTGTGACGCCGTGCCTGCCGAGTTCCAGCGCCCAGACGCGCGTCATGCCGATCAGCGCGGCCTTGGTCGCCGAGTACGCCGTGCGCAATTCTTTGCCGAGCGCCGCGCGCGACGACATGTTGACCACGCGCCCGAAGCCCGCCGCTTTCATGCCCGGCAACAGCGCCTGCATGCACTGCTGGGCGCAGCGCACGTTGAGCGCCCAGGCGCGTTCGAGTTCTTCAAGCGTCTGGTTCTCCGCATCGGCGGGCACGACCACGCCGACGTTGTTGACGAGACGCGCGATCGGTCCGCCCTCGAGCGCTTGCTCGAGCGCCCGCGCGGTGGCTTGCGTGTCCGACAGATCGGCGATGATGCCGTCGCCCACGCGATCGATGACGACCGCTTCGTAACCATCCGCTTCGCAGCGCGCGGCGCACGCCGCCCCGATACCGGCGGCGCCGCCGGTGATCAAAACCCGTTCTCTTGCCATTTTTCTATCGTGTAGAGCCGTACAATGAAGATCAGACCGTCGCAATGGGCGTGACCGGCGAGCCCATCGCGCCCGGCAGACGCAGCGGCGGCGCAGTCAGCATGAAGTGCGAGCGGTCCTGCTCGCGCAGCCACGCGGCCAGATCGCGCAGGTACCAGAGCTCGCCGAGCGGCAAGCCCAGTTTGAAAAGACAGTGGTGATGTAGCGGCATCAGCGGATGCTCGCCGGGCGTCGAAGGCGCGCGCGCCGGATAGCGTTCGACCGCGTAGTTATCGGCGGCCAGCGCGGCGATGCCGGAGTCGGTGATCCATTGCAGAAGCCGCTCGTCGCGTCCATCGATCGCGCCGCAGTGACTGTTCAGCACGGCTTCGTCGGGCTTGTGGTTCATTTCCAGCAGCAACTCGGAGAAGCCCGTGCGCAGCACCAGCATGTCGCCGCGTTCGACTTCGACGCCATCGGCCTCGATCACGCGCATCAGTGCGTCATAACCGATATCGAGCCGCTCGCGCCCGTGATGCGCGACGAAGTCGATCAGCACACCGCGGCCTTGCATGCCCTTCACCGCCAGAGTCTCAATGCCCAGCACGTCGGCATGGCTGTGCTCACCGCCGCAGGCATGCGGCTCGAACCCGTCGTGCTGCGCATAGCTCATCGGCCCGACGATATCCTGGTTCGCGCGATAGCCGTTGTAGTAGACGCTCTCCGCAATGCCGTCACCGTCTGCATCGAAGCGCGCGCCGACGTGCGCGAGCGCATCCCATTGCGTCGAATATTGCAGGCAGAGCAGCACCTGATCGTCGCTGACGACATCTGTTGCGCCCGCCTCGTTGCGCGCGAACGGGAAGTTGACGTACGGCAGACCGTCGCGAAACGTCGGACGCAGCACCGGCGGATGACGCCGCACGTTGAGTTTGTTGCCGCCCGGATAGTCGAGCGGCAGCGACAGGGAAAAACTCAGTCCCGCCTGAATTTCCTTCGCGCCGCGAAGCACCTGTTCGACGCCGATCAGATTCGTGCGGCCGAGCTGATCGTCCGCGCCGAAATCACCCCAGTTGGAACCTTGTGGTCTGTTCTGCCAACGCATTGCCGCGTTCCTCGCGAGTGCGCCGCGGCATGACGCCGTGGCTTTCCGTCACGCTCACGCGAGCAATGACGGCGGGATCTGCTCATATACATCAAGCAGCGCCTCTACTGCACGCTGCTCGTTCTTCAAAAGCCGCGCCTTGGGCGCGCCGATGACGAGCGCGAACGCCTCGCCATGAATCAGGAAACCGCGCGCGAGTCCGGCGACGTCTTCGACGTTCTCGCCCGTCGAGCGATGCCAGCCGTCTGCGACGCCTTTCTCCACTTCGCGTTCGAGCGCCGTGCGATCGATGATCGTGCCGTCGGTCGATGCGGGAAACGGCTCGCACGCGTCGAGCAGCTTGCGTCGCGCGTCAGGCGCCAGCGCACCGAGCAAAGCCTTGCCCGCCGCGCTGGCATGCACGTACATGAAGCCGCCCGGCTCGTCGCTGTAGCGGATCTTCTGGCGCGACTCGACGACATCGAGATACACCACGCGATGGCCCGCGAGCGTGGCGAGCGCGGCCGTCTCGCTGGTCGCATCTCGCAGCGCGCTGAGCAAGGGCTGGAAGATCAGCGTCAGCGGGTCCTCGCTGCAGATGTCGCGGGCGACATGAAACAGGCGCTGCGTCGGGTAATAGCCCGCTTTCACGCCCGGCGCGTAGAGATAGCCCTTGGCTACCATTGTCTGCAGCAGCGCATGACAGCTCGATAGCGGAATTTCGGTTCGACGCGCAATTTCGCTGTAGATCATCGGCTGCCGCACATCGGCGAACAGGTTGATGACATCGAAGACGCGCACTGCAGTTTTCACATCCATGAGATCATTATCGACATATCGATAACAGTTGCGCAATGGGTCGAGGGTTTACGCTTACCTTGTGGATGACTTGTCGCGCTGATGGCTCGGGGTAATCCCTTAATTGGCTGTTATCGGCGCGCCGCGCGATATTCGGCCTCCTTGACTTAAGATCATTCGCATAAAGAAACAACGTTCGGATATCGAACGGCTCCCTTCTTCAGAACGGCCGACATCACGAAAGGAGACATGCTTTGGCAACGGATTCAACCGCCGCGCAGCGCCGTAATGCCCGCCAGGCAGGCATCGCATCGTTCGTCGACACGACGATCGAGTGGTACGACTTCTACGCGTAACCGTATCGCCAGGCTGCAAACCGCAGAATTGCGGTCCGAATTTCACCAGTATGTTGTTGTCCCGATGAGTCGGAACTTTCACCGCCGCATGAGTATTCACATACACGACGAACGGCTTAAGCTTCAGAGTCAAGGCGTTACGAGCTGGCGACGCCGATACGCCGGGTCGTAGTAGATTTCCTTCACTTCGCGGTCGGCCATGTAGATAACAATGTCGACCGTCGTGATGACCGTTTTCAGAATCACGTCGTAGTTCACTGTGCGGCCCACCTCTGAGGCTTTAACGAGGGCCGCGATCCGGGCAAAAGTCGTTGCCGCGTTATCCGCGTGAGTGGAAAAGATGCCGCCCGGATGCCCCGTGTTCGCGCCGGTCAGGTAGTCCCATGCGGCATCGTCGCGCAGCTCAGTGAGAAAGATACGGTCGGGCGACAGCCGCATTGCCGCCGTCAGGCATTCTTTCGCGGATACACGGCCCTCCTGCTTGCCGTACATCATGTAGCCGACTTCGTACTGGTTATCGGCTTCGACCTCGTGTACGTCCTCCATCAACAGTACGCGCTCAGTCGGCGGCACTTCGGCGAGCAGCGTGCGCGTGAGCGTCGATTTGCCCGAACCCGTTTTGCCGGACACACAGATGTTTTTCCTGTTGCGCACCGCTTCGCGCATGAACCTGACAACATCGCTGCCATCGAGCAAGCCAAGCAACCGCTCTTCGACCGGATCGAGCTTGAGCATGTCCTCAATCGTGCGGCGCTTCGCGTTCGCGAAGCGCCCTTCGTCGTGCAACTGTTCCAGCCCTTTGCTTACTTGCAAATGCTTTCGAAAGCAGATGAGCACCGTTCCTTCGAGCACCGCCGGAGGCCGCACAATCACGCCGCGCGTGCCGTTCGGCAACTTCACGTCCATGATCGGCGACGGTCCCAAGCCGTTGTAGGACAGGAGCGTGTTTGTGAGATTGTTGACATAGGCGGGCGTGATCGCGGGTTCGTTGTGTAGCTCGCGCCCGTCAACTCGCGCCGTGACGACCTCCCCAAACTTGTTGACGCGAACTTCAAAGACGTCTGGATCATCAAGGTATCGGAGCAACGGAGCCAAGGTCATATTGACCGCGTGGTCCGAGGCAATGAACGACTGGGCTTTATGGAGCGGCATCGCTGTTCAACTCATAGACGTTGCTGAAATCCAGGTCCTGACGCACGAAAATAGCGACGTGGTCGCCCTGCTGGTCATACAGCGTCGGCGGAATGTTGATCGTCGCGGCGAGGGCTTCGCGCGCGAGCGAATCCGACGTTTGCGACGTATTGTCGAAATTGATGTTCGTTCCGCCATGGCTCGCCTTGTTCGCCGCGTACTGAACACTGGCGTTGCCGAAATCCGAAATGATCGAAATGAGGATCGCGGGGCCGAACCGCTCCCAGAAGTGTGAATCGACCTGTCCGGGAATCCCGGCGCTGCCGAGCGGGTTCGTGCCGGAGCTGTTGAGGTTGATCGTCGCGCCGTCAGGATTGACGAGGCGCGTCCACAGCGCAAATACGCGGGCCTGTCCGCTCTTGATGCCGCCGCTCGCCTCGCCGACGACAGTCGCGCCCTTATCGATCAGCCGGACCTTGTGATCGAACGAATAGACGTCCTGGCTCACATGGCATTTGATCTGTCCGGGCACGGTCGTATCCAGCTCGGTTGCTGTGCCGCACTGAATCATCGTGCCAGCAGGCACCGTCAGGCTGGGATGCTTGAACGTGCTGGCAATAACGCGACCGATGCCGACGCCGTTCATTCGTGACGCAAGCGCCACGCTGTCAGCACTGACGGGCGCCGATCCTGCCCCCACCCCCTGAGTTCCTACCCGTTGAACTGCGCCGGCCCCGCCTTGCGGCGTGTCCTGCACGATCGAGCTGTCGGCGTCGAGCCGACGCTGGTACGCCTTTTCTTCTGGCGTCAGCTCCCGCTTTCCCCCGGCTTGCGCGCGAATGGGCTGTTGCGGTTGCAGTGGCACCGCTGCCGCAGCTACCGGACTCGCGGGCGTCGGAGCCGAAGCTGCACCGTTAGGGTCCGTCGAGAAGTCATACCTGGGCAGCATGTTAGGAATCCGCTGCCTGGCCGGAACGTCAGGAGCCAACGGCGGGTGCAGCTTCTGATACATGATCCAGCCTATGAGGCAGAGCCCAATGATAACCATCAGCACGACGAACGCACGCATACCCTGAACACGGTTTCGGGACGCAACAACGCGGTTAAATGAGTCGCGTCCGCCGTCAATCAAGCGGTCCCCGTCGACCAGATCATCAATGTTCTGTTCGCGTCGGGTCATTGCTCCTCCTCGCCTTTCAAGACCCGCCTGAAACCCGGAACGACGGTGCCGCCTGGCGTCGCGCCGCGTGACAAGTCGAAATCGCCATTAACGATGCCAATAACCTTCTTCTGGCCGTAGCGCACCCGCCACTCCTTAGCAGTGGTTTCGGCGACGATGATATTGTGGTCCGCTCCTTCGACGTGGGTGTTGACCGTACCTTCCTTGCCATCGGAACTGATGACAAAAATCTCGGGCAGTTCAGCGTTCGCCGCGAACTTGAAGTAAGTAAAGCGGAAGTCGTCCCAGACGTTGACCGGTGCGATAGACACCGATGTGGGATCGGCTGACATCTGATAGTCGATATTGAAAGTTGCGTTCGGGTCCGCCCGCCCCATCGCCTCCCGTAACCGCGCTTTCGAGACCAGGGCCCTGGCCTTGGCTGCTTCTTCGTTCGGGTACTGGTAATTCAGCTCGATCGTTGCCTGTTTCATGGACCACGGACTGTTTATGAAGGCCCGAACGGGCTGACCGTCCGGCCCCTGCTTTGTGTAATACCCGATGAAATGAAGCAGGATGTTGTACGTGTGCCTGTCGGTCACGATCGTGAGGTTCGTATCGCTCAGATCGGCGGTCGGACGAATGAAAAAGTTGTTCCCGCTATGCGTGAACTGCCACGCCTTGGTGTCGCCAAAGGCATGCGTCACATACTTCTCATCCTTGCCGACCGTGATATGAATCTGGATGCCGAGCACGGCATTCAGCTGCACGGTATCGAGCGGGTTGTAGACCACTGACTTGATGCGATAGTCGTAGGGCGAATTTTTCTTGGGCGACACGGCCATTGCCGGTGATAAGGCGAACATCAAAGCAGCCGCACATGCGGTAAGGCGAATACATCCGATGCGATTCATGGTCAGCTCCCTGCCTTGCCCACGTTGGCGGGGCTTTCCGGGTTCGGCCTGAAACTGGTGACCTGGAAGCCAGCGGGATTGATGAACCGCTCGCCGGCGGTCATTGGACGACGCACGTAGTCATAGGCAAGCGTCGCGATCCAGTATTGCGGCGGCTCGGCGTTGGGGCGGTCCCGATAGCGCCTGGTCGTCGTGTAGCGGACCGTCGCGACACGGTGCCTGGTATCGACAATGACTGAGTTGATATGAACCGACGTGTTTTCCGAGTCGCCAAGCACCTTGTCTTTCGGCTTCGCGCCGCGATACTGCTGCAAGTAGTCGTCGGCCACCTGCCCCGCCGCTGTCAGCCGCACAAAGTCATAATCGGTCTGTCCCGCGTAGAAGTCGTAAGCTTCGCGGTGAATGACGAACTGCGATACCCAGTACTGGTCCGTCGCTTCATCCATGCCCATGTCCTGCGTGACGATGGACACCTGCGACAGCTCGCCGGTGGATTTGTCAAGCGTAAGCAGATATTGCGGCAGCGGTTGTGCATAGCGCAGGATTGTGCCGCCAGCGACGCCCCACGCGAGCAGCGCGAATAATGCGAAGCTGCCTGCAATTTGCCATGCGCGCCTTCGCGACAGTAAGAGCTCATCGAGAAGATCCACTTCGGCGCTGCCACGTTCCTTTCGATAGGCGTCCATTTCCGCTCGTGTGACAGCCTTGCGCTCAGCTCGCGCCATATTTTGCTGATCGGCTTTCATCACCTCACATCCCCGGCATCCCATTGCTGGGCAGGCGTTTTTACCGGAAGAACAGCTTTGCCAACAAGCTCGCTCGGCATCGTCTTGTTGATTGGAACCATGTGACTCATGTCCGGCTCCGGCGGACGTTTTGGCGTACCTGCGCATCCTGAAAGCGCGAGCACCGCATAAAAAGCCGTTGCAAGGGGATATGTCATGTTCATGATTGTCTCAACTCAGATGACGCCAGACATTAGTAGTGCTTAAATCGAACTGGAAAGAGGTAGAAGAAGTTCGCGTTCGTAGTCAAGGGGATCGGCGCGAGCCTCGGGCCAGACCGTTGGTAGCAGCCGGGCCAGCCTGTCCGGCGGGGGTGGCGTTGGCTGCTGAGCCTGAGGGACTAGCGGCGCCGCGCGAACCCGCCACGCCTGAATGACCGGCACCGCCCCCGCTGCTGCCGCCCCTGCTTCCCCCGCTGTTGCTGCCGCCGTTACCGCGGTCTTGCCTCATGTGCCGGAAGATATCGGCTGATACGCCCTGCCCCCAGGAGGAAGCAATATGTGGAATCTCCTTCAGCACGAACCACGTAATCACCAGAAGTAGCACGCAGGTGACGATCGCCACCATGATTGGCGAGGTAGGGTTGTCTGCGGCTGCAGCGTTGACAGCGGCCTTGAAGAAGTACAACAACAAACCAAAGACGGCAGAGAACAACACCGTCACCAAGCCGTAGTTGATGACCGAACCCAGCCACTTGGTGAACAGTGCCTTCGTGCTTTCGAATAGCAGCAAGAAGATGAAGACCGGACCAAAGCAAACGGTTATGCCGAGCATGACCTTCGACATCAAGATCAGGCCAGCGCCGATCCCGCACATGACTGCCGTGACGAAGAGAACGGTGATGCCGAGAACTAGGTTAGCGAGGTTCGGGCCGCTAAGTACGCCCGCGTTCTCGAAAGCCTTTTTCGCGACGTTCAGCCCGTTGTCCATCGCCTGATCGATCGAATTGGAAATAATGGCTTGTGAGGTCCCGCCGGACTGGCCATTGACGATAAATACGGAAGCCAGTTCGTCGGGTATGTGCATCGCCGTGTTGGCGAGCTTGGTCTGGTACCACCCGCCGGCACTCGCTATGCCTATGATGATTGCGTATCTCACGAACCGATTGACGAGCGAGCTTAGCGGCTCGCCATTCGGTCGTCCCATGAGAAACAGTCCTTCAATCATCAACGCCATCGTCAGACCCAGCGCGACCATCGGCGCGGCAAAGCCGATGACGTTCGACAAGTTTGTTGCCACGAACTGAGATACAACCGTGTCCATGTACGTAAAGATCTGCGACGTTGCGTTGTAGGTGGCCATGCGGACTACTCCTATTTCCCGAACGCAACAACCTGCGCTTGTGCAGTCAAGGCGTTTTGGCAATCGGGCGTCACCTTCTGCCCCGCGTCGTTATTGCACTCCGCGACCCGGGCGAGGCGCTCCTTGTCGTGTTGCACGTACCAATCCATGGTCTGCGGCGGATGGTCGGCATCCTTGCTACAAGCGGAAAAGATCGAGAGCGACAGGAGCATCAAGACTGCTTTGTTCATGAGTGACAGGTCCAGTGATGGAAGTTAGGGCGTGAGGTTAGGGGCCGTGTTGTCGTCTGAGGCCGTGCCGATGCCGTAGCGGCGCACCGCTTCAATTTGCTGCTGTTGCAGAATCTTGTCCTGCGCCTGCTGCAACGACGCCATGAGGTTGAGCTTGGTCTGTTCGGCTTCGATCGCACCGCGCGCCGTTGATATACGCGCCTGTAGATCCGCAATCTCTTTGGGTGTGCTCGTCGCGTCGATCTGGCTCGTCAGTGACTGAATGTTGTTCAGTTCCGCCATCTCATTGTTGTATGCCTGCTCGCCCATCGACCGGTCCGTCGCGCCCTTCGCTTCAATCTGGCTGTTGGCATAGTTGAGCGCGTCGCCTCGCCCCATGCCGTCGATCTTCGACTTGATGGCGTTGACGATTTGCGTTGTGCGCGCGTTGTAGCCGGAGCTGCCGCCGTTCAGCGCGTCGCCATAGACCTGCGACCAGTTCGACGGCAGATTGGTGCGCAGTATCGAGGCGTCGCCTGGAAGCAGGCTGCCAAGGCCCGTGCTTCCCGTGAGTGACCGATATTGAGCTTCCTGCGTCTGCAGTTGGCTTTTCAAGGTCGTGAGCTGCTGGCTCAACGTAGCCACCTGCTGGACCCACTGAACTTGCCCGAGCGGGTCCGTGACCACCACCTGTGCATGACTCGCGAGCGGCGCGAGACCCGCGGCGAATGCAAGAGCTACGGCAAAGTGTGACTTCTTCATGGTTTGGCTCCGAGTTAGGCCTTGCGGCGAACAGCATCGAAGTACGCAGGCATCCATTTATCCGGATCATCGGTCTGAAGACGCTGCATCGCCCTGTCCAGCCGTTCGGCGTTGTCGGGCGTGCCAGAAAGAATCGAAATCTCGTCGTCCATGCCCGCGAGGTCCATCACGGCAACAGCCGACTGGTTGCCCTGCTTGATCAAAAACTGGCGGCTGTCCTCTGGAATGGACAGCATGGCGTCCAGCTCGGCCTGCGTGAGCTTGAGGTAATCGAGGTAGTCGGCAGGCGTGGCTTCCGGGTTGTAGAGCATCACCTTGGTGACGCAGGCCTGCACGATCGTCTTGCCAATCGTGCTGTCGAGGGCATCGTTGGCCTCCTGCGTCGCGAAAACGTAGATACAGTCCTTCTTCCGGTCAGTCTTCAGACCACGCTTCACTTCGAGCGTGATGGTCGGATCGTCCAGGTATTGAGCAAACTCGTCAAACGTCTGAATGACGCGCCGCTTGCCATCGATGGATGAACGCACGCGATAGAGCAGGTACATCAGCAGCGGCGTGCGTGCGGTCGGGGCCTTTTGACCCGGACCCACGATGAAGTCCGTAAGATCGAACCCAAAAACGTCGCGCTGACCCAGATCCATGTCGTCCGAATCGTTGTCGAACAGCCAACCCTGCTCGCCACCACGGCACCACGGCTCCAGCAGCGATGCGAGCGACGGCCGCTCGCCCACGCCCACCTGGTAAGGGCGCGGGATGTTCTGTACGATCGCTGTGAAAGTCCGCGTCTCAATTCGTTTAAATAACGATTCCTCGCCCATGACCGCCTCAACCGCATCACTGATCTGCTTGACTTCGTCATGCGTGATCGGGCCCTCGAGCGTCGTTTCGGCACAGATCCGCACCAGGCGTTTCACCATGCGGATATTCGCCCTCGTCGGCGCGAGTTGCGCGGGTTGCCAGCCGGTTGGCTCGCCGTCGCGCAACACCGTGTACAAGCCGCCGAGCGCAGCGACAAGCGGATACATGCCTGACCCCACGTCATAGATGAACTGGCGAGGTTTGAACTTCGTAGAAAACGAGAGCAAGGCGTTGAGCAATGTCGTCTTGCCCGCGCCGGTCTTGCCGAGCATGATTGTGTGGCCTGGCGGGCGCTTACCGACCGAGTCGTCATTGATCGGTGAGGAATGCCAGTTGAAGAACAACGGCGTGCCGGTGACCGTCTTGAGCAATGCGACCGCTGGCCCCCAGGGGTTCCCGTCCGGCTTGCCAACCATGAAGTTATGGAACGACGCGAACGACAGGAAATTCATGCTATTGATCGGCACCGGACGGGGTGCGAGCGCGTGGTTTCCGGGCAGACGCGACCACCATGCGGCGTCCGACGCGAGTCCAACTGATCGAGCGACTACCGAGCACGAATTCAACATCACGCGCGCCGCGCGGGCGCGTCGTTGCGCTTCCTTCGGGGTGTCGGCGGTGACGTGCAGGCACCCGTAGTACAGGCCCATCGTCACGCGACGTGAAACCACGTCATCGGCCGCATCGGCCATCTGCGCAATCTGCGACCGGCTCTTGTCCTGCGTTTCGAGCATCGCCTTTTCCTGATTGGACAGGAAGACGCTCGCGGCCGTGCTTGACATACAGCAGTACTGCTGCGACAGCACGAACTCAAAATCAGCTTCCATCAAAATGTTGAGCTGGCCTGGTTCGGTTGTTTCCGGAAAGTCCACCACTTCAACGCCAGCGATGTATTTGTCCGAGTCGATCCGGCGACTCTGCATCACATCACCGAAAAGCGAACTGACGGTACGGTTATACAACAGGCTTTCGCGCGCCCGATCGCGCGTAACCGGCACAGGTTGCCATTCGTCGTTAGCAAGAAAGCTCAGGAATTCGAGCGTGCTTGAAAACATGAACTGGCGGGCGGACGGTGGTACGACTCCCAGCCCGGCTGCACCGTCCGCGGCGCCGGTGTCCGCTTCGGCAAAAATGTCGTCCGGGTCCGGCTCATCGTCGGTTTTCTCAACTTCGGTTGCGCTGATACAGTTGCCGCGCTCATCGCGGTAGTACACACCGAGCGTTTCAATGCCGTAGGCGCGCATCGAGCCGGTCATTTGCGATGCAATGTCTTCGAGGCTTGCTATCGCTTCGGCCTGTATTTCCAGCAGATCATCGCGTGACGGACGTTCGAATCGCGCAAGGAATTTCTGCGTGAGGTCGCCAACCGGGTTGTAGACGACGCTCAGATACCAATCGTTGGTCATCAACGGCACCGCTTCGAAGCGCTTGTGGTACTTGCGATCCAGCTCGCGAGCGAAGGTCGCGGTGAATTGGCTGTGCGGGTAGCGGTCGGTCTGATGATGATGCAGATGCACCCAAAATTTGACGTGCTCGTTGCCCACCGTCTTGAACAGCTGGTTCAGGTCCCGGCGCCAGTTGATGTGCTCCCAATCGGAAGCACATTCATGTGAGCGGCCCCGGACGCGGAAGGCCAGCAGATATTCATTCGCTACCGTGCTGATGATCTGGTCGGTGACGTGGTATGAATACGGCAGAAACTTCACCGCCGTAGGTTCCTTTCGATAGCCAGTGTCGGCCTTTGCTCGGCGAACGGAGACAGCCATTATCTTTTCACCCGGTAGTCCACCGTGGAATGACTCGAACCGCCCCACCGCCTGGTGAATGGCGAATCGATGAGATTCACCACTTTCGTGCTGAAGGCAAGGCCTATGATCCGGAACATGCGATCGTCATGCTTCGTGATGCAGAAGCAGACGAACCACAGCAAGGCAAACAGCAGGAACGTCCAGAAGTGAATAACCATGAACATCGCCCCACACACCATGAAAATGAGCAGAAATGGAGTACGCGGTATGCCTGCATAGGTAGGCAAACGCGTCGCACCCTTGAATAGGGGAAATTCGCCTGCTTTCATGCGTCGCACTCCTCAAGGAACCGGTAGAAACTGACCTTGCAGCGAGTGCCAACTAGGCGATGCCGAACAGACCGACGATGTAGGAGGCGGATCCGACGACGATGAGGCCCACGACGCAGCGGACAGCGAAATCCGCGCGGACCAGATGCGCGATCCATCCGATGGCGCAAGCGATGATGAGCAGCGCAGCGCCGATCGGAATCCACTCCATCATCCAGGCCTGCAAGGAGGACATGGCCGATGAGCCGGTATCAGTACCGGCTGCATATGCAGTTGAAGATGCGAGGAAGGCAAGGATCAAAGCCCGTGCTAGTTGCAGGGCTCGATCGGCAGACCCGGACATGATGGTGGGCGCGGCGACCGCGCGGGTGGTTTTGCGGCTAGCGTGGATTGCGACTACGTTCATCAGGGTTCTCCGGGTTTGGGGTTCCAATCGGACAGCAACAATGAACAGCTCCCGACTCCGCGCTTCTTGCGAAGCCATTCGACCAACAGTCTCAAATCAGCCCGGTAGCGCACCTCTTCCTTGGCCCGCACGCGTACCGCGCAGACGACAACGTTTGCGCTATCGTCACCTACTTCAAAGAGCGGAAACCACTGCTTGATGTCAACGCGTTGAAAAGATACGGCCTTCAGGCGACCGCGCTCGGCTTCATCCTCCAGCTGTCACTGATGGATCAGGTAAATTTGCATTCGTCATGGCTCCGGCTTCTCATTGCCGAATGCGCCAGGATCGTCGTGAGCGAACGCGCCCTGACTCTCGTCGCCCCTGTCAGCCCTGGCGGCCTCGGCTTGCGTCAGCCGTTTGCCGCCTGTTTTGTCCCTGCCGTCACCGATGGCGCGGGCAGCGGCAGGCACGGGGTGCGCTCCACTCACCGCGCTCGAGTCATTCGACAGGGCAGGGATCTGTAGAACTCGCGCCTGCGCGACAACGCCCTGCACGTAGCCGTTTGTGAAGCCGCGCACTTGCGAGCCCGTGTTGTAGCAGGAAAGAGCGTGCAACAGGGCTTTTTGCCCTTCCCCGTGATTCTTTACCGCCCGGGCGTAGCAGCCCGTCAGGACGGTCGCTGCGGCCCGGAGATTGGTGCATGGATCAAGCAGTTGCCGCCCGGTCAGCCCAAGTGCGGCAAAGTTGGCTGAATTCACCTGCCCGTAGCCCACATCGAAGTTCAACCCTTTCGCTTGCAGCCAATCGATCGTTGCCTCCGCTTCATCCGCATTGGCAGGCTGGCGAGGCAGGCGATAATTGCCGTTGACGTTGATCGCGAACTGCCGGTTGGCCGATTCATGGGCCACGATAGAGCCCATCGTTACCGGACTCACGTTCGGAAAGCACGCGCCTGCGATCGCCATAATCTCGGCCGGCATGGCAGCCACCGCGACCGAAGGTGCGCTTGCCGAAGACACGGCAACGAGGATCAAGCTAGCTAAAACCCGAAGCATTTATTAATACCTGTAGTAGACAAAAAAGAGCAGTGTCAACGCCAAGCGCAAGGAAACCCAGGGAAGCAAAAAGAGCGGTGCAGAGGCTGCATCCGATTCAGTTCGTCACGCAGGCCGAAAAGGCCCCCAAGGGAGAACCTCGCCATCGAGATCCGGCCAATCCGTTCAACACCTGGAGCGGTCGCGGCAAGCGGCCCGACTGGTTAGGGGCCTATCTGGACCTGGGCGCGCAGCTTCCACATTTTGAAATCCGATAACGGAGGTTGGGCAATGGGAAAGGTCGTGCCCCTTGCAGCCGGACGTAAGCGAAGGTCACCGCGCGCCGTCGATGACTCAGGACACAGGCGCGCCGCAACAAACGCCCGTCTGTCGACGCGTGGTGAGCGCAATGAAGAATGTCGCGCTGGCTATGCTGCGCGCGTTATGACTTGGCCTCGTGGACGTCTTGCTGTCCCTGCTGCTCTTTCTCGCTCGGCCAGCGAGAGTCGTCTTCAAGCTCGGCATCATCGGACTTCTTCTCATTTTGGTGATGGAAGGGATGAACCACTGGCGGGATACGCGGCTTTGCATCAATTGCAGTTGGCACGATCCCCGGATTGATACTAGCACTCAGACTTTGTAAGAGTCTAATAATTTGTCTTATGATTGAGAGGGACAAATCCGCTGGAATTTGAGATGAAGCGCTATTTACTTGCAACTATTGCTGCATCAATAGCTTTTTCAGTATGTTATTCCGCATTTGCCAAAGACCCCTGCCAATCGCTGATTTGCATGATGGGCAAGGTTCAAGGCGGTATAACGGGCAATGGAAGTATTAGAGACGGCTGCGCCCAGGGCATCAGCGACTTCCTCTCAATTGTGAAAACACACCATGGCCATATCGACCTGACCGCGACGTCCAAGGCGCGACAGGATTATCTGAGTTCGTGCCCGGGCGCTGACGGTGATGCATCCGGCATTAATTCGATTGTTTCCAGGTTTGGGAGCGCGACTTTTTGATCGATGACCGGCAGCTCGAATCTGACAGAGGTTTAATACGAATAAAAGGAGGTCAAAGTGCGGACCTGTTTCACTATTTCAAATGACGGATGAGAAGTCGATTCGACTCGTGGCGCGGCCCCGGAAACGGCCAGGCCGGGCGAGTCCAAGGTTTCAACGGCCCGAAAAACGCGCGCATCGACCATGGCGCCCTCGCGCCACCCTTGAGGTCCTTGAATTGCGAGCGCTCGCCGGCGTCCACCGCGATGCTCAACCGTCGCACGGCGATGACCGCACAGCTCGCGGCGCCGGCATGCCATCGAGTCCAGCGCCTCATAGCGCCGGTCCGCCAAGCGAACGCTTGACCCGCCCGAGCGGCTTTGTAAGCTTTTCTAAACGGTGGCGCGCTGTCGCAGGGCGCACGCCGCTGGAAACCGCAGCGGGAAACGCTCGGAGGGGCGCGGGACGCGATGAGAGATAGAAAAACGCCTGCTTGCCCGGATGCGTGGAGGGCAGGACCTGGCAGATTGAAGAGCCCCGCCCAGCGGCCAGCAGATGCTAGAGTGCTCTCCAGGCGCCGGCCTTGCGGCACATCACGACCGTCCGTGGAAAAACGTGTTACCCGCAGCCAGAGCCAATTTGTTCGCCATCAGGACACGCGTAGCGCCGGCTTGACGGCAGGCATGCAATGCATCCTGATCGCACCTTAATCGGTGACGTGGATTTCGGAGTACGCACGATGGTTTATCTCAAACTGGCGCACCCGACCGGCTCTCACGGCAACTAACAGGCGTTCGATGCCATCCATGCGTTCAGATTCGCGCTCAATGTCGCCGCTCGGCGTGTTCGCGATTTCCTCCAGCAACAGACGACGACAGCGAACCAGATGGGCCACGGCGCTCGTGCGACGCATGAAACAGATCCATTTCATCTACATCTCGCGGTTGTGACGCCCGGCTCGGGCAGCCGGACTGGGCCTGAATCCCGGACGGTGGGAGATGGTTAGCCACTAGCCCGCCATCCGGCTGCCGCCCAGGTGGATGACGGGGCCAACAGGGGGCGCTCTCCCAGATACTCCCTGAATGAACTCAGCAGAAGCCTGTCGATCATTGATTCATCCAGGTCGTCGAATGGGACGCCCCGCACCCTGCAGAGCAGCTCGAGTGTTTCGTTGACGGCGTTGATAACATCGGCGGTGGTGGGTTGCAATGTGCTCATGTGTCCGGTTTTCGGCAGGGATCACACGAAACTTTAGGCTCTGTCATGCGTAAGCGGGCCGCAGCAATCATGCAACACCCGTTCGTCCCGAGGGTTGTTGAAAGCCGCGGACAGACGGATAATGCGCGCGGCTGGCGCACCTTGGGAATAACCACCGAACATTCGGCCCAGAATGCGTCGGGATTACTGCGTGAGTGCCCGGTATCGCGCCATAACCCGCAGCGCCTGCGGCCAGGAATGGCGCGGCAGGCACTAGGCCCCGGTACTCACTGCCGGGGCTTTTTTATTTGTGCGCCGCGAAGGCCGGGTCGCCCGACGCTCCTCTGAATCTGCCTGCTCTGTTCGCGCGATGCCTGAAAGGGTGGTTCATCGGGCCATTCCAGCCCGGATAGGCGAGGGACAGGAACAAACGAAGTCGCGCGCCTTGAACCGGGGAATCGGTCAAATCCGGAGCCGGTTCGACGCCCCTACACTTCCAGCGGCTTACCTGGCCATCAGACAGATTGCGTCTGCCGCAATTCCGGTCGCGCCAGACGCCAGACTACAGAAGCGCTCGCCATCCTCTTTTCCTCTTTTACCATTGATCATATGGGCAGGCCACCCGGCACAGGCAGGGGAGACGATCGCGCGAAGAGCGAAAGCGGCTGCGCGAGCCCCGTCACCGTGACGGTTATTACGTCTGCCCGAGCGGCGCGTTCATGCGCAGCCGGAAACTGCGAATCTGTAGGAACAGCAGATGGATCCCTAAAGGCCGCCCTCCATCGACAAACCCATCGTCAGGGACAATGGCCATACGGCAGGTGGCGAGTCGGAAGGCATCGCACGCAACGCGGGTGCTGCTGACGAATTGAGGCCTTGTTTCCCCCCTTTTCGGCCGATCGCATGCGTTTCTGGCAATGCATCATGGCGTGCAATGAAAAAGTGGCCGTCACGGAAGCCCTGCGGAAATGCTCCGGATGCATCTGGCGTGCAAACGGAACAGCCAGCGCCCAGCGTTCACGCGCGGCTGGTCATGCCGTGGGCGACCAGGGCCGGCTTATGGGAAGTGCCGGCGCATTTGCCACGCATGGCCTCATGGGCGTGTCGGGGGCGGGAGCGTCGAGTCAGGTATTTTGTCAACAGGAAAGCGGAGACCGTCATGGGTTACCAGGAAGGGCTGAGCGGTCTGTCAGGGGCGTCATCCGACCTTGATGTGATCGGTAATAATATTGCGAACGCCAACACAGTGGGCTTCAAGCAGGGTCAGGCACAATTCGCCGACGTCTATGCCAATACGATAGCCGCTGCCGTGGGCAACCAGATAGGCCTGGGTACGCGTCTTACCGAAGTGCAGCAGCAGTTCAGCCAGGGATCGATCACGACGACCAACCAGGCGCTTGACGTAGCGATCAATGGCAACGGTTTTTTCCAGCTGTCGGACAACGGGGCGAACGTCTATTCCCGCAATGGTGTTTTCCAGTTAAACAATGTCGGTCAGATCGTGAATGCATCGGGCCTCCAGCTGATGGGCTACGCGGCGAATTCGTCGGGCGTCATCAATACGGCGACCACGGTGCCGCTGACGGTGCCGACTGCCGACATCGCGCCGAGCAAGACAAAAAATATCACCGCTGCATTCAACCTGAACTCGCAGGACAGCACGCCTGCGACAGCAACTTTCAGCGCGTCCGATCCCACCAGCTATAACACGTCCACCTCCGTGCAGGTCTATGATTCGCTCGGTGGTACACACACGGTTTCCCTGTATTTCGTCAAGCAGTCGACCGGCTTGTGGAGCGTATACGGTACGTCGGATAACGCGGCTCCCGTGGGCACAGTGCCGGCTTCGGCTTCGCCCGGGCTGATCAGCAGCAATGTGCAGTTCGATACGTCGGGGAACCTCGTGGCCGGCACAGGCCCGTTCAGCATCACCATTCCCGACGGGGCGAGTACGGTTGCAGGCGCGACACAAACGCTCACCCTGGATCTAGGAAAAACGACGCAGTACGGCGCCAAGGACGGGGTGACCAACATTACGCAGGACGGCTTTACAGCCGGCGAGCTGACCAACTTCACGGTCGGCACGGACGGCACGCTCACGGGTAATTACTCCAATGGGCAGACCCAGGCGCTTGGCCAGATCGTGCTGGCAAACTTCAACAACCAGAACGGCCTTGTGAACCTGGGCGGCAATCTGTTCCAGCAGACCACGGCTTCCGGCTCGGCGCAGATCGCCGCGCCCGGTTCGACAAACCATGGCACCGTGCAGGGCGGCGCCGTGGAAAGTTCGAACGTCGACCTGACGAGTGAACTGGTGAACCTCATTACCGCGCAGCGGAACTACCAGGCGAACGCCCAGACCATCAAAACCCAGCAGACCGTCGACCAGACGTTGATGCAACTGTAAGGCAACGTCAACCGGGCGCCGCGGCCCATGCTGTGTCGCCGGCTGCCGTTCCAGGGGACTGAGGGAGCGCACCGGCGCCGAAGCTGGAGGTACCGCCCGGCGCAGATTCCACAACGGTTCAGGCATGGGGCCCGACGTGCAGGTCGTCACTGGCCATACCCGACAAAGCGCGCGGCTGCCCCTTCCCCCAGGATGAGGTTGTCCTCGAACGTCATTCAGGCCCCTCGGCCGGGCGGGCAGTATAGCGCTGCGCCCAACCTGTACCGATTGCCGCCTGCCATTTATCCTCGCGCCGGATCGCCCGAATGCACCCTTCCTCTCCAGAGATTCTCCGCCCCGTCTTTTTTTTCCCCGACCAGCTCGATCTGTCAATGCCGGTTGACCTGTATCAGCCAGGACTACTCGCACGAAGTGCGACATCCGCTGTACCCTCCGGTTCCGGCTGGGCCAACTTCGAAACCTGCTCGTTAAGCATTGACCGGTGGAACCGTGATTTTTGTGGGCCGGTGTTTGCGGGCATGGATACCGGTGAGCGGCTCATGAAGCAACTCACACTATCGGTCACCCTGAATGACGGCGTGGGCTATCGTGTGCAGACATCTGCCTATGCATTTGACAGGCAGTTCCAGCTGCTGGGCCTGCTCGATCTACGGTATTTTGGCAAGGGGATGCCACGCGAACTGCATTTTGATATGTCAGGGCACAGCCTGGCCTTGTCCACCCACCTGCAGATAGCGTTTCAGGTCAGCGGCGGGGGCGGCCCGCACGTGCCGCGTCCGCCGCTGGTCACGAGCGTCGCAATCGCCGTAACCGGATGACTGCCGCCTTCCAGCCGTCATCGTCAACGACCCGGTTGCGGTAATGCGGCTGCACTGGCCTTTCCGGTCGACCGCCGGCCGCAGCGCCCCGCATGGCCCCAGAACACTCAGACTGCCAGATGTCACGGGAAGCGGTACGTCGTAAAAACAGGAAAGCAGTCCTGGGTTGGTATTGATGGCGTCGGGGCTGGCACTGCTCGCTTTGTGCCTGCTGACGGATAGCCACTTCAACAGCGCGACAGCCCACGTCAACCGCTCCGGTGCCCACGGCAGCGCGTCGTGTGCCACGCCGCTTCGTAGCCTGTGCCGCCCGGAAAATTCCCGTTTCTGGGACACACGATGGTCCATCAGAACTCCCTCCATGGCGTGTGGGTGCAAGAATCGGTACCGGCGACGCAGCATCGGCGCGCTAACGCAAGCGGGCGATCCGACATCTGCGGCACCGGGGCTCGCGGCCGGGCCGTTGCGGCAGTTGTCCTGCGGGCCTGAGCCATGAAGCTCGAAGCAATCCGAGCCCGCAGTCAGCCGCATTTTCGGGGCTGGCGTCCTCTATCCCCTCGTTCTGGTGCCCGTCGTTTCTCCACTGCCCATCGGCGCCAGATCGCACGGGTTTCCCATCGATCAGAGAGAAGAAGAACGGAAGGATCGTGCCGCATCCGGCGCCGCAGGGACCGAAACCAGATCGCCGGTTACCCCGCCTTCAGGCTCCGGTTGTAACCTCAGCGCTTCAGCGCGCACTTGGGGCCGACAGTATAGTCGCCGGGCCGTCAGTAATTGCAAAATCGTGAATGGATCGCATTCAGATAAAACCGGATTGCTTCCCATATTGGGTTCCACTTTTTATTACACCCGATCATGGAGATGCTGCGGGACGGTTGCACGCCCCGATAGCCCGTCGTTATGCGAAACGTCCGATCGTTCTAAATTTTATTATTAGTTAGGTATTTAAAAGCCACGTAAGATAGAGGAAAATGCCGAAAGTTTTTGAAAGTGGTAAAGAATACTAAAATGCTTAAGAATGAAGAACTGAGAGCGCGCCTGGCCGAGCAGACGCTGTTTGCGACGGCGGACGAAGAAACGATCCGGGTGCTGGCGAACGGCGCGCGAGTGATGCGCTATAAAGCCGGGGCGTACGTCAGTTTCGAAGGAGACGTCGAGTCCCCCTTGCTGCTGGTCTTATCGGGACAGTTAAGAGTGGCGAGTCTGTCGGCGCAGGGAGATGAGACGCCTATTGGCACTGTCTCGGCCGGCAGCTGTGCAGGGGCGGTTGCGATCATCTCCAGCAGCGCGAGCACCGTCAACATCATTGCCAATCGCGCGAGCACTGTCGCACTGGTAGGCCGCACCCTGGCGCGCCAGCTGTTCGGCCAGCCCCAGGTGTCCTCGGCATTAAATGGCGTGCTCTCGTCGCTGGTGGATCGCCTCGTCCATTCTCACAGCAGGCGTGAGTTGCCGCGCGCGGCTGCACGTGTTGCAGCGATCATTGTCGAAGAGCTGGATCAGCTCCGGGATCTTGACGCGGCGCCCGCTGAGCCGCCCAGTCATGCAACCATTGCCGCGATGGCCAAGGTCAGCCGGGAAACCGTCTCCCGTGTGCTCTCTTCGCTCGAGGTGCGTGGTCTCATTGCCAAGGAAGGCCGACGCATCCGCGTGCTCGACGACACCGCATTGCGCATGCTGGGCGGCCGGTAGACGATCCTGTCAGGGAGCACGCTGTCAGGATGACCGCGAGTCGTCCCGCTCTGCTTTCTCGCTCACCTAGCCTCGTGCAGAAAGTCCGTACATCTGATGCAGCGCGCGCGTCTGGCGGGTGCTCGTGAGCTGCGCGGACAGTCGTGCCAGACGCGGCGACGCCAGCTCGCGAACTGCCGACTCGTCGGCCAGGATCTGACGGGTAAGCTCCTGCTTGCGCGCGCGCTGCGGTTCAGTGAGTTCAAAGCTAGCATCAACCGGGCGCAGTGTATCGACAAGCGCCGAATACTGCTGTTGCAATTCGATAACCCTGTCCCAGTCATCTGCGCGCGCCGCGCTGCGCATCTGGCCAACGACGCCAGCGATGGCGTCATAGCGTCCGAAAAGCTGTTCGACGGTAACGATCGTTTCCATATCAGGGCTTCACGCGGCGGAGACAAGCGGGGCCGAACCGACGTGCCCGCTAACCTGCGGCTTGATGCCGGTCCAGCCTTCCTCGACAGTCGCAAGCAGACCGTCGACCTCTTCAAGTCTCGCGGAGTCATTCTGCAGATTACCTTCCAGGAGGCGCCGCGTCATATACGCGTAGAGCTCGTCCAGCCGCCGGGCAATCTCGCCACCCTGCTCGAGATTGAGTCCCTGCTGCAGGCCACCGATGATCATGATGGCCTGGGAGATCAGTTTCCCCTTTTCAGGGATATTGCCGTTTTCCATCTGTATGCGAGCCGTCCGGACGGCTCGCCGGGCGCCCTGAAACAGCATCGCGATCAGCTCATGCGGACTGGCGCTCATCACGCTGGTTTCGAGGCCAACACGTGCATAGCTGTTAGCTCCAAAATGACCTGGCGAATACGTAGACATGAATATTTTCCTCCTCATGCGAGGGAGGCGCCGGATGGAACCTTCCCCTTGGCATATGCATCAACTAGATGTGGTGGTCGGGTTGAACGTCTGCTGCAGGAAGCTGGCGGTCGACTGCATTTTGACCAGCATGGCATTGAGCGCCGTAAACTGGGTCTGATACTGCTGCTGTACCTGGGTGATGTACGCCTGCATTTTCGTTTCCTGCGTCTGCAGCGCTGTCACCTGAGTGTTCAGTGTGGTGGTAGCGTTCGTGATCGAGCCACTGGTCGAATCGGTCGCTGCCGTGACGATCGCGTTCAGTTGCGACGCATAGCCTTGCGAGTAATTGACGCTGCCGAGCGCGCCCGTGCTGGAGCCACTCACCTGAATCTGGATACCTGCTGCCGGACCGCTGGTACCGACTGTCAGTATCTGACCTTTCCCCGTGGCGGCATAGCCGCCGATCGTGCCTTGCACATCGAGGCCGCCGTTAGTCGTGGGCGAACTGCCAAACAGCTGGACAGCACCCGTGCCGCCGATTGACACTGAGGACTGCGAACCATAGCTGGTCGAGCTGACCGCAAGAATCCCATTGTTCTGGGTTACATTTACTGACAAGCCCGTTTGCAAAAGCGTGCTGTTGGTATTGATGGCAGTCTGGAGCGCCGTCGCAAGTTGCGACGGCGTATAGGTGCCAGCCGCAAGGGTCACACTTGCCTGCATGCCGTCCACTGCGACAGTCAGCGGCAGGTTCGATGCGATCGTAGTGGAGTTGTTGCTGACGCTACCGCCGAAAAGCAGGGTAGCGCCGGTGCCACCGCCGTCGGCAACCGATAGCGTCTGACCACCGCCGGCCGGCTGGACGCTCAGCACGCCGTTATGCTGCGTCACCGTTGCACTGGCGCCCGCGGTACTGATCGCAGTCTGCAACATCGTGGCGACGTCGTTCGGCGTATTGTAGGTGCCGGACGGGATATTGACGATCGTTGTGACGCCACCTGTCGTCAGTGTCAGGGAGGTAGGCGACGAAATCACCGTTGGGCTTGCCAGCGCGAGGCTGCCAGTCGTGGTGTCGAGCGTCGGCGCGGCCGACCCCGTCATATTGCCCTGCGTCGCCGCCTGCGTAATGGCAACTCCGTAGGAACCTGGTTGGGTGCTCGTGCCGCCGACAAGATAGGTAACGTTGCTGTTGGTCGCCGAGCCGGCAGTTCCGAACAGCGCGGCAAACTGGTTGGGGTTGCTTTTAAGCGCCTGGGATAGCGCTGAGTCGTCGACCGACAGCGTGCCGTCACTGGCGAGTGCGATACCCACGGCGGCCAGCGACGAATAGCCACTGCCAGTGCCCTGCAGGGCACTGGCGACTACCCGTTGCAACTGGTTCTGGATCTGCATCGTGGTTGCGTCGCCAATCAGCGCACCGTTGGTTCCGCCCGGATTATAGGCGGTCAGTGAACTGATCGTGCCCTGTAGCGTGTTGTAGGCCGAGACGAAATTGTCAATGCTGGTCTGCACCGCCGTTGAGTTGTTGGCCACTGTAACGGTCGATGTGCCCGTCTGGGCCAGGTTCAAGGTCAGGCCAGGGAGTGCCGTTTCGACAGTGTTGGTCGAACTGGTCAGTGACAGGCCGTTGACCGTCAGGCTGGCATCCTGTGCCTTGACCGTCTGGGTCATTGTGTCACCGGTACCCGGTGGATAGGTCAGCAGCGAACTGATACCAGCGTCGCCCTGCACCGAAATCTGCATGCTCTCGTTTGCGCCGGTCGCATTCGACGTCAGCACCAGCCGGTACGGTGTACTGCTGCCGTCGTTGACGATCGAGGCGGTAACACCCAGGTTTGCGTTGTTGATCGCATCGCGCATGCCGGCCAGCGTATCGTTGCTGCTGTTGACCGTGATACTGCCGCTGGCTTGCGACAGGTTAGGCGTGAAGGTTGAGCCCGTCTGCGTACCGAACGAAAACGTGACGGTCGTACTACCGCCACCGGTTGCGAGGTGAGTGTTCAGGCTCGCCTGGCCCGCGGTCGCAAGCGACTGTGCCTGCGCCAGTTCCGTGGTATCGACGCTGTAGGTGCCCGGCTGCGCGCCAAACACCGCACTCGCCGTGAGCGCGGACGTATTGCTTGATGTCGCGGTAAACGACTGGAACTGGGTCGGCAGCGTCAACTGGATCAGCGACTGCTGGAACGTCGAAAGTGCGGAACTCAGCTTGCCATATGCCGAAATTTCAGTCTGCACGCCACCTACCTGATTCTGCAGCTGCGTGAGCGGAATACTTTCGACCTGCATCAGACCGGTCAGGACCTGATTGATCGGAAACGTCGTGCCAATGCCAAGAGCCGCCGCCTGCATGACCGACGCGGCGGACGGGGTGGACGAGGTCGACGTGCTGCTGCCCGATGACGTACCGGTACCAGTAGTCGTGGTAGTGGGGGTCGCCGTGCTGCTGGTGGAGGAAATTGTTGTCATGTTAAGCCTTTACCTTCTCGGGAACAGCAAAGCGCGCCAACCAGCCACTGGATGCGGCGATACACGGGAGCCAGCGTCTGCTGCTTTACCTCGGTTTCGCAGTCGGCGCCGCAGACGCCGACTGCGAAACCGACCGGCGCTAACGCGCCGGCCAGTATCCTACCCGTTTATTGCAGCAGCTTCAGAACCTGCTGCGGCAGCTGGTTCGCCTGCGCGACCATCGCCGTAGCGGCCTGCGACAGCACCTGGGCACGCGACAGCGCCGACGATGCGCTGGCGTAGTTCGTGTCCTGGATCGCCGATTGCGTCGACTGGGCGTTCTGCTCCGAAGCGCTCAGGTTCGAGATGACCGACGAGAAGCGGTTCTGCACCGCGCCCAGCTGTCCCTGCAGCGTGTTGACTTGATTCAGCGCTGCATCGACCGTCTGGATCGCCTTTTGCGCATCGGCGGCCGTCAGCACGTCAATGCCTGCCAGCGAACCGGAAGTCGCAGCCGAATACCGAGTGTTGTCGGTGGTCTGTTCGAAAGTCCCCCCCGAGACGGCGCCTGTGGCAAGACCGGTTACCAGGTCACCGCCGCCAGAGGCAGCCTCCGTCGCGCTGAATGTCTGACCTGACGTGTTGGTAATAACGAGTTTGCCACCAGCGATGTCGGCAGAAAGACCGGCAGCCTTCAGAGTCGCGTCATTGTTAATGGCCGACTGGACAGTCGCAATTGAGGTTGCGCCGCTAAACGATAGAGTATCAACGGCGTTTCCTCCCAGCTTAAATGTCACTGCCGTGGTGCCGGTCGTTCCTGCCGTAAAAGCCCCTGCGGTAAATTGTTGGGCATTGTCCAGCCCGGATGTGAAGCCGGCGGTGGAGTCGATAGCGGCCAGATTTTGACCTGACGAATTTGTCACGACCAACTTGCCAGTCGAGTTGACGTTCGCGGTGATGCCAGCCTGCTGTAATGCAATAGACCCGTTGATTTTCTGAGCGAACGATGCCGCCGTATCGGTCGCGCTCGCGGTGATGGTGGCGGTTGCCGTAGCACTGCCGTTCAGGTAGAACGCAGTCGTGCCGTTAGCGACCGGGGTAAATGCCTTGGTGGCCGTCAACGTTTGGCTTGCCTGCAGGGAATCAGCCGAATTCGTGGCGTTGTCGTACGTTGCCGCAATGTTATTCGCAGCGTTGCCCGACAAGGTGATCGAGTCAGAGGAAGAAAGCGTGACAGAGCCGTACAGCTGTCCGCTCGATGCACTCGTGATGGCACCTACCGTCAGGGCGGTCAACGTGCCCCCGACGTTATTAATCTTCTGCGTGGTATTGTCAAGGCCGCCGAGAACCTTTGCGCCGTTTGTGCCCTGACTCACGATAATGTTGCGACCGTCCGCAGCTGACAGTGTGAACGTCTTTCCGTCATCGGCCAGCGTTGCCGTTACCCCAGTGTTGGACGACTGGCTGTTGATTGCCGTAAGCACGGTCGACGCGCTTACAGTGTTGCCAACGCCCACGGAAAGGCCGGACTGACCGAATACGTTTGTACCATTGATCGTCAGGTTGTACGTAGCGGCCGATACAGCCGTAGGATCGTTGTTAACACCCGTGTACGTAAATTTTTGAGCGTTGTTTGCAGACGCTGTCAGGCCTGCAACGTTGGAATTACTAATCGCCGCTGCAGCGGCGTAAGCACTGTCTGCCGTTTGCCCCGCCGCAGTGCCGGCGCTGCTGGTACCGACCGTGATGGCCGGCGCGCCACCGACCGAAACGCTAAGCGATTCCGTTGAGAGGCCGCCGTTGGCGAGACCGGCCACCGAGAATGTAGTGTTTGAGGTCTGGCCAATTTGCGCCGTCTGGACGCTCTGGCTCAGATTGACCCCAATCGTCTGGCCGACGTTCGCACCAATCTGGAAATTCTTAGTGCCGAATGAGCCGTCGAGCAGGTTCTGCCCGTTGAAAGCGGTCGTCGACGCAATGGTATTGATCTGCGCGAGCGACTGCTGCACTTCCTGATTCAGCGACGCGCGGTTGGCCGCCGAGTACGACGCGTTCGACGCCTGTACGGCGAGCTGGCGGATCGTCTGCAGATTGTTGGTGATCTGCGTGAGCGCACTCTGGCCAGTCTGCGCGAGCGAAATGCCGGTATTTGCGTTGGCCTGCGCCACGGTCTGCCCGTTGATCTGCGCCTGCAGGGTGGTCGAGATGGCCATGCCGGCGGGATTGTCCGCCGCGCTGTTGATGGACAGGCCCGAGGACAGCTGGGTGATCGCATTGGTCACCGCGGCCTGGTTGTTCTGCAGATAGTTCTGCGCAATCTGCGACGAGATGTTGGTATTAATAACCGTGGTCATTCAAGCACTCCTTTTCCCGAGAGTCCGCATTCAATGCGGTTCCGCCGTAATAGCCGCAACATGCGGCCACATGGTCCGATGTCCATTTGCCATCGTTATAGGGGTTATCGGATCACCGGAAATTTTCTTTAGCCCGCCAGCCCGCATTGGGACTGGCCGTGGAAAACGCCGACTGGTTTTCCATGTGCATGCAGTGACTTTCACGTGAAGCGCGGCCAGACATCGGACTGGAACGGACCGCGGCATATTCATGTCGGCGCCTGTACCGCTGACCCGCGGCAGTTGCACGAACGCCGCAAGCGACGCACAGCCGGGTGCAGGCTGCCTGCGTGCGGGCAAGGCAGCCCGACGCGCGGTATCCGTCTTTGCGCGAGCCTCGCCCTGGCAGGTCTTGAGCAGATTCTGTCAAACGGATATCCACTCTCGTCAGGCCGACGCCGCCGCGGCGACATGGACTGGCGAGAGGGCGGAAGCCGCCTTTACTCCTTTTAGGGCAACCGTGAGTATCACAGACGCAGCAGAAAGCAATTGCGCGGTTAGCGGCGCGTTTCCGTGGCAGCTTTGGGCTTTGGTGTGCACCGCTCCGGTCCAGAATAAAGAGTTCTTTATGACGGACATTCCTGGCCCTGGTAATGACGAACCCGTTCCTGCAAACGTGTACCGACCTCTCGCCCGGCCCACACGGTGACGCACACCTGGCAGTGCTGGCGACCGGATTGGCTTTGCTGCGGCTCGCCGTGAGCCATGATGCTCAATGCCGCCATGCGGACGCTGCCACGCTTCTGAAGGCTGCGCTGATTGCCACACCAGCACTTCCGGGCGTGCGGGCACACCTCGCACTGTCACTGTCGGCCGCAGGCGATCATGCCGCGGCCCGCGAGCAGTTTGAAATCGTCCTGGGGGCCGATGGGTCTGCATATACGGCATGTGAAGACAACCGACCGGTGAGGGTGCAGATTCATGTTGCCTTTTCGCGCACGCTTCTCGCGCTCGGGGCAGCCGACGAAGCATTGAAGCAGGCGGAAAATGCCGTTTCGCTCAATGTTGAGGATGCGTGGGCGCACGCGGCGCGCGGCGACGCACTGGCTGCATTGCATCGACATCCGGACGCACTGGCTGCCTATCAGCAGGCGGCGATGCTTGAGGCATCGCTGGCCTGGGCACACCACGGAATCGGCGCGATGTTTATTGAGCTTGGCCGGCCCCTGGCCGCGTTACAGGGCCTGTTGCGCGCGCTCGAACTCTCTGAAACCTCACAGTCATGCGCCCGTCCGGTCGCGCAGGTCCCGGTACAGATTGTCCAGGCGCCGCCCGTCGAGATGCCATCCGTCTGCGTTCCCGCCCATTCCTGTCTGCCTCGCCACGCTCTGCCCCTGTCTGCGATCTGTGAATCCATCGGACTCTCCCTCGCTAAAGGGGGGCAGCCAGCGGACGCAGTGCCATGGTTCGAGCGCTCGCTTGAGACAGAGCCGGACCGTGCGACCGCATTGCGGTATATGGGTAACGCGCTGGCGATGATGCGCGCCGACGATGCCGCTCTCGCCTGCCTTCAGGCGGCCCGACGGGTGCGACCCGACTGGGACGAGGCGTGGCTCGACGAGGCAGGAGTACTGCTGCGCCGCGGTGACTATGCGGGCGGCTGGCGTGCCTATGGCAGGCGCACGGGACAACAGATGCTGGAAACCCTGCCCTCCTGCTGGACCGGCGAAGAGCCGCTTGCCGGCAAAACGATTGTGTTGCTCGCTGAACAGGGACTGGGCGACACCATCCAGTTTTCCCGCTATGCACCGCATGTTGCAGCCCTCGCACAGCGGGTAATCCTGGAAGTCCAGGCACCGTTACGACAGCTCTTCGCGGAGGTCGCTCAGGACTGGGGTGTGGAGATCGTTGCACGGGGCGAAGCGCGTCCCGATGGCGACCATCAGTGCCTGCTGGTGAGCCTGCCACGCATTTTTCGCACGGCGGCCGGGAGCATCCCGGGGCCGATTCCGTACCTGCGCGCGTCTGAGAAGCGCCGCGCAGTCTGGCGCGAACGTCTCGCAAGCCGCCGCACGCAGGGACGCCTGCTGGTCGGCCTAGCACCCGCTGGCAATCCGCACTTTCGCAGCGACGCATTGCGCTCGATTCCACTTGCTGCATTCGAAGCGTGCCTTGATCTGCCGGGTATCGACTGGGTGATCCCGCAACCCGATATCCGTCCCGGGGATCGCGAGGTGCTGCAGCGTCACCCCGGCATAATCTGGCCTGGCACGCAGCTGAAGGGCTTTGCCGATACTGCGGCGCTACTCGAGGAGCTCGATCTCGTGATATCGGTCGATACGTCTGTCGCCCACCTGGCCGGCGCGCTCGACCGTCCGGTGTGGATCCTGTTACCGCACTTTCCGGACTGGCGCTGGATGCACGACCGCCCGGACACCCCCTGGTATCCTGGCGCGCGGCTTTTCCGTCAGGCGGTAGCTCATGACTGGGGCGGGGTGATCAGCAGGGTCTGCGGTCAGTTACAGGAATGTGTTGCGCAGCGGGCGACATGTGAATAGAGCACTCGCGCCGGCGAAACTGTATCGCTTAATTTTTTCGCCGCGCGGCCGATATACCGCCGTACAGAATATTCATGCCACGCGGCGACAGTGGTCAGCGCGTGCCACCTGAGGATGACGATGTCAAGCAACCTGATCAATCTCGGTCTCAGCGGCCTGAATGCAGCGCAGTGGGGCCTGACGACGACCGGTCAGAACATCAGCAACACGGCGACGCCGGGCTACACGGTCGAAAGACCGGTCTACGCCGAGACCAGTGGTCAGTACACCGGTTCCGGTTATCTGCCCCAAGGCGTCTCCACGACCACCGTACAGCGTCAGTACAGCCAGTATCTGACGACCGAACTCAACAACGCGCAGGCCTCAGGCAGTGCCCTGTCGACCTACAACACGATGATCTCACAGCTCAACAACGTGGTAGGAAGCCCGACCACCGGCATTGCGAGCGCGATCACCGGCTATTTCACAGGTCTGCAGAACGTCTCGAACAGTCCCGCCACGCTGGCTACGCGTCAGACCGCGGTGAGTGCCGCGCAGACGCTCGCCAATCAGATCAATGCGGCCGGCCAGCAATACGACCAGTTGCGCCAGAGCGTCAACACGCAGCTGGCGGACACCGTTTCGCAGATCAACGGCTATACGCAGCAGATCGCCGCGCTCAATGCACAGATCACTGCGGGCAGCTCGCAGGGCCAGCCGCCGAACCAGTTGCTTGACCGGCGGGACGAGGCGGTGTCGAACCTCGCGCAACTGGTTGGTGTGCAGGTGGTGCAGAGCAACGGCAGCTACAGCGTGTTCACGGGCAACGGGCAGCCGCTCGTCGTCGGCGCTAACAGCTACAATCTGGGCACCGCGACTTCTGCGGACCCCAGTGAGCTTTCGGTCACCTATCTGGGGCCCGCCGGAGCCAGCCCCGCACCCACACCGCAACCGCTGCTGGACAGCCAGCTGGTGGCAGCAGGCGGCACGCTGGGTGGTCTCGCCGCTTTCCGCTCGCAGACGCTCGATCCTGCCCAGGCGCAGCTTGGCGCGATTGCCACGAGCTTCGCCGCACAGGTGAATGCCCAGAACGCCCTTGGCATCACCCTGAACGGCACGCCGGGGGGCGCCCTGTTTTCCGTCAGCCCGCCCACCACGTACGCGAACAGCCAGAATACCGGCAGTGCGACGCTGACGGTGAATTTCGCCAACAGCGCCCAGCCGACCACCAGCGACTACCGGCTCAGCTACGACGGCGCAATGTACACGCTGACCGACATTTCGTCCGGCAGCGTGGTGGCCTCTGAAAGCTCGCTGACTGATCCGGCCACCGGGCTGCCAGCCTTCAATGGCCTGCAGATTACGGCCAGCGGGACGATGAAAGCCGGCGATTCATTCACGATTGAACCTACGCGCGGCGCGCTGGACACGTTTGCGCTGAAAACGACTTCGGCTGCTGATATCGCTGCTGCGTCTCCGGTACTCGCCTTCGCAGCGTCGGGCAACACCGGCTCCGCGACCATCAGCGAGGGTGCTGTCACCGCGGGCTACATCGCGCCGACCTCTGCGCTTCAGCTGACCTACAGCACCGCATCCGGCAGCGGTACGCTAGGTAATTTCGCGAACGGTTCAACAGTGACCATTGGGAGTACGACGTACACGATCGGCACCACGGCGCCGGCCGTGACTTCGGTTCCTTACGATCCGGCCACGGGCGCGACGATCACGATCGGTACCGGCACGTCCACCGGCTCAACGTCGATGAACAACGTCACGGTGACGATCAGCGGTACACCCGCGAACGGCGATACGTTCACGATCGGCCCGAACACCGGGGCCACCAGCGACGGCCGCAACGCGCAGGCGCTCTCTTCGCTCGCCACCGCCAGGGCATTGTCGGGGGGGACGCTGTCGTTGACCGCTTCGTATGCGAACTACGTCAACGGCATTGGCAATCAGGCGAGCCAGGTCCAGACATCGAGCACCGCCCAGTCAACGCTGGTCACGCAGATCACCTCTGCGCAACAGTCGGTGTCGGGGGTCAATCTTAATGAAGAAGCAGCGAATCTGCTTCAGTATCAGCAGCTCTACCAGGCGAACAGCAAGGTGATCCAGACCGCGCAGACCCTGTTCCAGACGCTGCTCGGCGCCATCCAGTAAGGCGGTGATCATGCGCATCTCCAGTCAGCAGTTCCTGACCATGAACGTATCGACGATGACTGACCAGCAGGCCCAGTTATCGCAGCTCTATCAGGAAATCTCAAGCGGCGTGAGCCTCAGCACACCGTCGGATAACCCGCTCGGGGCCGCTCAGGCGGTCCAGCTCAGCGCAACTGCGGCGACACTATCGCAATACGCCAGCAACCAGGATGCAGCCCTTGGCTCATTGACCCAGGAAGACTCGGTCCTCGGCAGCGTGAACACCGTACTCCAGAGCATCCAGACGCTCGCCCTGCGCGCGGGCGACAGTTCGCTCAGTAACGCGAACCGTGCGTCGATGGCCACGCAGCTGACCAGCCTGCGCAGCCAGCTCGTCACGCTGGCCAACTCGACTGATCAGCAGGGTAACTTCCTGTTCTCCGGTTTCCAGGGCGCTTCCCAACCTTTCACAACCGACGCGGGCGGCAACATTGTGTATGCGGGCGATACCGGCACGCGCACGATGCGGGTATCGGATGCCGCGATGGTGCCGACAGCGGACAACGGCGAATCGGTGTTCCGCAGCGTCGCGTCGATCGGTACCAGTGCGGTGGCGGCTGGCTCATCTGGCAACACCGGCACCGGCGTCATCAGCACGGTCAGCACGACGGATCCCACCAATCCGGCTAACGGCGACATCTATACGATCACGTTTGGCGGCGGTACGCCGGCGAGCACGTATACCGTCGACCAGACCGATGCGACCGGCGTCACGACACCTGGCACTGCCCAGCCGTTCACCCCCGGAGCAATCACGCTCGGTGGCCAGTCCGTCACGATCAGTGGTGCGCCCGCTGCTGGCGATACCTTCTCGGTTACGCCTGCCGTTCGGGGGTCAACAGACGTATTTGCCAATCTCAGTTCGCTGATTTCCGTGCTACAGCAACCGGTGTCGGGACAGGCCGCCAGTGCGAACCTGCAGAATGCGGTGAATACGGGCCTCACCCAGCTTGAAAACACAATGAACAACGTCACGACCGTTCGCGCCTCGGTGGGCGGTCGCGAACAGGAAGTGCAGGCTCTGCAGACAGTCACCCAGACCAACACGCTGCAAACCCAGACGGGCCTCTCAACACTCACCTCAACCAACATGACCCAGGCGATCAGCAGGTACACGCTGACCCAGACCTCGCTCCAGGCCGCCCAGCAGGCGTTTGTAAAGGTCCAGAATCTGTCATTGTTCCAGTACCTTAACTAGGCGCACGGAACCAGCCATTGCGCCTGGCGCGGCGATCAAGGCGGAGATCTGCAGTGACCGGAGGTGTCGGCGTAGTGAAATAATAAGGCCTTGCGCCGGCCCCCCATGTCAAGATGGGTTGTCGGTCCGCGACCAAAGCGTTGATGCAAGAAATCGCGAATGATTCGACCACGCTGATATCGCGTGCCCTCGGCAAGGCCGCAAACGTCCTTGAGGTACTCAGTGAAACGACACACCTCCTGTTGTACCTAATCCGGTTCTGCCCAAAGATACCGGGGGACAGCGCACGCGCCCAGGACGACCAGCAAATGCTGAAGTGCTGCGCTGACGTCTGTCCGACATCTCGGAATCGGATCGGGGCAGGTGCATCGAGGCAAATGGTCATTCACGAAGCCGCAGGCAAGTCGATTGTCGACACGAGCTACGGCTATGCGGCGTGTTGTGAGCCAGTACGCAAAGTGCGCGACGCACCTCACGTAACGGTTGACGGTGCAAGCCGCGTAGCCGGACTCAACGAGATATTCGCAGTAGCGCTCCGCGAAAGGAGAAAGGACGCTGCGCCATAACCACGCCTGAGGCTGCGGTCGTAGAGGAACCAAGCCGATCATGATGTTTCTCCTGAATGGGTTACAACCCAAACAGGAAAGCACTTTTTATGTGTAGTTTGCTGCTACCCAACGATCCATGCAAGGCGCGTCGCACTGACGCCCGTGACGAGCCGTACCATGCAAACTCCGCATAATTTCTGGCTACGCATTATTGCGTCAATGCAATTATGTGCATTGCAGAAAAAACTACATGTTCGCCGGCTCCGACAGCGGAGGTAAGCGGGCTGCCGCGATGTATTCGCTGATTGGCGCCTGCAAGTTGAACGGCATCAATCCGCGTGCCTACCTGGACTTCGTACTGACTCACATAGCTGAGCATAAAATCAATCGCATCGACGAACTCCTGCCCTGGCGCGTAGCCGACAAGCTACGCAAACAGACCCGCCCGCCGCCTCCTGATGCCTGACGCGAAGGATCCAGATCGATCATGGACAGGATCTCCACCCGATCTACCCGTAACTCTCCCCGTCATCATCATGCCTCACGCGCATGCGAAATCGAGACCGGCCGTCGTGAGCCGCTTACGATTCTGCGATGATCGGGCCGCCTGCAAACACACGGATGTGGATCGCTGCCGGCGTCACCGACATGCGCTCCAGCTTCAATTCCCTTGCCTTCGAGCGCCGATTCAAACACACGGTCGGCCAGACGCAGGTTAAAGCGCGACTGGAAGAGTGCCTCGTCCCGTTCGCGTAATGCGCCCTGCAACTGGTGAACGGACTGTTTTACTGGTCACGTCTCTGCTGAGGCGATTAGCGCTTCGCTCTTTCGCTCGTTTTCGCCCAGCCATCCATGGGCCGCTACGCGCCCGCCCGCGTTTACGGATTGCGCCGGGCGCGAGTCCTCTGTGTGGCGATGGGCCAGACGCCATCCTTCTGTTCAACGACGGGATGGTCCGCCCAGATGTGAGGCACTACGTGGCTTTCACAATACGGCGGCGCTCCTCAAATCCTGGATCAGCCTTTCGCCCCTGTGGAGGTGCAGGTCTGCGGTGCAGGAATCGCGCTGACGTCGCGACCATAGTGGTCGTCAAAACGGACGATGTCGTCCTCGCCGAGATAGCTGCCACACTGGACTTCGATCATCTCCAGCGGGACGCGCCCGACGTTTTCTAGCCGGTGTCTGACGCCCAGCGGCACATAGGTCGATTCGTTTTCCGCGAGAAGGAACGTCTCTTCACCACGCGTCACGCGCGCCGTACCGCTAACCACGATCCAGTGCTCGGCACGGTGATAGTGGAGCTGCAGCGACAGTGCGGCGCCGGGCGTGACCACAATACGCTTGACCTGAAAGCGCGGGCCCTGCTCAATCGATTCATAATGGCCCCATGGCCGGTGGACCTTCAGATGCTGCTTCGCCTCGCTGCTGCCACGATCCTTCAGCTGTCCGACGACTGCCCTCACGTCCTGTGCATGGTGCCGGTCGGCCACGAGCACCGCGTCGGCCGTTTCCACGACAATCAGGTCGCGGGCACCGATGCAGGCCACGAGCCGGCTTTCCGAATGGACATAGGTGCCAGAGGAGTCTTGCAGCACCACGTCACCGCGCGCGACATTACCTGATTCGTCCTGGGGCAATGCGCTCCATACCGCATCCCATGAGCCGACATCTGACCAGCCTGCGTTCAGCGGCACGACGGCCGCAGCCAGCCCAATCTCCCCGAGGCGTTCCATGACGGCATAGTCGATCGACTCTGACGGGCAGCTCGCAAACGCCTCCACATCGACACGCACTGTCTTGCGATCCGGGCTCTCGCAGCCAGAAGCAGCCGTGCATGCTTCTGCAATGTCGGGCCGCAACGCCTTGACTGCGTGCAGCCACACCGATGCCCGCATCACGAAAATGCCGCTGTTCCACCAGTGCTGGCCCCCTTCCACGAACGCCGCTGCGACTTCCTGGGCGGGCTTTTCGACGAAGCGCCGCAAGGCGCGCGCGCCGCTCGCCGGTTCCGCGCCGATGGGCTCGCCCAGTTCGATATAACCGTAGCCGCATTCCGCACGGTCTGGCACGACGCCCAGTGTCACGATCTGGCCAGTCTGGGCAATCCGCACGGCCGCGAGAACGGCCCGCCCGAACGCAGGCCCATCGGTAATCGCATGATCGGCAGGCGTCACAACCAGCACCGGATCGTCGCCGCCGCAGCGCGCCTGCAGTGCGGCGAGCGTCAGTGCGGGCGCAGTATTGCGGCCCACCGGTTCCATAATCATCTGCCAGTCCCGCGTAGTCGCCGCCAGTTCGCCGGCGGCAAGAAAACGGTGCTCTTCCGCGCAGACCAGAAGCCCGCGCCCCCCAGCAGCGGTGGCAAGGCAGTCGAGCCGTTTCACGGAATGGGCCAGCAGCGAACCCTCGCCGAGCAGCTCAATCATCTGCTTCGGGTGCCCTTCACGCGATAGCGGCCACAACCGCGTGCCCGAGCCGCCTGCGAGAACCACCGGGAGGATCAGTGGTGCCTGCGCTGGCGCTTCGGCGCCCCCATCGCCCGGCAGGCGCTGTTGTGTTTCATCAAGCTCGGGTAGCGTCATTTCCATGATTATTTCTCCAGCGCGCCATGGGTACGTGCAGATGAACGGGCCGTCGCAATGCGCCCCTTACCTGGCGACTCGGTGGGCGCCACGGTGCGTCTGTCTGATTTGCGTTCGTCAATCACTGCCTGATAGATCTGGCGGTAGGCAGCCGCCGTGCGATGGGCGGTAAAGAGGTCTTCAAAGCGCAGGGCTGCGTAACGTCCCATGCGTTCGCACAGCAGCGGATCTTCCCACAGCTCGTGCATCGCTTCGGCCAGCTCAGTGGGGTTATCAGGAGCAACCACCAGCCCGGTCTGTCCGTGAACGTTCACAAAGCTGGTACCTGTACCAATTTCGCACGTGATCATCGGCTTGCCCATCATCGCAGCTTCGAGCAGCGACATGCCGAATGCCTCGGCACGATTGGGCGATGGCATGACTAATGCGCGACTGAGCCGGATGAGCGCCATCTTGTCGACTTCAGAGACGCGCCCGGCAAAGTGGACATTGGTTGCGCCGCACTGCGCGACCTGTGCACGGATTTCTTCTGTCAGTGGACCGTCGCCTACCAGTACGAGTGGATAACCGGTTCGCCGGATCGCCTCGATCAGGACTTGCAGTCCCTTGTAATAACGGAAGACGCCGACAAAGAGAAAGAACGGGCCGCCGATGCGTTCCCGCCAGCTGCGCATCAGCGCATCATCGGGTACGGGGTAGTAGCCCGGCGCGAGACCGAGCGGCACCACTTCGACTTTTTCCGGATAGCGCCTGAGCACCTCGCTCGTCGCTGCGTACTGGGGCGAGGTCGCCACAATACGATCGACGCTACCGAGAAAGCGATGCATGAGCGGCCGGTACATGGCAAGCAGCTGGCGTTGCCGCTGGATGTCCGCATGATAGGTGACCACCGTCGGCTTGCGCGTGTGCGCAGCGAGATACGCGATGTCTGCCATCGGCCACGGAAAATGCAGGTGGATAATATCCGCTTCTTCGCTGAGCTCACGAAAGCGCTGTACCGCGCGCCATGACAGCTCGACCGACGCGACCCTGAAGCGGCTCCTGACGCGTTCGACTTCATGGCCTGGCATGCTGACGAAGCGCTCTCCATCAGGCTGGGCCGTCAGCGTCAACAGGGTATTCCTGACCCCCAGGTCCGCGCCCGCGCGACACAGATGGTAGATCGACTGCTCTGCCCCGCCAACCGTGTCAGGGAGATAGGTCCGGTAAAAGTGTAAAACGCGCATCAGTCTGTCTCAACGGCGCCCGTCGGACGCCTGGATTTCTCAACCCGGCTGCTGTCTGCCTCCGGGCTTTCGGGCACGGGCGGGTGTCCGGCGCCGGTGCGTTCGCCCATTGCTTTCGCATGCAGCTGCAGTTCAGCCTCCCCTCTTGCAAGCTTCGCCAGCAGGGCAGCATTACGCACGATCAGCCGGCGATAGTCGCGCTCGATGACCTGCCCGTCGATCAGCGAGCGGATGGCCCGCGATACCGTTTCCCGGCTCACGTTAGCCATGATCGCTATGGCCTGCTGGTTGGGCAGGTTCTCGATTGTCATCAGGTCGCCAGCGCTTTTTCGCACCGACGCCTCGAGCACCGAATACACCCTCGAATAGGCCCGGGTTAGACCCAGCATCGACCGGTAGTTGGATGCCTGGCGGATGGTGCGGCATAACCGTTGCAGAAGTGCCTCAACCACGGCAGGATTGCGGAAAAAGAGGGCTTGGGCCTCGGCTTTTGGCAGGAACCCGACAACCGATTCGGTCGTCGCGATGATCGATGCCGAGCGCGGGCCTCCGTCGATAATGGACAGTTCGCCAAAATAGTCGCCAGGCTCAACGAAATTCAGGCCGACCTCGCGACCGTCTTCCGATAAGGCGATCACCTGCAGGCGCCCGGACATCAGCATCAGCAGGGACGAGCCCGCATCCCCCTTATGGACGACGAATTCCCGTTTGCTGAAACGGCGGTAACGGATATGGCGGCTGGTCTCTTCGATGACGTCGTCCGCGACGTTGCGCAACAGTTTCTGCTGTCTCAGCAGATCGATAGCCTTCGGCGCACCCGTGTTGATCTTTCCATCTTCTGTCGACATCTTTCGAATGCTTTCCCCGGCTCTGACAGGCACAGACGATAGGCGCACTTTGCGCGGATATCTGTGACGACCGTCACATCCTGAAGCGGAAATATGGCTAATCATGGCGGGGATAATCGACCGCACTGTATGGCGGATATCGGGGAACAAAAACAAGATGCAAAAACGCATGATGAGGGGGCCAGCAGCGGCCGCGCTACAGTTCGTTGCGGGCGCAAGTTTTTTCCTGCAGGGGACCGCGAACGCACAGCCTGCGACAGTTGGCAACGCAGTGGTGGTGATCGGCCAGGCGTGTGCGCAACACGCGCAGGCTGACTGCGCGCCGCTTGTCCGGGGCGCCGCGATAGCACAGGGCGACACCGTCGAGACTGGCGCAGACGGCTATGTCTACATCACAACGGTCGATCATGGCTTCATCAGCGTGCGGCCCGACTCGTCGCTCACGTTCGAACGGTACGAGTACGATCCTGCAGATCCGCAACGGACGGTGATCAAGCTGTCGCTGCACAAGGGCGTGGTCAGGGAGATATCCGGCACCGGCGCCCAGGCCGCCCGCGATCACTACCGCATGAATACACCCGTTGCCGCGCTCGGTGTCCGGGGTACTGATTTCACGGTATTTACTGACGCCAACGTGACACGCGCCGATGTGCGCAGCGGCGGCATTGTGATGACGCCGCTCGGTGCCGGTTGCACGGCAACGGGCACGGGCCCGTGCGAGGGTCCGGCTGCCGCGCAACTGTTCGCCGGACAGCCCAACGCCGTACTGCAGGTCTACCGTGGCAACGCCCGCCCGGTGGTGGTTGACTCGACCCTCCCGGGGTTGATCCCTGAGCAGGCAGGCGCAGCACTGAAGAGTGAGGAGAACAGCGCCCGCGCGACGACGACGCAGCCGCCGGTCAATCCGGGGGTTGCGCCGGCAGAACTGAACTTCCCGCTGACAGCGCCCGCCGCACCCCCGGTGCCCGTCCCTACGCCCGTACCCGTACCCGCGCCCGTACCTACGCCCGTACCTACGCCTGTCGCCCCGCCCCCCGTGCCCGTTCCTGCCCCGCCGCCCGAGTCACAGCAGATCTTCTGGGGACGCTTTGCACCGCTCGCCTCGGCGCAGGCGGACACGACCCTGGCTGCGCTGCTCCAGCAGGGCAGTGACCAGGTGGGCCTGATTGCCCCGTTCGCGATGACGCGTACGCCGCAGACGGACATGGTGATGCCCGCGTACGGCACTTTTACGTTTGGCCTGCAGGCGTCCAGCGCGTATGTAATGAACAACGCCAGCGGAGCCGCCATCCAGGCGCAGATCAGCAACCCGTTGCTGTCAGTCGATTTCGGCGCCGGTACCTTCCGGACTGGCCTGAGCCTCACCGCAAACGGCATGAGTTATCCGGTTTCGGCGCAGGGCAGCGTCGGTCCTGATGGCAGGCTGCGCAGTGACTATGGCTCGCCGGCCACCATTCTGGGCGCGCTCGCAGGCAGGAATGCAACGCAGGCAGGCTACCTGTTCCTGCAGGCGCTTGACAGTAAAAATACGGCAGTCGGAGCCACCCAGTGGTCCCGGTAGCAGGACTGATCACGCTCGAGCGCATTCGCCTCACGATATTCGGACTGCTTTCACTGACTGCATGCCTGCTGGCGAGCGGGGTGTGGTCGCCCCAGCCGTACCGGCGACTCGGGTACGCGATTGACGACTGGCGGCAGGTGCAGTTGCTCGGGACCCGGGCCGACCCGCGCATTGCGCTCGTCGACATTGACGAGCACTCGCTGGAAGTCATCGGGCCATGGCCATGGCCTCGCGCTGTCATCGCGCGGCTTGCGCAGAACCTGTTCGTCCAGTACCACGCCAGAGCCGTTGGCCTCGACATCATGTTCCCCGAGGCAGGATCGCCCGAGGGCGACGAGGCGCTGCTCGCGGTGGGGCACCAGTTTCCGCTCGTTTTTGCCCAGGCTTTCGCGCTGGCCGCAAGCGCCGATGCCCCTCATGCCGGCCACCTGGGGGGGGCGCTCCCGGCAGGCACCCACGCGGCACAGGCACCGGTGGCCGCAGGCTATGTTGGCAACTTCTTTGACGGGACCGGCGTCTGTGTCGGACACGTCACCCCGCACGCCAGTCTCGACGGCGTGGTACGGTCCATCGCCCCACTTATCGAGTACCGGAATGCCGTCTACCCCATGCTTGCGTGGGAATTGATACATTGCCGTGAGCACAGCGGGTCGCCCGGGCCGATGAGCAGCTTACCCATCGACTCGCATGGATTGATGCACGTGCCGTTCAGACATTCGGTCCAGTCACTGGACGTGATACCAGCTTACGATGTGCTCGCCCAGACAGCGCCCCCTGCGCTGCTCCAGAAGCGTTATGTGCTGGTCGGCTCGTCGGCGCTGGGCCTGACAGACCACGTCGCGTCTCCGATTGATCCCTGGCTGCCCGCGGTCGTCGTGCACGCCGAGTTGCTTGGCGAATTGCTCGATCTGGGATCAGGTAAAGGCGCACCGCGGCGCGTAGCATGGCTTCCGGTGGCGTGGACTGCCTGTTCAATTGTGGCGTTCGCCGCGCTGTTCCGGATGCAACGCGCGAGCATCGCGCTCGTCGCACTGGTCGCGGCAACGTGTTTATGGATTGCGCTGCTCGCTTCAACGCGCGCGGTACCGGCGAGCCTGGCTGCGTTGCCGCTGGTGACTGCCATGGCATTCCTCTTTGTTCAGGCGCCCGTCGAATGGATTTTCTCGCAGGCTGCCATACGCTCGTTTGAACGCCGGTTCAGTCGTTATCTGCCGCCGACCGTGCTGCGCGAAATCATCCGGCAGCGCGGACTCAGCACCTTCATACCGGAGCGCCGCCAGATCTCGGTCCTTTTTGTCGATATTGAAGGCTATACGCGCCTTGCCGAGCAGATGCCTCCCGAGCAGCTCGCCGCAATGACCGACCTCATTCTGAGCCGCCTGACGGACTGCGTGTACCGATCTGAGGGAACGCTGGACAAGTACATGGGCGACGCACTGATGGCGTTCTGGGGAGCACCGCTGACCCAGCCGGACCATGCCGACCGTGCCCTCGATTGCGCACTGGCGATGTTGCGCGAGCTCGAGGCGCTTAATCGCAGTGCTTCGCCCGTCCTTGAGGGCACGACCATCCGGGTGCGCATCGGGGTCAACAGCGGGCCCGCGGTGGTCGGTGAAATTGGCTCGACCTTTCGCAAGTCCTATACCGCGATTGGCGATACGGTCAACGTAGCGTCGCGACTTCAGGAGCACGCCAGAACCCTCGCAACCAGTCTGCTGATCGGGCAGGAAACGGCACGGCAGGCGCAACGTCATCGCCTGCGGGCATACGCGCACGCAACACTGCGTGGCCGCGATGCGGCTGAGCAGCTCTATACGGTGGACGAAGGCGAACCCCATGGCGTCTAGCGTGCAGCGCCTCCCGGTGTGGGGCGCGGGCCGTGCGAGGGTTGCCGCCTCCAGATTGGCGGTGAGCGCAATCCATTTCGCCGCCCTGTGCATACTCCCGCTTCATGCGGCAGCCCAGACGCCGGAAAACGCCTTCGCGCAGATCATCGATGAAGACCTGCAGGCGCAGGCGCAGACCGCGATCAGCGACGGTCACCGCCGGCGCGCACTCGAACTGCTGGGCGAACTCACGCAGCGCGATCCGCGCCAGGCGGGCGCCCTGCTCGACATAGCCATCCTTTACTGCCAGCTGGGGGAACGGACCCTGTCGTTGAAGGCGCTCGCCCACCTCGAAGCAGACTACGAGGTGCCACCCGCGATCGACAAGCTCATCGTGTACTACCGGGCGAGCACCTGCACGCCGGCCGGCATGCGGCCGCAACTCACGGCAAGCATCGGCGCAGGCGTGACATCGAATGCGAATTTCGGGCCCTCTGATCCGGTCGTGACTTTCGCACCGGGCGCTCCGCTGAGCTCACTGAGCCTGGCGCCGGAAAGCCTGCCACGCCGGGACCAGTACATCGAATCGGCCATTCAGGGAGAGCTCCCCATTGCTGCTGCGCCCGGGCTGGAGCTGATCGCCGGCCTGTCAGAGCGCCAGTACCGCAGTCTGCACCAGTTCGACCAGCGCGCGGTGACGGTCGGGCTCGCCTACAGGCGCAGCTTCACCCACGGCGAGCTGGATAACCAGTTCACGACAAACGTGCTCTGGCTCGGCACACACGTCTACCAGCGTGACCTGGCATGGCACGCAGGTTTCTGGCTGCCGCCAGCAGCATGGCAGCCGGTGCTCGCGCGTGCAGGAGTGGACCTGACGGTGGTGGACTCCGCCTATCCTGGCAACTCACTTTACGATGCGATGTACTTCGCCGTGCGTGCGGCCTTCCAGGCCCACGTGGGCGAGCACACATCGATTCAGTTCTTTGTCGGCCCGGCGTGGGACAGACCCCATGGAGGTCGCCCGGGTGGCATGCAGCACGGATATTCGGCGTGGCTGTCACTGGACTACGATATGGGTAGTCATGGTCAGTTCGAAGTCATCCTGCAACAGCGGACGTTAAATGATGCCACCGCCTACGACCCCGTGTTCTTCGGCAGTCTCACCCAGCAGCAGACAATCCATGTCGCGGCGCTGCGCTACACCTATCCCGTGACGGGCGGCTGGTCCCTCTATGCGCAGCTCTCAGCGCAGCGGGTGTCCAACTCCATTTCCCTGTTCGCCTATAACGTGTACAACGGCTCCATGGGTCTGTCCTGGAAGTACTGAGGCGACAATCGCTGCGTGACTCGCTAGAATAGCGGGCAACCTTATCGTCAGATCCGTTCCATGAAAAACCTGATCAGAGTTCCCCAGACGCCGGTGGCGGCCGCCGAAGACCGGTCTGTCTGCCTGGAATGGCAAGGATTGCTGCACCAGTCGTATGATTCGGTCGACAGCCTGCTGCACGAGGTCACACACGCGGTCCCGGCGCAGTCTGCAGGTCCGGCACCCGCAGTCGAAATCACCGTGGTCGGCCATTCCGACGCGCTGCTGCCGCCCAGCCACTACCTGCTGTAACGGATTGCAAACCGTGCCTTGGACCGCGCGGGTGACGCGGTCCGGCTGCCCTGCTATTCATGCCTTATCCGAGGATCTGCGTCAGCGCCTGTGAATAGGCTGCGCCAATCGCTGCCCAGTCTCCCTGCGCTTCGACGCGACGCCGCGCGTTGTGCACCAGGCCATCGCGTTCTGCCGGGCTCAGCTGCAACATCGCATCGATTCCTTGCGCAAACGCGTCCGCCTGCGCCAGCACATAGTCCTGCCCGGCGCAGTAACCGAGGCCCCGGGCACCAAACTCCGTACTCACCACAGGCAGGCCGACCGCTGCATACTCCAGCAGCTTCAGGTTGGTGCCGGATCCTGAAATGACCGGGTTCAGACCCAGATCACAGATGGCGAGCCACGTGGCCTTTTCTTCATCACTCACGACACCCAGCAGGCCAACGTTCGCGGGCAGCGCCCATGCTTTCATGGCGTGACAGACTGAACCGAGCAGCAGGAAGTGGACGGAAGGTAGCTGCGCGGCAGCCTCCACGACGAGGCGGGCGGCATCGATGTTCGGACCGTGAGCGCTACCCATGAAGAGCGCGAGAGGATGTGTCACGCGAAGCGCCGAGCGGCGGTTGCGTGAGTGGGCCGCCGCACGCAAAGGCGTCGCGGCAACATCAATCCCGTTCGGCACGACGATCAGCTTCGCGCCCTCGTCCGCGACGCCATAAAGTTCGGCCATGCGCTTGCGGTCCTGCATCGAGCAGGCTGTGACCAGGGCTGCGTCGAGTACAGCGCGCCGTTCGAGCGCCAGCACCTGATCGATCGCCCAGCGATGTGGGCCGTAGATATCTGCCTTGAGATCGGCCTCGACGTTATGCGCCTCATAGACGAAAGCCCGCGACGACACTTTGCGCAACGCCGGCAGGGTATAAGGGTGGGAGCACACAATCAGGTCGGCACGCCGCGCCAGCGCATCAATCGCGTCGAGCCACTGCGGGGCGGTTTCCGGGTGCAGTGCTGCAGCCAGATCTTCAACGGAGGCACCGAGCGTGTGCTCGAGCGCCTGCTCGGCGTCGGCGAACGCCCGGGACTTCGGCACCAGCTCTTCGGTGAAGTCGGCAGCGAGGGTGCGCACACCGCTCAGATGCGCGGGGGCCAGGTTGACGAACTCCACCTGGAACTGGTCGGCAACGCGCGAATAGAGCCCGTGCAACCGTAGCCTGCCGCCACTGATCACCGGCGCGATGGGGAAGGTATTGATGACGCCGAGTACGGGCTTGGCCGGCCTTGTCAGCACGCTGGGCGCAACCGGTTTCCGGGCGTCCGGGCGAGCGGTGC
>Ga0255336_100217_pt1 | contig 117228 bp, 133 predicted proteins | sample MeOH1_35cm_T3_17_FD_189102 | JGI IMG/M metagenome (GOLD analysis project Ga0255336, IMG submission 189102) | Sandy soil microbial communities from University of British Columbia, Vancouver, Canada - MeOH1_35cm_T3_179 | ecosystem: Engineered > Artificial ecosystem > Sand microcosm > Unclassified...
TGACTTCTTTGTCGGTTGTCTCCTTGATGTCATTCTCGTCAAATGTTCTCTCATACGGCCGGGCCACTCCTTTCAAAATCGTATCGGCCCCAATCAAGGAGCCATCAGCAAAGCTGAGGTCTCCAGTCACCCTCTGCCTTCTGGTTCGCTCCACCTCTTTAGCCCGTTCATATTCCTCCTCGGCTCTCTGTTGGGCAATCTCGCTGTCTGCTTGCATGCCCCGAAGTCTGGAGGACGTGCGCCGTGGAATCAGATCTTCCTCCTTCTTGACTCTCTTCACGTGCCGCTCTTTTCGCTTTGCAGGTCGTTTGGTGCCAATTTGAGAGCTCGCTGGGCCCAGCCCTGCGAAAAGGCCGCCTTGGTTGGCCTCTAGGGTCAGTTTCTTCAGTAGAGCATCGCGTTCGGCAATATTTGCGAGCCGCTGCTTCTCGAAGTCCGACGGCTCGGCAGTGGGGGGGCCACGGGCCATCACGGGAAACAGTATCTTTCTGTGGGAGCAGATACAGGCGAGCACAGAAATATCTCGCCAATAGAGCGGTACGACGCGCGAACGCGTGGGAGAAATACACGCATTACCCGTGCCAGCACTTGGCGCTGTCGATCCTGACCCAGTCCTCAATCCAGGACCAGCGGCCGTAAGTCGACCGTGACGCAAGAATAACGCACCAGCTTGCGCTGCATTCATACAACATGCTGAGTCAAAATGTCGCTGAGAAGATCACGCTAGCCTCCATTACAGCAGGAGTTGGACTTCGTCCCAGAACTCATCTGGCTTCTCCACCTGGCTCCCTTCGAGCAGCACCACACTGTTGAGCCAAGAAAAGATGTCTATGGCTGAGAGGATGCTGTGACTCGAACACAAACGAGCAGCCATCATCGTGAACCACTCGCGCTCTGCCTGGTCAAACAGCGCGCCTTTCCATCCTGAATAGATCGTCCACAATAAGAGGGCGGCCTCGGTCTGGTCCAAATTGCCCCACTGCCAGACGAGGCCAAAATAATCATCGACCCCGAATGGTTGATCACCGGATCCTGGCAGCCAGAGTGCGGAAAGATAGCCACGCAATTTTTGGGTGAGCTTTTGAAACAAGATTGGCGCCTTGAGGTCTCTTAGTGCAGAGTAGGTGAATATCAAAGCGGCGGTCCGAATTGCTTTCAACATGGAATCATGCCAAAATCGGGGAGCGAAACGGCTAACTTTGCCGTCACCATCGGATCGGGCCTCAAGAGCGACGATTTGATGCTCGAGCTTCCACAGCATGTTGCTGAACATTTCGCACAGGCCTTCGGTTCGATGTGAAAGGAGGAGAGACTTGGCCTTGCTGAGCAGCCGCAACTGACGAAAGACATCGCGAACATCGGGAGGCAGATCTTGCAGCAGCATCCCCGACGTGGCCGCCTCCACGTTATCTTCTCCCATGGCTTGTCTGAGCGTGCTCGCCGGCGGCTCCACGGCACACTTGGATTTCCCGAGACGGGGCAGAGTGTCATGGGTCGCGGCATGCAAGAGGTCGGCCCAGCCGACCACTCTCTTGATATGTCTGTTCGTGCTCAGAGAGTCGATCCCACCACGGAAAGCCACGAGCTTGGCCAGGCCGTTGATGTGGGATTCTTGCACGTCAGAAGGCCAATGAGCGTGGTTGTCGGAGCTGGAAAGGATTGCGACGGCACCAATGGTTCCATCACTCAAGGCCTTGGTGGCATTTCCGAGACGCTCGGAAATGAGCCGAATGGCTTCCCCTCGGTGTTTTAGATAGACGACAGGGGGGTCCATGGCATAGCAATCCCTGCGGTGAATGGCCACCAGGCTGAGCGTCGCGTGGATGATAGCCGGGTCGGCCAGTGCGATGGATATCCAACGCCCTTCGGGATTACAGGCATAAGAATTGGCCCAGAATGCAGTGTGATAATACTGAAGCAACTTCAAGGTGTCCAGATTGGACAGGCCGACGGACAATATCTGAAACGGGTCGAGTGAGTCCAACCCGTGAGGAGAGAGTCGGCCCAAGGGGTTGTCGACATCCATCGATGGCTCTGGGGCTGGGGTGATGTGCTTGAAGGCCTTTGGTTTGTCTGCAGGTTCAGAAGATGACGACGGCGATCGCTGGCGGTGAGGCCTCCGTTCTGATGATCGGCGCTTGCTTCGTTTCGAGGTCGTTCGAAATCGATTGATATGAGTGCTCATGCTCGCCGAAATTTTGGCCGGTGAGAATTTCCAGTGGGGGTCATTCTTTTGTCTGAGATAGTCCCGCATAACAAACGCACGCACCGTGCGTCGTTCCCTGACATCAACCTTTAGGCGCGGCTGGTTCCTGTTCACATTGACAAAATGCAGCTCCTGCTGCCAAGAGGGCTCCTCCTCCATCACTGGCACGGAAAGGAGGGAAGATGTATGTTGCAGGCGTCTTGGAAGGAGACTAGTCAACGTACTTGCCGTCGTTGACACTGTGAGGACAGAGGAGGGTGTTGCTCTATAGCAAGAACAGAATGAAAGGGGGGAGAAGGGTCGTGATAAAGCAGGAAGTGTCCGATTCCCGATGACCGAAGCAAAAGCTATTTCGCCGAACCGTATATGGCGAGGGATTTGATGTCGAATTTCCATCTCGACAAGATGACCAAGTCTGCCATGAAGCGTGATTGGACTCCTGAGCCTGGGTGGCTATTGGTTGGCCAGCCTTGTTGCGACGCGCTTAAGTAAGTGTGCATGATTAATAATATCCAACTTTGGATGAATGCGATCCTGTCGACTTGACGAGCGCAGCTCAAAGCACTCAGCCGCAGCGGTCCGTTAGCTCAGCAAAGTCGGGACATGGCCAGCTATTTCTGAAGTACTACTGCATAGAGCATAGTCGAAGTTTGTCACGCAGCCACGCAGCCATGATCGAAACGACTAAAGAAGTGGCGCCGAGGCCACACTGCCTATTGGGCGATGCCCTCCACTGGCCGTTTCAGTCGCTCCGGCAAATGTCGCTTTGGTTTCTCTGTCCATTCTCTCTGGAAGCTGAATACTCGGTTGCGAGAAACTGATCATAGATGACCACAATGGCTTCCGCATGCATGCCAAAGGCGCAGACGCACGTTAGACAGGACAAGTTTCTGGTGGCGGGGGGACGCCTCAGATTCCCCATGTTGGTTCCGAATGGCCTGGTCAGGACATGTCTACACTGACTCGCCACTACTTGAGGGCGTAGTCAGCGATAGTGGCGGCAGCGTCCAGAGCCACAAACTTGCGACGGCCCGGTCTGTGGACGGTCTGTCCAAGGTCCCGCTGCAAATGGCTGAGCGATGCTCCAGGCTGACTATTGTCACTGTCCAGGCCGAGGGTGAGCGGGCGTCGACATCATGGCAGGAGCCTAGTTGAGGTCGCGTGGCCCGGTTCAAGCATCCTTTTGGCTTTCCAAGTTGCTGACATGGGCCAGGAGAAATTTGCAGCAGGTCAGCGCGTACTTGCACGCTTTGGTAAAGTTTTCATCCTGTTGAAAGCCGGCTCCCAGCTTGATGGAAACATCGCCGATCTTATCCCCTTGAATGCTGTACGGTAAGACGCGTTTCGAAGGAACGTTCCGTGTCGACGGGCTCCTGATATGCGTTGGTCTTGTCTCCGCCGTGGCCCCTGATGTCCGCTCGACGTGATCGCCGAGTTGAGCCAGACAGTCCAAGAAAGCAACCATGCCGGCGTCAAAGCGCCGATGATGGAAGACTCGTTCCAAAGGGATGTCGCCGCTGCTGAAGAGATCCAGCGGCGTGACCTTGGGTGGAGGATTTGCGGATGTAACATGAAGGCGCGCCGTGGTATTGGCCCTCGCCGCCCCAGGCGACTGCTGGGGCCATTCGAGCTTTTCGATTCTCGACGTGCTTCCCAGTGGCTTCAATCGGTAACCCTGAAAGGTGTAACCCAGTCTCTCGGCCACGGTCGCTAGCAGAAGAAGGGTCTGGCCCCACGCCGCGTTAATTTCGGCCCATTCAACATTCTGGTTGGGGAGTCGGCCCAGCCGCAGGCCGTTGATCGTTCCAAAGTAGCCATCATGGCCGATGCAGAAGGTGTCGTTGTAGACGTTGGTCCGCTGAAGTCTCTCCAGCTGTTGCTGGTCATGGGCATATCTCTGCTGCAGCGAAGCAAGGTGTGTGCTCAGCTCATGCAGCTCGTCATCATAATAATTTCGCTGGGCCCAGAATTCTTGCTCCTCCATCTGCAGCTGTCGACTTTCTTCCTCCAGATCGGTCAGCTCCGCCTCGAGTTCTTGTTTCTCCTTCTCCAGTTTTTGGAGTTCTTCATAAGCAGCCTCCTCCTCTTTCAACAATGTCGCCAGTTCCTTTTGTGCTCGCGCTTCATCCTCGGGGCCAGGCGCGGAAGAGGCGCTTTGCTGCAGTGACTTCAAAAAAGAGGCGTACGCGTCCCGTTCCTGCGTGGCACTGGCCAAGCGAGCATTGAAAGAGGCGAGCAACAGAGACGTACACTCAGCACAAATGGGATGATCAATGTCCGAGTGTGATGAGAGGATCGAGAACAGTCTTTCACCCTTGGTCAACTGAGAAGATAGACGAGATGATGTGGTCTGCCCTTGGCCGTTCTTCGCCGGACCGCTCGCATCATCCGTCGCGTCGCCCTTTCTCGATTTCATCGCGTCTTTATCTGGGACAACGATTTGAGATTCGGTGATCTCGATGAAGGACATGTCGGGATTTCCCATCCGTCCTCCACCCGGCCCGAACACCGATACCGAGGGGGGCAATGTGTCTGTGTCATCTTGGGGCGGTGGTATCGTCCGCTTATATATGGGAGCTGTGGCGTGCTTTGATACCCGATCGTAAAGGTCTTTCCGTTCCTGTGGGTAGTTGGACCACAAAGAGGTGTTGGACCCTCGCTGGGACCGGCCGGTAGTGCCTGTGGTGGTCGGTCAGTGTGCACAGGCGAGTGGTAGAATGAGGGCGCACTCACCCACAAGAAGGTCAAAAGCGGCCGGGTTGAGCTCTTCCAAAGATCCATCGAGTTTGAGAGGACTACGGCACTTCTGACAATACATGGTCGCATGTGTTCATCGGCAAGGGCATGTGGGACGGACCAGACAATGTAACCCGGCCACCAGAGACTGGAATGCAGTTGGGCTTGGGAGATGACAGATGACGCAGTGCCTGCTTTGCTCCACCTTCCCCACGCGACGCGCCTGGGCTTCCTTGCCGATCTTTGGATGTCAATGCTCACACAAAAGGTCACCCTTCCTCCACATCGATAAGACGCATTTTCCAACTGGCAGGCTGATCCACATCCTATGTCCGTTTCAGCATGGAGCCTTTGCCAAAGCGACCGCGGCTGTCGATGTTCGCCGACCAGTCTTCCGACGCCGAACTCGAGGCGGCACGTTACGAGAACGATATGCATCTGAAGTCACGCTTTGAAGCCATCTTCGAAAAGTATTCGCACGATTTCACGGGCGTGGGGGACGAGATCGACATTATGACGGGCGAACTCGTGGTTGACAATGGTCATCTAGAAGCAATGGCAAGTGAAACGGACACAGGAGCTGCTGCTGCGAATTCAGGCCCGTCCTCAGCGACAGCAACGGGAAAATCTATTCTACGAGCCATGACCGTGGCCACAGACCCGGCCGACTCATACTTTGACCAAGAGGGAGCTGACGATGTGATCATGAGCATTGAAACAATCGCCGAGAACGCTGCCATCTCGGCCGATGAGGAGGATCTTGAAGAAGCTGAGAGTGAAGACGACTTATTCATGCCGGCAGCGGCCGGCTCTGGTCACACATCGATGACCCTTCCAAACACTGTCGATCCTGATGGCGTCCACATGGCCGATTCTGGGGACACGTCTGATTGCGATTCTCTCTTTGAGGTCAGACATGCCCCGAGGTTCTCCAGCCCGAGGTTCTCCAGCCCAGACTCGATGTTTGAGACACACACCCCCACTAGCGCCGACAAGTGTGAAGTGATGGACGATCCCAAGACGACCCCGGGACCGAAGTTTTCCTTGCTCGACGACGTCTCGGACGAAAATGCCATTCTCGCTAAATTTGGGCAAAGCGTGGGCCAAGAAGTTCTCAGTCTGTTAGAAAAAAGATCCAGCATGGCGGAAGCACATATTGAACCAGCCTGGCGTCTTCCCGTGCATATTCCTCCTGCTCGGGTATCATCACACTCGGCCTCACTATCCATGACGCCATCACAGGGCCCGGAAAGTTCTCAAGTCGGCGAGAAATCCCAGTCACTGCCGCATTCTGAGTCGCTTTGGAAGCCCGTAAGATTCCGGAAAAGCAGAAATACGGCGCGGCCGGACCGCACCCTCAGAGAGATAAGACAGGAATCGGAAGACCCTCTGCAAGAAGGCTTTTCGAGCGGCCCCGACCAGAATGCGGTGGATCCGTCGCCGGCTCGGACTCCAGTTCCCATGGTCGAGGGAGATGACGAGGAAAGAGATGAGGACGGCCAGATGACGGCAGAAGACACCAGTACAGACGAGGACGATTTCCAGGGACTTCTGACCAGAGGCACATGTCCATACTGCAGCACCACATTCAAGACTAAATCTGGGGTCATGGCTCACTGGAAACGGTTGTTGCGCAAATCACAGCAGAGTTCATACTCGGATCAGGTGCATGATATACGCTACATTCGCGCCATTCACTCCGGCAAGCCGAACAGGCAGCGCGGCCCACGGTTGACCCTGTATGATTTCCGAACCATGGTCGAGCTCCATGAAGGAGGGGGATTGTCATTCGAGGAGATCGCGGATTCCGGAGCTTTGCGCACACACAAGACGGGATCCCAATTGCAGGATGTCTACGACAAACACCGATCTCCGCCGGGGCGCGAAAGCAGCCCAGCGCCGGCCGAGACGTGGACGGAGGAAGAGAACAAGATGTTGCAGGATCTGTGCAGCAATCCTCTGGTCACATTGGCCACGTTAACCCGACACCTCAAAGGCCGGAGTGAGACCGATGTGGGAGACAAGCTGGCCGAAGGGTGGTTAATAGAGCTACGACGCACCCAACAGTCCCTGGCCCTATCCACCGATGCTGCCTCTCTGCGCTCGCCAGCGGTGTTGACCGAGCACGCGGCAGAGGGCTGCCGGGGACCAAGAAACTCCACTGGCGATGATGATCCATGGTTGTCGTTCATCAAGACCGAGGATTCTGACCACTCGGAGTGCGTCCGGCGGTGCTGAAGCCTACCACCGTTCAGAGTCAAGAGGAAGGGTGGAGGATATCATCCATGGTCGTGCGTGCCTCGCCGCCAATTTCTCCAATCTGCGCCCAGAATTTGGACAGGTGACGCAGGCCAGAATCGCACAAGATGGTCACCACTCGATGACCCGGACCCAGTTTCAGCGCGGTTTGCATGGCGGCGACGCCTGGGGTGGTTAGCATAGAGACCAGGTGACTGTGACGCCCTTACAGTTGACGGCACTACTGCTGCCGATGAAGATGCCATCATTTTCCACCAGCCATCGGGCCATGTTCTTGGCCTGGCTGTCGCTGACTTTGACCGCATCGTCAATGAGAGGAGCTCCGGCTTCGAAATTTGCCGTCGACCTCGTGAGTCCAATGCCTTCGACAATGGTGTCGACCTGATCCCTTCTCCGGGTCCCTTCGCGCTCGAGACTGTGAAACATGACGCCATGCTTGATCTTGTTGTACAGGCCGCTGCCTTGAGGGTCTGCTAAGACGACTTTGAGCTGGGGCAACTTGGACTTCAAAAACAAAGCGACGCCGGAGAGAGTGCCACCGGTTCCCGCGCCGGCGACGAACGCGTCGAGCTGGCCGCGACTCTGTTCGAAGATCTCGGGTCCCGTGCCTTCATAATGCGCCCTCCAGTTGGCCTCGGTTTCGAACTGATTGGCGAAATAGCCACGGCCGCGCTTGGTCGGATCTCGTGTATGCTGCTCGGCTAGATTGCGCGCTCGATTGACAAAGTGATTCTGGTCGACGATCGGGGCTGGCGGGACACGGTCCACCACGGCACCGAGCTTCAGCAGCAAGCTGGACTTTTCTATCGCTTGATCGGAAGGCATGCAAATATGGGCCAGGTAGCCCCGAGCGCGACAAAGGGTGGCCAGAGAAATCCCTGTAGAACCGACGGTACCTTCGTAAACCGTGTCACCCGAATGGGGGGTCAGGTCGCCCGCCTGCTCGGCTTTGTCGATGATGCTCATCGCGACTCTGTCTTTGGGGGAGCCACCGGCTCCATTGAGGAATTCAGCCTTTGCCAGGATCGTGCAGCCGGTACTTTCCGAAAGAGATTTGATCACGAACAGAGGAGTGTTGCCAATAGTGCTCTCAATGCCTACAGCGTCATGATTTTGCAGATCGCATCGCAGCTCTGCCGGCCTGGCTGATGGACGGAGTCTTTTCCGAGCTTGGTCGACGCACCAAACGAGCAGTGCTCCTGAGGCAAAACCAAGCATAAGGTGGCGTCCATTCCATGGCATGGCTATCCCGTCAGGACATGCAGTGAACGTCTTTGATGGTCGACTCGGTGGGCTCCACTGACTTTACACATCTCGTGCCAAGCCATGTCAGTCCCTTGCATTTTGGTATCGACCTAGTTAGAGCGTAATACATCGGAGCTGCACTTGCTGCTCACGATTACTGTTAGACCTCTCCAACCATTGCTCAGCCTGGTCGAGTGAGCAGGACAATGACGACCCCCTCGGACCCAGCACTTTGGCATTTTTCGTTGGGCACGATGCTTGCCATCCCATGCGCCCGGTCCCCCTCCCGACCCAGTCGCTGTCCCAAATCTGCTTGTCAGCACTTCTTCGGCCGCTTTCCGTCGGAACCACGCAGCAGGCTGCTGGCATTCAAGGATGACTCAAGCCAATGGGAGTCGCACAAGTCTCGATTTGCTGGGATCTCTGCGCAAGTGACCATCTAGGACAATAAGGCTCTGGCAAGTGGACCGACGCCGAGCCCTATGTACTCAGCAGCGATGGCAGACACGGGCTCAGGATGTCGAGATCATCGTGAGCCGCGTGTCCCTGCCTTGCCAACGGGACCTTGGCTGATCCTGCTTCCATCTGTGGCACCCGAGACAACACTGGGGCAGGAGGTGTAGGGGTGGCGACAGGCATCATCATCAGGTGGGTGGGTGGGTGCTGATCGCGATCGTTCTGTAGGGCAAAATCCTCTGTCGTGGCTTCGACCAGCTCCACCATCGGCACACTAATAATTGTCATCGCTAAACCTTTGTTGCACCAGCGCGTCTGAAGGCCCGCCGCTCGGCGGTCACAGGTTTCGGGGAGCCCAGCCGGGCTGACCTTGGGCGCAGTTGGGCGTCCAGTTGGCTGACTGGTCTGGCCATCGCGTCGCTTTGACCCCAGTATCCAATACGCCAGCGTCAGTCCGGGTTGGCCAATTGTGGAGCACAGGCCCGTGTGACACATCCACCATTGCAAGCCACACCTTCCGACGTTGGCGTCTAAAGGCTTGGTGCAGCGATTCATATGGCATGGGCTGCCACCACGCGTGAGTATTGACAGGGCCGAGCACCCAGCACCAGCAGCCCATGTCCAAAGCTGGCCCTCAGTGGCCTGCATCGTCGGTCTGTCCGTCTGGCGTCTTCCACATTTTTCAAACCTCGCTCGACATCAACGTGGCCTCCTCTCGCACGACTGGCGGACGCACTCTGCTCCAAACCTCTCTCCCTCTACCCGGAACGCGATCGTTCCTGATCGTTGGTAGCGATTCCAAGCCTCACCGACTCACCGTCCTGGCTCCCTGGCCATCGAATGAGGAAGTGAGTGGACGGCGTGCGTTGATATCAGGCCTCGCTGTCCCGTCAGCAGCACCCGGGCGTCGATTTCTGAGTGTCCTGTAGCCTCCCATCGTCGTCGTCATCGTCGAACCGTTCCGTCTGCAATCTACGACGCACTGCCTGGCAGAGCACCGGCTTTCTCGTCTCCCGTTTCCTGTGTATCGATCTGCGTTCTGACGGCTTGACACTGGTGACGACAGGACGGCCAACATCGTTCCTTCATGGTGGCGCCAGCGGCTTCGCGTGAAAACAAGGCTGGAGGGACATAATGAGGCAAGGCATTGGAAAGAAGAGCAGGCTGATCTGCCTACTCGTGTCTTTCGAGTCCTTGTCACGTTGCCCCCCTCAGACCATCCTTGTTGAAGCCGGGTGAATGAAGCTTTGCCGCCAGCTCACACATCCCACACTTTTTGTTTCGAATCTAACGACGTGCCATTTACCACGATGCTCACCATACCCCATCGGCTTCCTCCCAATCCGATGGATAATAATAATATCACAGAGTCATATCTACACTTTCCCCATGGCGGCGCTCCCCGCCAGTATGCCATCCCCGCCGAACCGGGCCCGGCCAAATATCACCGACAGGCCTCTTCGGGCGCGGGGCTGACGTACGTCGAGCACGAAATCCTCCGGCAGCGAAAGACCCCTCGTGGAAGAATGGTCGAAGAGGATAGCGCGACGTTGGATAAGAATGTTCAACTGCCTCCTTCAAAGCATCTGTTGCTCTCGACGTCGCCCGACTTTCAGCAAGCAACGCCGACATTCAGACCGCGCTGGTCGGAGTCGGTTCAGCCGCCGACGGGGGCCAGTGTGGCAGAGTCCGTGGTGAGCAGTGATGGACGGGACGCACCAAAGTTGTTGTTTTCGAGTAAATACCTTCATCGTCCCGCGTGGGACTTTCCTGGTGGTCTGGATTCCATGTTGAACCAGACGCTCCCACTCCATCCGAGTCAGAGGTATTACTATCAGCATGGTTCCAACATCCCGACCGTGCTGCCGGCCATGCTGCAGTCGCAGTTCGGTCCCACGGCTTCGGCGGGTCAAGAACTATACGGACCCTACTGGCCGGACGGCACCTATCATCCCTACCGGCCTGCTTCCATTCGTGACAGCCGGTTTTTTGCTCGAGCACCGACGCTGCAGCACTCGACGCGGCCGCTATCCGACCATCCACACAGTCTCCCCACGCTGCGAAAGCCTGGCCGGTTGCCCGCGGCACAGAGCCACGGCATCGTGAACCCGGTCCTCCCCCTCCCCAGTTCTATCGCCCCGGTCGGTTTCGCGGGCGCGGTGTCTTCCAAATGGCCCAACGCGTCTGATCCGCTCACCGTCTCGCCATATCCCAAGGCGCCTTTCTACGAGGCCACTTTCGCCGGCCCGGCGACGACGTTGACGCGACCCGTCCTGGCATCACTCAAACCCGGACCTGAATCGGAGCAGATCGCCTTCAGAGACAAGACCTTTGCCTGGGCGAACCGAATCTATGCTGAACTGCTCACCACCATCCGATCCAGCACCAAGAACCAGCCGGTCGTCCCGGTCTTGCATCACAACACCAGATCAGCCGTCAAGCCCGCCATTTTCCCCCCGCCGCCAAAGAGGTCGGGCCCGCATTTCACGGACAGGCCCTCCGAGAAGGCTCCGTCGGTGAAAAGCACTCAGCCACGATATCTTTCACAGAATGACGAAGCCCAGGAAAGCCCATTGCGCCCACCAACGGCCATATTTTCCCCCCAGCGCCGGGCTTCCGACCACGGTCAACGATTGCTGAGTGGTGGCACCAGCCGACCGCATACATTCTCCTCCTCGACCTCCTCCACGTATCCCTACCAACCGATAGACTCGAGGGGAGACAATCGTCGGGCTTCTAACCCCATTCCTCACCCACACATCCAAAGATACCAAGGCCTGTCCGCGTACGATGCCGCCACGGCCGCCTTGACGCGGATGGAGCTCTTGTGCGAAGAGGCTGAGACGCCCTGGGTGGACGGCATGCTTCTGGCTGGATGTCTGGCCTACGGTCTCGGCAATTACACGAAAGCGATGATTTGGTACCAGGCGATCTTGGGCCAAGATTCGACCCATGTGGAGGCCATGTCAAATCTGGCGGCGACCCTTCACGCCCTCAACCGACGCGAAGAGGCACTCAACTATTGGTCTGCGGCTGTCAAGCTACGACCCGGCTATTTCGAGGCGGTCGAACATCTCATCGGCCTTCTCTGCACGAGCCATCGCGCCAAGGAAGCCGTCAATGTGATCGAATTTGTCGAGACATCGCTCCGGATCAAGCACGAGGATGCGCAGGCGGGGTGGGCGGATGCGCCCAGCGATGCAGAGAGCGACACGAGGAGCAGCTATTCGTCGAGCGTGGCAACGGTGGCCTCGGTCGAGAAGCCTCATTACGATTATGACGTCGAGCCCGGCTCTTCAGCTGGGTCTTTTGGCCCAGACCCGCAGCCGCTGGGATTGGGGACGAGCGGCTACAACATCCCGGGTGCGGATAATGGGCGCATGATTGCGTTAATCCATGCCAAAGGAAACATGCTGTACGCGCTGGGGGACAATCAAGGCGCCGCCGCGGCTTTTGAGGATGCCGTGCTCGTCGCCACGGGAAGGAGGAGTCGAGGTATCCGTGGATTGATCAACAATATCCTTTCTGCCTGCCTGCGAGGCATCGGCGACCCGCCATACATGCACACGAAACTCGAGAACAAGGAGCCCGTTCTTCTCACCCCAGATCAGGCTGAAGCGACCGCGAGACACATGTTTCCTCCAGAGGGCGAACTGCCCGGTCTCGAGTTTGTTACTCTAGGCATGGGTTTGAAGGCCGCCATCTCCACCACGAGCAATTCGTTACTCTCGCTCGCCAAAATTTATCAAGACGGCATGTCCAACGCCACCGACATTGGAAGCTTAAAGGCCACCAGCACCCGAGAGATCCTCGCCTTGTATTACCTCTCTTTGTCGCTCCAGCGCAGCCCGTCGACGGCCAACAATGTGGGGATCCTCCTCGCCGGCGTCCAGCAAAGCGTGCCTCGAGCACATGTCGTGGAATCCTGCTACAGTCAAGTGTCGACGATTCCCGGGGTCGTGCCAGGGAGTGGCATTTCGCTGGCCCTGCTCTACTACAACTATGGTCTCAACCTCGATCCGAAACATGCTCATCTCTACACCAATCTCGGCAGCCTGCTCAAGGACATTGGACAGCTCGCCGCAGCGATCAAGATGTACGAGATGGCCGTGAGCTGTGACGGTCATTTCGACATCGCGCTGGCCAACCTCGCCAACGCCGTCAAGGACCAGGGCCGAGTCGCGGACGCCATTGCCTACTACCGGCGAGCCGTGCAAGCCAATCCTGAATTTGCCGAAGCCGTCTGCGGCCTGGCCACGGCGTTGAATTCGGTCTGCAGCTGGCACGGTCGTGGCGGCATCTACGCGGATAACGGTCGTCGAGACCGGATTCACGTCGCGGAAAACGGTACCATGCATGAAGCCGCCCGTCCATACGGATGGATGGCCCGTGTCGTCGACATCGTGGAAAAGCAGCTGAAAGAGGGCGAGACGTGGGGGTGCGGCACCTTGACGCCCACCGTCATTGACTCGCTGTGTCGCCAACTGACAGCACACCGGCTGTCGTCCACCACAGGCAGCGGTGGCGGCGGCCAGGATGCATTGGTCGACTCCTTGAGACTATCTCTGCAGTCATGGGCCGGGAAGAGATGGGAGGGATCACGATTGGTCCGGCTGGTGGAACGGGCCATTCGGCACATCGGTTGGCGGTGGTACCAAGATCGGTACCGTCGTCGCAAGGAGTATCCGCATCGAAAATATGCTCGACCTCTGCTCCCGACAGCGTTGACGACCCCGGCCGCACCCACCGTCCTCCCGTTCCATACCTTCACCGCCCCTTTGTCGGCCAAACAGGTCCGGCAAATCTCTCAGCGCAATGCTCTCCGCATTACCGTGAGCACACTCCGATCATCCTGGCTTCCACCGACGGTGTATCCACCCCCTCCACCCCCCAATCCTCACCTGATCGTGGGCTATGTCAGTTCCGACTTCAACAACCATCCGTTGGCGCATCTGATGCAGTCGGTCTTTGGCCTCCACGACCCTTCCCGGGTCCACGCGATCTGTTATGCGACGACGAGCTCTGATGGATCGGTGCACAGGCAGCAGATCGAGCGGGAAGCCCCCGTCTTTTACGACGCTTCGTTGTGGAGTGTGGACAAACTCGTGAAGCAGATCGTCCATGACCACTGTCACATCCTGGTGAACCTGAACGGATACACGCGTGGCGCCCGCAACGAGGTGTTCGCCGCCCGCCCGGCCCCTGTTCACATGTCGTTCATGGGCTTCGCAGGCACGCTCGGTGCCGAGTGGTGTGATTACGTCCTGGCCGATACAATATCTGTCCCCCCCGCCACGCTGTCCCCGTGGCGACGGAACGTCGACATCGAAGATCGACTGCGCCCAGAGGTCCTGGTGGAGGACGCCGAGGACTGGGTCTATTCGGAGAACATCATCTTCACGCGAGACACATTCTTCTGTGTCGATCACAAACAGAGTGCCCCGGATATCGAGAGAGGCCCGCCGCCGTTGCACGATGCTCGGAAGCGTGAAGCCGCGTGGCGGGAGGAGCAGGACCGGCGATGGAAGCTGAGGAAAGAGCTCTTTCCCACCCTCTCGGACAGCGCTGTCATCCTGGGCAATTTCAACCAGTTGTACAAGATCGATCCGGCCACGTTCAGGATGTACCTCCGCATTCTCGCAGCGGTGCCAAATGCCATCTTGTGGTTGCTGCGCTTTCCCGACCTGGGCGAGCAGAACTTGTTGGCCTTTGCACGAGAATGGGCGGGGCCGGAAATCGCGTCGAGGGTCGTCTTTACCGACGTCGCCGCCAAAGGCGCCCACATCACTCGCGCGTCCGTCGTCGATCTTTTCCTCGACACCCCGGAATGCAATGCACACACGACCGCGGCTGATGTGGTGTGGTCGGGGACCCCCATTGTGACCTGGGGCAAGTGGGAGTACAAGATGTGCTCTAGGATGGCTGGCAGCATTGTGGCCAGTGCCTTGCCAGAAGGACGAGAAGGAAACGAAGCCGGAAGAGACTTACTCGTCAGATCAGAAGAGCATTACGAGGAACAGGCGATCAAACTGGCGAGAGGACTCAAGTATCCCGCTGAAGGAGGACCGGTCGGACGCGGAAAGGGCCGATTAATGGATCTAAGGAGGATGCTGTGGGAGGGCCGATGGACAAGCCGACTTTTTGACACCAGGCGCTGGGTTCGAGATCTGGAGACCGCGTACTGGGAAGCATGGCGAAGATGGGAACACGGGGAAGGTGGCGACATTTGGTTGTGAGTGACGATGAGACTGGGAATTCCCATCGGTCTTGGGAGAAAGATCAAAGAGAGAAGAACGCCAAAAGGTGACTTTACTCCTTCTTGCGCCTCTCTCACTCCGACTCGTACACTAGAGATTTACTTTTCATTGTGGAGCGTGCTTTGGTGTTGCGGTTGACATTTCAGCAAGCAAGGGAAGTCAAGTTACACTTGAATCAAGAGTGAAAATGGCAAAACCAGTGGATTGCATGTCACAGTCATGGAAACGGAATGGAAACGGAATGGAATGGAAATGGAGTATGTGTCGATGTTGGTGTTTGGAATCCATCCGACCCCTCATATAAGAGGCGTACTTGTGCCATATACCGGACTGGACTGTCGAGGCGTGTTTGTTTTCGACGTGGTCTGCAGGGCCCTAGAGACCACAGGACAAGGACCACAGGACGTGTGATATGGAGGACTGACGGTAGGGCTCGTTCGATTCCGCATTGAATCCGGTGACGTTGATGGGATTGAAGCCATCTCATCGTTGGGGGATGACATTCCGATCTGGCTCTGCTCAGGCTTGCTCTTGTGTCTCCTAGGTAGAGCGATGTTATAGAGGAGCGATGACAGCAGACCAGTACGATGGCGAGAATAACAGCTGTCTACTATGTTTCAAGTGACGGAGGCTTTCGACAGTGATTGAAGTTCCAAGTTTCAGCTGAGGCATCTGTTGCACCGCCTTCTCCACCTTAAACGCTCTCGTGTGTTGTATCCAAAGACAAATGGAACTGGAAACGGACGGCTTCTGTTTTGAAACCACAAAGGGTGAGAATTCAGGGAGTGTCCTTTCCATCAGTCCGCGGACAGATGTCTTCTCTTGGAATCGCTCTCGTCCATTCCTCACCTTGATCCATTCGACATCAGGCGACACGCCGTCACCGGTCTTCGCTGGATGACATTTACTCGTCGATTTGGGTCGTAGTAGACTGACTCATCCACCATGGTCGGTCGTCGCACTGGAGGACTTTGTGCGCGGCGTGCTCTCGGACACTCGCAGTGGGGACAAAGGCAACATCCAAGCTCGTCGTCCGCCTCAGGCCGGGCCTGTGTGTGCTCGGATTGGGCGGGCTGATGATTGCTCGTGTGTGGACGACAACGGTGGAGATGTTGCACAGAGACACGGTCCGTGTGTTGATGGCAGCAAGTGGGAGAGTGTCGACCGATCACCGATTCGGAAGTCCAATCGTCAAGGAACCGGCAGCGCCTCACCCGCCGAACAAGATACAACCTTCCATCATGAAGCCCTCGCTCAACGTAGGTGCAGTTGGGTTCGCAATGTGAGAAGGGGCGCCGCGAGTATCGAATGCTAAAGACCAGCATTCTGGATGAGGCTCAGCTGTTTGCGTTGCGAGCAAGGACAGAGTGATGGGGATGGCGGTTGTGGATGCAATGATGTTCGATTGCGATTTCACAATCTGTTGGAACGGGTGACAGGCATCCTTCAGTTAGTTTGCGTTGAGTAAGTACATCAGCACATCAAGGAGCAGCGACACCCCCCAGGTCGGACTTTGTTTCATTGTGTGCAATGGGACAGACTTCCCTTGGTGTGTGACTTGGGCGGGTGAATGACTTCTGCGGTCGGCTGCACTTTGATGCTTATCTCGAAACGCATCACACTGCAAGATGGATGATGTCGTGTGAAAGCCAATATAATTGCATGAGACCATCTTGAACATTTGTGTGTGTCTCGAGGCACAGAGAGAGTGGTCAGGTGGACAGTCCAGGCTCAAGTCGTGAGCACCGACACCCTCGCAAGCCCAGCTCCAAGCATTCACAATCATCTTTGCAGGAGGATAGTTTTTTGGGAAACAACTCACAATCGGCATGAACACTTCAAACGTTAGAAGATAAGCACAGCAACCAATTGCTAGAGCAAGTTGGCAGTGTTGCTGAATACTTGGCTTGGCGGAGTCGCACCACCAGCGCCAGTCTCGTGATGCTCCTGGACACACTCTTGGACGCTGAACAGATCACAAGACGGGATAAAAGGAAGCTGGATTCAGTGTTTGACGCCATAAGGCTCAACACTCACGAACAACATGTCATTCAGACAGATCTTGAACAGATTCACCGGGATGCTTGCCCACCATGGAGGCAATGAGGCCGCACGTCCGCCCCTTTGGTCAGCCCCATCGTTTACAACTTGGATCTCATCTCGCCACTTGTAGCTGTCGGGTCCTGCACGGCTCATGAGCTCAACGCTCGTCTTCTGTCACTCACTGGGCACCAACCTGAGCAGCATCGCCATCTTTGGCTGCATGGGCGATAATCCACTCTCCGACATCCTTGGCAAATTGCTCTCCCACACCGTCAGGCTCAGCGTGGAGCTTGTGATAAGCATCGGCATAAGCCTTGAAAGTCTTGTCATCTTTTGGTGCTTTGAGGACGGCGAACAGACGCTTCGAGGAGGGATAGCTGATGACGTGGTCGCTGGTGCCGTGCGAAAACCACAGGGGACACGGCACGCTCGTGCTTAAGCTGGAGACTTTTTGGGCACGGGACAGTCTTGACAGATCAGCCGAACGCTGAAGCATACCATCCAATCCGGCGAAGGTGCCAGTGTCGTGGCATAGCGGGTCGTCAACCCACTCCTGGCGAACCCGGGCTGAACGGGACATGTACGTCGGGTCCAACTTTTGTTTCATTTGAGCATGGGGAAGGAGTTTGGCAGCGAGCTTGCCAGCGTAAACGGTGATCGACCAAGGTTCAGATGCCGGATCGAGCTCGATGAATGGTGCTTCTAATAGAAGGCCGGCCAATGGTGGACGATCAGCGAGGGCAGATGAGGTCGAGAGCGCATAGTGCAAGGCTTCCCCTCCTCCCATGCTGTGGCCCATGACGAACAATGGTTTGGCTTGAGTGTCCGGCAGCGAGGCCACGTGGCGCACGAATTCATGGATGTCTGCCAGCACCAGACTTGTCGGTCCCGTGAGGCCTTTATCCGACTGCTTCTTCACGGAACGACCCCAGCCACGCTGGTCAAAGGCGTAGACCGCGATCGAATAAGGTGGAGCGGCCAACGTAGGGAAGAAGTCATAATATGCTTCATGAATAAGCCTGTGAGGAACCTCTCTATCGAGAATTTATCGTACCGTTGCAATGATCCGAAAAGCCATGAATGAAGACGAGGGCAGCAGTCGACGAACCAGCAGACGGCTAAATGGTGCCATGAGTTAATGCGCCCGTCTACCGAACATAAAGCTGTTGCCATGGGAATCATGGACAGGTCGCAAAGGAGGCAACAGACGAGCTGATACACATACCTTCCATGACTTGGTGTATAGTTTCGTGCCGTCTTTCAGGCTGAACCAATCCTCAGTGGCGACACTCATTCTCCACCAAGCTAAGTGGGCCCTGCGGTTGGGGATGGGGAGTTTTGGACCAGCTCGCAAGGAATAGCCAAGATGGGAAATGGAATTCTGTCTTTGAGGGTCCGCGGATAAGGTGAATACCGTCCAGCTTTTGAGTAATGTTGTGGGGGGCCGTGCTGAAGCTGTGTGAACGGCGGAGATTGGGTCACGTGATCACATTCTAGTGACGTCTACTGCAATTGATGCACCATCAAGGCCAGCATGAAGCATACCAGAGCAAACGTACCACCTGTGTGCTTCTGCCGGTGCCTGCATTTGTATCGGTGAGCTTGCGAAGCTGTTGGCACAGCAGAACAGATCAGATGATATGCAGATGACCAATGAACGGACAGAAAAAGACGTCTACTCTGACAGGAATTGAACATGTCTACACTCGTATATTTCCGTTGAATATAAAGAGGAATCCGCCCAGATCGCTCTCACGCCGTTGTTGCCTTCCAGATAAAAACCCTCTTGTCAAACCCGCCACTAACGAGAATCTCCTGCTCGTCTTCTCCAGGACCGCCGTCGAGTTTTCCCGCCCACAACGTTCGTACCTTGCTTCCTGGCTCGTGTCCTTTCAGCAATGCCACGACCTTGCCCGTCCGCGTGTCGATTCCACGAATGGCACCGTCATCAGCATTGACAAAAACCCCGCTGCCAGTTGGCCGCCATACCACCTGAGGAGTCGAATACGGCGTCTGCGGGGCCATTGTGGAGACATGCAATGAGATCGCCGCATCCTCTCGATCTTGCACCGCGAGTTCGGCCCGCGCCTGAGAGGCCTGCGTTTGGGGCACCGTCGAGCCCTGGTCTTGGTCGGATATGGCACCTGGGAAGAGTAGACGGACCATGATGAGTTTCATATGCGGAAGATGGGACGTTGCCACGGCCAGCAAGGTTGGGTCTGTCGGACAGACGGCCAAGCACGCGGGAGTAAAGGCGATCCACGCATTCGAGTGTGGGGCCAGATTTTGTTTTCCTCCTTCCTGCACGACATATTTAGAGCGAGAGACTATCGACGGAGGCGTGCTGTGGTCCGGGATGACCAGGTAATAATGAAGAAAGGTCGAGTCCCTCCTGGAAAAGACCAGAGCCAATTCTTTCGTGTCCGGATGTCGAACCAAGACCATCGACTCAGGAACGGTAGGAAGATTGATCGTGTGAATAGGCTCTCCAAGGAGGCCGGCAAAGCTCGGCTCCTCATTCGCGTGGCTCGAGGAAGACGGTCCGTCATCGGCACTGAGCCGGGCCTGATCGGGCGCGTAGATGTGGATTTTCTGATCCCATCCCGCGGTCGCAACGATCCAGCCCTCAGCCCCCATTTCCGAACTCACTTGCACCGCGTATTTGAGATGGTGGCGGCATCGATCGAGCAGTCGCCCACTCGGTACATGATGGAGCATCAATTGGCCAGACATGGAGGTAGAGAGCACGTAGCCTGGTTGAATGGGCTGGAGGGAGAGAATGGGGCTTCCATGAGAATTGACAATAGAACTGATGAGGCTGTAAGGCGCGGAAGGAGACAATTCATTCCACGACCGATCGGCCGCCGTGATCAAGATGCCGCGACTGTTCAGACCGCCGCTCACACAGAGGACGTTGGAATTAATTGGCGCCTCTGGTACAACCGGTGTGGACGGCGATGGGTACGACCATCCTTCCTCCGCTCGGCCGTTGTCTTTCTTCTCGAACGCCAGACTGGCATCATACTGCTTCTTCTCCTCCAGAATCTTTTCTATCGTCCAATCGTCGGGTCCGGTAATGCCACCCGCATCTTCAGACAGGCCTGCCTCCTGTAGGAATGCCTCGAGCGTCTGCACATTGCGTTAAGACACCAAAATTTGCCTGAGGTTGCTGCAAAGCGCACCAACCTGGTAATAATGGTTCGCTTTTAGAAATCGGGCCACAATGATAGCGGGCGAGTCTGTGGCTGGCATTTTCACCGTTGATTCTGAGGAATTGAGAACGAAGACAGACAGAAGATATGTGGATGTTCTTGGCGAGCCGCCTTTGCAGCCGCCTTTGCAGCTGCCTCTGCAGCCGCCTCTGCAGCCGCCTCTGCAGCACCTTTGCAGCCACCTTTGCGGCCGCCTTTGCAGCCAACCCTACTTCCTATGCCGAAAAATGAAGATAAAGCTTCCGGGAAACCTCGTCAGAGCATCTCTATGTCCTAAAAAGCCCCTTTGTTTCGAGCATTGAAAATGTCGACCTCTTCACAAGTCGCGATTCTGATTGGATCCACGAGATCAACCCGTATCGGGCCACACATTTCCAACTGGCTTTCCACCATCCTCAATTCTGAGGTAAATTTTTGTCAAACTAAATGAACGACTGCTTTGTTGGACTGCTCTGCAGGACTGCTCTGCAGGTCTGCTCTGAGATGAGGTCCTGCCTCTTACACCTAATGAAACCTTCATTGTCGTCATCGCCATCAGCTCGGCGTCGCCGCCAGCTGGTCCTCGTCGTTGCCACCAGCTGATCCTCGTCATTGCTACCAGCTGATCAGAAGAATTTTTTAGGAGAGATGGTCAGCAGAGTTGTTCAGTAGAGTTTTTAAATCAAGGCATCTCCTCGGTGTTCAGGTCCCATTCAGGTAGGTTAGCCGGATCACGTGACTAGGCAGACCTTCCTCAACTGATGAACAAGCTGTATCCTCTGGTGTTCTAGGTCTGACAATTTTGGAATTACGATAACGGGCACCAATTCCATATATTTCGCACGAACATCTCAGCTGACTATTAGTCTGCTCCGGAAGATGACCGACGTCAGAAGTACCTGACACTCAGCAAGGTGTCGAGTGCGCGGAGAGGTTTCTCAAGTCCTGGGGACGGCAGCCTTCGGATGCCCTCCGATATGCACCGCGTATTGCTGTGGATTAAGGCAGGACAATTGACTCTCCGGAACCAATCGATAATGGAAACTGCTCTACTTTCATGACCGAAACCCCATCTTAAAATCGAAGAATCTAGACTTTGCAGTAGAAACAGCTTCAAGAGTACGGGCGTATATTGCAGCCGACGGGACTAGACTGAACAAAGGCATTTTCCCTTTAACCGGAGAACCGCAACATCATCCGCATGAGCACACCGCTGCACACCTTTAAAAGGATGCCTATAGCAGTTGTCGATGCTATCAAGACCTCTCCAGTCTCAGAGAAAGGAGACCAGGCCATTAACTACCTTCTATAGAGTCAAAATTTGTGGGCAGCAATGACGAGGACAATAGAGAACAGAGTCAAGACCGTATATTATAAAGTACGATCAGATTTGGGAGTGTCAAAGAGGAGGGCTCAGGATAGGCTAAGCGTCCGGGGATAGCCTGACAAATACCCCTAAAGGGTGGGGACATTCGGCTACTTCCCGCAGTCGCCCGTCCTCCCCACGGCGACAGGTATCGCAGATATCACGTGGATGGTACCACTTGGGCGCCGCCATCGCGCCTGCACATAGCTCCTTCGGCGGTTGGTTGATGTCTTTGGAGATGCAATAAATTGACTGGAATAGCCTCCTGACAATATCCCCCAACTGCCCTTGTCTTATTACTTGACCGTCAATGAATCACTCCCAAAACCGAGAAGGTAGTGAGAGGTTTATCAAGGTAAACGACGTCAATTAATCCCAGCCGGTGACTGACGGCTACCGGAAACAGCACGGACAACTGCTCACCCGGTCACCGCACAACTTAGCCTATGGTTCTCCTCGTCCTGCGCCAAATGACAACTCCCTGGAGAGCGGAAAAGCTTAGAATATTGCAACCAAAAGCGTAGCTGTTCACGAAAAGACATGGCCCAAAATAAATAGAGAGCTGACTCCATTATCGAAATGCCTCTAGATAGGCCTCTTGGCCCCGAGTGCTCAGAAACACTCAGCTACCAATCGACCTGTCTTTCCGGCCACGACCACAATCAGATTTTTTCGTCATGTCTGAGACCGAGAAGCATATCGAAACCATATCTAAGCAAGGCTCGAAGGGGCTGGAACACATTGAACAGGTGGACACCACGGATTCGCTTGGGCGCACCCAACTTGGTCATGATGCCACAGAACTCCGTGGATATTGGCAATCATTCAGATTCATTGGATCCCTTGTTGCCGTCGTCGTCACAGCCAACACGTTATTTCTGGGTTACAGCATTCCAGTGAGCACCTGGGACCGCTCTGAGATGAAAAGTTCGTCACACACATTAATACTCCTTAGGTCAATCTGATTACTGTTATAAATGCGGACATTGGTAGCACCTTCCCCAGTGCCTAGCCATTGACTCTTCCTGATCTCATCGGCTCCAGGTCCTTCGCCCAACTACTATCTCATCACCTTGGTCTGGTCACTGGTTGGAGGAGTGTTGTTGCTGATCGTCGGCCGTCTCAGCGATATTATCGGTCGTCGTTGGTTCATAATCGGCGGTCAGGCATTCGCAATTGTGGGCGCTATTATCTGTGCGACTGCAAATTCCGTGAATGTGGTCATTGCCGGAACGGTACTCACCGGAGTCGCGGGGGGGACACAGCAACTTTATCCTCTTCTTATTCATGAGCTGGTGCCTAACAAATACCGGGCTTACGCACAAGCGGGAATAACGCTTTCGGTACTTCCAACCCTTGGATTTGGCCCTGCTATCGCTCGTTCTCTCGTCGAGCACACAACTCTTGGATGGCGGTAAGACCCGTTTGCCGCCTTTTATCCGCTGCTCAAGTTTGACATGGAAGTAGGTGGTGCTATTGGCTGTCAGTGATCTTCTGCGGCGTATCTTTGATTCTGCTGCTGATCTTCTATTTCCCACCCCACTTCCACATGATAAACTCTCGCATGACCAAGATTCAAGAAATCAAGGATATCGACTACGGAGGGTTGGTCCTATATGCAGCAGGTCTGACATTGTTAATGCTGGCATTTAGTAAGCAGTTTCACCGTTGCACCCAACGTCCTCACGTGTTAATTTCACTTCCAGCTTGGGGCCAAGGAACCTACAAATGGACCAACGCTCACGTTTTAGCAACCCTGCTTACCGGAGTAGCAACTCTGGTTGCGTTCGGTCTGTACGGTGAGTCACGAGACATCCAGTCTTGGAGGTGTTTTGATCAAAATTAGAGACCTATGTTCCCCTTCGGCAACCTCTTTTGCCTATCAAGTTGGTGAGGAACAGAAATTTTATCGCCGCGGTCATCGTTGGTTCCATCGCACAGATGGTGTTCTATGTCCTTAATGTGCTCTGGCCAACCCAGATTGCTATCCTCTTCCAAGAAACGGAAACGCTCATCGGCGTCATGTCCGTGAGTCATTTGTCCTTGACAGGCCCTGGAAACCGACGTGTCTCCGGCTAACGTAACTCACCCTTGTTTTAGTCCACCGTCGGGACAGGGTTGGCCACGGGCGAAGTACTCATGGGTCCATTTTTCAAGGCAGTACGCCGCCCAAGAGCTCAATTCGTGGCTTCCGCCATCGGAGCCACTCTTTTCTGTGCGCTCATGGCTGCTGTCAACCAGAACAGGAAGGGCCTGGGTATTGCGGTACTAATTCCCCAAGAGTTGCTTCCGTCGCCCGCACTAACAACCTCCTCAGATGTCCTTCTTCGCCGGGATCTGTGTCGGCTGGACCGAAATGCTCTCCTATGTTGTCATCGGGCTTGTTGTTCATCCGCACGACATTGGCGCCGCAAACGGGTTTTTCAGCTCCACGAGGGCGATCACGGGAGTTATCGCTAGTGAGTTCTGTCCATGAAACTATCAGGGACTATACTGACCGAGACCTTCCAGTCAGCATCTATCTTTCCGTCTATACGGAGCGTCTTAATGCGTTCCTCCCTCGCAATATCGTACCTGCAGTGGAGAATGCCGGTCTTCCAGCAAGCTCTATACCAGCTCTGTTCAGTGCGATGACCAACGGCACTGCTTCTGCATTACAGGGCGTGCCAGGAATGAACGATAACATTCTAGCTGCACTGGACATTGCAACCAAAAGCGCCTATGTCTCTGCCTTCAGGATTGTCTACCTCTGTAGTATTTCCTTTGGCGGCCTTTCTATCATAGTGGCCTTCTTCACGCAGGGGGTGGACAAGTACATGACCAGCTTCGTCAACAAGACGATCCACAAGTTTCATATTCTGATCATCGGAGAAAAAGCAGATGCTGGAAATGAAGTTGCGGTGTGAAGAGCTCAGGTCAGACTGTACAGAGCCATGCTTCCTGTTGCAACAAGACTCGTGCACTGAAAAGGGAGCTCAGCGACTGAGGACGAGGTACCTAAACAGCGGAAAACGACTTTAGCGTCTACTTGAGCTCCAATTGAGATCTCTTCAACGATTGAAGGTCATATTCCACAGAAGCTGAGCCATTTCGATCACATTTTCGATACTGGACAACCTGTACGCCAATCACGTTTTACCAAAGAGGCAGGTCCATCTCCTCTTTGATTGACTATTCAGTAAACACATGTGCTTGAACCTCATCCCTCCTGGCTAGGAGGGCTTTGTTTATATAGGCCTACCTGGGTGAGCTAGGTACACAGGCAATCCTAATCTCGAACAATGATGTGACATAGAAGACTAGGCCATGGAACATATTGTTTAAGAAAGTGTCGTCGAGCTTGGATTTGGATGGGATCCCGGACCAAATGTCATGGCGGAGACTGGATTCAAGCATGTCGTGCCAGCGGAGATCCGCCGATGTGGTCCTGCACTGACCAGGGTCCGCGGAACTAGGCAGCTTCAGCTAAAGCCATAGCATCGGAAAGCATATAGCACTGTAGGCTAACGATAGCCTATTACACTGGCGTAGATAGCCGGGAATGCCAGAATAGTTAGCTAACGACAATCTATAATCCAACGCTATTTGCTGTGATCCTGTGGACGCAGTCAGCTTGACGTAGGGTTGGCGGAGAGAGGACTTTACTGGTCACTCGACGAGGACCGCGTGGATCACGCGCAAGGTCACCCTCGACCACGGCCTTGCTGAGGACCGTGCTGCCATCAGCCGTCAGGGCGAGTTGGTTGGTGTCAGGGTTGCGGCGAAAGTATCGACTTCGGCCGGCGAGAGCAGCCGATTGAGAAACACTGTCAGACTGCTAACTGAGGCAAGCAGTGTGCGATCAGGCCGGGTGAGGTCCCTTGTGTTTAGCTCACAATCTGGCGTCGAGCATACAAGACTCTAAGCTTGCCTCCTCCAGCACCTAGGGGCATGGGCGATGAGTATATGCAAGGGTTTGCCCTCGTCCTTCTGAAACACACTCCTCCTTGTCGTCATGACAAACATATTTTCAGAATGCCATACTGTTCGGTCTCGGCCGATCTCTCGTCCTTGTACAGCTTGCCCAATGTGCGGCTGCGTTGTGGACCGGCAGAGGCAAGGATAGTGGCTGACACTGCTTGAAGCCGGTCTTCCTCGGCGACCGACGTGTTTAACGAGACATTGAGATATTCGGCAGAAGCGTTCAAAAGTCGCGGCACGAATCCAGGATGCGTGCTTGAGACAGCTGATCGTGCAGTTTCAGCTCCGGGATGCTCTGCAGAACTTGTGCCGTGCCCACAGAATTCTTGATCTTGTTCAGTGCCGTCTCAGCCGTCTAGCTCTCTTTATATACACTGTTTATGAACGAGATGTGACAGGCTGCAACACGATTCACTGGGCAACCTGGTTCACCAGGGCAACATCATCCTCACCGCAAGTGCCCCTGACGCTGACACTATATGGCCCCCTCCTGACGCTCAGTAGATAACTGGAATCTGCTTGGTCCTGCTGACCCTGCTACAGACCCACTCATTCGACTTGGAGTCGAGTCATTGGCTCACTCAGTCAGTGAGCTGGACCGATGAGCCGTGAGCCGCCAGTTGGCAACGCTGACTGGTTAAGTGGATGGGCAGCCAATATCCGTCGAGGTGATCGATGGCGGCGATGCTCCAGAACGGAGTTGGTCAAGAGGTTCCAGGTTTGGTATGTATCTTGTCCTGTTTATTGTTCCTACAATACTTATTAATCTTTCACGACCCCACCCCTTCTGACTTTTACTAGCTGGAGGCAAGCAGTGAACAACCCCGTGAGGTGAAAGTTCTCTGTTTCCGGATCTAGTGAACTGCATACAAGACTCCACGCTGGCCTCTTCTCGCCCTTTGAGGCGGAGGCGATGAATATATGAGTGAGTTTGGCATCCTGTCCTCCTCCTGAAACCGACTGCTGCCGATCTATCTGCCGAGGTGACTCTCCGCCTGTGCTTGTCGTTATGATCAACCCTCTTTCCAGTGCCTAGGCTTTGGTGAGGAGACGTGGCTGATATAACACCCTAGCCCCCGCTGCAAAGGTCGCGGCCGTCAGCATAGACGCACCAGCGAAGTTGCTGGCATTGCCGAAACCATATCTGTTGATGATGGCGCCTGCAATTGGTGACCCCGTAAGACCTGCGATGGAAACAATTGCCATGGCCTGGCCCATGTATGTGCCTATCACCTGCGGATTTGGCGTGATCTGGGCCAGGCAAGCCGGATAGACGGAGATGACGGCGCCGGAAAAGAAACCGAAGAATGCAGTCCACACAATGAGACCAGCGCTGCCGTATGTGGACTGCCAACACATGAGCAGTATCCCGTTGATGACGTATGTGCTGAGCAGCATGTTCAGTCTCCCGACTTTGTCGGCCAAAATCCCTGGGATGACGCGCCCAAAAAACGACGCGCCATTGAGGATTGCCAGCAGGTAGAAGGCGAGGCTCTCCCTCATGTGCACGACATTGAGTCCATATGAGATGATGAAGAAGTAGGGCACAAAAATGCCCCACAACGAGAAGAAGATAGCCGCAATCAGAACGCTGTAGCTCGGTTGCAGGAAGGCTCTGGGCAAGAAGAGCGTTCCGGTCCGCGGGGGTAACCTCTCCTTGATCAGGACGCAAGCGATGCTCAAGAGACCGAGGATGACGAAACCAAAAATCCTCACGGCCCACCCAAATCCGAGCTGCTCATTGGATAAGGCATGTTGGAGTCCGATGGGGAAGACGACACCAACGACAGAAGAGCCAGCAACAGCAATCCCGACGACTTGCCCACGCTTCTTCATAAAGTATTGATTGACGGCGGTCAGAGCGGGAGTAAACAGAAAGCCGGTACCGATGCCGCCGAGGACTCCCTGGGCCAGGATGAACTGATAATAGTCTTTGCACAGGCTCGTCATCATAATAGAGAAGACGTAGGAAAGGGACGCCGGCAGCAACACGACCTAGATGCCGTCGACTGGCATCAGCTTGCAATCCAACAAGACTGGAGAGCACCTCGGATGAGGCAAAGACCTACCCGGGCGCCATAAAGATCAAAGAGACTGCCAGAGATGAGGCCCGAACCAAACTGGAAGAGGACCTGGATGGATCCAATCCATGCAATGTCTGAAGAAGTCTTGTGTCTCAGCTGATGCTGTGCATAATAGGCCCCATAAGTTCTTGAGGATATGGTCAGCCGGGTAATCTCAGCGTGAAGTCCGCTTGCGACGTACCCAAAGGACGCGAGGTACCCGAATGACGATCCAAGAACGAGCGTCGCTCCAAGGACCACCATCCATGCTCGTCGCCCGCCTTCAGGAAAGTCCCCAAAGAGGTCGGCATGGTGTTGAGCCTGCTCAATCTCTTCCGCGCCTTCTGCAGATGGCTCTTTGGCGCCCGTCCCACATACATCTGTGTGAGATTCTGGAGGGAATGTATCTACTCCCTCCTTTTCGGAGGAAGACATGCCGAGCAGGAAATGATTAAACGCCCTTCAGGACGAACAATCTGACAAAAGGGTTCATGAGTGAAATATAATGGAAGAGACAAGGGGAGCGCGCTATATGTCACTGTCACGACCCGAGACACAAACGGTACAGCGAATCGGCCGAACTGGCCGACCTCAATCTCTCCATACCTTCACAGACCATGTTAATGACTCACGGAGATGACCCAGTCGATCCCTCATTTCGCGTCCTGGTGGGCTTGCTGAGAAGCAAAGCAGTCTAACTGATCAGCAGTCCAGACCAGGTTTCTTGGCATCGGATTTAAGGACCGGCCATCATCGGCCGAGTCCACATTTCTCTTCATTTCCTGTCTCCCTGATGCGTCTGGTGATGCGCTGTCGATAGACCGAGATGTTTGACAATGCCGATTGAAGAGATGTCGATATTGTGAAATGATCCTGCAGCTGATCCCTCTCGCGCCAAAGTTCCGTTGGTTGCTTGCCGAGTCAATATGCCACCGAACCGCGCCATCCGCGCGTGTTTAAGGTGTCGACAATCGAAACTTGGGTGCGATAAATCCAAGCCGAATTGCAAGAGATGTCTGCGAGCCGGGATCCGTTGTGTGTATTCTGCTGTGCCGCCTAGGGCGCCGAACAATACAACGGCCGTCCCATCTCCGGTCGAATCTCTGCCAACCGATAACTTTGAGCACTCGACGGGAACCACACCTTCGGGATCACTTCTACATATGTCTGATGTTACGGAATATGAATCGATACAGGATGAGCAACTTTCCCAGAGCAGCCTGTTCGCGGTATGGAAGACGAATCGCAGAGCAGGACGCTCGCTAATCCAGCGCTCTACCACAGATATGGGATTCTGACGAACAGCAGAGATGGGAAAAGCTCTCCTGGGAAACGGTATTTCAGGATATCAACCTCGTTAAATGCTGTGAGAAGTGTAAGAGCAAAAGAAATCGGGCCTCCATCTCATGCGTTCGCTGCCGTCGACTTAAGGTTCGATGCGACCGACAATCTCCTTGTGGCAGATGTGTAAGGGCGAAGGCCGGTGCGGCGTGCGTCTACCAGGACGAAAGACCTCGAGAAGATGATGGACCCAATGCCAAAGAGAGCGGGCTCGCAGTGTCTCATCAAGCCTTATACAAACTCTGGAGCTCCAAGTTCCGCACGGACACGCACTGGATTAGTTTGGCGCACGACGTACGGTGGATGATACTATCAGGGCAAAGTGGCTTCGCTAATAAAAGAGCAGATAACGGCGTAGCTATCTCCAAATGTACATCTGTGTTCAGCAGATGCTCGGGAGAACTATCACAGCCAGTTAACGCTCTTTGCGAACTATCCGTTTACAGAAGCAGGTACGGTATACACGCCCGAACAACTCCTCTCGCGCATACCGTCGCCAGACATCGCCACTCGATTCGTCGATGTATACCTTCAGACCGTGGAGAAAACGCACCGAATCCTTCATGTCCCTACTTTCAAATCAGAGCTGGCGTCGTTTTGGAAGCGGCCATCGGCAGCAGACGAGAGCTGGCTCGCTCAATTCTTTGTTATCCTGGCTCTCGGTTGCCAGGCCCATAATTACCCGGTCCATGTTGCCCAAGGACAGGACTATGCCGAACTAACGACCCAGCTTCTTGATGCCTCCGAATTGTTGCTGAAGAGGACGCCCTTCCTGTTCAGACCGAATCTCGCCAACATCCGCACCCTTTGCCTGATGGTGATCGCGAAACAGACTGGCGCCGCGTCCTGCTACGAGTCCGACGCATCATGGCCCTTGATCGGTTTGGTCGTCCGACTCGCCATGGGGATGGGTCTACATTCCGAGGCTGCCATTCAGAACCACAAATCTGCCCTTGAAATCGAGTCGCGCAGAGCGTTGTGGACAACGGTGATGTACATGGAAGTTCGGCAGTCGATGACGTCGGGAATGCCGCTTCTCCTATGCCAGGAGGACTTCACCTGCCTCGCCCCTAGCAATGTCAACGACGATGAGACTCATTCACTCTTTGACGGACCGGTCCCTGAACATGATCTCTCCGAGAAGACCGATTCCAGCATGCAAGTCATCATCTACCACGCCTTCCCCACGCTCGCCAAGGTCGTCAAATACGCCCAGTCAGAGACAATGCCCTTCAACTACGACCACGCGATGCTCTACAACATGCAAATTCGACAACTAATGAAATACTCCCGCACGCTCTTGCTCGGCAAGAACAACAACCCCACCACCACAACTTCTTCCTCATCCTCGTCCCCTGACCTCCAATGGGTAACACTGGACATCGTCTTCCGCCGCGCCCTCCTCCTCCTCCACCGCCGCTTCGCACACCAACCCTCCGCCTCGACCCAATACTCCTTATCCTACTGGACCTCCCTCGAGTGCTCCCTCGCCCTGCTCGCGCACCAGCGCGAACTCGCCGACAGCCGCAACCGCTGGTTCGCCGGTCTGTTCAGGCAGGACTTCGTCACCGCCGCCGTCACGGTGTGTCTGCACCTGGTGCAGACCAGTTCTTCGCTTGAACCGCCTTTGCGTTGTCCCTGCGCGGCCGGCAGTGGCAGTGGCCATGACACAAGCAGCACGGGCGCGCGGAATATAGTGCCCGAGACGCTGCGATCGTGTCGAGAAATCTGGGAGGTTGAAAGACACTTGACGGTCTGCCAGTATCAATCGTTCCGATTTCTGAATGAGATCGTCGAGGCGCTGGAACGTGATTTCTCCGACTGCTCGGAGTAAGAATGCCCACTGACGAGTCGTTGGCGATGGTGATTGTATAATGCCGCAGGAGCATATCAGTGGTATACATTGGCATAACCACCATTCAATTTAATCGCACCTGGACCGAGTTTCTCCTAATGTCGATTCCATTGATGCTGCTTTGTTAAGGTCCCGATCCACTTTTCTTTGGCTCGGCCAGTCTTGTAGCAGGCCAGCGTGGACCAAAGGGTTCTAGCTAGCAAGGGGCCATATTCCTTAGCCGACATATCACTGGATGTCACTATACAGACTCCACCTCCGATCTTGGCTCTCTGAAGGACCTCTCACGTCCCCGCCATCCCACTTCTCCCTCGCCTCCCCAGGATGGCAGACGACCTCCCAGTGCTGAGCAGCCGCTGGCCCAGGCCGAAGCCAATGGCTACAAGAAGGGAGCGCACAAAGAGCAAGACCAGGTCGGCCGTCCGCTGTCCCCTTGTGACACTGTTGGCTGGTGTCTGAGTTACATCCATACAAGGGACTTACCCTTCTTGACTTCATCTCCCAGATTCGCAAGTGATATTCTGACCCCAAGAGGCAGATCAGCATCCTTGAAAATGTCCACATTCCCAGCACAACTTAAGAAGCTTTCTCCAGAGAATTCTGCGGCTTCGAACTTGGCGAGATTTTTGCCACTAAGAAGGACTGGTTTCTTCTGTTGGATCCACTGGAGCAATTCGTGATTATTCCAACTGTTCATCTGCTCAACTGTGGGGTATAATGGCATTTCCGGCCTGGACTGAGAGTGAGGCTCAATCTGCCTGCGATCCGAGTCTGTCGAGTCATTCATCACGACCAGCGTGGCAAGGCGTTAATTGAATAGAGGACAAGGATGGAATGGGGAAGATGATGCGAAGACCTGGCTGCGCAGGCTGGTTACGGATGTGTGTACTCGATCTCACGGATAGGGACTGACGGGATCGAGATCAGGCCGAGGGGGATTCGATCTCATGGACTGGGAAGACAAGGTCGATCTGGTCAGGGAGAAGAGGGGGACAAGAAAACCGCCGCGGGAAGATAGACAACTGTGGTGTTTAGCGTGGGGTGCGGTTGACCGTGAGAGTAAATACCAAGGCCCTCACTATGTCGGGACGAGGAAGATCAATACAGCAACAACTTCTGCTGACATCCTCTCGTCCTCGCTGAACCACCAATGCTTCTGGATGTAGGTCCAAAGTCGGATATTATTTCCTGGAAACCCCAGTGTCGGCCGCTCCAGCACCAACGCCATATCGATTTTTATATTCACGAGGACTCTCAAAGTCCTTCTTCTTGCCCGCCCACATCCCCTTTTTCTTCGTCTTGGCCCACCACTCTGCATTGCGATACTTCTGCTCCAGGCCTTCGCCAAACTCAGCACCAGATTTCGCCTCGTAAACGGTGGCTAAACCGGCTCGAAGCATCTGTAATCCCACGTCACGGCGTATCAGACCCCGCCAGACGTAGACCGTCGCCACCACGCGACTATACTGGTCTAGCTTGTATACATGGGCGCGTACACGCCGACCAAGAACGTAGGACGTCAACCAATTCAGTGCTTCCTGGGCATACGGCTGACCAGGTCGCCCAAAGTGAGCTAACTCTGGCGCATCAATCCCCGCCAGACGGACATGAACCTGACCAGATTAGAATCGAGATGGGCGGCTGTATCACTGAGCCAACTCACCGTGTTGTCTTTCAGCGCCTTCTTCTCGCTAGGGACGTGTCTCCCAGGCAGCCAGTCCCAGCCGACCAGCCGTCCACCAGGTGTGTGGTATAAGCGAAAGTTGTCACCATCCCCGACGCTGGTCACTTTGCCCAGGATGCTTCTGCGCCTGAACAATTCTGGGCTGATGTTGACTGCTTGTGGAATCCGTCGCAGGTATCTTTTGTAGAATTTGTACAACCCGAGAGACGCTGCCGTCAGCACTAACGTCGCTACAACCGTCTGAGGTTCAGCAAAGGCTCGAAATTGGGAGGAAGGAACTTCAGAAGCGCCCGATGGAGAGGTGGGAATTGACTGCGTCACCGTGTCCACCGTCTTGCTTGCCAGTGGAGGTTGACCGGAATCGGATTCCCGCTCATCCTTCGTCGATGATGACCACAGCTTGGGCCATGGCATCGCGAGTGACCGTCGTGCCACGGTATTCGGGACCGCAGTTAAGGGAAGAAGTGATTGTGCTTGGGGTTGGTGTCAGGAGGCCGCCAAGCCGCAATTCCACATCTGCTCCTCATCTCCGACCTCACCACTTCTTGCAAAGTTGGCGACCGTTGTCGTGCTTGTTCCGGGTCATCATCCAAAATACGGCGGAGTTATTCAGGGTGAGAGGTCTTCCGCAGGGATTCAGACGCCTGTTCAGGGTCCAAGTTTGTGTCAAGAACCCGGCAGCATTAGAAGGAAAATAAGGTAAAGGGGTTGGGCTGCGATTGTGGGGACAAGCCGCCACAGGCTGAAAGGAAGTTTATGATTGGGATGAGGAGTCCACAACGATCAGATGAAAAGAAGGATGACAAGGCCCGCTGAGAGACGCTACCGCCAGATGTGCTAATTGAGAGCGAGTGCGAACGCGTTGAGGATCGAAATCGCATTCACGACCGCCTCGATGCGGTCCATTTGTACCAGCGTTCAAGGTAATGCCTGAGACCGAGATAACAATTACGATTACATACACTGGTAACGCTTCTCCTAGTCTTTATTCTCTTAGATTTATGATCATTACCACTGTGAACGGTTCCCGCCGACTTGGGGACCGCACTTGGGAAGCACTTGCCTCCAGCTTCTTCCGTCTTCATTGCTGCTGCTGCATCCCTGATCAGATCGAGTGTCCACATATCCATTATCAAATCGGCCCATTACTAGATCGTCTAATCAAATCGATTCCATCAGATCACACTCTCGCCGCACAGCTCGAGCAAATCATAACACAGCCGTAGTACAGAGCCGTGGCAAAGACACAGAACCGTGGCCAACTTACAGAACCATGGCCAACATGCAAACCCGTGGTCAACATGGAACTGTGGCCAACACACATCGCCACGTGTCCCGGGCAAGTTGGTGCGGTCGACCTAGTCAGCTCATATATTCACGATCCATTCGAAGCGTCAACACGCCCGTCGCGATGACCACCCCGTTCAAGCTCGAACCCGAGTAGACGGAGCCTAGCGCTCAGGACCTGCCGCAATTCTCAAAGGCAGTCTCTTCCATGCAGCGTACAGACGCGAGTTAACAATGTTACAGGGACTGGTAAAACAGTTGTACCCAAATCATCCAACAAGTCCCGAGAGAAGGCGTCAGGGATAAGAACCAGAAGACGACGGCCACAGGACGACAGCTACGACGTCGACGACACCAATGACGCCAGACAAGCTGATACGGGATAAGGAGGAAGATGGTAAAAGGTTGAAGAGGCACGTGCCAGAGGTATGGACACGTCGAAGAGCAGTGACGGGCCGACGGCCACTGTGCTGAATGCCAGAGTGGATTCCAAGAGCTTCGCATTGTGGGCTGACAGGCTGTCTAAAGGGTTCAAGCAAGAAACATCGACGGTCTGTATTGCGAGTGATGATGGGAGAATGGGCTCCCACGAGAGGATCAGAAAGAACTACAATTTGCTTTTACCGTTCCCGTCTTCTTTAAGCACGAAGATCCACTTGACGCCGAGCATGTTGAGCCAGCCATCGCCACACAAACCCTCCTTCCGGCCGATGTCGAGCATGTGCTGAAATCTTTGTTCTCCTTCCACCTCGATGACGATCAATTCCAGCCCCTCAGGCTGCTGATCGACCCCTCTAACGAACTGAAGCCGCATATTGGTAAAGAGCAATTCGCTCCCTTCCCTTTCCACTCCGAAAATCTCTTGCCATCGTCGAGCGGCCCCTTCTGTATCGTCGTTACCCGGCGCCAGGCGGCAAGTTGCGCTGATGAACTTCAAATGCGAGGAGCGAGCCATTCCGGCCGAATAGCTCTCGTAGTTCGATCCACAAGCGTGCCAAGGGCTGAAGGGTGATTCCAAAGGAGTTGGATTGCTCGGCAGTGAAGGTTTGTGAGAGTCAAGCTCAGGCATCATCCCCCCTTCAAACAATGGTCAATGTGCGCTAGAGAAAGGCAGATCTCATGGACCCCGGGATTTGGAATGCGAAGGACCTTTACTCACCAGGAATGCCCTTGGGATGGTACTGAACGCACTCAACATCGCCATGCGAGTGGGCGAAGATCGCTTTGGATAATTTTTGGGTTTCAATATATTTTCTGCGAGCAGCGGCGTCCGTTGTCTGCATGATGATCATGTAGCCGCCATCACCGCGCTTCTGCAGCAGTCTGCCGGCCGTCGTCCCGGACTGGAAAGGAGAGACGACTTCGATGATATCGCCGCCAATGGCAACTGCGGGGGATGATTAATTGTGCCTGTGTAGGCAGTTCATTTTCGCAATCATACCGAGGAAGTTTTTCAACCCCCATTGTGCAACCTGTGGATCAACAAAGACGACCTCCGTCCCCAAAACGGTCGTCCGTGATGGCAATGAGCCGGAGTGCATCAAGGTCAGTGGGCAGTCCACATACGAGAAGATGTTCTGCTCTTTCAAGGTCTTTGGCCAATAGCGCGATCTGTCTGAGACGAGTTGGGGAGTTGGGAGGGGTGTCGACGTTCCTTGCACTGGCCATCTTCACGATCAGGTGGACGGCCAAGGGCACACACGAGAGGATCAAGAGATTGAAAACTGGGAAGCAATCTTCGCTCTCAGTCTATTGGGGTCATAACCATCCTTTGACCCAAACGTAGATACTGTCACTGACTCTCAGGTTGGTCGCCGAGAGAGGGGCAGACAAGTTGATAAGCGGGAGCAGCCTCGGCACACCTTAACTTTCCATGGCCGCCATGGCTGTCTAGACTTTCCCGGCCGTCTACAATACCCCAGGCCGAAGGTCCTTTCTTTACAAAGGTAACGACTAGAAGTAGACGCAAGACCAGGATGGTTAGCAAATTTAGTCCTAATTTAGGAAGACTACTACGCTGAAGAATTGAATCATCATATTCAAAGATCCAATTACAACAGCTCTCTATACGCAACATATTTTTGGGTGATGTACATGGCCTAGGAAATGGACGCGACCGCAAGACTCAACGACTCACACCTCAGAAGAGCGAATCCTCCTGTAGAATCAGAAACTGGTCATGATGAGTGGTACTCTTTGAAATTCCATCAAGATGGTAAGTGGAGTAGGATTCATCGAGTCAGTCGACAAGTATTGTAGAGTCCAGACCCCGAATGTCCCCGCGACTATTCCGCTCAAAATTCACGCCAGCCTTCATCAATAGACCTGATTCGAAGCAGGCTGCTTTGATTAGAGTTTGGCTCGAGCATTTGTTTTTGCTGTTGATGGCATTAGACCCTGATCAAAGTAACACGAATAGGGATAGAGGGAGGTCTTACAGGCCAAACGCTTTCTCTGCTCCACGAATCTCTTGATGGGAGCATCTTCCACAAATCTTTCCGCCAGAGCGTCGGCGGCATCATAGACGGCAAGCAACCTCTCCTTCCGCAAAGGAGCATTTTGCAATCTCTTCATTTCCATCATACTCTTGCCATCGTTGACCTCCAATTGACCGTCCAAAAACTTGGTCACAGAGTCGTGAAAGCCTGTTGCCGGGAAGATGCGGTTTACCAGTCCCCAGGATTCCATTTCCTCGACAGTACACTTGCGTCCAAACATCAGGAAGTCGTTCGCCCGATGGACGCCTATGCTCTGGGCGAAATTGGTGGCACTGCCATATTCGGGCACGAGACCGAGCGCACTGAAAGGGACTTGGAGGTAGGCTCCCTCGGCGGCCAGGACAATGTCTGCGACACCAGCAAACCACGCTGCACCGCCGCCGACAGCAGGGCCATTGAGTGCGAGCACCAACACCTTCTTGTGGTCGATCATCGAGCGGAGCAATTCCGATGCTAATGCACAATAGATGCAATGTAGAGTTAGCAATGCTTCGAAGAAGGCAGTCTAGTTAATCAACGGCGTCGTCATTCTCACCAACAGAAAACCGAGACAGAAAGGACAGCTTCTTTTCGGCAGCGTTGGCGTACTGGACGGGTTCCCCCCCAACTGCAGCTATAATCGGTCATGCTCTGGTATTTCCATGGCACAGTTATGGTACTTGCCCTTGACGTCGGCCCCTGAAGAAAAGAATCGACCTTCGCCTGTAAGGACGGTAAAGACAGTGTCCGGGTGCTGGTTGAGTTCTCTCACGGCCGCAACGAGGTCCAACAAGAGATTACCGCCGAAGGCATTGAGAGACTTTGGCCTATTCAGCTGTGATGCAGACAATGTTAACGCGGCACGAACACCCAACGCGGTGAGGATAACTGTGTCGTACCTTGATGATGCCAATCTTGTCCTTGATTTCCAAGATGATGTCCGTGTACTTTTGAGATGACATGGTGGCCGTGCAGGCGACCGAGGCTGACTGGTCAGAATTGTGGATTGTACAGACCCAAGGAAATGTATACGGGGAGAGGGGCAGATATAGTGGCAGCACTTGCTCCGTCAAGTTCCTAGTTGACATCCTCGGCATCTACTAGACCAATGAGCTGCAGAAATGAAGAGATGTACGGATTAGTCAACACCTCGCAACTGTGCCTTTTGGCTTGCAGCAAGCATACTATTCCCTCGTTTCCATGGACGCCCTAACAATCACATGCTGCTTAGTGGGAGGATGGAAGCGATGTTCTGTAAAGGCGGCATTGTCACGTGATCGACCTCCTGGCTATTCAAGTGGGGACTGAAAGCGCCTCGGATGAACAGAGGATTACAGAATGAGCCAAAGCCCACATCTGGTGAGACGGCAACGATTGAGTATTCATCTCACGGCGCTGGATCAACAATTCTGGCTCTGATGTGGCCCATTCAGCCGTTGGTAGAACAATCTCAGCACAAAAGGTCAGCATGAGTCGAGGAAGGTCATAGCTGTGATGTTGTCCACCAGCACCTGCGGCTGTTAATTAGCTGTCTCGCTCGCCGACCAAACTCACGGTCACGCCATGGGTGGCGCGGGGAAATGGGTACTTCTGGACCAAAAGGACAGGATTTCTTCCTTGAAAAATGCAGAGAGGCGTTATTCCAACTGTTCTTCGAAAGTCTCGACTTCCCCTACTTGACACTTTGACAACGCCAAGCCGGAATACTGGACTGAATTTGGCCGAACTGAATTCAATGAAATATCCATCCACCAATCCATCCCACATCCGATGAGTTGCACAACCCTTTGCCATACCTAATCATGCCGCCGCGTCTGAATGTTCACCTTCGACCAGCATCCCACCATCAAGTTCGTGCTGGCGACACTCCACAGCCCCAGTCACAGCGCGCGCCGCTCTCGCCTCCTCACTCTTATCCACTGGCCAACCAACATTGTCAGCTAATTTTGCAAAGTAGATCCTCTCCATCGTGAGTCCGGCAGTCGGCTGTCGAACGAAGTAGCCATGGTCCGACGATTCTCCGGCCGGCCAGAACTCTACTGAGGTTTCTTTTGTGCAGTAGCGGGGCCCGTGTACTTTCTCACATCCGTCGCATCAACAACCTGCCTTCCGATGCCCTTGACACTCTCCCATCCTTGTCGGACCGCAGGGGGCACATTGGGGCTCTGGACGTGCTGGTCGATTCGAGCAGCACCCTGAGCAAAGGCACTCTGCACAAACTGGCTTTGCTGGAACCTGGCTCGTAGGAAGACGGTGTAGATACCCAGCAGGATCCAAGAGCCTTTGCTCAAAGTCAACGCCGAGAGCAGCAGGCGGAACCAGAGCAAAATCTCGAGTGCTGCCACCAGCGTCATCGAGGAGTCATAGTATTCCTTGACGAACTTGCCGATCGAATTGGCCAGAGCCGATTGGGATTTGACCCCGCCTGGAGACGTCGGACTCGCGCCCGCGACCGGTTTCGGCGGGGAGAGCGTCGGGATGATGTTGGTGCGAGTATAGGTCGCGACGTGGAAGACGGAATAGACGGTGAACGGCAACAGCGCCAGGGGAATTTGCCTCGAGTACAGCCAGACAAGGCTAATCACTGTTCCTCTCATCAGCGTCGACTCGGCCTCCGCCCATGTGGGTGAGTGAGCCTTACACAGATATTGCACATTTTCGTCCGATAGCAACAGCAGCGCGATCTGCTGCGGGTGTGCTCCAGGCTTGACACGAGCACGGTATGCTTTGAACACAACGATTCCATAAGTCACCACGGCCGAGAGAAAGGCCAGGCGGTAGCTGAACTGCGCCCAACGCGAGTAGTAGTTGAGCGTGAAGTAGGAAAGACTGTATCGCAGCACCGAAAGCAACAAGGTGAGATGTCCCGCGAACCATGCGCTGTAAGGTGTCAGAAAGTTCACCGTGCTTCTGCTCGCCATCTCTCACAATTGGAGTGTGGAAGCCAATCTCTTCAGACGCTCGCCCAGAGGCAAGGTGGTCGGAGGTGGGGGGGCCATAGCTTGGTCGACGGTGAGGCTGCAGCGACAACAGAAGGAGGATCAAGGGTTGAGAGGATGCTGGAGAAAGCTAATGGAGCGGCAGGTCGATATGCAAGTGATCGTGCAGGAGGAGAAACGTGGGTGGTGTTGGTGCGCAGGAGGAACAGGACCCAGCTCCAAACTTGGCTTTGGCGGCTGCCAGGTATCTACTAGTTGGTGGAATGATGTCAACCTCAATCTTTGCCTGGCCGCACGGCCGCAAATGCGTCCGGAAGAAGCGACCTTTCTGAGTCAGCAGTGTCCTCTCTAGGAGGTCTGTCGCACGGGTCCAGACAGCATATATATATCCATCTACATGTAGGCCAGCCTGGGCCTACCAACCGTGGACATTGGGAGGTGCCTGGCCGCCCATACGGGAAACGAAGCACGTGAAGCGCACTCCCAGCTTCTCCGGGAAGAGGACACGTTGCAAGCCCATATCACAACCTCCATTCTTGAATCATGCTTTTGGAGTGCCTAAGTACACAGGCAGCCGAGTCAGGACGACTGGTATTCGAAGCAAGGAAGAATCGTCCCGGCACTAAAAGTCTCGCCTGGAAAAAGAGCCTCCACGAAGACAGGGTAATGAAATATACATGATCGAAGGCTAAGGAAAGTGGGATCGCCCGATGAGCCACACAGAGCGCCATAGGGTGATGTGCCGAACCTTTTCATTAAACAATCCAAGGCCCCTTCAAGCTGGTACGTGAGTTCTGATGATTAGGTAGTAACGGCGCCCGTCCGTCACTGACGACCGTCGGACCAAGATGGAAAAATCCATGATCACGGAGGGTGGTGAGGAGAGTTCGTGGCTGAGGTCGGAGGCGGGAGGTAGTGTCGGTGGTAGTGGGATATCGCCTTCGTCGTCTCGTCGCTAAGCTGAAGAAGCAAAAAAGCAGGGCGGAGAGAGACAAGCATCGGGTGGGTGCTTATCGGAGTGAAAAGCCCTTTCGCTTGCCCTTCTCCTCGATCGGCCGGCCTTGCTCGATGCGCACCTTCTTCTCCTCGAGCTCGGCTCTCTGTCGTTCCAGCTGATCCTTCATTTCGCGGTGGCGAGCAAAGAGTTCATCTTCGCTCTGTTGCAACTTGCTCTCCTTCTCGGCCACCTTTTGCTGGAAGACCGTCTTCATCTCGGCCTCCATTTTGGCGAGCTTCTGTTCGTGGAGGGTGCGCTCTTCTTCCTGCTTGACGGCCGGATTGACCTCCTTGAACACACTCGGATCCTGCGAGACGCCCATCTGGATCAGCTTGTCAGACCGATAATTCTCGTACAGGTGATTGTTGGTGTGCTCTTTCAGTTCCTCCATGTGGGTTCGGATCAGCATCTGACGAAGTTTGACAAAGTCACAATGGTCCTCGTTATCCACCTCAATGATGCCCCACGGGTAGCGGCGACCGCGCACTTTGCGGCCTTCGGAGTTGGTGACTTCGTAGTTGGCGCCCACCACGGCGAAGGGCACCTTGGACATGATCTCTTGATTCTCAGCAATCGTCTCCTCGTCATCCAGCTCATATCGAGGACCCTCAAAGATCTGAATCGAGTGATGTTCAATGTCGGCGAGAATCTAGGGGGGTCAGCACCTCCTCATCGTCTGGCCACGGCCCGCACTCACTCTCTGCTTGAACGAAGCGACCTCCTCGTCCGTCAGGGTGTCCGCCTTGGCAATGACGGGAATTAAGTTGACCTTGGTGTGGAGACGGCGCATGACCTCGATATCCAGAGGCTTCAACGAGTGGCCCGTGGGCTGGATGAAGTACACGCAGGCGTGCACTCTGTTGTCCACGATGTTCATGCGGTTGACTTTGTTCTCCGCCTCCAGATAGGCGTCGAATCTTTGCTCAATGTTCTCCACAATCGGCCTCCAGGAATCGTCGTTGTTGACGAAATCACCGAAGCCAGGAGTGTCGACGACCGTCAGTCGCAGGCGAACTCCATTTTCTTCAATGTCGGCGCTAATAGACTGGATGGAGACCGTCTTGGGAATAATGTCCAAGCTCGGTCCCTTGCGTTCGCGAGGAGGGTAGAGAGACGTGTTGAAGAGCGTGTTGACCAGCGTGGATTTGCCGAGTCCCGATTCACCTAATCTCGTGAGCCCTGAGGGTGAAAAAAGCGCCAAACCTACCAACGACCATGACGTTGAAGTTGAATCCCTTCCTGACGCTCTTACGGTGCCACTGATTGGGCAGATTGGCGAAACCGACGTAGCCGGTCAATTTCCTTCGAACCACGTTTCTCATGTCGCTTGCAGCCGCCGCTGCCGCTTTGGGATCTTTCGAGCTCACCGTCTGCGCAACGCCCGGGCCCATTGGGTTGCTCTCCTTGACGTATGGAGACGTCGGCTTGCCGTTGGGGATGTTGGGTGACGGGGAGGCCCTGGCTTGGGCCGCGGCCCCGTTTGTGACAGCAGCTGCTATTTCACAGGGTCAGCCACGCTCACGGTGGTGGTACACCAAAGTCGGGACCAGTGCGGATTGATTGATCGACATGTACGATAGGAGATTCCCCATGTATCACGGCCCGAGCTCACCACACCAGGTCGGATACTCGATGTTTCTGAACTCATTCCACCCTCTCGGAGGATGGACATCCCCACCGTGCAAAGGCGCAGGTTCGAGAAGGGTGCCGAAGCGCCGGCAGTGATACTCGGGCCCACGAAGACAGAGGGGAAGTTGGGAAGGGGAGGAACCATCGCTCACCCATTTTGGTCGATGTCAACGCGCGGCTAAGATGGTACAAAAGGCGATAGGAGACCTGCGACCATCCTTTTGGTCAGCGACTGCACGGGAGAGAGGTCAAGTCATGTCTGGACCTGATAACGGATGACTGCCGGCGCAGGGTCGTGGGTGGCACTGAAATGCGCGAGGGTACGTATGCTCACCTGCTCAACCTCTGTCTTTCGTCCTTCACTCTCTGAAAGCGAGTGTCAGGGTTAACGAACGCACAATGGCTCCGAAGAAAAGTATCACAAGGCAGGAGGACACGCCGTGGATGTGGAAACTCACTTTGCTGGAAGGTGGTCTCTGCTGCTGGGGTCGTGGAAAAGGGGACACGCCAAGTCCGAATTAGCTGTGGCTGCTGCACCGTCATTGGCAAAAAATGCAGATCAACGGAGTATTAGGTGTACCCCTGACGCCAAGACTTCCCTGCTTCCCCGACCAATGTCCACGCCAGTTCACGTGGTATGGCCCGACGATACTGTAACATACCCAGAACTTGTCATCGCAAGAGTTGAAAAGGCTTTGTGATGGTACAGCCAGCCGGTGACGCCTTGCTCCATCTATCTGTGCAACTTCTATCTATCTGTGATCCCATGGCGCTGAAATGCTGGACGGCCAAAAATTCTCCTCCACAGGTGCCCCTGTTCGTAGCCGATACAACGACATCTGTACATATTTGTCAGATGGCCACTGATCCCTCACCCCGTTGCAGTCGCTCCATTTCCTTCAAGAGATACTGATACAAAACGAGCATGGTGCCGCTCTGCACACTGGTCCAGACAAATCGAGGGCCGACGCCGCGAAACCAGCCGGGGACACCTTCAGTCTGGTAGATCAGCTTGAGTCCGGTGAGAACGGAAGAAGTGTCCAGCGTCGGCGCCGTGCGGGGCACTGTTCGAGGATGCGAGTGTATCTTGCGTGTCTGCGTCTTCGCCGCCGGTCCGTGGCTCTTGACTGCTGTCTCCGCATGCGCAGCCTGGGGGTTTGGCGGGTGATCGCCCGGTGTGATTTGCGTTTGTGTCCTGGTTTTGACGACGTCAAGGGGACAGGTGATGACGCCGGCCGCGCCCCCGGCAGAGACGGCCGTCAGAATCTCCAGGCCGAGGCCGATGTTGGGAGTGCCCACCCAGTCGGTGGCGAACTTCCGCTCTTGTTCATAAAAGGCAAACTGCAGAGCGGAAAATGGGAGGTCCCGGACGATGGTGGCCTTGTATCCGGAGTACAGGGCGCCAAACCCTTCGGTGCGCGCGATGGTGTTTGCCGCATCCCACGTGGATTTGTAATTGTAGCCCGAGTGGAAGAACGGATTGTTGTATCGGCCTTGCAGCTGGAGGCGCGTCTTCAGCACTTCCGACGGCACGTAGATGATGGACGCAGCGAAGTCGGCAATGAAGCCTGGAAGGGTCAGCACATATCGGCCGCGTCAACGGAGCCAACGGACCACTGGCGAGGTACGAAACCGACGGATTGACGCCAGTGTCCAATAAATGTCGTTTGCAGTATTCGTAGGCGCCAAAGAAGATGACGGTGCCCGGAAAGGATCCGAGCATGGCCGCGGCGAATCCTCCATACAGGCCGCGACGGATGCCTTCCTGTCGGTATATCTTTACGTAGGAATCTGAAAGAGAACTGTACTTGGGCGGAAAATGCGGATCCCCTTGCTGACGGGTCTTGACGGTGTCGAGAGAGTGCATCAGAATATCACCGCTGGTCCCTCCGATGCCCCCCGCCAGCATCGACTATTTCACCGTCAGCATGATCAATCCGATGAATGGTCGGCGGGCTGGTAACACAGACATGTAGGTAGGGCGGCCTCTTCAGTTCAAAATCAATATCTTCCTCTGCCATCGGTTCCATCGTGCGTGGCCGCCTCCTCGGTCCTGTGCCACCGTCGACGATATCAAGGGTGGGCTCTGCAAATCCATGGCCGGCTGTATCGATGCTGGTCGCGGATGAATTGCCCTGCGAGAAGAAGCTTGACAACCGCGAAGTCAAGCTCATGGCAGGGCTGTCGCCCAAACAGATCGTCAAAGGGACGCGAGCATACAAATGGACTGACCGAGGCAGGCTTCCAACCTGTTTGTTCATATCGCAGCCTCCATCCTCGGCGCAGTCTAGAAAATTATTGGACCGGAGGTCTTGGCACCGGTATGCTTCAGACCCAGGTCGGACTCCAACCACTGGAGATGGAAAATTTCTATTACGAGGCCGAAGGTCGGGTCAGAGACACCACTTTTGCCGGAGAAATAGATATCTTTTGTACACCCCTTCCACCAGCAGCTCGCTAAAATCAACCCCAGAGGGGCAAAGCCAGGCTTACAATAGCATCTCCAATGGATTCTCCACCACCTTTTTCAGCTCTCGTATCCATTCGGCACTGACAACGCCATCGACGACCCTGTGGTCAAAGCTGCCCGTGACGATGATCTGGTCATCCCATTCCGTGACCGTTCCTTCCTCCGTCTCCACGGGGATGGGCACCTTTCTCGTCGCTCCGACACCGAGGATGGCGGCTTGTGGGGGGTTGATGACAGCGGTAAATCTCTCGATGGCAGGGTTCATGCCCATGTTGCTAATGGTGAAGGTGCCACCTTGGTATTCCTCGGGCTTGAGCTTCCCATCTCGTGCCCGCTTGCTGAGCTCCTTGACCTGAGAGGAGATGTCGGTTAAGCCAATGGTTTCGACGCTCTTGACGATGGGCGTCATCAGTCCGACCGGGGTGGCGACGGCGACGCTCACGTCGACGGTACTGTACTGACGAACAACGACCTGTCCATCCTGCTCTCTCCAGCTCGAGTTGACGGCGGGGACCCGCTTGCAGGCGATCGCCACGGCTTTGATGAAGAAGTCGTTGATGGAGAGCTTGTACTTTCCATCGGCCGAGGCGTTGAGTGCTTCTCGCAATTTCAATAGTTTACTGACCGACAACGTCGTCGACACGAAGAAGTGCGGACTCTGGTTCATCGATTCCCGGAGTCGTGTCGCAATCGTCTTTCTCATCAGAGTGGCCGGGATATCTTGGTAGGCAGGACCGGCGGCGGCGGCGGCAGCAGGCGCGGCCTCAGCGGCAGGCTTGTACTTTTCAATGTCCGCGAGAGTAATCCGACCCCCCGGTCCGGTGCCTTTGATTGCTTTGAGAGGCACCCCCTTCTCCAAGGCGGCCTTCTTGACCGCCGGGCCCACGAAGGGTTCCCGGTCCAGGGAGGTCTCCAGTTTTCCACCCTCGGGCTCGGATTCTTGAGGCTCAGGTGTGGGTTCTGGCGCGGCCGCCGCCTTTTCACCACTGGGCGGTGCTGCTGGGGATCCCGATTCAGCCGGCTCGGCCGCCGCCTCCTCGGCCTGTTCCTTGGGCGGTGCCTTGGGCGGTGCCTTGTCCCCTCCGGCGTCCTCCAGCGTAAACGACTCGAATGCGGAGACGTCGGTGCCTTCGTCGACCATGACGGCGATCGGCTGGCACGCGGTCAGCGGGTCCGAATGTCTCACCGTGTATACTTACGTTTCCCACCGCGACGTCCTTTTCACCCGACTCCTTGAGAATCTTGGCCAGGACGCCCTCCTCCTGAAACTCAAAGTCCATTTGAGCTTTGTCGGTCTCGATCTCCACCAGAACTTCTCCCGGGCTTAACGTGTCCCCGACTTTCTTCTGCCATGCGCCGATGTTGCCAGCCGTCATGGTCGGTGACAGCGCCGGCATGCTGATGACGGTATGGGGAGGGAATGCTGTGTCCCGCGTGTTAGCAGATGCACGACTCTTGGAGGCTCATGGACGGCACAAGCGCACATTTCGAGGCATAGTATCGACCGAGGACCGACAGCGCCGGATATGGTTGTCGTCTGTGATCCTGGTTAGTCGTTCACAATCAGCACCCATCGTCAAGCATTACCGTATGCCCGTCGGCAGTCCTTGGGCCGCGACCCGGCATAACCTGGAGCTCGAACTGGAAGATTGGAAAAGCAAGCGAGATGGACAGCGGGCGACCAACAACGTCGACGTAGCCATGGTCGGGGACTGCGAAACAGAGAGCGCAGATAGACACAAAAACCCAAGTTCAAGGCAAAGGAGTGACGAAGCAGAACATGAATCGGTCGGCGAACGGACTGCTCAGAGCTTGGGGGTGGAAGCAAGAAAGCGATGTGCCAGTTTTTGAACCTGCTGGTTGGCAATGGGAGCTCCGAAAAGCGGTTGAGTACAGAGGCTGGCGGAGTCCGGGGCCGGGTTCCCGATCCAAGGCGTGAAAGTCCCGCCCCTAACCATGGCCGGCCGCAGGTGCAAATACACTAGTGGTTCTTCTGGCCCGCCGTACTTATGCTTTCTAACACGCATCCGTACTGATGCGGCAGGTGCAGAGAGGAGCAGGTAACATCCCGACGCTCGCCAAACTCAGCGAAGGTCGAGATTTACAGGTTCTCATGGCTCGTCAGGATTTCAGATGACCGTCGATTTTTCCCACGTCCCATTTATCATTCTACGTGTTCGGCCAAATGTCTGGCGCCGACAGTGACCGGCCTGGAGAATCGAGCCAAGAGCACGACGAACAGCCAGAAAGAATTTCACGGGAGCCAGAGGGGAACGAGGCGGGAGAGCCGGTGAGCCCTGTGTCCAGGCACTCTTCCGGCCCCGGCCTGAGAATCACGGTCGAGGACGTTGATGACGAGAAAGGAGAAACCGGAGATGCGCCTGCGCTCAACCATGTCGGAGAGGGAGGAGATCTGGCGGAAGAAGGAGGATCGCAAGCCACCGAGGGCGACGCCGTACAGTCACCAGAGGATGTGACTCCCCCGTCCAGCGAACCAGTTTCCCAAAATGAGCCAGAACAAACGGCCCCTGACCGGCGTCCCCAGGCACAGCGGCCAGCTCAGCAAGAGGAGGGAAGCGCATCCTCGTCCTCGCCTGGTGAAGTTGCCGGAGAGATGCACGACCGCCGGCTGGAGCAGAGAGCTGTGACGACGTCACGGCCACGGCGAGTCAGCTCGACGGTTTTCGTCGTCAATGCGCTCGAAAGCATCGGAGCAGCAAAGGAAGTGCGCAGGAACAAAGAGTTCAGCGATGCGGTGCAGGCGGCACTCGCCAACATTCGGGACCCCGACCAGGTGGTGAATCCGGAGGTGATATTTCGGCCTCTGCAAATGGCGACCCGGTCGTTCAATATCCAGCTGCAGGTGACGGCGCTGGACTGCATCGGCAAGCTCATCAGTTATTCTTACTTTGCCTTTCCCGCCGTGATCGCGAACCCGGCCGATGCTCCGGAGACTCCACCACTGATTGAACGGGCCATCGAGGCCATATGTGACTGCTTTGAGAACGAAGCCACGGCGGTCGAGATTCAGCAGCAAATCGTCAAATCTCTGCTGGCGGCCGTCCTCGACGACAAAATCGTCGTCCACGGGGCGGGACTTCTGAAGGCTGTCCGTCAGATATACAACATCTTCATCTACTCCAAGTCGAGTCAGAATCAACAGGTCGCCCAGGGATCTTTGACTCAGATGGTGGCCACCGTGTTCGACCGGGTCAAAGTCAGGCTCGAGCTCAAAGAGACCCGGCTTCGGGAGAACGTGGAGAGCCGGTCGGACGAGACGCTGTCGAGCGACACCGTGTTCGAGCCAGCAGAGATCAGTGGCATCAACGGTCATGCCGACAGTCCGGACCCCGACACGTCCCCCGCCGTGCCCGATGGAGAGGGCAAAAGTCAGGAGAAGCTGACGCTGCAAAGCTTTGAAAACAATAAACATCTGCACGACGCGTTAGTCACCGACAACGCCCCGACAATGGTCACCCGTGCGCGCCGAGAGCGGAAGAATACACGGTCGAGTTCCGGACCGGTGTCTCGCAGCAGCTTACAAGAAGATCGTGAGGAACCAGAGTTGTCGGTCGAAGACGAGGACGAGATCTACATCAAAGACGCCTTTCTGGTCTTCCGGTCGTTGTGCAAGCTCAGCCAGAAAGTGCTTCCTCATGATCAACAGCAAGATCTCCGGTCTCAAACGATGCGATCCAAATTACTGTCGCTGCACCTGATTCATCATGTCATCAACAATTACACCACCGTCTTCACCTCGTCGTATTCGACCATCAAGAGCGGGTCCAATGACGAGAACACGCCGTTCATGCAAGTGGCCAAGTCTCATTTATGCCTCAGCCTGTCGAGGAATGCGTCGAGTTCGGTGCCCCGAGTGTATGAAGTCTGTTGTGAAATCTACTGGCTCTCTCTCAAACACCTGCGTGTTCTCCTCAAGAAAGAGCTCGAGGTTTTTTGGAAAGAGGTGTATCTGGCCGTCCTCGAGAAGCGGAGTGCCCCTCTCTTCCAGAAACAAATATTCATGGACGTTCTGGAGAGACTGGCGGCCGATCCTCGCGCTCTCGTCGAAGTTTACCTCAACTATGATTGTGACCGGACCGCGTTGGATAATATGTACCAAGAGATCATTGAACACCTGTCGCGGATCTGCAGCAACCCGGTCGTCATTTCTCCCATGCAACAGCAGCAATATCAGGAACAACAGTCGAAAGGCTCCACGCCCCGTCCGGAGTGGCACGCACGGGGCGCCTTGCCCCCGGGACTGTCCACCGCCAACTTGACCCATGCCGCACCACCTCCTCCGCCTATCCCGATGGAATATGTCCTGAAACAGCAGTCCCTGCGATGCTTGGTGGAGGTTTTGACCTCCCTCGATAACTGGTCCAGTCAGCCTGCGGCCGGGGGGTCGAACGGCAGTAGCAGTCGCTATCCGGCCTCACGGGCATCCTTTGAAGATTCGAGGGAATCCCTCGACTATGCCGAGAGACCGCCGCCGTCCCCTCGGGTCCCGCCTGGGTCCAACGACTCGGCCGTGTCGACGCCGGTCGCGGAGGACGACCCGAATGAGATCGAAAAGGTCCGGAGGAGAAAGACGGCGTTGAACGAGGCCATCCGACAGTTCAATTTCAAGCCCAAGCGCGGAATCAAGATCCTGCTGGCCGAAGGCTTCATTCGAAGTGATGCCCCTCAGGATATCGCCAAGTTCCTGTTCTCGAATGACCGGCTGGACAAGTCCATGCTGGGAGATTATCTGGGCGAAGGAGACGAGCGTCACGTGGCCGTGATGCATGCATTCGTGGACCTGATGGACTTCCGCAAACGGCGTTTCGTCGACGCATTACGGCAATTTCTCCAGAGTTTCCGTCTGCCCGGTGAAGCCCAAAAAATCGATCGATTCATGCTCAAGTTTGCCGAACGCTATCTCACCGGGAATCCGAATGCGTTCGCCAATGCCGACACGGCTTACGTGCTCGCATATTCAGTCATCATGCTTAACACCGACCAACATAGCACCAAGCTCAAGGGCCAGAGAATGACGGTGGACGATTTCATCAAAAACAATCGCGGCATTAACGATGGCCAAGATCTCCCTCCCGAATATTTGGCCAGCATTTTTGAAGAGATCGCGTCCAACGAGATTGTGTTGGCATCTGAGCGGGAACATGCCGCTGACCTGGGCATCGTCACGGCCGCACCGCCCACCGGGCTGGCGACGCGGGCGGGCCAAGCGTTGGCCAACGTCGGTCGAGACCTGCAAAAGGAGAGATACGCTCAAGCGTCGGAGGAAATGGCCAACAAGACTGAGCAGCTTTATCGAAGCCTGATTCGGGCGCAGAAGCGGTCCGCTTTTCGCGAGGCTTTGTCCAGGTTCATCCCGGCCACCTCGGCACAACATGTGGGACCCATGTTCAGTGTGACATGGATGTCCTTTCTGTCTGGATTTTCCAGTCAAATGCAAGATGCTCAGAATCTGGATCTCATCCAGCAGTGTTTGAACGGACTGAAGCTGGCGATCCGGATTGCGTGCCGTTTTGATCTGGACACACCCAGGGTCGCCTTTGTCACGGCTCTGGCCAGGTTCACCAATCTCGGAAACCTGAAAGAGATGATGGCCAAAAACCTCGAGGCTTTGAAGGTGCTCATTGAGGTGGCCTTGTCAGAGGGGGACGTCCTGAAAAACGCGTGGCGCGAGATCCTGATGTGCATCAGCCAACTGGATCGGCTTCAATTACTGTCCACCGGCATCGACGAAGGGTCGATCCCCGATGTCACCCGCGCCCACATCCCCACGCCGCCCCATTTACGCGAGACGGGGCGAAGTCGTAAGTCCATGCATGCTGCGAAACGCCCGAGCACCAAGTCCATGCACAGTTTCCGCCCGGAGGTGGCCGACGAGACAAAGTCCACAGACATGGTCCGTGGAGTTGATCGCATTTTTACCAACACGGCCAAATTGTCATCCGAGGCTATTGTCGATTTCGTTCGCGCTCTGTGCGATGTCAGCTGGCAAGAGATCCAGTCGTCGGGCCAAAGCGAGTCGCCCAGGATGTACAGCTTGCAGAAACTGGTCGAGATCAGCTACTACAACATGACCCGAGTTCGAATCGAGTGGACGCGGATCTGGGAAGTGCTGGGGGAGCACTTCAACCAGGTCGGTTGCGACAACAACACCGTCGTGGTCTTCTTCGCCCTCGACTCTCTCCGCCAGCTCTCGATGCGATTCATGGAAATCGAAGAACTCCCCGGCTTCAAGTTCCAAAAGGACTTTCTCAAGCCCTTTGAGTATGTCATGGCCAATAGTAACGTGGTGACGGTCAAAGATATGGTGCTGAGATGTCTGATCCAAATGATTCAAGCCCGGGGAGACAACATCCGATCCGGATGGAAGACCATGTTCGGCGTCTTCACCGTCGCGGCACGAGAACAGCACGAAGCGATTGTGAATATCGCTTTTGACTACACCACGCAAATATACAACACTCGCTTCGGCGTCGTCATCTCTCAAGGCGCCTTTCCCGACCTGATCGTGTGCTTGACCGAGTTCTCCAAGAATCTGAAATTTCAGAAAAAGTCTTTGCAAGCGATCGAGCTGTTGAAGTCGACCGTCCCGAAAATGCTGAAAACGCCCGAATGCCCGCTCTCCCGACGACATGCGGCCGATTCCGCCACGGCAAATGGCGTCGTGCCCGGGGTGAAGCAGCCCACCTCGCAGACGGAGGAAGAGCAGTTCTGGTATCCCGTCCTCATCGCATACCAGGACGTATTGATGACCGGGGAAGATCTCGAGGTCCGTTCCAGAGCCCTGACCTATCTCTTCGACACGCTGATTCGGTACGGCGGTGACTTCCCTCCCGAGTTTTGGGACGTCCTCTGGCGCCAACTGCTGTATCCCATCTTCATCGTCCTTCAGTCGAAATCCGAGATGTCGAAAGCGCCCAACCACGAAGAATTGTCCGTGTGGCTCTCGACGACCATGATCCAAGCCCTGCGAAACATGATCACCCTCTTCACCCATTATTTCGACTCCCTCGAGCATATGCTGGATCGCTTCTTAGACTTACTGGCCCTCTGTATCTGCCAGGAGAACGATACGATCGCGCGGATCGGCAGCAATTGCTTGCAGCAACTCATCCTCCAGAATGTCACCAAGTTCACCCCCGAGCACTGGTCAAAGATCGTGGGCGCTTTTGTCGATCTCTTCAACCGGACGACGGCGTATGAACTTTTCTCGGCGGCGGCCACCATGTCGGACGCGCGACCGTCTTCGCTCCACGAGAATGGTGATGGCCTTTCGATATCGGGGACCACGATCGTGGAAACTCCTCTCACCACAAATGGGGGTCCCCCTCGCGCCCGTGCCTCCACGGCGTCGGGAGATTCCAATGTGGATTCCGTTGCTCCTGCCGAGCTGCCTTCTCAGACCACACACGAGCTGGAAGATTATCGCCCTCAAGCGGACATGCACACCCCGGTCCCCGTCGTCACCGCGGCGCGACGCCGCTTTTTCAATCGAATTATCACCAATTGTGTCCTTCAGCTGCTGATGATTGAGACTGTGGCCGAGCTTTTCTCGAATGACTCGGTCTACGCACAGATTCCCTCTTCGGAACTCCTCCGTCTCATGTCTTTGCTGAAGAAATCATATCAGTTTGCTAAAAAGTTCAACGGCGACAAGGAACTCCGGATGGCCTTGTGGAGACAAGGTTTCATGCGCCAACCGCCGAATTTACTCAAGCAAGAATCTGGGTCTGCCAACACGTACGTGAGCATATTGCTCCGCATGTACCATGATGAGGGCGATGAACGGAGAGGAAGTCGCGACCAGACCGAGAGTGCACTCATCCCGTAAGTTCTGAAGACTCATGGAAACAGATCACTCTGGACGGCTAACACGGTAATAACAGGTTATGCGCAGACATTATCCGCTCCTTTACGGTGCTGGATGAAGACACGCAGCAGCGCAATATCGTCGCCTGGCGGCCTGTGGTCATCGATGTCCTCGAAGGCTATACGAACTTTCCGAAAGAGGGCTTTGAAAAACACATCGAGACCTTCTATCCTCTCGCCGTCGGACTGCTGGAAAAGGATGTTGGGATCGAGCTCCGAGGCGCGCTCTGGGGCATGTTTAGACGAGTTGGGGAGGTCAAGTTTGGAATGCCCGAGTACAACCAGGTCAGAGGGAGAGAAGGAAGTATGAGCAGCAGAAATGGAAGCGTGAGTGCCACGCCGACAAGTCCGGGCCTACATCCCAGAGGATTCGAGTGGAGCAGGAGAGGCAGCAGGGTGAGTCGGTCTGGAAACGGCTCCTGACGCCTGTGATGGATCGATTGGTTGTTTGATTGGATTGGAGATGGTCATCACCATCTTCTTGGGGCGCCAAATGCGCCTGTATATTACTGCCGCTGAATTGGTTACCTTAGAGCACGGCATGAACGTGACTGGACAGATGAGCATGATCTGGAGCATTTTCATGGAGTTGTGAGATTTGAATGTTATCAACCACCCCCGCTTTTCCATCGTTCCATGAGACCGATCCGAATTTATGTTTCCCCTTCCTTTTCACTCAAATCGCGTATTGGGCCAGTTAGGTATAAATACTCTGCGGAAGACGTGTCAGTTCGGTTGCTTGTGAAAGAGATGCCCTATACAAAGTGAAGAGACAGACGGCCGGTTTCCACTCACCTCGGTGTAAGCATTGACCTGCATCCCTTTCTCCGCCATCTCCTCCTCACAGAGGAAGTCGAGGGGCATCCAGACCAGGTGGCCGCGAATCTGATCAAGTTCTCTGCGAACCTGGTCCACGGGCATGTAGGGGTCGTGCAGGTGTCCTTGCTTGATGGTCTTGTGGGGCGCAAAGCTGTCGTAGTCCTTCCAGGTCTTGATGTTGTTGTCCGGGTCGGCGCGGAAGAGGCGTCGGTAGACATCCGTGTTGACGTTGGCTTGCTGGGTCCAGCGGTCCCAGAGCGCGTCAGACAGCGGGTCCGCGACAAAGTCCCAATCTTCACCGGAATATTCGTCGTTCATGCACACGGTCGGCGGCTGGGCGTTCGGGTCCTTGGATCCGTCGACTTCTTGTGCCTCGATGGTGCCGAGATGTTCGCGCCAGAGGTGCCGGCGTAGGGTCGCGGCGTGGTAACCGGCTTGGTACGGTCGGCCGTCCATGGTGGAGGCGAGGGTTTGGCGGTCTTCCATGACAATGGCGAGCTCAGAGTCGTGGGAGCCGAGTTGCGAGCGGTCGTTGAGGTTGGCGGAGCCGCAGATGACGACCCTGTCGTCGACGATGAGCAGTTTGGCATGGATGTAGAGCTCTTCCTGGACAAAGTTTTCTTTTTCCTGTTCCTTGTCGTCACCCTCCCAGGCCTCTTCTGAGACTTTGCCCCCGGCGGTCATGGCGTCTTCGGCAATCGAGTCCGCCGACGTGATGGGGTCTTCGACGTCGAGTTTCTTCCTGGCGGCTTCGAATTGTCTCTTGCGGTCGATGATGCGTTGTTGCTCCTCGGAGCTGACGGCCGGTCGGATCCCGTCGCGAGCGTCTCTCTCGTGCTTCTCGCCCTCGTAACCATGAATGCCCGTGCCCATGATTTCCTCGGCCTCGGCCCGTTGAAGTTGCTGATAAGAGATGCCGGATTCCTTCTCCTGCTGGATGAGCGCCGGAGTCTTGTTGATCCGGTCGTAGGCTCTCAGGTTGAAAACGAAAATGTACTGGTGCGGATCGAGGCCCGCTTGGGTGAGTTGGCCCATGATCGAGTGCTCGCCGCGGTTGATGCTCTTGAACTGGTAATCCATGATCGCCCGAGTCCCGATCGCGGCATCGTCTCGGAGGTCACCAGCAAAGCCCGGGATTGCTGGGAGGACCAGGATGACTCTGAACTTGCGGTTCTCCTTGGCGGCACGAATGCACGCGTTGACGATGGCCCGGCCGATCGTGTTGTGAATGGGTGCCTGGTGCTCGCCGGTGGCCGTGATGAAGAACTGGTTCTCAATGTAGACATAGTGCTGGGCATTCTCGATGACCTCGCTGTATGCGTTCTGGATACTGTGGTCAGTGAGGATGCCGCTGCTCCAGTCATCGCTGCTGCGAACAATCTGGGCATGGACGGTGCCTTGATCAGCCAAGTTTTTCTTCTCCAGCGAGCTGAGAGGGTGTTCAATGAAGTTTCCGACCGGATGCTTGGGCCTCTGAATAGCAATCAGATCCTCGTCCGGGTTGGAGCCGTCAGCCTGGGCCCTGCTGGTCATGCAAAGGTAGTCGACGCCCGCGTCCCGTTTGTATTTGTCTCTTTTGATGAAGTTCCATCTCAGCACAAAGTGCTCGGCGATGTCGATGACGCACTCCCCAACCAGGCCCATGGCCACATCGTGCCAAGGCAGTCGGCCATAATCCGTCTTGTTCAATTCGTTGTTCGACCAATCTTCCACGGTGTGAAAGTCCATGATCCTGCCATCACTTAGCAGCGCTTCAACCCACGTGCTGCAGGGGAAATTCCAACCTGTTGTTGTTGAAATCTTGGCCGGGGAAGATTTCGTTGATCACGCCCGAGGGGTGGACGTCGGCCAGCAGATGCTGTCGAACGTCCCATCTGCCGTAGCACAGGTCGATTCCCCCGATGAAGGCGAGATGGTAATCAATGACGATGAACTTCTCATGGTGCGCCCAGTAGAACGTCATGTCGCCCATGTTCTCGAACACGTTGTGATCTGGATGCCGCATCACATGGATATTACCATGGCCAGGTGTCCCTTCTGGGCAAAGGGCCCTCAACGCGTGCTTGGTGTGTGCCGAATTGCAGGCCAGTGCCTGTTGGACCTCCTTGTAGACGATCACATAGACCTGCACTCCGCGCTCGGCGGCACGTTTGATCGTTTGGTCGAGACGCCATTCCTGGTTGAAAAAAGGCGGTCTCCGAAGGAAAACCTCTGGCGACAACCACCAATCCTCGATATAAATGGTCTCTTTGGCACTCTCGATTCCTACTGACACTGCCCAGAAGTAGTCCCGGCCGTCTACATACCATTTGATCTTGTTGTTCTTCCGCTCGGGGAAAAATGACTTGAAACGATGGCCATCACAAATCGCCGATCTCTTCACGTCCGTGGCCTTTTCATGTTCCTCATCGTGACGGTGGTTGGGGTTGAAGATATTCTTGAGCTTTCCGACCTTATTCTTGAAGTGGATGGCCTCCACCTTGACGTCGTGGAAATTGGTATCTAGCAAAGTCACTCGCAAATCTTCGTGGCGCTGACACCGAGAGATGAGCCCGACTGACCTTTGAACTTGTCTCGTAGCGCTTGCATTTTGAAGTCTAGACTTTGGCCGCGAACCAACAATGGCAGTGCCGCACGACTCAGGCGGGCCTCCTGGCCTACGATAAGGGAGGAATCTCTCTCGGCGAGGATGTCCAAGAGAGCGTCCAGCAGCGGTTGACACGTGTCCTGCCAATGAGGATGTTGTGAGGTCGTAGAAGCACACTCACCGAGCGCCAGGCAAGATTAGCCAAACGGTAACAGATCAAAATCTCACACCAGTCGTTCCGAAGAATCAGACTGACCTAGTAGTGCCAGGACATCAAGCAGAATCAGCAGAGTCGAGCCGAGCGGGCTGTTTTGTGCTTTGCTCTCAGGTGCAATGCCCGCCACTCCGTATCGAGGGACTCTTGGCCTTACGTCACTAAATGCAGGTATCAAGCTGGGGCATTGGATCGTGCCTCAAAGTTGGTTGTTGGCATAGGTCTCTGTGCCGCCGGATTGGTTCGTTTACCGGGACAAATAGCTAGTGCAGAACCCTGGGCTTGGTAAAGCATGGACCACGCAATGGAACCGAAGTCCTTTCCCAGCCATCTATCTTATAGAACAGCATGATTATACGTTGGACATGATCGTACAGTTGGACAGAAACGATACCCAGAAACGATACCCATGTTCAGACCCATCCAAAAGACCCATCAAATCTCCAGACGATATGATCATCCTTGCCCCGGATCTCCTCGAGGCTGGGCACTGTTCCGGACTGGTAGTATTGAACGAGTTGGTCCATGTCTTCTTGATCCATCGCGTTGAAGTCTTCGGTCGTCCACTTGTCGCAGACCTCGCTCATCCATGACATCCTTTTGTTGATCTCAGTCGTGCTCTTCCCGGATGCCACCTGGCGCAGCTTTCGTCGTAATTCGCCGACTTTCTTGATACTGTCGCCGGTCCCCGCCGGCAGCATTTCTCCAATGCGCCGTCTGATCGTCGCCGCGAGCCGAGGGCCATTTCCGTTGGTAGACACCATGATCTGAAGCGGCCCATCTCGATGGACGCTGCCAAAGTAGAAGTCACACTCGGAGGGGACATCGGCTATGTTGACCGGTATTTTCAATCTCTTGCAGTATTTCCATATCCGCGTCGATGCATCGGGGTCATCGATGGCCGTCAGGACCATGGCGATCTTCTTCTCCGGTTCAAGGTCGAGAGGCAGGAATTTGCGGTCAATATGTTGAACCTGGCCTTGATCGACGCGATAGGCGACTTCCTCATTGAGGCCATCGCGCGGGCAGACCACGAAAACTCTCGCGTCGGCATTGAGTAAGTTCAGGATTCGGCCGGCCGCCACCTTGGTTTCTTGTCAGCGTGTGCTTCCTCAACCGAACGCGAGCCCTCACCTCACCACCACCGACGACAAGGACGTTCTTATTCTTGATCTGCCATGCCAGAATCAGAGAACCTCCGCCTTCGATCTCTGGAAATTTCACAGGCATCGTAAGCGCCGGCGCGCAAGAGGATCCAAGGATCCATGGATGGCGGTGGGGCCCCGGGGGGAAAAAGTTCATGCCATGGATGACGCAGGTGAGTGATAAGGAGAGACACCACTTAGATAAGATTAGATCAGATCAATATCAAGCTAGTACCAAAAACGGCCGAGCTTTTTTAACTGAATCTTAGGTACACTCAATTCAGCAATCAAGAAAGTTGTGCTCGCTCAAGGATCCCCATTCTCCGGCCGCGGCGGAGGCACAAAGTAGCCAGCATACCATCACTCGGCGGTTGACAAGATGCGGGGAGTCAAGGTCTTTTCCGGCCGGTCACATCCCGCGCTGACGGAAGCCATTTGTGAAAGGCTGGGAACGACGGTGGCCAAGTGTGAGCTGGGTAACTTCGCCAACGGGGAGACGAGCGTCCAAATCGGCACGTCGATCAGAAATGAGGATGTCTTCATCGTGCAGAGTGGCAGTCCGAAGATGAACGATAGCGTCATGGAGCTGCTCATCATGATCTCGGCGTGCAAAGGCGGGTCGGCCAAGTCCATCACCGCGGTCATACCTTACTTTCCCTACTCGAGGCAGTCCAAGAAAAAGAGTCATCGCGGTGCCATCACGGCCAAAATGCTGGCCAACTTGATGGTCGTCGCCGGCGTGGACCATGTCATCACGGTCGACCTTCACGCCTCGCAAATGCAGGGCTTCTTCGGCAAGCCCGTGGATAATCTCTACGCTGAACCCCTGATTTGCCGCTGGATCAAGTCCAACGTCCCTGGCTGGAGGGATGCCGTGGCCGTCAGCAAAAACGTCGGCGGGACCAAACGAGTGACCTCTTTGGCCGACGCGCTCAAGATCAGCTTCGCCATCGTCTCCACGGATCGGGACCGAAGCCGCCATCATCAACATCAAAACAACATGATGGACAGCGTCATCTTCTTCGACGCCATCGAACCACAGTCCATCCGGACACAGCAGCGCGAGATGACGGAAGTCGACGAGGCCGATGATGCGGACACCGAGTCGGAAAAGCCATTCGATCTGAACAAGCCGCGGAGCCTGCCCAGCCGCGGCCGTCGGTTCACCAACAGCGTTCCCCGGCCCGGTCGACCGCCCAAGACGGTCACGATCGCGTCGAGCCCTCTCGTCCAGACCACCCGGGTGGAATCGTCCTCTCCGCCGTCGTCCCCGAACAGATTGAGCCGCATCGAGGTGACGCCGAGCGCGCGGCGCCCCTCAGAATATGATGGCAACGATGGAGTCCATGACGAGAGAGCCCGAGATGTCATTGTCGGGCGCCTCATTCAAGGCCATCTGGTCGACGACGATCACCCTTCGCCCGTCCTTTCGGGCATGTCGGCTTCCATCTCTGGTTTTCCGGGCGATCGAAACGTGGCCGATGTCATGGACAACCCCTACCTTGATCCCATGACCTCTTCTTTTGTATCCACCACCTCGTCCTTTCAGGCGGATCATGCTCTGGGCGGCACGTTTGACGCCGCGGCGACGTCAGAAGAGGAGGAAGAGATCAACAATCCAGATTTAGAACACACCATCACGTTAGTGGGAAATGTCAAGGACCGAACTGTCTTGCTCATGGACGACATTATCGACCGGTCGGGATCGTGGATCGCAGCCGCAGAAACGTGTGTCAAAAGAGGTCTAGCCAAGCGCGTGTATTGCATTGGCGTTCATGCCCTATTCGGCGAAGACTCGCTCGAGGAGCTGGAGGACTGCGATTGCATCGATCACATTGTGGTGACAAATACCTTCCCCATCGCGCCGGAACGCTTAAAGAGGTCCAAGAAGCTCATCGTCATTGATCTGTCCAATTTGCTGTCAGAAGCCATTCGACGCAACCACCACGGAGGTAAGAACGCCGCCACCCGATCACAGGCACCTTTTGACTAACATGGCACTCTGCAGAGGACATTTCAGCCTTGTTCCACCTGTATGAATGAGGGGTAATCGATCCTCCCGGGCGGGCTGAAGGAGCATCGCAAGCGGGCGGGACCGCGCCACGGCGCTCCATCATTCGAGCACCAACCCCTCCTTTTTCCCCGGGTGCAATGATGAAACAATGGAGCCCACCCGAGAGTAGAACGGACTTTTGCAGTATTGTGAGCCATGCACACAACCCAATTGGCAGTGGCAGAAACAGGTCTGCATGCGTTTCGCTCAAGATTCGGGTTCAGGACACACACCGTCCACGAGTCGGTCAGGACTTTGGGATGCGATTGGGCGGCTTCGAGCACATCATGTGAACAACCAGTCACACTCCCAATTGAACCGATTCTGAGTAACATGTCGGAATTCTCCGTCACCATCACGCAGAGGTTGGCATACGGGATCCGTGGTCGTCGAAGAGGCACCAATGAATGGGATGGATGGATGGATCCTCAAGTGCCAGATCACATTCCCGACATGGTAGATTCCTGCATCTTCGGTCCGACCGATATCGACCTCAGCTTGCAACCGACCTCGTCGAAGCCAGCTCCGTCGAGAGATTCCTCGATCGAGCTTTCTTGGTGGCCGAGATCCTGTTCGCTACGAGACAGCTCCGGTCTCCTCAAGGAGATGCTCTGCATTTATTGGGCCGGCTCGGGACCTGGGGTGGCTGCCGCTGGCTAACCATTGGGCACCGGCCTATGTGATAAGCGCCCTGGCCACCTCTGGGATTGTCGTCCACAAGCGAGTCCAGACGCACGGTCTTCACCAGCAGCCTGGAACGATCGGCGAGGCGAGCGCGCCTGCAGGGGTTATGGCCACCAGCCATGCCAGTGTAGGTGGCATCTCTGGCACTGGGTCACCTAATGCACGCCACAGTCCGATCATCACGACCTCGTCCCCCATCGACCTGTGCCGTGTCGCCGACGCCAGTCCCGGAGTGTCTCGCCTTGGAAGCGCTCCCGCCCCGCTACCGACGGTCGTTGACGAAAGGCAAATGACCCCAAGAGCTGTCAGTCTCTCTCTCTGACTATGGCTGTGGTGCGTCTAGCCACGGTCCCACCACGTCCTCGCTGACTGCACACATCCGCATGAGGAACAATCTCCTTGTCGATCGGAAGGCCCCAATCGTCGAGAGCATGCTCGTCCGCCCACGAGCTGCAAAAAATGGCGCCCAGTGCGAATGCACCCCCCCTCGTATTTCTCCTGCCTTTGCGGTCGGCAGGAGTGTGTGTCGGCACCAAAAGCCGATATCCCCTGTCGGCTTGCCGCTTCCTCACACTCACAGCGAGCAAAGCTTTTAGCCTCCGCGTGGAAGGCTGTTCCGCCGCAGCCATAAACTCTGACCTTGCCTGTTTTCCACGCGGCCTTCAGCTGTCACTTGCCCTCACTCTGTCAGTCAAGTTTCATCCTAAACTGGCGCAATCCGAGTGCCGGTGATTGACTTGAGCTGACTCCCAAGGCGGATGGCTTGGTCCGGGTGTGGGATGGTGTGTCCATTGGGGTTGAATTATCACCACGGCTGCCACCATTCGAAGATAACTCGGTCCCGACGTGGTTGTAGCTGTACCCATCACAGTGTTCGAGGCAGGAAACATACTGTGCGTTTTGAGGCCACGTCCATGACAAAGACATCGGTTGTGACAGACCAGTGTGCCACAAATCATGATTAGCCAGATTCTCCCCTATTCCTCCCTCGCTCATATTTATCTCAAAACCAGATGAATATGCTGGTCGGTTCAGCTGTCGATCTGCATTCGTCTCCGCAAGCACGATTTCGAGATTCGTCATTCTCTGGGCACCTTGTTGCCATCCGTTGAGCTCCGGACGATATGGGGAACCAACAGCATCCTGAGATGAACAGTCGGGTCAGTCAGATCATCGACCCTTCATTCCGCTGCTCGATAATTAACATCAACGGGATACAGCCGGCGAATACCGGCCCCAACAGGATCTACGATTACACAAACTGCCCGGGCCATACCTACATCAAGCAAGGCGGCAACGACCACCCTCTGATGTACTACATATGCCAGAAGTGTACGCAAAGCCACCGTGTCGCCCACATTTGTCGCCAGTGCCGGCACGTCTTGTGCGCCAGTTGTTATGACCGCAGCCCCAACCGAACCGGAGCCGGCGCTCCTGCAGAGCAAAGGTATATCGACAAGAAGTACCAATAAGTGCGAAAGGGAAGCTCCGTCTCCATTGCCAGTTTCCTCCGGTAAGTGAATACCCATGGCAACGTGGTGCCAGAGAAGTTTCTTCTGGCTCGTTGTCAACAATCCGTACTCTATCCTACAATCGAAGCTCTCAACCCTCGAATTCACCACCCAATTGACCATTGGACACTCGATGCTGACCACCCTTCCCGATTCACAGTGCCCGCGCTCAAGACACCGCACAGCATTGCACAGCAATTTTTCCACTCTCCTTCGGCTCACACAAATTGCCTGGCTTGACCACATCCATCCAGCGACTTGTACAAGAAACAGTGGGCGATGGTCCGAGATAGGATACCAAGGCGTCTCCCTGGCTGGCAACTTCGACACGGGTCGGCCTCGAAATATACAACACCTGACTGATGTGTCAAACGACTTATTATTCATTTACATGTCTTTTGTCTCTCTCCCCCTTCAATCTCTCGGAGAATATGAAGGCAATACATTGCATAATGCTCCTCTTCTTTTTATTTGGCGCAACTTCCTGTCCTGCACAATTCCAGCCTTGGTCGTATGAGAAAGGAGTCATCAGCTGGTGTCGACATTCTGAAATCATGCCTGTTTTCTCTTGCAACTTACAACCAAGTACACACCAGTTGACTCGGTCGAGGCTTGCGATACCACAACTATTTTTTCTCTCCCTTTCACTGCGTACATGACGACGAAGATTCAGGACAAGCTCTTGGGTCTTGCCTTCCGAAAAGGAAACAAACCTGTCCATCCATGGAGGGAACCATTTTTGATCCCCTCGCTGTCTCCCTCATGGCGTCCTTCACCATACAGTTCCCAAACGTTGCAACACCGTTTCCATCAGACACTTTTGAGATGAATGGCACATGGAGATGTATCTGGCCTTGACCGGCGAACCACGTCAGAGTCTCAGCGTGTGCATGTGTATCTTCCGGGTGCGGAAGGAGGTTTCAGCAAGCGGTATGCATCCCAATGAATAAGTGACATTGTCTTCTAACGCAACTAGCTCCACGGACGATCCAGCCGACTCAGTCGAACTCATAATTCGAGCCGTTTACTTCCTCCCAGCACCTGGATTTTGCATGCTTTATTCCAGTGAACGGCAAAGACAAACGTTGGCCGTCAGGCATAGAATGGCCAATCAGTAATGAGCGGGATAGGTAGAGTCGGGTAAGGCAGGAACTCATGAGACCACAGTGGTGTGACACAATCACCAGGCAGCAGTGGTCCCACGCACCCACTTTGCTCACATAATGTCTCGAGATAGCTGCCGGATGAGGGGTTTCGGGTCCGAATGAATGGATGGCCTTGGATGGAACATTGGGCAGGAGGAAAGAAGATTCGAACGATTTCCCGCTTACCGGCCCAATTCCTTCTTCAATCGCGAATATAAATGGAAAATGGAAACATACAATTGGCAAGGATGGAGCATGTTGTCAAAGGTATGAATGAAATAACTTCAAAAGTACCACGGACAAAGGCAGGAGGTTTTTCCTAGAGTAAAAAAAGAAAAAAAAAGCAAGTGCGTTCGGGTAAATTCTCATCTGACTCCGTAAGCTGACCGACTGCCAGCATGACCATGACAATTGAAGACTCAATACCACCTGATCTTCTATCCTATAGTACCGTAACTGAACACGGACTTCCCTCGACTTTTTATCGGGCGAATTTCGTAACCCACTTTCTTTGCTCGGTGGGGCAACATCCTCTATCTGTGCGCACGTGTCACATCCTGGTCCAATGCCGCCCAGATACTGCGGATCAAAGGCTCTGTATCGCCGCCGACGGACCGAAGCTCTGGCAAGAAAAACAGCGGTCAGGAGAACAGGACGAGAGATCTATTCCTATACAATTTTAAACTTCCTCTATATAATTCGCAGGCACGCTCTTCGTCTCGCCTCCCTTCTCCACATCAGCCCATCCATCACCCGTGCCCATCGAGATCAGGATGAAGCGCTCTCCTTCCACCATGTCGAACTCGGCCTCACTCTGGGCCGTGTACGGGTAGAGAGCCTGAACGTACTTGACTTTCTTGGCACCGCGTTTGGGTGCCACGGCCGGGCCCTTTTTCCTCGCGCCGCCGGCGGCCGCCACGCTGGAGGATGCGAGGGAAGCCGAGGAGTTGGAATAAGAAGACGGCGGTCGGTCGAGACCAAGTCTTTCTGTAGAGGGCGAGGTAACCGTGGCAGGGAGTTCCTCCAGGTAAGCGGTTGGGACAAACCCTTCTTGGCCAAAGCCAGCCTTGACCTTCGTCCAGCCGCCGTCTGGACCTCTGTCAGTATTACGGTTTTTCCCTCACCGCGGCCATTCGTGTGTACGTACCATCGGGCTCAAGGATGGTGACCTCTTTGCCATCCGCCACCGAGACCTCTCCTTCATCTCTCGCCTCGTAAGAATAGAGCATTTTGGCTTTCGGGGGGGTATCGCCATTTGCCGGCAGTGTATCGGCTGGAGCGCTGACATACGCTGTTGGTGGTGGTGCCACAATTCTATTGCGTCGTGTTGTGCTCGTGATGGTCGGTGCAACATTAGAAGGAGTCGAGGTCAACGGAGAGCTGGTTGCCGGGGCATTACCGTCGTCCTGTTGCGTTGATCGAGGAATAGATCCTGAAAGGGATCTGGTCGCGCTGGTCGCGTATCCGGAAGAGAGTGTGTTCATGGTATTTTGACGAGCCAGGGGCGGAGGTGGCTGTGCGCCATTTGATGTGGGCACTTCGGCCGCCGCTGCGGCCGCGGCCTGTCGTTCGGTTTTCAGTCGTTTCTTTTCCTCCTTGGTCTGCTCCCCTGGACAGTCGGCGGGAATTTTCATGTGGCATTTGCTGTGGCAGGTGAAGCCGCAATCGGTGCAGATGAAGCCTTTGGCACTGAGACCCCATATCCGATCGCCACAGAAGTCGCAGTTGGTCGGGATTTTGAATGTCTCGGACTTGAACGTATGGCTCTTGCCATACATGCTGAGATCCCCCACGACGGCCGTGATGGTGGATGTCTCTACTTCGGCCGTTAAGCGCTTTCGATCAATCGCGTGGAGGTCTTCTTGCACGGCAAACTGCGATCGGACACAATCGACTTCGTCGCGCTTGTCTTTACCCTCGCGAATATTTTGACGCGCGCGCTTCACCGTGTCAAGTTCCCGCATCTTTTGCGTCGACTCGGCCTTGAGCTCATTGATGAGAGGTTTGCTCTTGGCGAGAATATTGCGCAAGAAGACTTTGGCCGCGTCGTCAACGACCATGGTATCAGAATCTAGCCAGACAGGCGACGGCTCGAAGACGATATCCGGTAGCTCTTGCCATGGCACCGCGTTGTGCCGAACAAACATGTTGCTGTCTAGACTCGGATTGTTCCTGGGAATCTCGGCCGACAGATGGGCGATGTGGTCGGCGCTCCTCTGCAGCGTCGCCGATTCCAGCGCCGCGGCCACCGACCAGATGGCGTTCAACTTGGCCACTCGTGTCTCGTTCACATCCTGCAGGGAATCGAGCAGCTCAGGAACGTACTCGTGGTAGTAGCATCCCTTCAACTTGTTGGTGACGTTGATGCCGATCAGGTAGGTGTTTTTGGCATTGTGCATTTCCATCAGTTGTTGGTTATAGGCACTGGCCGCCTTTGATTTATCAAACGAAGACTCTGCTTTCTTCCTCCGGTTCTCCACCTCCTGGCAGACCGCGTCATATTTCGCTTTCATCTTTTTCACATCGCCGTAAGTGGCGTCTCGTTCTTTGACCAATTTGGCCTGGTACTCCGCATGGCTTTTCCGTAACTCATCCAGTCGCTTCTGGTTGTATTCCAACGGCGTCGACACCTGACTGATCAAATCCTGCGCGAACCGTCCATGCTCATTCGCTCGGGCTTCCAGAGTCGAAAGCTGTGTGGTCCAGGTGGTGAGAGAGGCAGACTCGAGGGAACCGGGCGTCAGAACGGGATTGTCGCCCACACTCAAGCTGCTGGATTTCTTCGCCTTTTTGTCATAATACTTCTGGGCCAGCGCTTTCAGCTTGCCACTGTACTCTTTCTCGATTGCCGACCGTTCGTGATAGAACTCCTGTATTTCTCCGAGCCAGTTGATCCCATTGCCAATCTAGCCGAGGTTCTGTGAGGTCGAGTTCTGCCTGAACGGTTCATGGTCGCTTACCCAGTTATCGACGGGCTTGTAGCCATCCTGGCAAAACTTGAGCGACGGATACGAGCGCAACCAGAGCAATCGATCTCACCTTGAGTTCGGCCCCGAAGCTGACGGTCTCGACCTGCGCCATTGTTCTGTAGAGGGCTGTAGGAGGGCGGCCGCATCGTCATATGCCAGCCGCGGTAAGAGATGCGGAACCTCGTGCGCACTGCTTCAGTTTAGCGCATCCTCAATGCAGGTGTATGGCCTGGCGGATGCGTGGTAACACGTGGAGGAGGGTAATTTTAGGCGGGGAACGTTTGCGGTGGTGGTGAGGCTGAAGTTAATTTATTGTGGTTAGACTGTGGCGCTAGAATGGACGTATACGCGGAAGAACCCCCACAGCAGGCGCCCAGACTCTGGACTTTGTGGGCGCCGCATGAGGGCGCTGTGCCTTTGCAAAATATATTGTAATACTACAGCAGAATCATCTTTCGACTGTCGCGACAGTTGACCTGTTTACTCTCAGTCACTTTGTGCCGAAGCAAGGTGTTGTGTCAGGGTCCTCTGTCGCCACCTACCTTCCAAGACAGCCCTTTCACTTCTCCCGTCGTGACCTCAACTGCCGCCATCTCCATCTCAAATTCTCACCGTCTCGCGAAACCGTGCTCTCCGTACAAGACCGATCCACTTCTCCTCGAACTTCACGGTGGTCACTGCATTTGTTCCGGATACGTGCAGAGTAGCCATGTCGGGTGAGGGCCACTCCACAGCCGGCTCCCTGGCAGACCGGATCACACACCCCAACTCGACCGCAGAGGGTATGAATGTTCAGGCGTCTTCCTTTCAGCCGACTCCGAGCGCCTCCTGGGCCGACGACGTGACCTCTCCCACGGCCACGGAGAACCCACCGCCGCCAGCATCGAACGTCGTCGCAGGCACCAAAGCAACTGAAGCCACCGAAGCGTCGACGTCCGAGCACGAACCAAACATACCTCAGATGGACGGTGCCACAGCACCCTTTGGCGGCTCTCAGCTGCACGAACCTAACTATGCGGTGGAGGTCAAGCTTGCCGATATGCAGGCCGATCCGAATAATCCACTCTATTCAGCGACATCATTTGAGCAGTTGGGCCTGTCAGTTTTGTTCCCTTTCCCGGTTTCGTATTTCACCTAGCTGACGTTCACAGGAGCGAGAATATTCTGAAAGGGGTCATGAGCATGAACTTCCGCAAGCCGTCCAAGGTGCAGGAGAAGACGCTGCCTCTGCTCCTGATGAACCCTCCTCAAAACCTGATTGGACAGTCACAATCTGGCACCGGGAAGACGGCGGCTTTTGTGCTCAATATATTACATCGGCTTGATTTAAGCTCGGAGCAGGCGACCAAAACTCCACAAGCACTGGTCCTCGCGCCCAGCCGAGAGCTGGCACGGCAAATCGTGGGTGTTATCAAGGTGATGGGATCTTTTGTTCCGGGTCTGATCGTCGAGGCCGCCGTCCCCACGGATGCGGCACAACGGGGTCGCAAGATCGAAGCATCCGTCGTCGTCGGCACTCCCGGGACCGTGATGGACATGATCCGAAAGCGGTCCATGGATGCCAGACACTTGAAGGTCCTGGTCCTCGATGAGGCCGACAATATGCTCGACCAGCAGGGGCTGGGAGATCAGTGCATCCGTGTCAAGGCGTGAGTGCAGGGTGCGACTGTGATGGTGCCGCCTCGAGACTGACTCTTCCAGGATGCTACCCAAAACCGTCCAGGTGGTCCTCTTTTCGGCGACCTTCCCTGACAACGTGGTCAAATACGCTCAAAACTTCGCCCCGAATGCCAATCAAATGACGTTGCGACACGAGGATTTGACGGTCGAAGGCATCAAGCAGATCTATCTCGACTGTGACTCGGAACAAGCCAAATACGACATTCTCGTCAAATTCTACGGCTTGCTCACCATCGGTTCTTCCATTATTTTTGTCAAGGTCAGTCAAGCACGGCCCGTCTGAATCCGGTTCTCCTTCTGACCGACCCTAGACCCGCGAGACCGCGCTCGCCATCGAACAACGCATGACGGCCGAAGGCCACAAGGTGGTGTCTCTGACGGGAGGGTACGAGGGCGCACAGCGCGACGCCATCATCGACGCCTTCCGTCTTGGTCACGCCAAAGTGCTCATCACCACCAACGTCCTGTCCCGAGGGATCGACGTCCAGTCGGTGTCTATGGTCGTCAACTACGATGTCCCTGATCGATTTGTCGGCGGAGGCCGGTTCGTCGCCGATCCGCAGACCTACCTCCACCGGATCGGCCGAACGGGAAGATTTGGCCGAGTTGGCGTCGCCGTCACCTTTATCAGCAGTCGCAGGGACTGGGAAATGTTGATGGACATCCAGAAATATTTCGGCGCCGAGATGACCAAAGTTGCGACCGATGATTGGGACGAACTCGAAGAGACGGTCACCAAGATCATCAAGAGCTCACGGGCGGGGGCCAACATGAAGGAAGGGGCCAGCATGCCGTCGGTCCAGATGTGAAGGCTTGAATGTGCTGGCGTACGAGGCACACACTCACCAACACGACGACCACCACGCAAATACCATCTATCTATCTAGCCATCTACTCCTAGTCGTCGGCCCGCTTCTTCACGCCCGACCTTGTGCACTCTGCCCGGCCAGGCGGGGATAAATGCAGGAATGATGATGTGATGGCAGAAGCGCCCACGGAGGAAGAATGAAGGACAGGACCCCACACGCGTCGAGGAAGGACACTTCAAGGCAGACCATTTGGTCGGGGATGAGTAGATCGCGGATGACGACTTGATACCCAGAACGAAATCAATGAGAAGATTGCCTTGAACAGCCGTGCCAAACGGCGATATTGTGCTCAGTTAGTGTACCTGGGGCGGATAATTACCAATCGCAAGCGTCAGCCAGCAATCGGGCCACCGACTCCAATCCTTGCTGGTCATGCTCGTCGAAACCAGCATGCACGGAGCAATCGACGTCGATGACGCCGACGACCTACGCTGGTTAGAAGCAAAGCCAAAAACCCCAGAGGGTTAAAAGGGCAATCCACAATAACATGTCATAAGATGAGGGCGAGCTTTTCCATACCTTGCCTGCTCGCCGAATGGGAACGACGATTTCACTCTTGCTGTCGGCGTCACAAGCGATGTGGCCAGGGAAAGCGTCGACATCCTGCAGCAGCAGCGTGTCGCCCGTGGCGGCCACTGTTCCACAGACCCCTTTGCCTATTTTAATGGTCTGACAGGCGACCTTTCCCTGGAACGGACCCAGGATCAGTTGGTGCTCGCGGTCCTTGGGGTCGAGGACGTAGAAGCCCGCCCAGTTGACGGCGGGAGATGGCTGGGGCAGCGAGTGGAACATGTGCCACAGCAGCGACGCCGCGTTGGCCAGGTTGCAGACCCAGTTGCGTTGGCCATCGACGAGCGCGGTCATGGAGGCCAGCACCTGGCCATACGCGTCCGGCTTGCTGAGTCCGACCTCGAAATTGGACGCTTCAGCATGAGGCTGGAGAGAAGAGAGATATATCCGTGGTCAGAGGACTTGGTCTGTGGGGCGAGGACAGTTGATTTTTGCTCACCATGGTCGTGGGCAGTGACCTCTGTTTCAAGGGCTTTTTGGTTGTGTGCGCTGCTGGTTGGTTTGATTGCACAATACTTGCGGTCGGAGCTTCTTGTTCCGAGTCGGCCTCGGAATATCCATTGCCGGTTTGCAGGCCCTGAGCTTCAAACTAACTCCCAAAGAGACTGGGCTAACCTACTCCAGATTCGACCCCATCTTTTCTCCCCGCTTGGGAACTGATAACGACGTCATGTCCTCCTCCTCTTCCTCGTCCTCCTCCGTGTCCTGTTCTACTGTGTCCCTCTCCCACCCGCCAGAGTGCACAGAGGAGCAATGTCGTGTCCTGATTGCTTTAAAGGAGCGGTGCACGACCACGCAGAGCCCAAAGGCACCATCGAGACGGTCTATGGACGCAAAACATACATCGCGGGCGAACCCGGCACCACGACGTCCAAGTCGGCCATCTTGTACCTTCCCGATGCCTTCAGTCTCAAGCTGGTGAACAACAAACTCCTTGCGGACCGGTACGCGGCCGGCACGGGCTGCAGAGTCCTCATCCCGGACGCGGTGCTCCACGGTGGTATCGACCCCAGCGCCCTGCCCAAGATGGAAGTGCTCATGGATCCGCTCGAGTCGTGGAGCATCTCGGCCATCCTGAGCAAGGTGTGGGCTTTCGTCAGCGTGCTGCCGAGTGTGGTCCCGTTCATGATCTGGGGCCACCCTCGGAATGTTTACCCAGACCTTCTCCGTTACGCACGCGAGATGCGCAAAGACCTGCCCCCGGGTGGTAAACTGGGCATCGCTGGTTTCTGCTGGGGTGGATACGGCAGCACCACCCTCTGCACGGAGACGGCCGTGGAAGGCGGGACGGAGCGCCTCATCGACGCTCAGTTCAACGGTCATCCCAGCTTCCTGAAGGCGCCCGACATGGTCGTCGACGCGATCGCCAAGTACAAGGTCCCCTATTCTTCGGCCGTTGCGGCTGCCGATGTCATGTTCAACGAAAAAGTTGCCCTCGAGACCGAGGCGGCTGTGCGGGCGAAAGTGGGACCGCCGGAGGAGAACGACTACGAGTTCAGAATCTACAAGGGTTGCAAGCACGGCTTCTGCGTCCGGGCCACGCCTGACACGGCCAACATGGACGGGTATCATGCCGCTGCGAAGCAGGCCGTTGACTGGTTCAACAAATACCTGAATTGACTTGTTATGCTCTCTTTCTCGACCATCGTCCGACTTTGGCCTCAGCCCCGGCTTCTCGAGCAAGGATTGGGTACAGGGCTCGCATTTCGCACATGAACCGAACAAGTCTAGGCGACGGTGGTTGCATTTAGCTTCACTGGCCTCAGAATGCTACGCACTCTCCTTGACAATCTGTGCCAAGGCCTTTTCGTACTCTTCGACCTCTTTAGCCCCGATCAATGTAAAGTCTCTTTTCTTCCCTTCAATGATAATGTAGGGAACGCTGTCGATGCCATTGCCGGCCTGCTCGCGCATCAGCATCATCACATCCATCAGGCCATCGCTCTTGTCCTCGATGAATGGCTGGGCCTCGTTTTCAGGAATGCCGGCGTCGGCAGTCGCCTTCGACAGGGTCTCATCGCTGGACGGGTGTTTTTCATTCTCAAAGTACTGCGCGTACAATGCTTCAGGTACGTGAGTTGGTGGTGGCCGGACGCGCGGGCGAGGGGCGCTCACTCACAATTGATCATCTTGTCCGCCGTCTCCGGGCCCTTCTCTTCCTGGAAGTGCTGGATCACCCGGTGAGCATCGAGAGTGTTGGCAACGAGACCGCCAAACTTGAAGTCAATCCCGGCGCTCATGCCGTATGCGGTCATGAGAGCGATGTACATCTTCATCTTCTCTTCCGAGTCGCCATACCGGCTCCTCTTGTACCACTCATGCTTGTCCTCTCCTTCTTTCGACGCGCCCGGGTACAGTTGGTAGGGGTAATACTTGACGGTGAAATGAACCTTGTCCGCGTCGTCGCTCTGACGAAACCGGCGAAGCGCTGCCACATGTCAGGCAAGAGTTCTCTTCGGCAAGAAGGCGATGGAGGCGAAGCCGGGCGGGAGCGTCAAAAGGCCGACAGACCTTCATCCAGCCTACAGATGCACAGCCAGCTCATGTCAGCAAGTGTCATATGTGATGCTCGGGAACTTGACGTTCACCCACCTCTTCTTGGCCAGGTATGTCCTGCCGGTAAGTCGGTGGTCAGTCGGATTCATGGCACAGCCAGGTGGGAGTCTGTCTTACCACGGACAAATGGTGTCGAGCGTAAACGAGATCTGCGACTCGTACACCATGGTTTCTGGCCGTCTGCGCACGGGTTTGGCGGATCCCTCCAGGTGCAATACCAGGCGATGATGACACGACGAGCCCGTCAGTCGCTGGGTCTACAGTCAACAGCTCAGCCAGCTTGATGAAACCCAGGACTGGAATGGAAGCCGGATGCATGGATGCATTCATGCGCCCCGCACACGTCAGAGGGGTTTGCCCTTTCATCGTGGCTGGTAACAGTTGTCTGAGCCGTGCGGAGACAAAAACTATGCCGGGCACCCTCATTAACTAGCGATCCAACCGCCTGCCAGCACGATGACTGCGTGCCCTGATTCTCTACCCAGCTGGCCAGACGGGCGGTGGTGTGAAGGAAGGAGGCTAGAACGAGTCGCAAGCTGCTGCTATTGGTCTGGAGGGGCCATGACAGAGGCTGGTTGCCCCCTGCATCGCGCCGCCAACCGAGCGCCATCAACACAGCCTGGAGCGTGCCAAGGCTGCCAACCCCTTCAACCGCCTTTACAGACATTCTTGGCGTGGCTGGTACGGTTTCATGCTGAGGCAAGCCTCCTATTCGCCAGGAGACGCCTGTCGAGGCCAGTCAGGCCAGTCTGTACGAGCCTGGTCCTCCGAGTCTCCACTCTTCTATACCCAGTCCAGCCCCGTTGTGCTGACCTCTCCTTTTTCCATTCTTCCATTGTGGTAGACGCTCCACTCACGCTTCCCAGCAACGCTTTCAGGTCCTATTCGCATCGTATCCACTGCAGCCTTTGTGCAGCTCCAGTCATTACCTGCCTCCCCTGACTGGCACACTATCGACTAGATGGCCCGAAAAAGACTCAGCCTCTCGATTTGGGTGGTCAACCGAGAGATGACGTTGTCGGCTCCTTCTGACTATTTGAACCCCCCTTTGCACCTGTCGTTCCCCTTGTTTTCCTGTCATCCATCATTGCCTGGTCCTTCACTTTGAACAAGTCTCTCGTTCTCAACCGACAGTCGCTTCAAACCGACAATTATCCATCCAAGAGAGGAACTTTTACCCACTCTCACTCGACATCTTCAACTCCAACTGCCATCATGAAGTCGGGACTAATCCTCTCTCTTGCTACGCTCGCCGTCTCCGCTCCTGGTGCCCCATTTGGTGGCCCGGGCGGTGAGGGTGGCAGCGGGTGGGGTGACTGGTCATCCACCGCCGCCGGCTTTGGCAGCGGTCACCCAAAAAGTGCCGGTGAATGGGGCTCTTGGGGGACGACCACGACAACTCCTTCGCCTGCTCCGGCACCGGTCACTACCACTACTGAGAAATGGGAGGAATGGACCACCACTACTACCACAACTCCTCCGCCACCCCCAACCACAGCGACCACGGAGAAATGGGAGGAATGGACCACTACTACCACCACAACTCCTCCGCCGCCCCCAACCACAACGACCACCACCAAGAAATGGGAGGAATGGACCACTACTACTACTACCACCACTCCTCCGCCCCCCCCAACCACCACAACGACCACCACCGAGAAATGGGTAGACTGGACTTCAAAGACGACGACCACCACCACCACCGAAAAGTGGGTGGACTGGACTTCTTCAACCACAACCACCGTCCCCCCCGCTCCAGTCACAACCACCACTACGACCGAAAAATGGGTGGACTGGACTTCCACAACTACCACCACCACCACTGAACAGTGGGAAGAGTGGACTTCGTCGTCAACGACTTCCGTTCCGCCTGCGCCTATTTCCACCACCAGCACAGTCTGGGAAGAGTGGACTTCATCTGCTCCCGTGGTGCCCGTCGTGACCTCCAGTGAAGTCTGGAGTGAGTGGACTTCGCCTGTTGTCACGACCACTCCTGCACCTGCACCTGTCGAATCCAGCGTGTGGGTGAATTGGTCATCTTCGTCTTCGGTCTCTCCTGCACCAGTGACCACTCACTCGACCGTGAAGTCGTCGACGTGGACGACTTCCGTGGCCGCCACTTCAACTGTTCCCGCTGCACCAGTCGTATCCACCTTTACCGGCGCCGCTGCCCTGCCGATGCCATCCGGGCACAAGCTGACGGGCGTCGGTCTTGCCGTCTTGGTGGTTGCGTTATTTTAAGAACACCACATCAAGGGCAGCATTATTATCGGTTGCTCTTGTTCGTCGGATTGGACAGCATGTGTTATCTATCGCAATTTTATAAATCTAATGACTGGACGATGACAGCAACAAAAAGACCTCGGAGCATGGGCAAAGGTATTCAATGGAATTCAAAAACAAAAAGGCAGGTACGGAGGCATTCTGGATTGCATATAAGGCATTGCATTGCATTAGGAGGGACAGCCTTGAGATTGAGCTTGAGATTGAAGCAAGCTTTGTTCATTAGCGTAGGTGTAGGACAAGATAGTACAGCTCTGCTCGTCCAGAGCAGTCAAGGTGGCAATACGACTATTGTATACATTTGGCTCGCTTCCAGACCCTGCATCCTTATTCCACCACTATTGTCCTGTTATCGTGGTGTGCGAGGAGAAGCTGACTGTTGTGGATACTTGCCAAAGGATAGAGGTCTTGGCAAGGTCGTCACACTCTATTGGCAGATTCTCCTGTATAAAGCCTTTCTGCCTTGCCGTAGATAGCTAGGGAATATCATCCTTCATCCACCGAACCCAAAGCACCATAATACAGGCGGCCGTCAACGGAATGACCGTGGAACAAAACAACATAACAACGAGCCTCCAAACTACAATACTCATCATCAGCAGCTCTCTGCTGAGTTGACACTCTGTGCAAATTACCTCGCTGAACAGATCCAGGCGCAGCTGACTGCCCTCCAGGCACAGCTCCAGCAATCAAGCGACAGGATCAGGGCCGAGTAAGTCTTGAGGAGCTCTTGTTTATTATTGCTAAAATTTACTCACACACACAGTATTTTGAACTTGAGCGCAAAAATGCAAAACGGAAAGGTCTCTACTGCCACAGGAGCTTTAGTGGTCATGCGAAGTGTTGAACAGGGCCCAACCCCCAAGTTCAAATTGGTCAGCCAATCCCAAACTTTCCGGGTACTCCGGACGACATCTCACAAATGACTGGTACTCTACCCTTCTACTTTTTTAAGGCTGGCTGAATTGATAAATGTTCTGCGCAGCGGCTCAATGTCGTGGCCTCCTGACAACCCTCGACTGCCCTGCTCCTGCAGGTCCTGTTCCATCAAGAGAGCTCCGAACAGCTGTCCGGGAGGCGATCGGACTTCCGGCTCTCTGATAAGGAGGCTCACCTAGAACTCGGGTTCGAGAGCAAATTCATGCAAAGATAGAATGCAGTTGAGGGGAGTGGGTTGCTGTCATGACGACAATCCGCGACAGTCCCGGGACAGGAGTAGTGTATTTCAGGAGGAGGGGAATGAGGCCAAAACCCTTCCATATACTCATCGCCCTTGCCCCCGGGTGCCGGAGGAGGCAAGCTTAGAGTCTTGCATGCTATATGCCAGATTGTTAGCTAAACACAGAGAGACCTCACCCTGCTTGATCGCGCACTGCTTGCCACAGTTAACAGTCTGACAGTTGCAGTGGAGGTATTTAGCGGTCAGCCTTTGAGATGAGCAAGGACGTATGGGATTCAAGAGGCATGCAGTGCGACTTGACTCAGCCAGAATGCTACAAATGCATTCGACTAGGCAGGAAGTGCCCAGAGTACCGCGATAAGTTGGATTTACTTTTCTGCAACGAATATGTCGATTCCTATAAGAGAAATGCCGGCCGCGATCGAGCCAGGATCAACATGGCAGAGCATGGCATCATGAGCCATGACGAGAAACAGCGTTGCCACCGGTCCTTCTTTGTGTCTCATGAGCTGGTGGCAGATTTCACAAATCAGCCCGAGGCAGTCCGTGCTACCTGTTGCTTTACAGCATCTCGGGATCTGCCTGAATCATGGGAAACTCACGCCATACCTTTGGTTCTAAGCCAATTTTCTTCTCTCATGGGCTCGCAACAGTTGTACCGCGGTACGAGTTTCTTGATGCAATATTTGCAAGCGTACTGATCAGATGAAGACCGTGACTGGTATGAGTCTACAATCCATGCATATCGCGTGTCTCTGGTGTGCGCAGAAATACGGCGCTCAATCGACTTGGGAAAAACTGGGCCACCCTCCACTCTCAACGGAATGATGCCAGAGGTGGACCAGCTTGAGGAGGAAATAGCCGCCTTGATCAGACTCAAACCCATCACCATGCCGAGATGCCTGCAAACGCGTCCCAGCACAACTTCTACAGGGCATTCCGCACAAAGCTGCAGTCCGGCCTCCTAGAACTCTTGCAGTTCAGCCCCGAACCTGTCCTCCTTGAAGACTGTCGGAAGATACAATGCGTAAAACGCGTTGAACTCATTCAAACCTTTGTGATGAGACTTTGGAAACAGTTCCGTTCATGCTGGGACCGGTCCCGCGCACTGTATTACGGCCAGCGGGGACCAATATCCCACCACACACCCACGAAACTGGGCGAATGCTCTCCGCCTGTATGGCTGCTCGGTTGTTGGCATCCTGTAGGTTCACACGACCGGAACAACAGTTCGCAGCTCGACTTGCCCTTCGACGCCTCGGTTACGAAATGTGCATTCGACATGCTCTGAGTGTCTGACTTCTTTCAATCACGGAGTGAGGTGAAATGACAACATGACCAACAGAGCAGAACTGCAGCAATGCTGGGGGAGGCACGTGCTAGGCGATCGCCAATGCTTCCTTCTACCCTTCCAGAGGTCAGTCTGAATACTGTTGTGTCCTATTATTGTTATTATAATTACCAATAGCTAACTCCTGGTGGATAAATAAAATAGGATTAATTGTCAAAGGAAGAAATCTGAAGGTCGACGGCGTGGGTACAATGAGAAATGGCACCTCTTTCTCCTTGGGCATTGTGCCGTTATGCAATGCGTGTGGAAATGCGTCAGAGTTGTGGTCCCACGCGATGATAAAGGTAGGTCGAGCTCTGGACGAGGCCACCAGTACCGGCGTTGTTCGCAGCATCGAGGCGGTTGTCGAGCGCCGGAGAGCACCGGTGCCAGTCAAGGCAGGAGCCCAACCGCCACCAGATATGGCGAAGCAGTCATGCTGATGCGGCTCAGGTAGTCTGCCAGAGCATATGTCACAATGCGCTTACGACCATATACCCATGCTGCTTCTGTTAGGTGGATGCCCTCTGGTGTGGGTATCATCGATTGAATATCAGAGGGAGCGAGAGGACTTTCAACAGGTAGTATGATGATAAGTCTGGCTCTAAGAATGATGCTTGGAGAATTGAAGAAATACTAACTTGGATATTTGAAGAGACGTACTTAATATGGGATCACGAGGCTGAAGCCAAGAAGCATGCTACCCTACACGCAAGTTGACCGTACCACACTTGGCCGCCTCCTCTAATGATCAACGGAGCTCTTCAGACTCCTTGTCTAAACAGTGTTTGGTCATTCATCAAGTCGTGCTGTCAGTCGTGTTGTCAAGTCGTGTTATCAAGTCGTGTTGTCCAAGTCCGGGTCGTCCAAAAATTTCTTCAATGCAAGGCAACAGGCAGCCCAATCCACTCCAGTTGAAACTTCATCCATGCCAATCACTCCCGCGGACACCAGACCCTTCATGGCGTTCATCTCCTCCCATGCCTGCGTGTGAACTGGACGTTTCTTTTGCCCACGCCGCTGCCACCCCGAAATTTGTGCTTCTGTTGCCTGTCATCGCTGTTCGAGGACCTCGACTTTTCGACCCCGAGTCCTCGACGCTGCAGCTTCGGATCCTTTCCTTTTGCTTTGCCCACACCGGCCATCCGCGGGCTCGCGCTTCCCTGTCGGCGTTGTGTGAGACTTCTGGCCACTTCCCGCGCCTCATCGACGTCCAGGTCCATCTCGTCGCCTCTTCCCTCCCCGGCACCCTTGGTCGTCTTCTTTTGCACCCCACTCTTCACCTTGAGCCTCCCCTTCTGACCTCTCCTCACGGCATCCGGTCCCTCAACAGCGTCAAGATATGCATTCACCGCGCCGCCATCGTCGTTGGCCTGATCTCGACCGCTGGACATGACAACGTCATCATCCCCACCGTTTCCGCCTCCAAATACCAGCTTCCCATCTTCATTGTACCTGGCTTTCGTCTTTTTGTGGCCCCTGACATCTTTGAGTCGGCCCAATTTCCGGCTCGATATGCTGGCCATACTCTTGGGGTCCAGCAAATCAAGGGGCTCATCGTCTTCATCGTCTTGTCGAATGTACTGCTCGCGACGCCGACCTGCAACCTTTTTGAAAGCCACGGGGGCCGACGTAGTGCCATCATCATTGTCATCGTCGTCGCTTCCGCCCTGGATCTCTGAGTCGGAGTCTTCTGAAGAGCCATACAGTGCCTCGTCGAACTCGTTATCGTATTTCTTGCCAGCATGGACATCACCATCCTCGTCCCATTCTTCTTCGTCCCCTGCCGCTTTCTTCTGGCGCCTGCTGCGTTCCCTGCGTTTGCGAATGTTGATCACCATCTTCCGATTGTCCGCTCCGACCCATGCTTCAATCTTGTCACTGCCGAAGCGCCTCATAGACCGTTCGAGGATGCCCTTGACCTTTGCTCTTAATCTGCCTTTGTTCTCTTTGCTCCAAACCATGAGTGCCGGCACGGTCGCGTCCATCCTCGGCTCAAGGATTTCGATCGGCAAGACCACGATCATGACCTTCACAAAGCCCAAGACGGCACGGACGATCTCTCTGTTATTGGACTGGAGGAACAGGGTGACGGTGTCGACGAGCTCTTCTTTCATGGAGTTCGCGAGCTTGGCATGATACTCGTACAGGAGTCGGCTCAAGGCGATGATGCTCGCGGCGACCATGTGCGGTGCGACACCCGCAAGGCCGGCGCTCACCATGGTAAAGACCTCTTCCAAGGTGGCAGGCGCGTCGGGTGAGTTTTCCGGCATGTGTGACCCTTTACTATTTTGGATCACCGTCCCAGCAGGGTTCTCGGGATTGGAGATTTTGTTCGCCATGGCAATCAACAAGTCGAAGCCGGCCGTACGTGCTTTCTCGTTGCTGTCCTTGCATGCCAGGACCACCTCGCTGAGAATGCTGGGGATAAAGTGGAGGTCGGTGAGCGGGAGAAAGGAGATCAGCGTCTCGATGGCCAAGAGGCGGTCCCGTCGTGCCGGCACAGGGGTGCTGTCCGAGGTGGTCAGAATTAAGAGTTGGAGTTCCTGGTTTCGAGCCTTGAGGGCGTCCTCTCCGGCCGAGGATGTGGCCAGCCGCGGGACAAGCTTGTACGCTTTCTTGATGAGCTGGGGGTCGGACTGTAAAATAGCCGTATTGGTCAGGATGTTCGAGGCAATGGAAAACAGGGCGGCAAATGTCGACCTTGGTAAATGCACAGAAAGAGCAATGACGAGATCGAGGAGGGTGTGTGACGTTGGAGGAAGCTGCGTGCCATTGGATGGCGGCCGAGGCCCTTTTTTGGGAAGTGGCTGATCTGCTGTGGGCAGTTCGGCCTCCAGCATTTTCGAGACTCTGTCGAAAGTGTCGACCAAGTCTTTTTCAGGTGTGATGCTCAGATAGCTGTTGATGCACTGGAGAATGTATGCTCGCGATTGCGGGAGTGTTTGGCTGTACACGTTGAACAAGACGGCCAGGAAGTTTCCCGCAAGCTGACCGAGGTGTCGAATGTTCTTTTCTGCATCGGCGCGTGTCATTCGCCTCTCGAACAGCAGGACGTCGTCTGACAACTCGGACGCCAACAGCGCCTGATTGGATTCAACCAAGTTTTGCAGACCTCGACAGAGGTCCACCCGCAACTCGGCCTGCCTGTAGAGCAGATTGGAGGTGAGTTCTGCAAAGGGCTGGTCCACCGCGACCTGAAGATCGAGAGGCAGGTCGCAGTACCCGGGTAACGTGGCCCAGACTTGCTGGACCACAGTTTCGAAGATCTTGATATCCGTTGTCTTTTCTGCGGTGCCGTGATCGAGAATCCGCTGATACATGGCTTCACTCAGCGGGACCAGCTCTGACTTGAAATGGGCGAGATGCGTGTTCGAGACGTGGTCTCTCAAAAGGGGCAAGAGCCACGCTCGGCCCGGCTGATCAGATCGAGGCTTGACGAGATTGAGAGGTAGAACGGCCAAGACGGCGGCGGGCCCCAGGTTTCGAATGGCCTCCCCGAGGACATGGTCGGCTTCCTTTTTCCCTTGAAAGCCGTCATGGCTTCTCAGCTCACCAATAGCTTTGACGATGGGCAGCAGGAAAGGATCGCCTCGCCACCGCAAGGCGTCAAAAAGCGCCGTGAGGGTCGTGAAAACTTCCATCCATGCCGGTTGGTACTTGACGGCCAGGAGCCCCAGGCTCCGTTCGGAAATCTGTTCCAGGATTTTTTCATCGTACACCGACGGATCCGAGATGACCCTGTCCGGTATGCAATTCGCGAAGAAGGAGATCAAGCACTCCGACGCTGAAACACGTATGTTGTGCGACGGACTGGTTAGAAAGCTCGATACCAAATCAAAGAGCTCGGGGAGTTTGGCAAACGTGTCGTCAGGCTCGACCTCGGCCGCGGTGCCATATCCTCTGGAGAGAATGGCGATCCACGGCGGTAACAGTTGGGAGTCGTTCTGACCGGGCTTCAACTCCACAATCGCGTCCAGAAGCCGCGGCAGTTTCGATGATGAGACCTCGTCATGCATGCCCTGAAAGATGACTTCAAACACTTCAAACGCGCTCATGACGAGGTAGTCATTCCTCGACCGCGAGATGGACAGGAGCAGCTCGCACAATGGCTCAATCTTTTTGCTCGGCCATCCTCCCGATGCCGTCGCTATGACCTTGGTCAGCTGCAAGGCATGGATCACGACGGGTTCGTGGTTATCGTCCGCCCTCCCTCGGTGGCGCCGGGCCTGGTGCACCGTATCGACCGCGTTCTTGAGATTATTCTGAGCCGCAACGGCACAGAGCTCGGCGGCCGGATGGTCAATGGCTGGGCCTGGTGGAGGAGTTTTAAGGACTCTCGTCAGCGCCTCTTGTGCCCTTTTCCTGACCTTGGGCCGTGGGTCCACCGCCAGGCCGAGGAGAACGGGAATGGCCTGCCTGGGGCTGGTCTGGGTCTGTGGTAAACTCCATGCTGCGGCATCTTGTGCGATCAGAAGAGACTCGAGGCTTCCGACGGATGACCTCAGAAGAGGGGCATTGGGGCTCGAAGCATCCAAAAAAGGTGCGACGGATGTGAGAACGGTGTCGAACTGCGCTCGGAGAAGTGCAGGAGGAACATGTGATATTACGATGTCGAGCAGGTAAATCGCAGACGTGATCAGTTGGTCATCCGGTGTGGTAGATGCGGACTGTTTGAGGAGGGCAAGGAGGGCCGCAAAATACGCTGTGGCCGTGAACTTGGTTTTTTGCTCGCGGAGAGTTTCTTCGATGGAAGACAAGACAACAGCAGTCTGTCGAAATCAGCCGATGTTACCATACATAGGGGAAACGTACGTGCTGCTGGTTCTCAAGGTTTGGCGACTTTATTTTTGCCAGTTTCTCCTCCAGCGACATGTTGGCGGCCAATTTGCTGATTTGTGTGCAGTGGCTGCCAGACGAATGTTGGTGGTTGGAATCTTTTGTACCGGCAGAAATTGTCGCTCACCGCCTGGGGCCAGGGCCTGACCCACCCACTTCAAGGTCTCAGACAATACACCCGCTGGCTGGAAGTGCGCCTTCATTGAGCTTGTGTAACCTTCAGGTGGATACGGTTACATACACATGCCTCTTAGCCTTCAATTACCGCGACTGTACCAAAGATCAATCATCATATCAGATACTCATGAGTGGGAAGAGACACTTGTGGAACAATTCCAAATCCGCGAAAAGCTCATTGTTCCATCTCTCCTCGGTAATGCTCCTAGTAGAGCACGGAATAGGGCCCATCACCCTCCCACCACTCTTCCACCGTGTATAATGTCTCATTAACGGTCATGATTAGTCTCTGCCTCGGTCTATTCGTCAAGGACAGTTTCCACAGGCCAGTCTCTGCAGGCGTCTTTAGTCGACCACGTCAAACCAGTTGCGGATGATGGGATTTGGACTAGCTCCCGCCGCAACCTTCTCAAAGTACAAGCGAGTGGCAGGAATGGACTATATAGAAAGTTAATATCTCTAACGTGGGGTATGAGGAGTGCCAACCTGATTGTTCGCCAGAGCATACTTCATCAAGAGCTGGTAGTTGCTGAGGATCATGACCGCCCGAGCCAGTTTTTCCTTCTTTGCGAAGTCGGCCGCATTTGGGATACTCCAGTCAACAGCGGAGGCAGGATTCGCAGCGTTGGCTTTTTCGGCCATCTTGCCTGTTGGATTTCTCAGCTCAGCATGTCTTTTGGTGATGAAGGTAAGCACAACTACACTTCTCCGGCCGGCCTTGAAAGCTCTTTTGGGAACTTTGTCAGGAAGGTCAAGCGAAGATGCACACGTGACCACTCTTGGAGGTGCCAACACACCCTTGAGTGGTGTGGTATGCTTGTGCTCACTTGGATTGTCCATTGTGGATTGATTCCGGATTGTGACAACATCTGTTGTGGCCGCTCTAACAGATGGCCCGAGTCCAGTCGACCATAAGCTCTGCGCTATCCAGAAGGTTCTCGTAGAGAGTTTGCTTTGCTATCTTCCTATGGGCTTATTGGTGTCCGGACTCTGATTTCATGGAAAGATGCCGGCATTGCGAGCCCGTACATCATCCTCTCGCGGAGTCAATGAGTGCGGGAGGTGTCATACAACGCCTGAGCCAGCACCACGATAGTGTACATCTCCCAAAGGTCTGGTCATCCGACAGCCGTTGTCTCAGCCCTCCATCACTTTGTAAACTGTTGTAATCAAGTGTATACCACAGCGCCCAATGTATTGGGGAAATATCGTCATTCCCGTCTTGATCGTGATTTTTACCGAAACTCAGCCTACCGGCGCCGACAATAGACAAGGCGGTACCCTCCCGTGCCACCGCCCGAGCCGAAATCCCAGAACGCCAGGATGCCGATGCAATGCCGCTAATACTCGATTTGACAAAAAAACCTTGTTGATGGCTTTATCGCTCGGCCTGAATTATGAATTAATATTAACACCCATCCATGAGACTGTTTTTGGGCCACGAGTAGCCAGTATTGGGCCTGCATGGTGTCAGTGAGCGAACAGACAGGGAGAGAAAGGAAAAGGTAAGCTTACCATGAGGTGACATTTGGATTGTGGTAAGGAGCGTAGTGACTGTTGATATATTCGGTCGTTTCGTAGCCGTCCGGATCACAAGTCATTTGTCCGTTGCTGTCTTGATAGATCCGAACGTAATCAATTCTCATGGTGGCGGGCATCAGGGGCCCCAGGCCGGTCAGGTTGAGTGATGAGAAGCCAGAAGACATGCCAAAGTTGATAATGACGGCCATTGGCTCCTCTGGAATAACCCGCTGACCAACATTACCATTAGGGCCGAGGGACTGACCTTCAAGCCTCCAAACGGGATCTTGGCCGATAAACCAGGTAATGTCGCCGCTGGCGCCGGGTGTATATTCATAGGCATAAACCTGGTACGCGTTGCCATCGTACCACTCGTTGTTGAGATTCGACAGGCCCGAGACGGCTTGCTGGAACGGACCTCCCTTGTATACGTTCATCGAGGTGATAGAGGAGTCAAAGACTTCGACAAAGTCGTAATTGGGCTGGTACCAGATGTCAAAAGGTGCGACTTGGAACGACTGTGAGACCATTCCAATCTGATTGCCCAGATTGTCCAGGGGGCCAACACTAGCTTCGAGAACGTCTATCTCGGGCGCGGAACGAGATTTGCCAGGGGTCGGATGGTCCTCTCCATTACACGTGCAGGCGGGAAGTCGCATGCCTGGCAAATAATTGATGCCATCGGGTGAGCTCTGGTTGGGCGTAATGCCGGCGTCGCAACCATCGTAATAGGAGTAGGGCCAGAGGCCGTCGGTCGTGGCGGCGTACCCGGGTCGGCCGAGGTTGCCCATGGACCAGAAACCGGGCCAGAAGCCGACGGTGTCGCCTTGACCAGGGAGAGAAATGCTGGCCTCGAGCCGGCCTCCTTTGAAACACATTTGATTCCATGATTGCAGCATGGCCGAGCGATAGTTCAACTCGTGGTTTTTGAAGGCATCAAAGCGTAACTCCAACACCCCATTATTCGTGGTCGCCGCGTCAGGATCGTACCATTCCAGATCTTTGGTCACACCGTACCAGATGTCGACGGCGGTCCAATAGGGGTCGTCCCCGTCATAAAACGTCCGGCCGGGCGTGTTGAATTCATCCGAGAAGACGAGATTCCAGGTGTTGCCATGAAAATCCGTCTTGGATTTGACCGAGTCGGGCGTATCTGGATCGATCAAACCAGTCCGCATGTTTTGGAGCAAGGGGATTTTGGCACTGGTGACGCAGTCTGGATTGTCTTTGCACGGGTTGGGTGTTTCGGTATATCTCTGAACAAAGGTCCTGTGGACGTGGGTCAGCAAACGCAATCGGTCACCGCACCGGGGAAGCGACGAACAAAACAGGATATGCCACAAACAGCACCACGATTCCGAGGGTCATCATGGCAAGACCACCGACATTCACCATGCCTCTCCGCGTAAAGACATTGCAATCTCGGGGCTCTCCATCCGGGTCCGGGTTGTGAAGGTAGTCATCCTTCTCCACGTCCTCCGGGAAGAGCAAGAGGCCAGCCGATGGGAGGATGTTGTACTTTTCTGACACGGTCTGCGTGTTGACGTCGTTGTCATCGCTGTCCGCTCGTGACTCGGGCCGAGACTGGCTTGAATCTCGAAATGGGTTCTCGAACGCTCTGCTCTCTCGACTGCGTTCGGAATCCCAACTCGACCGCCTCGATGAGGCGCTGGAGAGCCCCGGAGACCTCAGAGGCGACATGTCATCTCGAACCCGGTTGGAGCGCGACTGGGACGGCGGGAGTAACCTTTCTGACGAGTCCTGTATCTGACCGGACGCGTACACGTTCGGTGACTGTGACTTGCTGGACGACGGCCTCGAACTCTGCGGAATGAGATTTCGGGACGGGCCATTGTGATCACTGGGCAGGATGTCCTCTTGTCCCGAATTCAGTCGAATATGCGGCGGCACCCGCGGCGGCGGGGAAGAGTTATCGCTGCTGTTTGACGACATTTTGAGATGGCGATCGACTCGTCGTCAAGGAGATCGATCGCCAATGGCGTCTGGTGCAGAGAAGACAGCTTTTCTGAATAAGCAGTCGATGTGAGGAGGGATGGACGTGGATTCTCAGACTCTCACGCCGGTCCGAGGCTGAAGGGAAACGTCAGCCGTGCCGCTTAGGCGGCCAGGAAGGAAGAAGGTGGGTGGAGGATGTGAGAGAGCCGGAGAGCGAGGGTGAGACGGCAAACAGCGTGGTGGTGATCAGACCAAGCGACTCCTTTCTGGCCCGCAGAGAAGGCTGCTTTGCCGGTGAGCGAAATCCGGGCCAGTACCAAGTCCCAGCGTCAAGAGGGATGCGTAGAACAAGGCAGAAAGAGCGTAATGGTCGATGAAGACGAGCGAATGTGGTACAGCCGTGATTGGGGCTGAGAGACAGAACAGTTGCGTGTTGCTGCTGTGCAGGCTTGGAGGAACAGGAGTCGAGCAGCAACCAGAGCACGAGGACATGGCGCTAAGGGTGGCTTGGCTAGGTCCAAATCTCGTCGGTTGCGGGCCAGAGGGCGCCAGGAGTGTCCTGCCCTTTATCGGTGCGGCGCTCCAGCACTGCAAGGTACAGCACAGCCATGCCCAACTGGTCCTTCGCGTGTCCCATCATTGCCTGTCCATCGCCATGGCCATCCCATTGGGGCAGCGCAGCTCCGATCAGTTATTTTTGATGATTGAGAGCGTCCTCAATGGCCCGAACTATGGACGGTCGGCCTTGCACCAAGAAGGATTCCCTGGGGACCAATCCCACCTGACTTCCGACTACTCTGCTCGTATTCCCACCATAGGCACGTCCGGAGCCGCGCCAGCTTCTAAAAAATACTTGGAAGGCCTCATATTGAGGCTCCAATGTCAGCAATAACATCTGTGGATCCAACGACGGCCGGCCGACTTGGAGGTGCAACATCTGCCCACTCATGTCTCAGGGCTTGGGAGATTTCACCGTCTCCTGGAAACCCACGCCCAGGAGAACTGGAGCGATGGGTCACATCAAAACAAACGTACCGTGGACGGGGGAGGCGGCCGGTGGCACAGCACGACCAAGGCCAGTTTTGCACTGGCCGTCCTGACAAGGGAACGCGCGCTCTCAGTGGGCGTCGGGCGCAGGCCTGCAAGAGGACCCGATCGCCTCGCATGACTGGCTAGAGGTAAAATCTGACACAAGCCGGCCTCCACTTTGCCAGGGTGATGGGATCCAGGAGCGGTCAGAAAGGAATGCCGGTTCGCCGGACGGGTCCCCCAGACGTTGCTCGGCTACTATTCCTGAAATTACACAGGTCCGCCAAACCCTCCGCCCAGTGCGGCGCCTTTCCACGGTACTGCTGTCCGCACGCGGGCGCAGAATATCAGCTCCGGCTGTCAGCAGCGACCCTCTCTTATATGGTCGAAGGTCAGGCTGGGATGTGGAGAGCCTAATGGCGTGCAGGCTCCGCGCTCGGCCCTGGAACTTATTATGCAAGCAATGCCGCCTCGACGCGCGTCCAAGAAAGCCTTCCAATATAAATCCATGTCGATGATAGGCGCCCACTGTTTCGGTTATGAATGAAAACATTGGGAGAGGACCCAGCATCTAGTTTCAGCCAACCTTATGAATCAGCGATCTGCTCGTCGGAAGTCCACAGTATTCGAATACCGCAAAAGGCGGCGAACGGTGATCTCGAGGAGGTAGAACGGCCCAAGCCCTGTCCCAGTTGATGCACGTCGGACATTTCAAGGACTGGTCTCCACAATATCCGATACATAGGATAAGGAGAGCATCGGGTTTCCGCCATGGTCCTCCTATCGATTTGTCACAGACATTCCTCGTGGCAGATTGGGCAATGGCATTATTTAGCCTTGGTTGCCGTGCCCTTGGGATCCGCCTTTCCATCAAGTTGGCCGAAATACTGTGCTGTGACAACGGCCACCAAGTCTGATAGTGCGACATTTCACGTATTCAGCGCCGCTGTGACGACCCTCACTCTTACCACAGAAATTGAGATGTCCAATAACTTGTTGAGGAGCGTCTGAAGTTCTATTGCCTGCCCTCCATTGATGATGGCTTGCCATTCTGACAATGTGCCTTTGCGGCGATTGATCAAACCTCTTGTTCAGCCGTCTCCGGCAGACCATACAAGCTCAAAAATTCAAATGTTGATGGTGTGCCAGTCCATTCCAGCCCCGGCCCTGTGTGTCGGTGCAAGGAATTTCGCTTACAGGTAAAATCGAATTGAGCGTGAGGACATCGGGCGGGAATCGTCAAGATATGGAGATAAGGGAAATTTTCTGGACTCAGCAGCATTGAGCGGTTCTAGCTAGCTCTCCACCGCCTTCGCCACAACTCCCACCAGCTTCCCGTCACCCAGGGTCAGGATGTAGTACTCACATCTGGTCTTGCTGACCTCCACCCTAAATACCTTCACCTCGACGCCTTCCCCTACCGCCGCCGCCTCCTTCACCCGCTTAATGACATCTGCATACTCACCACGCGGGTCAAATTCGTCAACACTCAATTCCTCCACCGCACCTTCCTGGTCTGTGCGGCCGAGACACTTCTTAAACTCGCTGCTGTCAGGGAGGCCTGTGCCGCCATAGCTGAAAAAGACCGGTTCGAATGGCGCGTCCGTGTCGGAGGTGTACGTATACGTGCTGGCAATGTCCTGCAGAGACGCCGGGATGACCGACGGGTCCGAGGACTGAGATGTCCATGTCCCTCTGTCTCTGGATGCAGCGGTGACGCCGGCCGACGGGTCCTGGTTGGCTTTGTCCAGGAACGCCTGGTACGACGGGTCATCCGACATTGTGCGGGGAGGGTGATGAAAGCGATGGGCCGTGGAGGAGGAGGAACGGCACCACAGAGCGGTGACCCGGCCTGGCTGGGCGAGGCCTGTGCGGAGAGAAAGAAACCTGGCTGCTCGCAACGTGAAGGAGGCCACAGTGGGCCCAGTGCGACTGTCTTTCTGAATATAGCACGAGCAGCGGAGGAAATGGCTCGAGATGTCAAGGATGAAATAATTGATGAGTTGGAGGATGGCGCCAACGTTTGAGCCGAATTGAGTCTAAATCTTGCACTTGAGAATGGTAATTGCGACAGGCATGTATTGAAAGAGCTTACGATAAGAATATCAGGCAAGATGGCCTTCTTGGTGGTTGTGTGGGAACGAACGCCTTTGCCAACACAAAGTCCAGCATGCAATGACGTAGATGAACAGCTTTGCCACCAGTCGGCCAAGCCAGTGGACACTGCCCCAGGAGTTTCAGTTCTTCTGCCCTTGCCTGCCACTGTCCTCCGCTTTATATCACACTGGGGCTTGCAAGTTTGGTAACAAATCCCCTGCAGTGCCGAAGAGAAGTATGTAGGCAGCCAAAGAGCGAGTACTGGTATTCCGGAGTCGAGTCAAATACAGTAGACTCCTACCAGTTCAACCGGTCAATTTCATGCAAGTCATTTGGTTTCCATTCGAGGATTCATTTCTGTATCTTTTGACCTCCGACCCCACCTAAACCTCTACTCAAGATAATGACTGGGACTATCAGTCATATCTGTCGGCGTGACATCGGAAGCATGCGAGGACGACAATTGCTTCCTGGCCATCCCCATACCGGCACTCTTTCCACACTAAGATGCAACCAAGTCCTTCTTGAGCGTGCCCAAGAACTGTCTCTTCTCCTGTGGTGTCTGGTAGGCACCGTGGCCGAACTTGGACGACGTGTCGATCCACTTCAGCTCGACCTTCTCGAGCGCTTTCCGTGAGGTGTGAGGGAACAGGGACTTGCGCAGGGTCAAGACGCGCTTCTTGACGCCCGGCACGGAGCCCTTGAGGAGGACGAAGTCATTCTTGACCTCACCGTAGCGGACGAAGCCACCCAGTCTGGATCGTGTTAGCATCAGATCTCGGCCAAGGGGAGGGATGGAAGAAGGGCCATGACGTACGGGGTGATCTGCTTGTTGACCACGTCGAATTCGGTCGCGGCATTCTTCTCGTCACTGCCCTTGCCGATGCGGTAAATCTTATGGTTGACCGAGGTGCGATGGTGGTACCCATCTTGACCGGCACGGGCCACGGTCCATTGGACGTGCGACGGATGCCACGCGCCGATACAGGCCACTTTTCTCAGACCCTTGTGTGTCTTTCTCGGCAGCTTCTTGGTGCCCCATCTGCTGGTCACGCCCTGGAAGCCGTGGCCCTTGGTGACGGCGATGCAGTCGATCATCTCATCCTGCTCAAAGATGGTGTCGATCTCGACCGGCTTCTCGAACAGGCCATGGCCGAACTCGACCTTGTCGGCGATGCTGCCGCCGTTGATCTGAATCTCCATCAAGTGCGCCTTCTTCTGCTTCAGAGGCGTCTGGCGAATCTGAGTGTGCGCGAGCACGCGCACGACGGTGCAATACCTCTTGATGCGCTCCAGCTCACGGGTGATGGATGCGCCCTTGTTCTCCGAGTACTTCTTGGCGTACTTGGTGAACGCCTTCTTCTTCGACTTGTACCAGTTCTTGTAGAATCTTCGCTTGACCTCGTCACTGAGATGCTCTGCCCACACGGTCGTGAGCGACCGGAGGCCACGAGGCGTTTCGATGTAGCCGACCAGGCCGACGACGATCAACTGGGAAAAGATCAGTGCCGCCGGGGAGAAGGGGGGAAGTCGCGCCATACCGGAGGTGTTTCCACGACGGTGACAGCCTCGACAATCTCTTTTTTGTGCATTTTGGCGCCGGGCCGATCCAGGTCTCGGACGATGGTGGTCATGCCGGCCTTGTAGCCCAAGGTGGCCGTCAGGTGGACTGGTTTCTTTGGGTCATCCTTGGGAAAGCTGTGTAATGTTTCAGCTTCGACTCAGGAGAGTCATGACTTCTCGACAACCAACCTCTTGACCTTGCCTCGGTGTCGTGAAGCTCGCTTCCGTGGCAGGAAAGCAAGCGAACCTGTGCCGCGATCAGCGAGAATTCCTGCATTGGCCGAAAAGACGGAGGTCATTACCGTGTCGCGGCGCCTCAAACTTTCGATGAGACCTGGACAAATATTAGCGGCCGCCTCTGCAAGATCTCGTTCCATCTCAGGGCACATACATCTTGAAGTCGACACTGCCGAGGGTCCAAAGTGGTGGAGTTGGCGAGTAGAAGATTCAGTCAAATTTCCAAACTCTTTGTGCGTACAGCCCAGGAATTCTTGGCTGACATCACGTGACTTGTCATTGCGGATCCTTGGCTTGGACAGAAGCCTTGGGAAAAAATATATGGTATGGGTACGGATTTCTCGTGGACAAACAGGCACGTGTATGAAGGACATCTGAGCTGACGACGTTGAATGAAGATGTGAGTCTGGGAGATGCTGCATCATGCATCTGAGGTCTTGTTTTGGTAACATACATAAGCTCATTGGAATATGAATTGCACACGCTTCATGCATCATTGATTGTCCCCGGTATCCGATTCAAGCCGCGGACCATGATTACTTCTGTCCCGGCCGACGTGATGGCCAACCCACCGCCCCTTTACACCGCCGTCTCTTGCTTGGGCGTTGCCGCCGGCGGTACCGATTGATTGGTCGGGCTGTGAGTGGTCCCAGCGACCGTCGCCACCACCGCTCGCTTGTCGTCTTCACTGTTGTTGTCATAGTCCTCGTCGACGTCCACTTTCCGCGCTGCCGGTTCGACGTGCTCCTTCCGCTCCTCCTTGGGGCCATCGAGGATGGACTGCATCGACGGCATCTGCTGCGCCGGAGGCAAACTGTACGGGTGATGGGCCGCCTCGGACGGGTGATAGTTCTCATTCGCTCGACGCTCGTTCTCCCGTCGAATCTCCGAAGAGCTGCGACGGAAATGGTCGCGCGGAGTCGGCATGCGCCCCGGCGGACTGGTCCGTCGCACGGGATCGTCGAGTCGAGCACGCGTCTCGTCGTTGGCCAGTTTCTTGGACGGCCCGGACTCTGCTTCCCATTCACGAGACCGCTTCATCGCCGACGGCGGTCGTTCTTCGCGTGCCGGGGTGTCGGCGGGGGGGAGAGGCGGCGCGGCGGCCGGGACACCGTTGGCCATACTCGGGAATGGCTGAGACGCTTGGTATGGTGGCGGACGGAACGGGCCTGGGGACTGCGGCCGCTCCTCTCGGAGAGGTCTCAGTTCACTCGGCGGGCTGAACGGTCGTCCATAGGGAGGAAGAGTGTTGCTGGCACTATTACTATTATTCGTCGTCGTCCCGTTGGCATGAGGAGCCGGCGCGCCATTCACGGTGGGCGAAGGTCGCACCCCGCCCTGATAACCTTGTCCTCGATCGGACAGGGAGATCTGAGGGAGAGACTGAGGTCCCGGCGGATACATTCCCGGCACCGAAGATTGCATCTTGGGAGACGGCGATTGCACCTTGCGCACGGGCGTCTGACGAGAAGATTCTGGATACGGTCGTGCTCCCGCATCCGGCCGTGGCGACGGCGCGCGGAGAGGGGGAGGTCGAGATTCATAGCTGTTGGGCTGGGGTGCGGCCGCCGACGGATGTTGCTGTTGAATACCGGCCAGGCCCCGAGTCCAATCGTTCACACGCCCCGGATCCACAGGAGCTTGTGGTGCGGGTGGTTGACTGGAGGCACTTTGGATCCCCCATTGAGGGCCGGGGGGGACGCCGACGCCATTCTGATAGGCCTGAGGATGAACATCTTGAGGGACGGGAGCATTGTGCTGGTTGGGTCCCGTGGCTTGCCCACTGCGCAGGAGTTGCAGACGCGCCTTGATGTGGGTGTTGGTCGGGTCCAGCTCGGCGGCTCTGGCATACGCGTCCAGGGCGTCGGATGTTTGATTGTTGCACGATTCGTACTGTAGCCAAGGGTCAGCAAGGGATCCCCGAGTGATCTCGTCGCCGGACAAAGTCATACCAACGTGCCCAAGTCATACCACACCTCCGAGATGTACGGGTTCAGGCGGATGGCCCGGGAATAGGCATCCAGGGCGTCGCGGTACTGGTTGATCTGGTAGTACAGCACGCCGATGGAACACCAAAAGGTGGGATTCCGGCCATCTCGATAGACGGCTTGCTGATACGCTTCATATGCCTTGGGAAACTTTTGTTGTGCCATGTAGCATCGTCCCAAGAGATACCAACTTTGGGCATCTTGGTTATCTGCGCCGGCCCTCATCAGCGTGGTGCCCCGCCGCACGTCGACCTGGGCATGACTTACCGGAACTGACCGACTGCTCGAGATACTCGATGGCTTGCTCCTGGCTGGCGTAACTATTGCTCTGTTGATGGTGCAGCCAGCCGAGTTGTTGCAACACTTTGGCGTGCTTCGGGTCTCGGTCCAGCACACGCCGGTATGCCGCTTTGGCGCTTTCAAACTATGACTGGTCAGCCCTGATGCCTATCCACTCGGCCGAGACCTGCTCACATCTTTTTGTTGCTCGTGCACATGACCGATCTGGAACCAAATGTCTTCTTCGTTGAGTGGTCGCGGGGGATCGGAGACGATGTACTTGAAGCACTGAAACCACGTCAGTTCTGCTGGGGCCCAGCGTCCCGCGGCGCATCATGACGCACCTCCAAACTTTGCTGGAATTTTTGTTGTTGTTTGTAGATGATCCCGAGTCGGAAGTATATCTCGTTGGCCTTCTCAAAGTCGGGCTGCATGCGCATGACCTGGGAGAAGGCTTCTTCGGCGTGCTCGAGAGAGCCGTATCGATCGTACAGGATGCCAATGCCATACCAGAGTTTCGGCTCCTGCACCCGGGTCAGCCCGGGGCCACATTCGACGACACCACGCCGCCCGCTCATTCACACACATACCTTGGGGTCTGGAAGATAGTACAGGGCTTGCTGGTAGGCCGTGTATGCCTCTTGTAAGTTGTCCATCATCAGATAGCAGTGGCCTGGATGGTCAGCGCCGTCGCGGATGCGATTCAGATGGGGAGGGATGAAGGCGGCACCTACCCAGATTGCCCCAAGCCTCGCCGTTGGCCGGCTCCACTTTGAGAATGTTCTTGAGAAACTCCATGGCCTCGGGATACTTTTCTTTGGTTCGCAGGATGCAAGAGATGGCATTGAGAGTCTGTGTCGACCACTGGTTGTGTCGCAGAGCCTGTTCATAGGCAAAGAGAGCGCCCTCCAAGTCGCCGGTCAACTCGTTCAACGAGCCTAAGAAGCTAGGTTAGAGCGAGTCCTGCCGTCTTCAGGCCGTTTTCATCCGTTCGGTATCGCTCACCTATTCTTTGCCAGGTCGACTCGTTGAGCTGTGCCAGAAGACGTTGTCTCTGCATGTGGGCGTCCACGGGAGCTGCACCGTTGACCTGTGCGAAATGGCCGCCATGCGGCAAGCCGAGCACACCGGGAGGAGATGGGTGGGGGACCAACGACATGCTGGGATTGCCTCAGGTGGTGGTTGGTGGTTGTTGATGACAATGACGTTGTGTTGTCGTTATGGTCGTCTGGAGCGTCTCCCTCAGGACTGTCCAACAACGCCGCTCGGGTCTGTTTCGCGCAGGCACGCTGCACACGCAAGGGGCGTCAGGTGGAGTGGTGGAGGTGGTCGGTAGCGGCGGCCGTCGTCCGAGTTGATGTTCTCTCTGCAAACGCACAGGCACTCCTCGAGCACAATTCAGAGGTCAATTCCGTGGCCCACCGAGCTGCACCGTGACGAGCAGGCCAGGTGTCGCCTCAGACGAATCAAAAAGCGGATCAGGCTGTTCGGGACACCGAGGATGGTCAGCGCGACGACGAGGGTGAAAAAGGAACCGGCGGCGCAAAGACAAAGGCCGATGGCGGCAGCAGGCGTCACCAGCGAGAAGGGAAGAAAAGTCAGGAGGAGGAAGAAGAGGAGGAGGCAGCGCAGAACCTCGGCGGAAGATGACGGTTGGCAGGAGACGGGGGAACACTTGCGAAATGGAGGATGCAGAGGATGCACAAGAGGCAGAACCCTACCGCGCTAGTGGTTTGCTCAGATCTGCCATAGCCGTGGGCAGGAAGTCGGACGCCCAGGGAGACGAAGTGGGTCTTGGAGGCTGTTTGGACGGCTGGTGGTGGAGATGCCGGCAGGTCGTGCACACTGGTGTCGCCGCTGTTGGCCTGAGGCTCGCTGCCATGCGCGAGACGCCCAAGTTTGGGACTTGAGCTTAGTCGTTGGCGTTGCCTTCAGCATGACATGGGTGGGGGGGACCATGGACCAGGGCAGACCAGGGCAGACCAGGCAGGGCAGCACACATGGGGCAAGCATAGCGACAGCGGGAGAGGGGAAGGCGCCGGCGCCGGCGGCTAACAATACCAGCGAACGACGAACTCTGAGTGGGGTCACGCCTTGTTTTCTGAATGCTTCGTCAAAAAGCCCGGAGACCGTGCTCAAGCCAACCGCGGCCGCCGTCACCATGTGCCCCCCGAGTCGGTTCTTCTCCACAACGGTGCTTGAGCTCTCGCCTTGACCGGGTTAGCTCTCGCTGTTCGTCCATACCTCGACGGCTGACCACGAGAGGGTGCCAATCTTGGCCAATCTTCACCTATTTCGATGGTCCGGGACATTTTGACGCAAGCCACGACCAAGGCCACCGCTCCACCGCGACCACGCCTGAGCGCGGGCGCCGCTCGCCTGATGGTGGGAGCGACGCCCCTGACGACACTGCATGGCTCTCGACACGAAGCTGGATGATTACAGGGGCAGGATGTATGGAGGTATTATTCGCCTTCCGGAATTGCTGATTGAGGGCAGCCTGGCCTTGAACTGACTAGTTGCGGCTGCTTCCTGACACCCACCCCCTTTCAGCACGTCAGATATGACATGTCGAGGAGCCACTCACCACCCATCATCCGCCGGCAGCCACCTCGCCAAACGGCATCCCCAGCGGCATCCAATCCGGGCTTCAGCTTGGGAGAAGATGGGCCGAGACCTCGCATCCGGATGAGGTGGCATTGGCCTGATGATTACCTTTGCCCGTGCCCTTTGGACGTGGCGAGAATTGTTCATCTCCGTGTTCCGGACCCGGTGGCCCACTGGTTGGACGCGGTGGCGGAGGGGCCGTGTCGACGATCCTTGGTGCTCACGAGCCACGTTTTTAACATGTCTATTTGGGAACTCCCAGGCAACTCTGTATGGCACCCTCTCTGCCGCCGAAGTACGGCCGGGTGGGTAGCCAGCAGATTCTCGGCACCCCATAACATCACGCCAACCCCTGTCTGCAGGCACCGGTCCACGTCCTCACTCCATTTCCCACACTGCACCCTCTTCTGGTATCACACCGATATCCGGGGTGATGAGTAAGGATTGGATGGCATTATGGCAAGTCCTTCATCGCGCACTCCCGTCGGCATGGGCCAACCAAAACTGTCCCGCTCCGGGGAGGATTGGGTGTCCCGGCTTGTGCGACACCAAGAGCCAAGCGCAATAGACATGGTCGGGAGAAAGCAGGGTCGGCGGTGGTAAGGGGCGTGGGTCGGCGGTGGTAAAGGCCGTAGGTCGCTGTCGATCAGCAGCAAAGACAAGGTCCGAGAAGCGGCATCGAGACTCGCCCTCCGTCTTGGAGGTGAGCCTGAAGATCGGCTCAGGACATGTTCTATCACCAAGATTACTGGATTCGCAAGTCCAGTCGAGCCAGGGCCGTGCAGATGGTCACTTCATCACCGTTGCACGCCACCGTTGGATGCTGCCTTGCAGCGGGGAATTTCAGGAGCAACCACGATTCTGATCGGATTCCAACTGACAAAGCCGTCGAGAGTGCATTCTGTTCGCAAACGGCGGCGTATTGAAGGTGCAGCAAATGTGCCCCTTTGATCATTCCTGTTTGCGACTGGGTGAGTGGTTTGGTTTCTGATCAAATAACCCCAGGATTAGACATAGGTGATAGGATATTAATAAAAGCTCTATCCCGTTACACTCGTCTGGCTAATACTGTATTTTAATAATAGAAGCAGCCGATTCTGACCAAGGGCAGACTGACCAGTAAGGCTGGCCAAGTCATGCCCTACTCGGGTTTGTCTCCCAAGTTATCATCGTCGTCTATGCTCTGGAACAGGCGGTGACAGACGTTGACAGAGTTGACACAGCCTGTTCCTACAGCTGTCCCTGGCTCAGTTCCTCGGTTGTCCGTGGTCGGCAGGAAAGAATATGGCGAGTCACGTGACGACCCCTGGATGACCGCCGCGGGCTGGCAGTGAGGATGAAAGTGTTGATCAGGCTTGGCGACAGGTCGGGAGGAAAATTCAGAGGGAGCCCCTTGCGGAGGACAGAGTTCTTCTTTGTCATTCCTGCCCGGCGGCCCCGAGCAGCGAAATGCCCAAGTTGAGCGCCCTGTGGTCGAGCGCGACGACCAAGACATGAGCAGGGTCAGCAGTCCGCAAGACATGCGGCGGCAAGCAAACAAGATGATCATCCCCCGCCTCGCCCGCTCAGATGCCGGTCCTCTCTCCTCCACTACTGGCGGCGCCAAGCATGCCTGTACCCGCACGAGTGCCGTGTTTCCCTCTCTCATGTTTTGTGAAAAACGCAATGCAGAGGTCGAGTATCCACAATGGCTTGCCAAACCTCATCTCCCACCATCCCCGTCCTCTCGCAGGTTCTCCAGCAGGAAATTCTCGTCATCAGAGGGGATCGCAACAGCGATATAGCGTGGAGCACGGTGGTCGCCAAGTATGCCCAGCATGCAATGCCCAGCAGGCCAAGTACACTTGCCGCTGGGCAAGACGCTGGGCAGGACGCTGGGCACAGCAGATGAACCCGTCAACTGGCTTATTCTCTTCTTATATGGAGATGGAGTTTCCCAGTTGGCCTCCTACCCTTTGGAAGAGCTTCTTCATCTTCGTCTCCAGCTTGTTCGGCGATCTAGCTGTCGTCCCTTCTGCGTCCCGGTTATGACGCTGTCTCCATCCGCCGGCCGACTTAGGAGCAGACTGCCACGACGATGAGCCTGGTCTCTGGACCGTTGCCCATGACAGACTCCCCTGCCTCATTGGAACGTCGTGCCAGCGTGATCCCGTCGCCGTCCAGCACTCGGGACCAGTATCCTCCCGGTGTGCGGCTCCAGTGCCCTCGGCCGGTGACGTATGTCCCTTTCAGCAGCCACAATCCATCGGGATTGTACTCGACCGGGGCCACGAAAGCACACGGTTCGGTCTCAAGCGGGGAGTCCAGCTCCTCCGCCATGTCCGAGTACAAGTCATATTTCCCCGACCCACCGTATTCATCGTCGACGCCCGCAGAGAGAGCGTTGATGAAACAACAGCAACAACGACCACCGCAGCAACAGCAAGGCTCGACCGTCTCACACGCCTATCTTGGAAGAGGAGGACAGGAGAGAAGCAACCGGGCATATCCGGAAATGGTAGAGGACCACTCGGCCGTCTTCAGATATATACAGCCACGCGAAGTGGTCGAGGAGGAAGAGCAGGACCATGCGTTCTGGATATTGGTCAGTGCTCTCTCCGCCCCTTTGATGTCCCGTCCTTTCGGTGAACTGATCTTGATAGGCCTGGTTGTCATTTCTTGACCCGATTCACTGCCTGTTCAGCGCCCTAGTCGCCATCATCGCCCTTCTCATCCTGCTAGTCTCGCTCCCGGTACTGCTCTGCCGGCCCCAAAGCTCTCTGAGCACGTCCTTAATCCGGGTCATCGCACCGGTGTTCCGCCATCACCTGCAGATGCTGTGTGCGCCGTCGGTGGATAACGCGCACACCTTCGATTTCAGCCCCGTCGGCTTGGTGCTGGTTCAGCTCACATCGCCCATACTCAGCATCGGTGTGGCCCTGGTCTCCTGGATCGTCGCCGTCTTTTGGCTTTTTGCTCTCATCATGGGCAACCCAGATGGCACCGAGAAAAGGGATGATGGACGAGCGGCGGTGTTGATGGTTCGAGATTGGTGGGAGAGGTACTTCCTTTATGCGATCAGAAGGTAATGTGTCAGACTACGCCGTCACGATGGATGATTTGATTTGTTTCTTTTGGCGTCTTTTCAATAGCGAGGGGAATGTCACGAGGCACGCACATGTCTCTCGAAAGGTCGGTCTTCTGCCTGGACTTTGGGCGTCTAGGTATGTTGCATACGTGCGTACAGTCTACTCAGAACACAAGGTATTCACTTCTGGAGTTGATTGGATTAGGTTTGGGTCAGGCGGCCGGTCAGGCGGCCGGGCAGGCGGGCAAGCAGGTGAGGCCGGGTAGCATTCTCAGGCGTCCTCTCGACCACCTTTAGATGGTCAATTGTATTTGCGACAGGTAGATCCTGAGTGCCTCTCTAGACGAGATCGATGTGATATGACGAGACCGGCGCATTGATTCATCATTGGGCTGGACTGAGTACTGGACTGAGTACTGGACTGAGTACGGACTGAGTACTGGACTGAGTACTGGACTGAGTACGGAACTGAGTACGGACTGAGTACTGGACTGAGTACTGGACTGAGTACGGACTGAGTACTGGACTGAGTACGGGACTGAGTACTGGACTGAGTACGGACTAAGTACTGGACTGAGTACGGGACTGAGTACTGGACTGAGTACGGACTAAGTACTGGACTGAGTACGGACTGAGTACTGGACTGAGTACGGACTGAGTTACACAATACACCACATCACACTCTGCTGAGCTTGAGCGGTGAGAGACAAGTCTCCAACAGTTCACCCGTTGAGTGCTGATTGGCCACTGCTCATTCCCGGATGCCACGGACATGACACAACAAGGAGGACAAGAACAGAGTCTGGAGAGAAACTTGGCTCACATGGATGTCTGCTGCCCCAAGCCCAGGCTGTGACTCTAGCTTGACCGCGCTGTTTGGCCTCCTCCCTCCCCGCCAGTCAACAGGTTCTCTGTGCCACACCGACCGAGGAATGCTCCAGTCCCATGACCAACCATGGTGGAGGGAGGGGAAGCCAACTCTCTTGCACCATGCCACGCCACGCCACGCCATGCCATGCAAAATCAGGTATACATGAAAAGTGGTGTCTCCGCTTCCAAGCAGGACCAAGAGAGGACAGGGAAGCAGATAGGTCGGCCATTACAAATTAGTCAGGTAATCCTCGATCTCTTCCTTACTCAGCTTCCGAAACCGAGGTCCTGTGGAACCTTCGACACCCTCATAGCCCAGGAGATGGTCGGCCGGATCGCCGACGATACCAATCTCCACCGTGTCCCCGTTCATCTCGCCCTCGATCGTCTCTTTGAGCGTCAAGAGCGCAATGTGAATGGCATCCTAACGTTGGGGTCAGTCATCTTGCCCATAGACGGCATCATGCTGAATACCTCTAGCTCCAGTGAATCGTTGTATCTCTTCTCGAGGAAGGTCTTTGCACTGGTGGAACTTTTGCCAATGGCCGTGGCCTTCCAGGGGAAGTAACTTCCACTGGGATCCACTTGGTACAAGCTGGGTCCTCCCTTCAAGATGCCACCCGTTTTCCGGCTTGCCAGCTTCTTCTCCGCCTCGGTCTCGCCCTCTTTCGCATCGACGGTTTCAGGTTCGATACCGTCATCCCATCCCGCGACCAGTAAACTCACCCCGTACGGCCTCACCCCCCCGGACTGTGTCGCTTCTTGCATGACCCGCGCCACGTCTTGGACCAATATTCTCGTCGGAGGATATTCATTGTAGATGCGTTTGTAGTTGGTGTGGGACACCTTCCGTGCCTTGTCCACCAGAACTCGGTAGTCCGGTCCCATGCCGCTGTATACCATGCCGATGTTGGGAGTGATGAGCGACACCTTCGAGAGTGACGGCGGGTCGATCAGGGGCGACGAGGACTTCTTCTCGGTGGCCAGGACAATGCCGTTGGTCGCTGGGGCGGCTCCGTCAATATACAGTCTTCACCGTCTTTTCGGGAGAGCGGTCTCTACCTTTGATCCCTAACGAAGTAACACCTTGATTGACAGCATTGAGAGCATATTCTGGCAGAATCGTCAGCACGGGACGGTGGGAGCGTGGATGATGCGGAAGGAACGAACCTATTTGTACCAGCTTGCCACTACCGTCAGTTAGCGAAATGGTTCAAATAGCCAGCAGCGTGGAGAGAGCATACCTGGGCGAGAAAGTGGTGAGTGAGAATGAGTATCGGTCCGCCATGGCGGTAGCGGTCCGGAAAACAAGTCCTTCGTCCTGAGATGCAAGCCGAGATGATGACCTTGCTCAATCTTGGACGAACCGTTCCGGAGAAGTGGTGGAAGTGGCAGTGTAAGTGTCTCTGCTCACCAACGAGGCTGCAGGTGCATGGCGCGTTCGCGATCCACTGAAGCGCATCGGCTTGGCATGCCAAGGAGAAGCCAACAGTTCTGGAGACTCTCATGTCATGCCACCTTGCAGCCATCCTTTCTATCTCAGTGTCGAGGACCTGAAATGGCGGGGCGTATGGCTGCCTTTAGTTGTGGTTGAAATTGGCGTTTGTCGATCTATTCTCTCCATCACCGCACCACCAGAGTCTCATCGAGACGATGCATCGTCGGCCGCGTCGTCTGGGAGAGATCGAGACATATTTATTGATGTTGGCTGACTCGAGTGCTTCAAGTGAGAACTGCTGAATATGGCCTCGGCGAATGGGATGAATGTCCCCGGCTCGACCATGCCTGCCGAATCGACCTCGTCGTGGACGTATCCCACCAGAACGTGCCGTCTCTGCCTGGAAGAGGTCCCAGCAACCGTGACCATGTATCCTCCGGGACTACCTCCGTCGTTCCAGCGGCCGATTGTGGAATACAAAAATGATGACGAGTATGGCAGGCTCATCAAGCCGTGTCATTGCCGAGGAGGGATGAGATATATCCATGAGCTGTGCCTGTTGCGGTCTCGAATCGAAGGGGTGCGACCCGGCTCCTTGTGGAAGTGTCACGAGTGCGGGTATCAATTCAACTTCCAAAGACTCACCGTCCAGCGCTACCTGAGCAGCAAGGTCTCCTCTGGCGTCCTGACCGTCGTGGTCATGCTTGTGATCATGTTTCTCCTGGGTTTTGTCGCCGACCCGATCATCAACTTGTTCGTCGATCCGTACGAGACTCTCATGGGCAACGAGTATTACTGGCAAACCGTGGATGTGAACGACTCCCACGATCGCCTGCCGAACTGGGCTCAGCATTTTTTGAAAGGCTTGGTTTCAATGGGGCTGGTGGGCTTCCTCAAGACCACCCTCCTCAACCCCTTCCATTCCTTCAATTTCCGGAACACGGGCTTGGTCACAGGCCGGGTGTCGGGCAGACTGACGATCGGTCGCGATCGTGTTGTCAATATCAGTTGGATTGCCATCCTGATCGGGATAGCGTCCGCCTTCTACTTCTTCTACCAACGGGTGCAAACCATCATTGGCCGGGCATTACAGTGGATCGGCAATAACATCGTGGACACGCAACTGCCCGGCGATGACGACGATCTGAAGCCTCCACCTGGCTTCAAAGTCGCGGCAACCCCTTCCGACGCTGGGGTCGTTTCAAACGATGAACATCCGATCACGGAGCCGGTAACAAAGTCACCGCCAGTCGAAGGGAAAGAGCAAGGATATCCTCCGGTGAAGGGTGAGACTCGAGACGATCTCTCTGCGGGACTCAAGTTGCCTGCCGTCTCGTTCGACGACAAGCCTGATGAGCCAGCAGGGAAGACCAATGAAGATGCTGAAAGGATCTCCAGCACTCTGCCCGACGAGCCGCGTCCCGGTTTACGGTCAGAAACCATGGCGTACAGCTCTGCGATCGACCATGTTTAGACTCAGAGCCGGTCTCTGCTAGCTTTTGGCGTATCATCTCTCCAGCTCCGCTCGTTGACTCAAATCCCACGCTTGGTGTGCTCATATTTTACCATCGCCCAACTTTGAGTTGTCACATCTTTTTTCAATGGCGTGCCAATCAGTCAGTGTGCGAAGAGCAATTGCATCCTATCTACAAACCTCGTCAGCGTCATGCTTGCGACTTCGTCGGTAGGAGCGTGGTCAGAAACTGTCCAACGAGCACGATCGCTCTTCAAGGTCATGTGCGGACTGCTCTGGCAAATCGCGAGAGACAGGTTTCGGCGTATGTACGCCTCGAGGAGACGTCTATTTGGTCCGTCAATTTGGTCGACTCGACAACAAAGGATGTGAATAAGCGCCCCATACCGCGCGAGGGATCCGTGTGCAACTTGCGCTGCTCAAAGTGTCATTCCTGGCCTCTGGACGTCGCGTTCCCCCCTGCGTTGTATTCGATTTTTCTTTCCGTATTCCGAATGCGATTACACACGATACCATCTGTGTTGGTGGTTCTTGTCTGCCTGCTTTTACTTCGACTTCGCTGCCTTTCTCCTTCATGTGTTGTTGTCGTCTCTGGCCATGAGTTGCAATGGAGCCATCCTTCCCGTGTTAGTATGACCGAACTTACACTCTTGCCGCACACAATGGACCTGATTTCTGACCACCAGATCACATCTTGCTGGGCAGAATGCGACAGCACAATTGATGTCACTCCTCGCCAGCCTTGGATGCCGGATGATGCTGCTTGTGAGCAAGTGATGCCTACCACAGTCCAGGACAGTAGCACCCTTTACAGTCACGCCTACTAGACCTATAGTGCAATATTGACAGACGCTGTGATCATCCGTTAGGCCAGCCTGAAAGCGGTGTCTTGCCCTCCTGAACACGTCTTTAGCCACACTGCTATGAGGCTTTCAAACTGGAATTCAACACTGGTCAGAAAGGTGACACTTAGACCGAGGAATGTGGTGATAGAGTATAAGACTTGAGTATCTACAGTACGTCAGCCAAGACTCTCCATTGATCGCGCTAAACGCGTCTTCCGCGACGGTTTATGGCTGCCACTTAAGCTGGCCATATCAGCTTAAACGACTTCGAAACTCCTCTAGATCCTTTCGGCCAGCTACAAGAGAATGGCGTTGCTGGTCGACAAGCTTCGCCCGCGTTCTCTGGAAGCTCTGAGTTATCACAGAGACCTCTCAGAACGGCTGGCATCACTGGTAATGATCTCAAACTCACCTCGTTCATGGGACTGACAAATTCCCAGGCTGCATCACCCGACTTTCCACATCTCCTTTTCTATGGACCGTCGGGCGCAGGCAAGAAGACCCGTATCCTCGCCACGCTCCGCGCTCTGTACGGACCCGGAGTCGAAAAGATCAAGATTGACGCACGCGTGTTCCAGACGTCGTCGAATCGCAAGCTCGAGTTCAACATCGTGTCGTCTGTGTACCATCTAGAAATCACGCCCAGCGATGTCGGCACGTACGACCGGGTCGTGATACAGGAGCTGCTGAAGGAGGTTGCGCAGACCCAACAGGTCGACCTGAACGCCAAGCAGCGGTTCAAGGTCGTAGTGATCAACGAGGCCGACGGACTGAGTCGCGATGCCCAGGCGGCCCTGCGCCGGACGATGGAGAAGTATAGCAACAATGTCCGACTCATCCTTTTGGCCAACAGCACTGCCGGGATCATCGCGCCCATCCGGTCGAGAACACTGCTGGTGCGGGTGGCGGCGCCGACCGAGGCCGAAATCTGTGCCGTGCTGGAAAAGGCGGCCAGGAAGGAAAACTGGAAGGTGATCCCGGGACTCAACGAGCGGGTCGCCCGAGACAGCGGCAGGAACCTGCGCAAAGCACTGCTCATGTTCGAAGCCGTGTACGCCCAACATCCTGAACCGTCCGAGACGACGGCGATCCCACCGCCGGACTGGGAAGTCCTGATCGAGCAGATCGCCGGCGACTGTATCAAGGAGCGCAGTCCACAGATGATCCTCCAAGTGCGCGCGAAGCTGTACGATCTGCTGACCCACTGCATCCCTGCCACGATGGTGCTGAAGACGCTGTGCTGGAAGCTTGTCGAGAGGAAAGAGGTGGACGAGGTGCTCAAGGCCGAAATCGTCAAATGGGCCAGTTTCTATGAGCACCGCATCCGTCTGGGGAGCAAGGTGATCTTCCACTTGGAAGCCTTTGTGGCCAAGTTTATGCGCATTTTTGAGAGTTATCTCATGGGAATGGATTTCTAATGAAGCGACGAAGGGGAGGGAAATGAAATCAATAGACGGTAAGCTTAACAGCATTTTCGGCCCTTTCTTTTCTCCGTTGGTATATGAGCCCGGCGTCAAAAAAGGGGTCCAACTTGTCGACTCAACATTTGAGCCCCGTTGTCTTTGCACTCTCCTCCATTCAAGCCCATTCCCGTCCTACGAGAGGCTGTGACGATCATCATGGATCTATTCCACGTCAGGCTCTTCGAGTAAAGTGCTTGTCGCTGTCATGGACAGACAACATATCACCCGAGTCACGTCTCCTCATCTTCGACAGGATGTGCAGAGCCCGTTGGGCAGCGCGGCATTCAGCCTCTTCCCTGGAAGCGGCGTCTCGGACGTGTGCAATACGTCGCCCGTCCACCACGACCTTGCATCTCCACCTCGGAATCTCCTGTGGGTCGGTGTGTGCGCCCTTTCTTTGCGCGATGAGCTCCGCGTCAGGATAAAGCTCCAAGAAAGTGTCGATCGGATGTTCCACCTGGAGGTCTTCCACCTCGACGAGTCGGCGGACCAGTTTCATGTAACCGAGCTTCTCCAGTACTTGTTCGCACGCACGAAGAGATGCTTGGGAATCGACGAAGACGGCTCCAATAATCGACTCCATGACGTCCGCGTACGATTTCGGTGCATGGACGTGCAAGAGCTGAACCCATGGGAATTTCTTGCCACTCTCAAAAGCTTGCAGAATCTCGGCTCGGACGTCGAGATAGGCAGACAAGGAAGAGGCACGGCCTTGAACTGCTCCCGAAGAATCTACTCGCCTGACATAGTCCGGGAGGTACATCGTCCTGGCCGTCTTCTCGATCTCGTTCTTCTCGAGGAGGCAGTCTGTATGGATTTCAACCCGTTCCACGATGTTCTGCGCCTCAAGAGTGAAGAACGACTGAGTCCATCGATTGAGAAGTGCTTGGTGACGGGCAGTCATGTGGCCAGGATCCAGCATGAGAGCGCTGTCATACAATCTTTCCTTGACGATCCGGTCCAGAATAGCATCGCCCAGGAATTCCAGTCTCTCATATGACCGCGCAGCACCCGCCACCCCTGATTGCGTGAGGGCTTCGGCCAGAAGGGCACGATTGGCAAAGGTATAGCCGATCATCGTTTCCACTGGCGCCAGCAAACGCACGCCCATACTGGAGTGCTCCCGGACGACGTCATATCTGCTCACGTTTTCCTGGGGTGTCTTCCACGGCCCATCTTGGATGAACAAGGTCAGTGTTGAAATGCATCGGGCATCTGAACTCTCATCCATTCGACCATCGAGAAAGGCGGCCCCGAGGACGGACTCGACAATGTCGGCCAACAACTTGGAGGGAAGTTTTCGCTTCCGCTTGCCATTCTCAACGCCCGGTTCTTCGGTCTTGACGTTGGCATTCCACTGTGCTGGTCTGAATGCGTTCGATGTGATGAATGTTCCCAGGCCGAGTTCTCTGGTGGCCCACTGGAGCCGGGCGTTTGTGATGAGGAGCTCTCTGTGGGAGCTAAGATGGCTCTCGGGATGATTGGGAAACTCTACAAAGACTTGAATGGTGGTGTAATATTTCAGCAGAGCATCGCCAAGATACTCGAGACGTTGATAATTGGAATCTGATGCCGATGGCGACGTTAAAGCGCGAGAAACCAGGTCCAGATTCCGGAAGTTGAGCGGCCGGAGGGGACCTTCACAAGCGGCTTGGGCTCGTAGGCAAATCTCCAGCAAATGTGTTATGGACGGGAGAAGGACGATGGCCTTTGCGTAGGCAGCTGGCAGGTGGTCAACTGAGCAATTGCTGACAGGAAGTTCTTTGAGGATCGGTGTCCACACTTGGGTTGATGCAGACAGAAAATCAAGTCGCCGAGAGATACGTTCCCCTGACAAAGAGGCACACCCAGACAACCGCGGCGCCCGACAGACATAGGGTATAGTTTCCTTATCGACTCGTACGAGGTATTCCTCCTGCTGCAGATCACCTCCGACGATGAGTTGGCCAAGGGGTGTCCGGCCTGAGAAGAGCCTGTACCACTCAGCGAGAGTGGATAATTCGATATCTGGTACGAGGAAGAATGGCAGTCTATCATGTTCCGTCTTTTGCATTCGTCTGCCCAAGATACTTGTCAACAAGTGCATGGTGACTTTTTGCGCGAGATCTTTCGATATCGCAGAGACACGGTAGCCAGCATTGATCGACACCGTGACTTGTTGTGACGTCGTCAAATACAAAGGAAATTGCACCGTTGAGAGTAATGGCTCAGGGAGGATGAGGAGCAGCGTCGGATAAGCATCAAGTCCGCCCGCGACGGCAATCCGGTGAGCATAATGAATCTCTGCGCTTTCGAACAGGTGGAGCATTTTTAGCCACGGATCATACTCGGCCTCGATGCCAGAGAGGATCTCTCTTTGTTTCATGGCTTGGTCATCATGCCCCCTTTTCGGACGTTCTGGCGGAAGCAGACTGTCGTTAACCAAGCCAGCAGAATGAAGTTTCTTGTAAGCTTCAAAAGCGGCGTCCTTTTTCGCCATCTTCTCCGTTTGCCAATGCGAGATGCCATGTGTCACTTGAAGGGACACAGGGACAGAGGAGGGTAGAATGACCTTGGCTGATACGCTCTCACCGTGGTTCCCTTCTATGATGAAGGTCGGCTGGGACAACCCCAGTTCATCGTTTCCTCCGAGCGTCGCACAAAAGTGCTGAAGATGCGATCGCGCATTGTTATACGTCAGTGTTGCCCTAACCTGTCGGTCAGCTTACAAGCTCTGGCAGGAGACATGATCTGCGAATCCAATGCAGGATTTCCCGGTGACCAACAGCATAACACAGTCACTTACCCCGTCGACTCAACGCGGAAAAATCGGTCGCACGCTTCGTCCTGACTTTCCACGGCTTCACGCTCGGCGAATAGGCGCTGGTCTTCCATGTATTGCTCTTTCATTTCTTGCTCCAACGCCTCCCACTTTTTGGATTCCGCGGCAGGATCGCCGGCGACGTGCATCATGACGAATGTAGATCCCGGCTGGCGTGCTCTGCCTCTGCTTTGAATGAAACTTCGAAAGTTAGCAGGGCCATCGAATCGTATGACGAGATTCAGAGCCGGTATGTCGACTCCCTCCTCCATCACCGCGGTGGCCACACATGTTTCCCTGGTACCGCGTCTAAAGTCGGCAAACGCGTCATCCTGAACGTGTAGATTGGCGAGATCAGCGAGACCTTGTCGCGCGCGGTTCGGGGCCCCGACAAATGAGAATGTCCCGAACCTTCTCGTGGCGGGGTGAGCAGTAAGCAAGGCAGTAAGTGCCCATGCCGTGGCCCTCATCTTCACAAAGATTATAGACATGAGGTTTGGTTGATACCCTTGCAGGAGGTACCGGATTAACACATGCACTTTCGGTGAGATGTTGGTCCCTTCCGGTAGTCCAAGGCTACCCGACCTTGCCAGATCTCGGACGGGTTGAAGAGCGTTGTCCATAAATATTTTCTCATCCGGGACCATTGTTGAAACCCAGTTTTCACCTTGGCGAACGTCCTCGTGCAACTTTTCCAGGCAGGCAATGACAAAAGCATCAGCAGCCCAGGACCCGAGGTCTTCGTGGAGCCACTCTGATACTCTGAGTAGCGACCGTAATTGTTTGATCGCTGGGGATGTGTTGGTCCTCAGCATTGTGGCTGCTTTGGCTTGCGCACCTGGACGGCCTGTGTCTCTCAACTTCTGGACCAGCGGATCCTGGTCGGCAGAAATGCCATTCACTTGAGCCTCTAATTCGGTCATGAGACGGGAGTGACCGTGCGGGTTTGGGTTAAAGGAGATCTTCTCCAGGGCAGGAATATGAACGAACTTTTGGTAATCCTGCAATTGAAGGACCGGAGCCCTGCACACTGCGTCCATATTCCTTTCAAGCGTTTCCAAGGCCGCCGATTTGTCGTTCGTGATCGGGCTGGCCGACAGGCCCAGGATGTGCGGTCGGGGGCCACTTTGGGGGAGGGAGTGGTAGAAAGTCTGCATCACCTGATTAAAAGGATGTGCGGCCACACAATGATGGGCTTCGTCGAAAACCAGGAGCGACAAATTTTGGAGGTTGACGAATCCGTGGGTGAGGGCGTCGAGCAAGACCTGCGGGGTGGACACGACTACATCAATGTTGCAAAGGACGGCATCCCAGACTTCTTGCGTGGACCAAAAGTCCACATTGTCCATGCCAGTGAGTAACTTGAATTGATGTGCAGAAAGCTGAGACGACAGAAAGAAGTACTGCTGTTGAGCCAGGACGACACTGGGTGCTGTGAACCAGACTCGCTGGTTCAAGTCATCAGTCCGTGATTCGAGTTCACAAAGGTCTGACGCGAACCTTGCCCGGAGTCCGCTGCAATTCCGCTTCGATTCGTAATTTGGCACTGGAATTGAGTCATGAGTGTTGGTCCTCATCTGCAGAGATAGAGATACAAGTTGGAACCGGCGAGTGGCCAGGGCGGCGGGCCGATGGGTCAACGAAGAGAGTGCATGCCATACATTTGAGTTTTACCACTGCCGGTCTCCATCTGCCAAACGTCAGAACCGTGCTCGAGAGTCAGGGCATCGCTCATACGGTGGCAATGATATTTCGCTCCATACTGTGCTGAAACATTTCGAGCTGGTAAGCACGAGGCTGGATTTGGCGAACCTTGGGTTCGTCGTCCTCAGAAGAGGTGTCGGACCAGCTATCGTCATCTTGGTCATAAATGAGTTCCATTCTTGATTCAATTGAAAAGCAAATTATGGACACGCGAGGAGACAGGAGAGCGAGGAGAGAAACCGATGAATTGCAAGGAGCGACAAGTCGAGGCACATGTGAAGGGAGACTATAATGAATGTACATTGAGCGTCAGAGTCACACAAAGAACCAGGCGTGGCCTCAACGGCCCATTCTATCAATGAATGGATGCTGGGTGCAGGAGAAGTGTTACTCCAAAGTTTGACAGTTACACACCAAAATGCCGGTTGGCAACTTGGAGCTTGCACCTTGCAGCATGCAGGTGACACAACAGTGCAGTGATGAGTTGGCAATGTGGGTCTTAGCGTCTTGACCATCTCAGGAGCGAGCCGACTGCAATTGTGGTCGACTGCTAGACGGCCAGGCTGAATCCAATTTTTGCATTCCACTGATATGCCTTGCGTGAGGCTTACTGACTCTCAGGTATGACTAGTCAGTTTTCACAAAAAGCTGGACTCTCCACTGGTATTCCTGTAAGGACTGCGAGGCCGACGCCAAGAACCGGCGCTAGGGCGGCGTATATAAGGCGACCACCCGGGCATACTCTAGAGATTAGTCTGGAAACAACCATGCCTCCGTGCTCCTCCTCTGTGATCCCGTCACCCTGCCTGTAAACATAGCTGTTGCCTTCGCGGACAGGAAACCTCACAATTGGCATCAATTTAGACGACATCAAGATCTTCTCTCATCCCAAAGCCTTTAGAATGGCTGAGCTATTGCCGAGGAAGCCTGCCGGGAATGTCAGCTACAGAATCCATGCGCAAGAGCGATCCTACCATCACCGTCCCCGTTATACAAGACCATTTGTGTAGCATATTCAGGGCTGGTGGTGGCGCTGATGTCACTCACGTAAATGACATCGTAGCCTGGTAGAATTTCGTTAGCATGCCAGGCCCGGAAAGCTAAGACCACGCACAGGACAGTCGACGACTCGATACGGACCTTAAAGTAAGCGTCGATGAGTGTGCTCCAGACGCACTGATCAGCATTCACGCCGCCAAAAAACAATGTGGTCATCTCGTTCTCTTGCAACCACAAACCCAGCGGCGTTTGAGGACCCCACAGGCCGCTCAACCTGTTCTTGTTGAAGTACAAGTCTGTGCCGGCTTTCAGTCCTTCATCCATCATGGTACCCGGAATGCCATCAGGCTCCGCATTCTAGGCGCTCCGCATGAGCTTGGGTCCTAGCTCAATGGTGGTGCCGTTTTCTACGATGGGGCCCATGTCGCTGCCGAAGCTCTCATCGGCCATGTCGGAGCCATTCGTGCTGAACCCGGATTTGAAGCTGGGCGGGATGCTGAGCAGGTCGTACTCGGTCAGACCCCAATTGGTCCAGAGAATCTTCATGTCGTGCTGGCGGAAGTCCTGGATCATTTTGACGGTGGGATCGACCGCCTTACGGCCTGCCGTGGCGTGAGGGGGAAGCTGGGGGTGAAGAAAGAAGTTTTGCATGTCAATGATCACGAGAGCCGACCGAGTTGGTTTGATGATGATCTCCTTTCGAGAGCCAAACATCGGCAGGACTCTGGGTTGGGTGATCGGGGACCGATCTGGGCGGGTCAAGTCAAATGTTCCGTTTGGAGGTTTGCGCCAGTAGTTGTAGTAATTGCCCAAGACCGTTCCAGAAGTATTGAGGCCATCGCCGACGAGGGCATAAGTCTGACGCTCCTGCAACTCACTGGCCCCAGCGACCATCGGCCAGCAAGACAAGAGAGTCATGGCCAACGGGAAAGCAGACAGGGCCTCACGCGAGATTCTCATGACTGGACTGGATCGGCGAAGCTCTGACTGATATCTCCAGGAATGTCGAAAGGTCTTTTTCCACTCCATGGAACCGCGAGGATCTCTCGAATGTGCACTCACCCATCATGCCCATCATAATGTTATAAATCTCCGACCATCTGGCACACGGTCATTCTCCGCAAGCTGCAACGGAGATGATGATGAACAAGAAGACGACCATGGTGGCGAGTCCATTCTCACTGGCACCAAAATTGTTCCATCGCCAGGTTTGTTCACCTCGCTCACTGAGCTCACCGGGTGAGCAGAGTGAGCACCACGAATCTCCTATTCTATAAGTATGAGCAACATCCCCATAGCTTTCATAGTTCTTCGTAGTCAATCTTACTATCTGGTACCGCACTCATCAGTCCTGCTCCTTCCCCTCGCCCCTAAAGGCAATCGCTTAGTTCGCCTGAGCACCAACGTGGACCCCTAACCCGGTGTTCCATAACACCATGGGACATTTATAGACACCCACATACCAAATCCGAGGATGTCCTCGCCAGATCCCGTTCAAATCGTAGCTCGTTCTGCACTTCTTCGTCGTGGTCCATTTTTCAGTCTCTGCGGCCTCCTTCATGCCGTCGAGAGATTCGTCGAAACCGGGTGAGTGCATTGCGTCGTGGACGCCCCTGCGGAGAGGGCTTCCCTGGAATAGGGCCCAGGAATGTGGTCAGCTATTGGATTTTTGGTGCACCAATACGGTCTTGCCAAGGCCAGAAACGCGCTAGCAGTATCTCCGTCTGTAAACAAACAAATCTCATCTCGCTTGCGCCGCCCCCACTACAACGCTCATCGGCAGCAGCTCACTACCGAGATGTCGCTCTGTGCCAACTACCCTGTCGGCCAGATCCAGCAACAGCTTGGTGCTGTACAGCAACAGCTTGTCACCATCCAGCAGGAGACGGTCAGGACTAACGCTAAGTAAGTCTTTACGAGCTCTTGCTTTATTCAGAGGTGTTGGTAAATTCACTCTACACAGCATTTGGAATTTGAAGGCTCAAATGATGAACTCAAGAGCACTCCAAGGCGCAGGAGCTTTAACAACTATGCGCAGTGTCGAACAAGGCGCCAACCCTCAAGTTCCAGTCGGTCAGGTCATCCCAAACTTCCCACGCACCCCTGGTCATATATCGCAGATGAATGGTACTCTCCCCTTCCAGTGCTTCCCCCCTTCTTTTTTTTAGGCGGCCGAACTGATAAATGCTCTACGCAGCACAACAATGTCGCCAAGTCCTCACATCCCTGGACTGGCCTATTCCTCCAGGTCAAGTTAATGTAAACGACCTCAGAACAGCTGTGAAGGAGGCGGTCGGACTTCCACCTATCTAATAAGGAGCCTTACGTAGAACTCGGCCCTCGAGGCCGATTTATGCAAAGCAGAAGCTCCGGCGTGGCAGTCCCGTAGCCGCTGTCACGACTCTTTGCCCTGGATTTGGATCTTGCAGCTTCTCGGGACGGCTGCATTGGCTCAGTCGATGCGTGCCTGCTGGAGGACCTGCGCTCGGAGGACCTGTGCTCGGGGGATGGGCGTCTGCTGCGCCCATGGGAACAGTGCCAGCTGTCCCGTGAGGTGGAGCCGCTCTTTTTGTGTGCAGAGCAGGAGCGATAGGTGCCTCTTCATCCGGAACGACGAATCCATCATACTCGTACTCGCTCTCGGTGTTCGTCTCGTCGGGTTGGGCCAGCAAACGATGGATCGTTCGCTTATGCTTGAGCTTAGTAGAAAATTCGGCGTGTCTGGGTCAGAGGGAGGTCTGCCTTGGTTTACCACAAGCATGTGGCCGAGGGCCAGAAGGCACTGTGACCTGTGAACATGTACTGTTCGGCAGCGTTGCCAACTAGTTAGTCTTAGTCACTTAGTCTTAGTCACCTCCCAGAGACCAAGGAGTCGACTCCAGGAGTCGACTCATTCCTTAGTTTCTTCCTATTGGATGGAAAAGATATCCGAATCATGCGCTAGTATATATAGGGAATATTGCACCGATGGTTCAATAAATCCACAGAGATAGGACTGCGCTCTTGCAATTCTCTCCTCTTCCGAAAAGGGATAATTAAGCGAGATTAAACGAAATTAGGGAGTCGACTCACCACTGGATCGAGGACTGGGAGTCGACTCCTTAGTCGGACTAATGGACTAGGACTAATTAGTTGGCAACGCTGGCCTGATGCATCATCACAACCATGGCATCCAAGTCCATGACTAATGCAGCCTTTAAGGCCCGTCTTATCCTTCGACCATCTCACCAGCGCACCTCTTTATTTGGGACGGTCAACAGGCTTGAATGCCCCAACCCCTTACCAATTCTCAGCTCCAGATCATACGCAGACTCTACTTCCACTCCCCCCTTTCCAAAATCCTCTGGGTCTACTGAGGACTCGCGATCTTCTAGACCTGAGAATGAGAACTGGTTCTCCTCTAAGGGCTGGGGCAAAGTCTGGAGCAAAGTCCGGAGCAAGGTCTGGACTGGAGCCTTGACCGTAGCCTTGGCCACAGTTGGTATTGTATGCGCAGGCTCCCTTTTATATGTTTTCAAGACATACTCATTACTAAAGGGTCTCACCACACATGCCACCCAGTCAATCTGGGGAGATTGGCACCAAACATTTCGAAGACATGTCCGCGAATTGGCACGCGAATCTGCAATCTATAATAAGCTCAAAAGCGGACCGGTATTTCAAGAGAAGATTAAATATCCCATCCCACGTGAACCTCTTGTCGAGAAAATAAGGGAACTCACAACACCAGCGGAAGAAACCAGTCTTTACCCCATTATCATCGGAGAGCACGGAACTGGAAAGACAAGTCTGATCAAACTCGCCGTGAATGGTATGGGCAAGCCTAAGGGTGTCGTATATGTCGATATCCCCAGGAGGTGCAACTTCGAAGCCGATGTTGTCAAGGCGATGCAAAAAGCTTTGGACTGGAACCTAGATCAGCCTATCGATTCCAGCGAATGTAACTACTGCAGTTCTTTCCGGTGAGTATTACTTGAGGCTAATGGATCCGCAGCGATATCTGTCGAAGATGTTTTGGAAGTTTTTTCCCGTGTCGCCTTGAAGTACAAGCTTGAGTATGAGAGAGTACCGGTCTTGATCATCGACAATGCGAACAGACTCGCACAGAAGCACCAGGGGCTTCTTGACCTATTTCAGGACTATGCAAAGGATTCTGCCGACGACGGGTCAGCTGCCGTTGTGTTTGTATCAAGCGAGGGCCGCATGCCAAGTGATATGAGGAGTAAGTTAATCATGTTTGATGTGTGTAGTACTTTTTATTCGTTTTATGCTAATTCAGTGTTATAGAGAGAAGTGCGTGGTCAAGAAAGGGGGAAACCATCGAAATTGGTGATGTGAGCAAAGAGGAAGCTCTACAGTACCTCAAACTCCGCAACATCGATGGAGAGCGTGCAGCGCAAATTTATGAGCTTGTTGGTGGCCGCATGATACACCTCAAGTTTATCGCAGATAGACTCGGGAAAAACAGCACATTTGAAGGTATGTGTATAGCACGGTACACAGAAAGCAAGATTAGTTTCTCACCCTTTTTATAGGTCTGCGCCAGACGATGTTCTCCGACGCCGGTGGACAACTCAAGGCCGCTGAAATTCTTCCCAGATATCGTTATCACAAGGAGGGAGCGGCGATTGTACGTGAACTTCTACGGCAGGGATCCATCTCGCAGAGCACCTTCGATGAGCTAGTGGACCCCGAGATTGGAGAGAGGTTATTGGAAACGAACATATTCGCAGTCCACTTGAACGCTCAAGAGATCACCTTTCAATCGACAGTGATGAAACGGCTCTGCGAGCAGAATTCGGCACTCTGGACCAAACCACCAGTCTTGGGCTGGTCGCAAGAAAAATTGTCGGGCCTCTTCTGCGTTGGGAGGAGAGAGGCCACATTGGACGGCGCCTAGCTGTGATTCGGCGAGGTCCCATCTAGGACAGCACGTCAGCGGTATGGTCGGTCAGTCTGAAGAGGGATTTCCCGCAGCAGGTAGCGGTTGAGTGTCTCGTCTTGATTCTTCGTCTTCGCTACGTGCTTCTCTTTCCCACAGATCTGGTCTTGCTCTTTATGTGCTCCCCCCATGCAGCCGTTGGCTTCGGCCCGAGCCAGCAGCTCGTCGGCACGGGGAGGTCGTCCACCCGTCCTGGGGAGGACGAGGGCAAGCGCGAAGAGGGACGGCGGGGACGAGAGGCCTCCTTCGGAGAGCCAGAGGGCAGGGCAGGCTGGTAGGAAATGCCTCGCGTGGTCAGGAAACCGGTATTCTCGAGGACTCTTCGGCCGTCGGCCTAGGGGGAGAGGTCCTTTTTGTCCACGGGGGCCCGTGGATTGGAGGGAGGGGGGAGCGAATCGATGTCGTCGCCCTGGCGGCCATTTTTAAATCCTGGTTCTGGGTCGGAGGCCAGTTGAGGGCGAGCGCTCGCGCGACCACGAGAAGGGGTGGTTAAAGGCGGCGTCGTCTGGGTGAGGGACACGGTGAATTGGCAGATTTTCCTTCTCTTTGGCCGCCAAGGGACTACCGTGAATATGACCCTTGACCTTGGCATGGATTGCCTTGCACCCGTGGATCTACGGTGACGCTGGATCCGGTGCTGCGGCGTCGCAACCATCGCTAAAGAGGCCCCTCGATACCAGCCAGGCTGTTGCATCCGACTTCTACTCCAACTGTCCCGTTGAGGACGGCAGAGAACGGGATGGCCACATTAGAAAGGCCAGGTATCGCACTTAATTGGTTGGCAAGGTGTGCCGAGAGTTAGCGCCAGCTGTTGCCGCCGAAGATTGGCGCTAATGAGCGTTCAACTCGAAGCGCCGACCTCCACCAACCATCCTCACGGTCTTCAAGGTGTCTCAGCATTATTGACCCCCATGGTCTCTGTTGAGCTGTTGCCCTCCGCGCGTCTCGCTGGCTGTGTGGCCCTACGGCCTCACATTGGTCATGCTGACTCTTCGACTCCAGTGGCTTTCCCTTTCCGCGTGGCACTGCTCTGCCCGCAAGGTCCCGTCCAATCGGGCTGACCTCTTTCTGCATCAGATCGAGTTCGGCGGCGAGTCCGTGACAGTGCGGTGCCGCTGTGTAATTGATCAGGACTCCACATGAGCGCCAACTCGGTCTCTGCGGCGCTTCCTTTCGTACCTCCAATGCCTCGAATGTACACTTTTCCTTGCCAATTGCTTCTTTCCTCCCTCCTCCTTCTCGTCGAAGACGTCGCCGTTGCTGCTGGTTGCTGCTGGTCACTGCTGCCAGTCGTCTCTCGTTATTGCACCCTTTCTGTCATCCGTGTCGGCCGTTGATCGGTGGCACTCAGACTAATATAACAGCGGAATAGATTTCCGGTTCTTTTCCCGACGCGATCAATGCTCAAATAACACGCGACCGAGTTGCACATCAACGCTTGTGAAGGCCGGATCCTGCAAGTATGAATGTGCTTCCGTCGACCGTGTACCACCCGCCTCCACGGCTGGGCCGTGGTAGGCAACTTAATACGATAATCGAGGAGCACGAGGAAGTGAGTCAGCAGGCGGGGAGAAGTGACAGTGAGGGAGATGGGAGCGATTCGACCATCAAAGCGAACCCAGCCGCTTCAAACGTCAAGCCGTCGACGGCAGTCCCGCGAAAGAGCTCGTTGGCCACCACAACCTTTGCGTCCTCGCCATCCTCTTCTCGGGACTCGTCACCCGTCAGCAGTAGCAACGCCGACGATGGGGACAAGAGTCAAGACCGGCGGAGCTCATGCTGTGGCAGCGATGCCGGCACGGTTTTCAGCGATGATTCGTGCCCGTCACTTTCCAGCGACCCGACCACGTTTGCCACGGATTCAAGCAGGAACAGCGTCGCCAGTAGCCGAGCGAGCAAGAATCGCTACCCGGCGCTTCTGATTCCGAGGACGTCGTGGAGTTCGGTGGACAGTCCCATCAAGGAGGTGGCGCTCGGCATGTCGCCTGCCACCAAGATCCGGCTCTCGCCCAGTGCGCTGTCTGCCTTTTCCAAGTCGGTCCCGGCGGTCAATGCTCCTCCATCGCTCGGGGACAGCAACAGCGTGGCGTCGGATTCGCCTTGTGTGACCAATACAAGCTCGAGCGGTCCGGTGACGCCAGAAATTCGACAATTGGAAGTGGTGGATGGCGAAAATTGGGAGGGAGCCCAAGCGGTCAGCCTTGACCAGCCCCTGGAGATTGCCATCGACGAAGACCACAGCTTGGTGCTGTCCCCGGCAGAAGCACACTCGGCCACTCACTCGGCCCTCCTCTCGCCCCGGGACTGGAGCGATATCGTCGTCAAATTTCCTCTGGTCCCGGGTGGCACCCCCCAGGATTCTTCACCGTTGATGCCAAAGCTCGACGAAGTGAGGACATTTGAGGATAACAACCCACCCTCCGATGTTGGTGTCAGGCTCCCTCCGGACGCTTTAAAGACGCTGGAGCGGCTCACGCGACAGAGGAGCGCTGATGACAAGTCCGACAGCTCCGGCGCTTCCTCTCGCCGTGCCCGCCGGATGAGAAATGGGGAAGAGATGCGTGAGCGTTCCGAGCCGTCCCCAGGCAGCCGGCCACGCAGTGCGGATGGGGTGACGCCCTTGTCGGATTACAGTTTTACTCAGCTGAGTATCCCGTCTCCCGGCGGCTTCTTCTCCTCATTGCAACACGGTGCCCGGCACACTTGGTGCTTGAGCAGTTCGAAGACGCTGAGTGTGCCCAGTACCGCTTTTGCCGAGAAGTTCTACGACCGACCGTGGGAGAAAACGGACGACGCGGTCGAGACGGTGGTCACGATCGACGACACCAACCTGACCGAAGGTCCGCCCACGGCACGGCAAGCCGCCTTCAACCTGGCACCGGGGGCGAAGGGCCGGGGATCGCGCGAGCACAAGGCGGAGGAGGACCACGACCTTTATGGCCCGGGCGATGATCCGATCAAGATTCCAGAGGCCGTCAAGGTCGGCTACGAATACGAGGAAAAGTATGAGGAAGAGCTCAAGAACGCCGCCGGCGCGAATCTCGACAGGACCGGTTCATGGCTGGCCGCTCAGACATCGTACTTGTCAACTTTGCTCGATTGCACCCGGGCCGTGGACCCCAATGATTTTTGCGCGCTGGAGGATCCCATCGTGACGGAAGATGACTCGAAGGCCGGCAGCAGCAGTCGACAGGAGTCGCGTGCGTCCGGCACCCTGCACTCGCGTGATGAAGCGCGCCAACCCGAAGCCACCGGCATCGTGGACCTGTCTGTCAAAGACAGCCCGGCGAGTGAGCCCGAAACCAAAGAGGCAGTCTTTCTCGCCGCATATGAACACCTGTTGACCAATCGCAAGCGCCGGGATGCCTTCCTCTATGCCTCCTCCCGTCT
>Ga0255336_100218_pt1 | contig 116697 bp, 114 predicted proteins | sample MeOH1_35cm_T3_17_FD_189102 | JGI IMG/M metagenome (GOLD analysis project Ga0255336, IMG submission 189102) | Sandy soil microbial communities from University of British Columbia, Vancouver, Canada - MeOH1_35cm_T3_179 | ecosystem: Engineered > Artificial ecosystem > Sand microcosm > Unclassified...
CCCACCAACTAAACCAACGGTCAAGCAAGAGACCTTTCCTTCCAGGTTCTGATAGAGTCAGCAACATCGCACCAAAGGCTTCGTGGCGCACTGGACTGTGTCGTTGGCGACGCGCCCATTTCAGCCGTACGCTTTTCACGAGTTGCGCCGCAGGTTTCACTCCCTTGGCCGTGACTACGCTTCCTACGCCGGATACCACCCAGATTGGAAGTTCAACAGTCGAACAAAAGGACAAGTGAGAGCTGAGGTCGGCAGATCTTAGACAGGTGACGATGTTCCGAGAAGTGACGGTGAACATAGGATCGAGGCAACAGAACATTTCACCAACCGGCCCAGCAGCTGTTTCTTTCATTTCCTATCTAGCGAGCTGGATTGCGTCTGCACTGAAAAAGAGGCCTGGCAGAACTGCATTTTCCTTGAGGTGCGGCGGTCGCCTGGGATGACAGTCTCGGGCCTTGGTCACCGGCCAGTCTGATCCTTTAGTATCGAGGCGGCGGCGGCGGCGCCCCATAGCCTTGCTGATAGCCACCTTGGGACTGACCCGGGCGACCGTACTGACCCTGCGGCTGACCATAACCGCCTTGTTGTGGAGGATATCCGGGCTGCTGGGGGGGATATCCGCCCTGGGGAGGATAGCCGCCTTGCGGAGGATATCCGCCGTACTGGCCGGGAGCGCCATAACCTCCTTGCGGTGCTGGCGGCGGGGGACGCGGGCCTGACGACTTCTCATCCTTGGTGTCATAGCTCGGATCGATCGGGCCGAGGAGCAGTTTCATGAGATAGAGCTCGGGCGTCAGGTTGACGGGTGGGTTCGCTCGGAGCATCTCCTCAGATTCGACCTCGTATGCTTCACACTGGTCAGTATGGCCTTTCACACGCGATCAGGATGGGGTTCATACTGGAAGTGCAGTCGATAATGTCCCCAATCGCGGATTCTTCGTCCAATTTGCTCAGGAATTCTCGCGCCTTGGCATCACTTCCCACCTGCGCAAACTGGAAGGCCAGGGCGCCCTTTCCGTAGCGAGGATTGCGCGCCAGTTCATCCGAAGCATTTTTGATGATCCTCGCCACGTCGGAAGAACTCTCACCGGTGGGTTGCCCGTCGGTGATGGTGATGACGAGGACGGGCTTGCGCAACTGACCCGCGCGAGCCGGGCCCAGAACAAGAGGACTCAACACCTTGTTCTGCAATTCACGGCCCATCGGGGTCATGCCGGAGAACTTGGTTCGCCGGATCATTTCGGTGACTTGTTGTTCGTTGCGAATCCCGTTCCCTTGCTCGACCGAGTTCATGAAGCGAATCTGAATCCCGTCGTCGTCGAACAGCGACGCCGCAAAGGCCACACGGGACACAATGGCATTGAGGTCATTGATCCGTTCCCCATTCTCCTCAAACTGCATGGATCCGCTGTCGTCGACGTAGAGGATGACATCGTACAGCGCCAACTTCACCACATCGGCCGCAATCTCTTGGTGGAGGCGCCATTGTTGCGCGAGAAGTCCCACCCGCTGCGTGGCACGGTTCGCGATCTGGTCCAGCGAAGGATGGCCAGGAGGATAGAAGCTCTGCAGACCCTTTTGTTGGATCGTTTCCTGGAGCAACTGTTTATAGCCGCCGACATTCCCTGCTGGAGCTGGTCCGGCTCCATACTGCTGAGGAGGAGGCCCGGCCTGGCCTTGCGGGGGATAGCCAGGCTGTGAAGGTGCCTACCCAGAAGAAGTCAGTCGACTGTCGTTCAACAGATGTGTCAACGGTGGGAAATTGTAACGAACATATCCATATCCCCCACCCTGCGGTGGATATGGGGACTGCTGTCCGTATTGCTGCGGCGGCGGTTGTTGGTACTGAGATGGATATGTCGAGTAGCCCGGCTGTGAAGACGGATATCCTTGTTGAGGAGGCACACCGAGCTGCGATCCGTACCCACTTTGCGGCTGCGGCTGCTGCCACTGAGTCTGGGAATACTGCGGTTGGGGTGAAGCACTGGGCTGGGGCGATTGCCACTGTGGTTGCTGGTACGCGGGCTGCGGGGACGCGCTGGGTCGAGGCGGTGGTGCGGGCGCTGCGCCGTAGCCAGTTGATTGTTGTTGTGTATAATTCTGTGGACTGGATGTTTGTGCTGAAGGATAGGATGGTCGCGGCACGCTGCCAGGCGCTGACGGCGCGGAGGGGTAGGGCGTTGCTGATGTCGCCTGCGACAGCCGCGAGAACTTGCTCATGGTCGCAGAGGGGCAGCAGCTGAGCAGTCGCCACGGGCGCAGACCGATGTGGGAAATGAACAAGGAAGGGGTGCAGGTTGTGGGAAAAAGTGTGAAGGTGTTGCTGGGCCAAGTGATGCAATCAAGGCTGCCTTACCGAAGCACCGCTTTGTGGTGCTCCTCCCGGATATGCTTGGTACTGCGGCTGGCCGGGCTGCCGAGATGTGAGCCTGAGCTGAGTGTGGATCTGCAGTGAACAGGACTTACGTATTGACCACCCGATGTTGGCGGTCCTCCCGGGTACGCAGGTTGACCACCAGCCTGCGCTGCGGCAAGCTTCGAAGCTAACTGTTGAAGCATGCGTCATCAGCTTTTCGCCTTCACGTGGGCGATAGAGGAGGAGGAGGAGGTTGTGCGGGGTCAGCAGGAGGGGCAGGGCAGTAGGCAGGACGTACACCCATGATGGAATGGACAGTGGCGAGAGATGTGGTTTGTTGTATGTGGACGACGGGGGTGGGAATGTGTAGGTCAACGATATTCTCGTGAGGAATGGACCTTATAAAGCACCTCAGACTTCCAGGAACGTGGACCTTTTGCTGTCGTGCCGGACGAACGAAGCCGAGAAATGAAGGGGGCTGCAGGCTTCAAATCCAGTTTACTGGAGCTTGCCAAGTACCAAGGTGAATGGTCGGTCAGCACGGTTGACAGACCTGGATGGTAACGATGCCTCTTCAAGGAGAATCGCAGGCTGTGCCTCCTGCTGCGCCTTCCCTTGATGGATCCACCACACTCACGCTGCGATGCTCCAGCACAGCCATATCCAATGCTCGAAACGCTCAGGACAGAAGCGGGCTTGGGGAGGACCTGCCGGCCAAAGTTTATGTGCACCGGGTCTCGCAAAAACACTCCATTTCTTGAACGGATCGCCCTGCTTATGGCTGAGTTTCAGGCCTCCCTCCTGCTAGCCTTCTCGTCGTCTGCTTGACACAGAGGTATCCAGTTCCTGCATGGTCTCACGGCTCACGGATGACCTAGACTGTTTGTGATGGATCTTCCCGCTGTGAGTAGCATCGATCTTCTCGCTGTGAGTAGCATCAGGTAAGGTAGGATTCAGATCCAAGTCCATGAGTGAGAAGCCGGGAGACCTTCCCTTTCAACGGCCCTCCTTGGCGCGGACTGGTCAGAGTCGCGGGGACAAAGAGGCTGAAGCAAGGTTCAAGGCACAATCCGTACGATAATCACATTTTTGACCACATTTTCTTTCCTGCTCCATTGTCCGATTCAAAAGACCGAGGACTGTCCATCTCCCAGAATTTTGATGATCTGGACCCCCGACAGCCGTCAGCCACTCAGTAACCCTTGCTCAACCGCACCGGAGCGGAGCAAGCCGCAATCATGCCGAGTTATACAACCTCTCAGCGGGCGTCGATAGCCCAATTTGTCAGCTTTACACAAGCCAAAGAAAGCATAGCCGCAAGAGTGAGAGTGTAGACGTATCGTGAGCAGGGCCCTGATATTGAACATCTTTTTCATCTAGTTCCTGAAAAGCCATGACTGGAACGTAGAACGAGCCCTTGATGCGTAAGTGATGTCTGTTTTCTTTCTCTCCCCGGAAGACCCGGTACGTCCAGAAGAAGGTGGTGGCTCCAGGAGGGCGTTGGGCAAAGGTGGGAGGTGGAGCAAAAAGTTCGGGGGTCGACAAAGGGCCTCAAATGTTCACCGTCCGAAGCTCAAATTACATCCTGGTTGGTGGTGCAGATGTACAAGGCACTGAAAGGACCAACTGGTGTGCTTCCCCAGCGCCTGCACCATCTTCACTCCACGCGCTTTCTTCGGAGCCTTTCGAGTCGCCCATCTGCTGGTCCGGCATCTCTTTCATTTAGACACGGCCCATTCGCTGTATTGAGTCTGTCAAGAAAGCCCGGACGGTCGTCATGCCACCAAAAAGCAAAAAGTCATGGACAGCCACACTACCCAGCAAAAGCAAACGCGGCCTTTTGAGAACGGCTGGATCTGGGGCCAAAGCCAAATTGCTCCGTCATCCAGATGCTGAGTTTGTGCAAGGTCACCCAGATGCTGAGTTTGTGCTCTGTGCTTCTGACGGTCACCCCGCTGACTGAGGCCTCTTTTAGCTTCTATCAAAGCGGCACCAGTAATGGCCCCATATCGCCCGTTCAGCAGAATCTTGGCAAGCTCTTTGACCAGTACCGCGGTTCGTCTTCGAACTCGGTGTTGGAGATGCGCTGACCTGGTTAGACAACCCGAAAGAGGCACCGGACAAGATCGGTATCGAAGGGGCTCAAAAATACCTGACCGATCTCAACGTCGAACTCGACGAAGTCGCGCATCTGGCCATCTGTGAACTCCTTCAATGCCCTTCGATCGGTGAATTTGACCGCGAGCCATTCGTGTCGGGTTGGAAGGGCGTGTCTTCCTCGGCCGACAAACCCTACGACACGGCGGCACGCCAGGCACAATACGTCGACACGATGCGGAAGAGACTGGTCAGCGATCTGACGTATTTCAAGAAAGTCTATCGCAATGCCTTTAAGCTTGCAAAACCCGAGAGTCAAAGAAGTGTGCCCATGGACTCTGCCATCGAGTTTTGGAACATGTTCTTCCGCGAGGGTAAAGGAGGTATTGAGTGGAACAGCAAGACCACAAAGTGGTTAGATTTGTGGTGTGAATTCTACGAAACACACACCAAGAGGCCGGTCAATAAGGATCTGTGGAACATGGTGGGGGAGCTGGTGATCAAGACCAAAGAACCCGACGGAGAGAGCCTCGATTGGTGGACGGAAGACGGCGCCTGGCCAATGGCCGTGGACGACTTTGTGGCCTATGTTCGAGAAAGGAGGAAGGCCGACGGAGACACGATGGATATAAGTTGAAATCGGTTGGAGAGAGCTCAACTGGGACCGTTGCACGTTGAAGCTCTCCCCCGCAACATGGAAGCGACAACCCGTTGGTCTGTCTTTCAGACACGACGACATTGCTTCTCAGTGTCAACGACAAATGGGATAGAGTGAAGAATTGACAGACGGCTCTCGATTTAAGTGAGTGATCCTGATCTACCAACATCGACCACGTGATTCACCTTGGCGCTGGCGAGGTCGTCTCCATTTGGGACATCCTCGGACGACTTTCTGGAGTAGTTGGCCACACTGCCATCACCGCGCCGCGAAGTCAGACGTCCGGTAGGACTCTTTGATCCAAGCACAGATGGACTGTCTGGATCAGGATTATCCAGAACGGTCGGTCCATCGGTGACCGATAGATCGAGCCAATTCCACCAGCGAGCAAAAGCTCAGGTGGTTCGGTCCAGGTGGTCGGTCCAGGTGGTCGATCCAGTGGTTCGGTCTTGCTGGCTCCTTGACTCTGATTGATGCTTTTCTTGACCCGCTGGCCATGCTTGAAGGGGCTAAATTCAAGAGGGTCTGTCAGTCCTGAGTTGCGTTCCCGGGTGCAGCTATGCTCCATCGATCGCCTGACGAATTCCCGCCATCGCCTTGCCGCCTGCATCGACCGTCCTCGTTCCAACGTCATAGCGTCGAGCCCGAATCTCACATGTTAATAATGCTCTGAAGATGCCTCTGCAATCGCGGGAAGTCGTCACTCTTCGTTTAATTTTCGACTGCGACGAGGGGGAGGACGAGGACGGGGAGGAAAAGGAAGAGGAGGACCACGATGATCACACCGACCAGGCCTCCACCAAGAGTCGCGCTCGGCCGTCCTTACTCGGCCTTCCGGTCGAGCTGCGACTGAAGATCCTCCGCCACCTGCTTCGGATCGACGACAATCGGGAATCTTATACTCGTCGCCCGCCGAGTGGGAGCATCCAAGATTTGCTCCGACTTGATCCCCGGCACATCCTTGAGGCGCCCCCTTTTAGGCACAGAGGGAGTCAAGAGATCAATGGATCACCTCCCGTGATTATTCGTTGTCCCCTATATCCTGATATACTGATGACGTGCAAGAAACTCCATCGCGAGGGCAGGACGGTGTTGTATGCCGAGAACAAGGTCGTTGGCATCCGGTCCGGCATCAAGGGGCTTGGGGCAAAGTTGAGGAATTATGGCATTCCCGCGTGGGGACCACTTCCGCCCTCGAGACTGAAAAGCTCACCTGGTGTGGTCGGCCGTGACCACCTGGACACGATCTCGTTCGACCCGGTCATGCTCTTTAGTGGCCAGAAACGAAAACGAAGCACTTTGGTCTACATCTGCAGTTACAAAGACGCGGCCGATTTGGTTCACGCGCTCTGGATCTTGATCAAGAGCTCGTTTGCCCGAGACATGAGATTCAATCTGACCCTGACGGCGGACCCACGATCTCGCCATATCGGGAGCACCGACAGCTACGTCAAGCATGCCATTCTTCCCTGGTTACATAACCATATTGGCAGCATTACCTTTCACAACGCAACCACGTCAGATTCAGGCCTGGCCGAACATGCGGCCACGGCGACGGAAATCAGCACGTCCCGGATGGCAGCCCTTCAAGAGAAGCTCTCGCAGCACATGGCGGGAAATAAGGCGGAGCCAAACGTCTACTCCTACCACACCATCTGTGGCTATCTGGAGCAAGTATTACTGCACGCCGAAAAATGCATCGACATGGGTCAGTATCTCCGAGCCGAGACGTTATTCGAACGGGTATGCTACGAAGCCACCAGCATCGTGCGCACGAGGACCGGAAAGTTGGTCGACGTGTCGTCCAAGACAAAAGATGGCATCAACCGAGTGTGCAAGCTGATTGCCGTGACAGCTTATCGGCTTTGCGAACTGCGAAGTGGTTCTCTGTTACTTCGAACGAGGTCCCATACCGGGACAGACAAGCATGGCAAGAGCAACTCCAAAGTTCAGAACACGTCCCCCATTACCGTGAGTCTCGATGACAACGAAAATGGCGACGACGTTGCGACGCTGCCAATGACTCCGATGGCCGCATACGACGTGGACCTGAGACTGGCACCCATGCCGGCATCGTCCTCCAGCCCAAGAATGACACGTCTCGATCCCGATGTTGCTCGCGAGCTCGCTCTCGTCAGCGGACTTTTGGCTTTGCGTCTTCCCTGTGCCACGCCCGTGCCGGAGTGGAACATTCGCCTCAACATCATGCTCTTGAGGCTGTTTACCGAGAAAGGCGACTACGTCAACGCCGACCGATGTTTCCGGAGAATCGAAACAAACTGCATCGGAGCGGTGAAGGAGGCCAGAGCCAAAAACAAATCTGGTCCCAAATGGCAAAATCTGGAGCGGGTGACAGCCAATCTGACGAGAGCGATAGGCCTGCGTCTGTCGTGGGAATCGTATTCCAAGACGGTGGACCGATGTGAAGAGGTCATAGCAGCACTGTGGGGCCCGCGGTTGATGCCAAAGAATGGATATACAGGTTTGATATGGACATTTCGATGGGCATGATGGTAGATGTTGGTGTTTTCAGACCATGAATACTTTCGCCATAGCATTTTAATTACCAGTGCTGACCGTTCTTCCCATCTGCACCTGAGATCCTGAGTTTGGAACCGACGTCCTTGGCTTTGACCAATATGGTGCTCTGGGATGCTTGCTTATCGATACGCACCAACAGCCAATCACGTACGAGGAAGCAAATTTTGTCTCCTTTTTCATTCGTAGCTGCGTCAAAGTAGAAATGCCATGTCAGCCGCCGAAAGCAATAGATCTTCTGGAAAGAATCTATGATCCGACTGTCCGGCCGCTGTAGTCGGAAACTTGGTCTCGCCACAGTCTCCTTCGTCCACCATCCCGTCCGCCCGGCTCATCGGTGGCCGCGCAAATTATCGCCATCTTTTTTCTCGCAACACTATGATGCTCCGTTAATCGCGATGGCGAAGCAGTACAAGGTCATCAAAGACCGGGGCCGCAAACGGCAGAAATTGAACGATGGCCCGACTCCCCTCCGCGAGGGCTCGAGCGATGAAATTCTCGAATTCGAGGTCGCCGACCTGCTTGCACGTGATCAGGTGTCTGAGGAAGCCAATGTGACGTTGGAACATGAGGACCTCAAAGATACAGACACGACCACACACGCATCCGCCGAGAAATTGGGAGAGATTGAGCTGGAGATTCAAGAACTCTCTTCCACGGGCGATGGTTTGGCCCTTGCGCCTGCCAGGGACCACGTATACGTCGTTCCGTTTGCCGTTCCCGGAGATCGGGTTTTGGCCAAAATATTCAAACAGCACGACGGTCGGTCGTGGAGCAAAGTGGATTTCATCAAAGTCCTCAGGCCTTCGCCGAAGCGCGAAGGCGTGGTGCCAGGGTGCAAGTACTTCTCCACATGTTCTGGATGCCAGCTCCAGATGTTACCCTATGCGCAACAGCTCGCTCATAAAAGAACGATTGTGGAAAAGGCGTTTCGGAACTTCTCCGGTCTGTCTCCCTCACAGGTTCCCGAGGTGGGCGACACAATGGGTTCGCCTCTCCAATACGGCTACCGGACCAAACTCACTCCGCACTTCGACGGCCCTCCACGAAAGAAAGGGGGGGAACGGAAATTCACCGAGGTGCCCCAGATTGGATTTACGCGAAAGAACATGCGCCAGGTCATGGACATCGAACAATGTCCGATTGGGACGCCGATTTTGAACGAGGGCCTCAAGGTCGAGCGCAAAAAGGTGGCCGATCACTTTACCAAATATAAGAATGGCGCGACGATCCTGCTCCGCGAGAATACCAGTCGGACTTCCATCCCATCCGACCAAAAGGCACCGGAACCGTCAGACTTTGACAGCATCCCCGAACCTCTAACGAAAGATCTCAGCATGACCGCATCCGGGGCCCCCCAGCTGACGCTCACGTACCCCACGCATCACGACACCAAAACGTACACGTCGGACAACGACAGCTTCACTACGGAATACATCTCCCACTATACCTTCACGTCACGCGCCGGGTCGTTCTTCCAAAACAACAACTCCATCCTACCCTCCTTCATCAGCTACGTCCGTGCCCAGGCCGTGCCCAAATTCACGCCCATCCTCGACCCGCGGCACCCAGACCCGCCGATCAAGTACCTGCTCGACGCCTACTGCGGTTCTGGCCTGTTCGCCGTCACCCTGTCCCCGCTCTTCTCCTCCGTGCTCGGCATCGATATCGACAAGTTTGGTATCCAGGCCGCCCGGCTCAACGCCGAGCGCAATCACATCCCCAACGCTGGTTTCATCGAGGCCGATGCCGGCGATCTGTTTGCCGACGTGCCCTTCCCCTGCGATCAGAGCCTCGTCGTCATCGATCCGCCGCGGAAGGGCGCCAGCGAGGACTTTCTCCGGCAGTTGTGCCAGTTTGGCCCGAAGCGGGTCGTCTACGTCAGTTGCAACGTACACACACAGGCCAGGGATGTGGGTATAATGGTCAAAGGGTTTGGGGGTCAATGGAAATATGAGATTGAAAGTCTGCGCGGGTTCGATTTCTTTCCCCAGACGGGCCATGTGGAGGGTGTCTGCGTTTTGAATCGGGTTCGGGCCTCTGCCGCCGCCAAAACGTCACGGTAGAGATGTATCTGAGAGACTACGTGGGAACGAGGTGGAACAGGACAGTCATTGATCACTCTTCTTCACATAACGTCGAGGTTTTGATGAGCGAGCCGCGGCCTACGTGCTGCCAGGACCGCCGAGCAAGGCAAACCTCCGCACGATGCTGGGCCCTATCTCGTCGTATTCGGCTTTGGTGTGGCAATAGCTTCTGAATTCGGGTGTCTGACCCAATAAACTTCCGCCGAACCACGGTCCATGCCTTTGTCGCTTATGGGTGACCACTTGCACTTCCAGGCCTCCGCTTTTGGCTCCGCCACTCCGCGCTTCCGAGGCTCGAATGCGTGCGTCCACAAGATGTCTGATATCCCGTTGGAGTCGGCGACCAAAGTCCTTGTACAAGGTCGAGCCACCAGACAGGACGATATTTTTGTACAGGCCTCGGCGGACGTCGATGGGGGACGACTGAATGACGCCGTCGACGACGGTGGGGAGTGGTGTCAAGAAATCGGACGAGTAGATTTCGGGATTGAAGAAGATTTCCGGCGCCAGGAAACGTTCGTAACCCACGTCAATGGTCACCGATCGGCCGTTGGGTGATGTGACCGTGTGCTTGATGAATCGATCCGGTTCTCTGTCGTACCGCGCAAACTCCTTCACGATATCTGGGCAAACGTAACAATATTCTTCCTTGACCCGTTCAGCCGTCTTCAAGCTGCTGTCTAGTTCCCCTCGGTCTCGTAGCAGGCTCTGTACGAAATAGGTAATGTCTCGACCGGCGATCGGAATGCTCTTTATGGACGAACCAATGACATAGCCTTCGGCCACCGGAATGATGTGGGTGACGCCGTCTCCAGAGTCGATGACGGTGCCGGTCAATGACCGGTCGGTCACCTTGGAGGATGTCCACGACGCGGCGAGCGCGAGGACCGCTTGCACGGCGATGTAGAGGCCGGCGCAGTTAAAGGACTCGAACATGATCTCGGCCGTGTTTTCCCGATTTTCCGGGGGATTGAGAGGCTGCGACGGTCAGATTCACATATGCGCGACAAAAGAAGCCGACATACCGGCTCTGTCAAGAGAAAGTAATGGTCCTCAGGCTCCACCCGCAAGTATTTGAAGATCGAATTCGACCAAAATCGCTCCATGTGATCCCAGTTCTCTATCTGACCATGTCGTATGGGATAGTGAATGCCATAACCGGGTCCATTGGCCGCTGCGAGAGCCTCGTCGCCGATGAAGAAATCCAGGTCTTCGGTGCCACGTTTGACGGCGAGATTGGAGCTGGGTCCAGCACCACCTGTCAGATATGAGGGTTTATTGGCCACGGATGGCCTTCCCGAGCCCGAACCGCCTGCACCAGCACCACCTTTGGTTGCGATGGCTGTAGGAAAGACAAAGGAGGGGGCATCGTTCCCGGCGAACCCTAAGCGTGAACGGTCAATGATGCACGACGCCACACAATGCGCGGACTCTCGTACCAAGCTTGGAAAAGCCAGTTCCGCTGTGAAGTGCGTCAGCGGTAGTCCTCGAGAACAGGAGCCAAAGGCACATACTTGTCCATGACAACGGCTGGCGTTTGAGACGCCATGGCGGGGAACGATGGGGTCTGCTTCAGCGACGGACAGAGCGGGAGGAGGGCGGATCGAACAGGTCGTTACCAAGGGCGTCCGTGATGCTGATTCTTCATCGCAGGTCTGATGTGGCGAGTGAGAGGGACTGGGGCCGAATGGACGGAAGAATCGATTTGCAAGGCCTCACTGTCTGTTGCAGGCACCGCAATATTCCTGGCCTGGACTCGGTCAGACAGTCGCAATGCAGGAAGTGGGTAGCACGTGACCACGATCATAGTCTTGGCAAGTTGGTTCACTTCCACACCTTGGGCCATGTCTCCTCACTCCCCTGACTTTCTTGTACCTCGTACTCCAGCAGGCTTTGTCATTGCAGCTGGTTCCAGATCTATACGATACTGGTGCTCTGGTTGTGAATGTCGGTCATTCCAACAATGCCACGGACTTAGGACTACCAGGCTCGTCGCTCACTGAATGATTGACTGATCAATCTCACTCTCCTACCAGCATAACAACCACCGCACTAACAGTAAAGTTGCTGCCGTTCGTTCCAAGCCTCTATTCTCTCCGGTATCGTTCATTCTTAGTTCCTGTGTTCTTTCCTGTATCTCAGTGACAGTCGACCTGGTGTTTGTGTTGCCTCAACCAGCCACAACTACAACCAACCCGCCAGACAATGTTTAGAGCGGCCGCCTTGCCTCTCACAGGTCCGTTCACAGCCGTATGGCCTTCAGATCCTTCAGTCCAACGTCGTACTGTTGTGCTGACGTCCGACCAGCTTTCCTTCACTCGCTCTTGGCCCTTCTCATCAGATGATCCGGGAGCCTTTCATGTCTCATCATCCAAGCGGTGAGCTTTGTGCCATCTTCATCCATGCTGGGGCTGGATATCACAGTCATCAGAATGAGAAAACCCACCTCATTGCCGTTAATGATGCCGCCAGGGTCGGGATGGCGATTCTGAAGAATGGTGGAGACGCGACTGACGCTGTCGAAATGGCCATCCGGCTACTTGAAGATAGCGAAATCACCAACGCCGGCTATGGTAGCAACCTGACATTGGACGGGGAAGTGGAATGTGACGCGACACTGGTCGATCATTTTGGCCGGAGTGGAGCGGTAGGAGCTGTCTCCCGTGAGTGCCATCATCCCCGGCAATCTCTCTCTCACACCCACGACAGCCAGAGGCCATTCGTCTTGAGACCTGGTCTGGCCCTAACTGACTGCTCTCAGAGATCAAAAACCCGATCGCTCTGGCCCGTCTTGTGCTTGACGAGTCGACTAAGCCTTTGTTTTTGGAGCGCGTTCCGCCGAATCTTCTCGTCGGTGCCGGGGCGATGGAGTTTGCCGAAAAGAATGGCCTTCCTATTCTTCCACCCGACTTCCTGATCTCCCCCGGTGCCCGCGACCGTTGGCACAAATGGAGCAAAGACCTGGAAGCGGCCAAAGAGCGGCATGAACAACTTTTGACGCAGAACCCAGCCGCGACACGGGAAACTACGCACAGCTGCTCAATCTTGACAGACCCAGCGGGATCGCCACCTCGGTCAGGTAGGCCAACCCAGAATCAATCTCTCATTGCATCATCCACTGCCGATCTGTCAGCGTTGGCTGATCGCGCTTACAACCTTGTCTCTTACCCTTCTGTCGGTCTCCCAGTTTCTTCGGCGGCCAATGCTCGATCTGGCATCAAGATTGCATCTGAGCCGGACAGGAATCAGGAGAATGGCACCGATGACCATTTGCAATGGGTCGCTTCGCCGGCCAAACGACAAAAGCTGGACAGCTCTCTCGACGGCTCCGACCTGTACCAGATCGAGCCGGAGTCGTCTAGTGGCGACACCAACGCAGCGGCAACCGCTTGCGATGACCAGCGCGGCGAGACTATGGCGGCGGCGAGCGCTCGTGAAGGCCGCGACGACGCCATCACCGACACCGTCGGGGCTATCGCCGTCGACTGCTTTGGTCGAATAGCAGCGGGGTCTTCTTCTGGTGGCATTGGCATGAAACATAGGGGGCGGTGCGGACCCGCTGCACTGGTCGGGATCGGTACGGCGGTCGTGCCAGCCGATCCCTCTGATGCCAATCAGACATGCGTTGCGACCGTGACCAGCGGAACGGGAGAGCATCTGGCAATGACGACAGCCGCGGCCACCGCAGCTGATCGGATCTACCACTCTGTGCGCAGAGACAACGGACAGCTGAAGGAATGCACCGAGGACGAGGCCATGCATTCGATCATCATGAATGAGTTCATGAAGCACCCTGGCGTCAGCAACAGCCACTGCGCGGGGGCAATCGGCATCCTTGCCGTCAAGAAGACGCGGGATGGTATCTACTTCTACTTCGGACACAACACCGACTCGTTTGCTTTGGCATCGATGCACTCTGAAGAGCGCCAGCCAGTGTGCACCATGTCGAGGAGCAAGGGCCATGGATCAGTGGCACAAGGCGGAAGGGTCTGCCGGGCTGGACTCGGTCATCGACGCTGAACAGCGCTGTATTTGACCAGGCCCAAGCAAGGGAGCCTTTGCCTTGTCTTCCGAGCGTTATGACCATTGTGACTGGATTCCATGACACAGCACGTGATAAACCCTTTCGGGAACGGACGGACTGACTTTGATGACAATGCACCCAGTGCTGCGAGGGCGTTAGAGAAGCTCGGAAGCCTTTCCCCTGCTTCAAGGAGGAGAGAGATCTAGAATACACCTGGACCATCCAGCTAATAATACTTCCGTTGTACACATTGTCTCACCAGGTCCTTTTCATCTAGGTCTTGGTCGAGATGGTCGTCGCAAGATCACCAGGCGCGGAATAACGAGGACTAGTGCTGCTGTTGACGTTTCTTTGCTTTCATACCCTTTTTGGGCGCCACCACAACGGGGCGGGCGCCGTAGGACCCCAACTGCAGATGGGTGCCGCAGGTCAGGCAGTCGGCATTGTCAGGCGGAGTGCAGAAGATGCTGAGGCAGATGGAGCAGACGAAGGCGAGATCAACGATGGTGCGGTGGCAGAAGCAGGCGGCCCGGAAGTCGACGTCGATGCGGGTGGGGAGGACGAGGTGGGCGGCGCGCGTGTGAGGGCTGGAGAGGAAGGCGGTGAGGAGATAGGCGAGGAGGGAGTGGGAGGCCGAGGTCGAGAGGGGTTTGTTGGCGGTGGATGACTCGGACGGAGGTGGAGGTGGAGGTGGAAGTTGGGCCGAGATGAAAATGCCATGAGTGGCATCGGCCGCCTGCTGTAGGAAGACCGTGGATGAGGACGAGGACGGGGACGTGGGTAGAGGGAGTTGGAGGATGTCGATTGGGATGGAAAGGCGTTGACATGCGAAGATGGAATTCATGATCGGGATGTATTGGTGGGCGAGGTCGGTCGACGGGGACACGGAGAGGAGCAGGATCCTGGACTGGAGGGCGTTGCTGGTCGGATTTGCCGCGTCGGTCGTCGACGGGTTGATGGTTGGGTCAGCGACAGCGGTGGTCCCGACCAGAGATTCGGCGTGCGAGATGGACTCACGATTAATGTAGCTGAGGGCCAGGGTCAGGGCCCCGGCAATCATGGTCGACGAGGTCGACGAGACGGCCTCAGGGCTGGTGGCGTCGAGGAGCGTAGTCAGGTTGCGGATCACTTCTTCCTCGACGAGACGGAAAGGCCGGTATTTGTTGCCGGTCGTCGACGCCGCCGGTGGTCTGGTGTTGAGGGCGACGCCATTTTGCTCGGATGGCCGGGGACCGTTGATCTTGAGGCGTTTGGTCGACTCTGAAGGCTGGTCGCTAGCAGACCAAACTTTCGTTGGACCATCCGGTGCCTTCTGCCTCGGCGGCCGATACAGTTTCTGCTTGGTGGGGCTCGGATAGAGAAATTGAGCTTGGTCACAGTGACTGGCAATGACGGCGACCTTGTTGGTGTAGTTGCAGGCCAGATGAGCGTTGATGAAGACGAGCAGATTTGCCACCGCACTCGACAATGACAGGGTGTTGGAAAGTAAGGACCAAGCTGCTGGATTGGTGTCGAGAATAATGATGAGCAGTGATGGACTTTGCTCTAAGTAACAGGTCAGCCTTGTGCCAGAGGTGACCGCTATAGCCAACGCTGACCGTGATTCGCTTTCTCAAAATGCTCAGACCCGTCGATAGCGTTCATCTTGACGGCCGGCCAGACCGGCTAGGAGGGAGAATCTCGATCAAATGCACGTGGTCGAGAGAGCGAAAAAGATAGATGGCAGCGGCCGATCCTTACTCCCTGTGGGCCAATCTTGGTGCCTAGATGACGAGTAAGAGTCAAAGCATGGAGACGGCCGAGTCAGGGTACCACTGCATACACACTGGCCGCGCGGACTGACATCCCACGGATGATAACTCCGCAGCAGGCATGAAAGACAAGTGGCAGGTGGCTCGCCGCTGAACGTGATGCTCACACAAGGTTATTGTTGGCCAGTGGGGGATGGGCTAAGCGGGGCGTACGATGTTGGAAGTGAGTGGGTTCGTAATTAGATATCTGCTGCAGTGCCCACCTTCTTGGACTGTTTCTGCCTAGGACGAGCAGTCACTTTCACATGCTATACGGACGTAGAGGTCAATGTCTGAAAGGCAAAGGCCACAAATGATAAGTATCCGCGGGAGGGCAGGCTGGCTAGAGGCAAATTTTGCAAATTTGCACGCAAATGCCGCCCAGTGAACATCCCACGTGTCGCGGCGTGTTGGCTTGAACCTGGCCTCCTCTCCTCTCTTGCACTCCTCTCTGCCTCTCAACGCTGATCGCCGCTATCCATCCAGACGTCCTTCAGGCGCCGCAAGAAGCAAAACATCACTTCCATCTCGCTGGCCTGGCTGGCTTTACTTTCGCGCTACTTTGCAATCGCTCAGAATATCATCAGCTGACCAATCACTGGTTGCTTCTTGCCTCTGCCTCTGCCTCACCTCACTCAACCTCCCTGTACGCCATGACGATGATGCCATTATAAAGATGCCACGGCTCCCGGCCTAATCTCACACCCTCACCGTGGTGACCTTGTGGGCCTTTTTTTTGATCCGCCTTTTGCACACTTTCTGCACCGCGACGCGGTAGTTTGTGATCCTGGCGATGACTACTGTCCAACGGATGACGCGCAAGCTGTCGGAGGAGCGAGCGTCCAGCCTGGCCAAAGAGGCCGTCGAGCTGTCCAAATCTGGCCAGAAAGACGTAGGTGTTGTGGTGCCCCCCGTGGCGGGAGTATTCCGCTGACTCAACTGGCCAGCAAGCATCACGAAAGCTCCGCGAGGCAGCCGCGCTGGGCCATGACAACATCGACGTGCAGGCGGCCTTCATCGCCATTCACGATGATCAGGTAACATCGCCGCTGCTTGACTTGTGCCGGAAATATGCCCTCTACCATGACGCCCGCGCCGGAGATCAAGCGGTCGGCTATCTGAGGAGCGCCGAAGCCGTCAACGTCGGACCGGTCGCGCTGGAATGTCTGCAGACCCTTCTCGAGAGCAATCACACGACGTTGTCGTCCGCACAGGGCGTCATCATCGCCGAGCTGGCCCGGCACAGTCCGGCCGTCCGCCAGTATTTCGTGTCGGAGTTGGAGGCGTCAACGACCGAGTTCTTCGACAATGTCTACGAACGAGGCGATGAGGCGGCCAACTGTCTGCGTTCCGTCGTGCTCGACTCCACCCTTTGGCCGAGCGAGGATGTCCGACTCCGGGTGGAAGACGACCTCTTCCAGTTGTTCCTGGCGAAATTGATGGAGACCGGTCACGACCACGACGGTCGAGCACTCAAAGGCCTCGCCCTCTTGCTCATCGCCGACACCCAGAGACTGCACACCTTTATCGACGAGGACGCGTTTGAGTCGCTCTGTGCCTCGCTGGACTTGAGATTGCCCGCGGATGTTCGAGGCCACGCCACCCTTGTGCTTTCCAAATTTATGGAGGTGGCCGAGTCGACGGGCCAGGAGTACTTTACCAAGTACGTGACCACGCTCGTGGCCCAGCAAAGGGGTGAAGGCCTCGTGCTGGCCTTTTCCGCGGCCGCCAGCCTCTTTCCCGTGGCGCCGGTGATGACGGCACAGCTGTTCTTGACCGAAGGATTCCTTGCCTCGATCATGCCTTTGCTCCAACGCACGTTCAGCAGCACCATCGTCCACGACGCGTTCCTGACGCTGCTGAACGCCGCCTGCATGGACGGGGCGTGTCGCACCGCGATCGCACAATACTGCGCCCCCTGGCTGTCGCACAAGGTCAGCAATGGCAGCGGCAAGCAGCCTTCGATGGCCGCGACCATCCTGGCCAAGCTGAGGACGTCGGGCGTGAAAGCTGGAGACCAGCGAGCCAACAAGGCGGATGACGATGTTAGTGAACTTGTCGACCTTTTCAAAAATACCCTTACTGTTGAAGAAGGAAGAAATGTATCTGACCCGATTGAAGGCCTTGCGTATACATCTTTGAAGCCCGAAATCAAGGAGTCGCTCGCGAAAGATCGCGCGTTTCTGAAATCGCTCCTTCAAGTGCTCGACGCGAACCAGACAACACCAGAGGTCGTCGTCGGTGGGTTGACCATCGTGTCCAACCTGACGCAGTACGCGCCGACGCTGTCGGAAGAACAGAAGAGGATTTCACAGCTGAAAGCGTACGCCAACGCCTCCAAACCTGCCGAGCCCAGCGCCCTCGAAAATGACGACCATGTTCGATCTCGTTGCTCGGCCGTCGTCGAGGCTGGAGTGGTGCCCACATTGACAAAGCTGAACAAGACGGGCACCTCGGCGACCGTCCAGCTCACCGATAAGATTTTGTCGTCATTGTCCAAAAATCCGAAAGATAGAGGCAAAATCGCTCAGCAGGGAGCCGTCAAGTTGCTCATCTCACATGCCCAAAGGTCGATTTCTGTGAAATCTGACCCGGCGGGGCCACCGAATCAGGATGCTGCGCATGCGTTGGCACGCCTTTTAATCTCACTCAATCCCTCGCACGTTTTTCCCGCGGGAGCTGTACCACACATCACCGACGCCGTACCGCCGCTGGTGTCACTTCTCAAGCCGCCGAGCACCGAAGGCCTTGACGACCAGCCTCGCGACCTTCTTCCCGTGTTTGAGAGTCTCCTCGCGTTGACCAATTTAGCGTCTTCGCCAGACCAAACGGCCGGAAATAGCATTATTCGACAGGCCTGGGATACGGTCGAGGATCTGCTTCTCGGAAACAACAACATGCTCAGACGGGCGGCGTGTGAGTTGATCTGCAACTTGACCGCTCTCCCCGCCGGTGCGGCCAAGTTTGCCGATGGCTCCAAGAGGGCGGCCCAGAGATTACACCTCTTGGTCGCCATGGCCGATCTGGACGATCTGCCAACCCGGCGGGCGGCAGCCGGGGCGCTGGCCATGCTGACCGAGTATCCTACAGCCATCGCCGGCATGCTGGACCTCAATCGGACGCCGGAGATTCTGCTTGGCCTGGTGGTCGACGAGGATGCCGGCGTCGTGCATCGGGGGCTGGTTGTGGTGAGAAACATGGTGTGTACGGAAGGGCCGGCGGGAGCGAGAGCTACAGAGGTGCTGAAAAAGAACGGCGGCGTGGAGAAGTTGAAAGAGTGTTTAAAGAAGAGCAAGGATCCTGCATTGTTGCAGGTCGGTGTTGAGGCCCTAAAGGCGCTGGTGGAGTAAGTTCGTTGTATCGGTGGTGGGAATTGGAATTGCCATTACTCGGTGGGAGTTGTCTTGCTCTGGGGCTGCCGAGTTTTCTTGAATTATGTATCAAGTGAGGGAGGAGAATTCTAGACATCCCATATGTTCTGGATATTCTAGATATTTCTTACAGCCATGACTACGACGGCAGATCATGTTATCCTGATCTCTCTGCAGCCATCACCGGTTTGAATTTGGGACTTGTGTCGGAGGTTTGAGTGGGCACCGTCTCTGCATTTATCTGTACTATATCGATTGCCGTTGCACTGACCTAGGCTTAGGCTGGGTAGAGAAAGCATGGGTGAGTATGGATACACATGCCTCCGCCTGTCAGGAATAATAGCAGGTCGGTCGACTTTGTAACTTTGGATATCTTTTAGATCTCGCACACTGAACCAATGCGTGGCAGTAGGGTACATCCAAGAGTTGAGTTTCGGCCTTTTGCCTGTTGTCTTCTCGTCATTCATTGTCTCCTGAGCTGGCGAATCTCGTTTGCTTCCTCTAGACCCAAGGCATCATTCGAATGGGTCTATACCTGACTTGGTCCACATCAGGGACACTACACCTATGGCAACGACTCCTTTCGTCCAAGCCCGGATCTAGTTTGAGCGATGAGATAAGTAGTTATTGTGACAGGCTGCGATGGGGAGCGTTATGCTAGCATCGGACTGTTGATTGGAGGGGATGACTTGCATCCGTTGTAGCCTTGTATTCCACCAGTACTAGCAATATTTGTGGCTTCGTAGCAGAGTCAGGTTGAGAGTGGTCTGGAAGGAGTGTCAGACGTCGGCATGGCAACCCCAGACTAAGAAGGGTTCTCTGACGGCACCACAGGCTCCAAAACTAGATTTGATGCTGCTGCTGTTGCTGTTGATGCCGCGGTCGTCGGTGCTGGCGTCCACGAGGTGAATCTGACCGTGACGTTTTGTTGGGGCACTTTCAAGGACTGGGCTCCCGTGGTCTTCTCATTCAGAGTGCGGCTCGCCTGCGAGGATGGGATCTCGCCACTGGTCCTTTGCTTCTTTCTCCTCTCAGTGACCCCTTTCACTTTGATCCATTCCAATGCTTTCAGGACAGATTCAGCTTCAACCTCAGCTGTTGGTAGAGGCTGTTTTCGCACTGTCTGATCCCGGGGATATTTCCCTTCTTGTGTCTTGCTGTGCAGGGAGCACGTCAGGCGGTAAAACAGCTCTGCCTGTTTTGATTCCCGGAGGGCGGAAATCTTATTTTCAGGCATGTGCTGTAGTTTCGCGCTCGTGAGGGTATCGGCGATTTCATCATCCACAAACTGAGTGATTGCCTGTGCAGCATTGCTGTTTCTCCGCGCCCACAAAAGCCAGGCTTTAACCTGAAGGTCGGGACGAGGAGTACGTATCCATCCACGTCCACCTCCCGACGCCGTTCTTCTTGCCGTCATGGATTCATTTTCAGCCTCTGTCAAGTGCTCTCCCGCCGTCGGCCCTCTCCCCGGCTCAGATTCATCTAGTGCTTGAGACGGTGGTGCGGGCTTTGCCAACATCTCTTCAAAAGCAAGTTCTAGCTCTCGGTCACCGGGCACTTTGCGCAGACCTGTTCTTGAAGAATGACCCAAGATCTGTACGACGCGGCGACTCCAACCGGCATTCGCCGTGTTGGTGGTTTGGCGAGCCTTCGACTCCGAACGAGTTGCAGCCACCACATCAGCAGCTTTGGGTTCAGATTCCAACGAGATAAGCCTTCTTAATTCAGCAAGTTCGGCCCGCAATTCTTGCACCTCTGTGAGCCTTCCGTCGCGGGATGAAAGCTCCCGGCCCTCTGCGGAATCATGGACATGTTCAGGCCGCTGATTTGTCTCCTGCGAGAGCTCGGCCGGCTTGCCGGATTGCATACTTCCTAAGCCCGTCGTCTTTGCATTCCTGAGTGCTCTTCGTAAGCTTGCAATTTCTTGCTCCAGTTGCGGCTGTGCCATAGATAACCTTTTGTTGGTGGCTTCTAACGATAAATACAGCGCTTTGGATTGATCGAGCTCTGTTTTGAGCGCGGCGAGGGCTTGCTGTTGCTTTTGAAATAAGTGATTCCATTGTTGGATCATGCCAGTCATTGGCGTAGAGGCAGGCCCTTGGTCGTATCGAGTGACCAATTCCAGAATCGGCGACTGACCATGATTGGGCAACTCAGCTGCCTTCGCAGTGGGCGACTGTGGAGATTCGGATAAATCACTGAGCAAATCCTGGAACTGGCAAGCTTTTTCCAACTCCGACATTTGAAGCGTCGCTCCCTGCCTCGAAAGGCTCTTCCATTCGTCGAGAATGCTTCGGATACGCGGTGCAAACATCTGGGGTCGCAACCTATCGGGCTTGGGGATCGAGATGTCTGCACTCACGGCAGCATTGAGAATCATGGAATATTCCGGAGATTTTCCACAAGCGACACAAAAATCGAGCATGCGCACAATGACCCGCTGCAATCGGGCGATGCCGTGATCCGCAAAACTGGGAGCTGACTGGATGCAGAGGTCCAACCAGGGCTTCCCTTTACTCCAATCAGACCGAGAGGCGTAATAATGGAGGAAGCTCGTGCACAGCAATGACTTATTGGAGCCGCGGAATTTTCGGTCCCGAAGGATGGATGCCCAAGCCTCTGCTCGATGAGGCTGATCGCATTTCAGCGCCGTCTGTACCAGCACCTGCAAGAGGCGAGGTTCGAGGGAGGACGGAACCGGGAGCTGCATGCCCTGGGTCTGCCACAACTCCCACTGTGATGGCCGTACATTGAAATGGCATTCGCTTCGGCTGAGGTCCTTCAAAAAGCGATCAAAACCCCGGAGATCCATGCTCTTGCCCAGCTGCAGCAGGATGTGGTAGACCGCATTCGAAGTCAGCGGGGCCTTGCCGTTCTTCATCGCCGCAATGACGTAGTACGCGAGGTTCTCATGCTCTGCCTGCGAAAAGACGCGGAGAAGTTTTGTATACGTCAAAGTGCAAGGCGCTGCGCTGGAATGCAGCAGTTTCGAGGCAAATCCCTCCACCAGTTCCGCGACGGTGACGTGGCCGTTGTGGAAGTCGTCTGCAAGGGTGGAAATTTCCAAATGCAACGATCGTTGCTCGACGGAGAGCGGCGCCGGGTTTGTCGTGACGACGTGCCGAGGCAATCGAATCGAGTTCAATTCTTCGCTGACGGCCTTGAGCTTCTCAAACATGCCATTGACATCGACCGGCAGCGCGTCCGGACCAGGGTCGAGGGGTGTCTGCTGCGTTGCGGCGAATCGCGGGCTCTTCCCGGTCCGCAGGTGTAGGCTCAGTTCGATGGCCAGCTTCATGGCGATCAGCCTCTCATAGCGATGCAGGTCTGCGGTCATGCCGCTCGACCACTGTGAACCATCGGCCCTCAGAGCGTGGTGAGGAGCAGCAGCGTCGTCAGCGACGACGGCCTGTTCAATTCCTTCCTCCTCCCCCTCCTCCCATGTGGGCAGCTCAAAGGCCTCTTCGATTTGTTCCGCCGGTTTCAAGGCAGACGAGGCAGACGAGTAGTGTCGGAGCTGATGTGATGCTCCAAGACTGGCGGAACGAAGCTGCAATGCTGTCCATGCCTCCACTTCTCGAGCATGGAGGCGTTCGATTTCCTGCTGGACCTCGGCAATCTTTTTATCCCACTCTTTCCGCTGGTTATCCTTCCATTCGCTATCGACGACAAACGCTGTGGCAAGTACTGGGGCCAGCAGAACGGTGAATGCATCGCTAAAGGTCAGACGCCGTCGCAGTGGAACGGTCGTCGTCCTCCGGCTGAGGATGCCCTGGCCGGATTCAATGGCCGTAGACGGATTGCCCTGGACCCTTGGCCGGACTGCTTGCGACCATATTGCTCGCATTATCGGGTCGCAGCGACAGAAACCCGGCGTGGGCGGTTGGAAAGTCCAAAAGGTGGAATGGAACAGCAGTCAAAAGCTCCAACATCATTGGCGTGGCATCGTTCGGAATATACCCTGCTGCCAAGGTCTACCGGTTCGGCTTGGCGGCCATTGGAAAGAACGCGATCGCGCCTGTGCGACCACCTGTCTGGCATAGGGTCAAGACTCCCAGCTTCGGCCATGAAGGACACTCTTTGCAATCAGCGACGCTTTATACGAATGAAGGTGAATGGCGGCCAGGGGTCGGTTCCTGACTGGCGCCGACGACCACGGAAAGAAAGATGGCTTTGGTCCACCACCCAGACGCACCGGCGCGGGCTTGATCCTGCTGTCGCTGCGGAGCGTTCGCCGCAGACGCGTTGCCCTGGGTTTGCTCGCCGTGTGGCTCCTGTACCTCTTTATCAAGAACATCCCGACCGATCTTCCACCGGTCTCTGAGCGTTATGATGTGAGATATGGTCGGTTGCAGCCTCCCTTTTCCCCGCATGTTCCTGACCACTCTGCCGACGGGAACGGGGATCAAAGCTATGACGGGCCCATCAAATTCTACCAGCTCGGCACGACATTGCGGAAGGCGGCGATGACATACACTTCCAAAGCCAATGTCCTCTTTGCCGTTTCCGACTTGCGCACGATCCCCTACCTCCTCCCCCTCGCGTGCGAAATGGCGCAGCACGATCGGAGTGTGGTACATTTTGCGCTTATGGGACGAGATGAAGCTCAACTAGACACCGTCATGGCCACGAATGGCATCGTGGAGGCTGAATGTCCCATCGTTTGGCACGACGGACGTCCTGACTTTGCCCTGCAATCGTCGCGGAAAAGAATGGAAGTGAGCACACGGGCGAGTCTGGGACACATGTACAGTGCTCTTCGTCTCCAGGCCGTGCTGGTCTGTGACTCGGATTTGGACGAAAGTTACTTCCTTGCCGCCATGAAAGAGAAAGCCGCGGCTGTCGAGCTGCCCTTGATTGTTCTGCCCATCCATGCTCTGTCCAGTCTCTCCTGGATTTCGTCGTTGGATGGCACCTCCCTGAAGCATTGGAATCATGTCCACGTCGACATCGTCGTTCACGCCGTCTCTGAGTCCTCGGGACCTCTGTTACGGCTTCTCCGGTCCATCAAGGAAGCTGACTATGCCGGCTGGCCACTTCCAAGAATCACCATCGAATTGCCTCCACACGTCGACCCATTCGTCACGAATCACCTCTCGCACTGGTCATGGCCGCCTGACGCACCCGCGGGGGACAGCAAGCTGGTCCTCCGCCGGCGCATAGACACGACGCATTTGACCCCGGCCCACGCGTCTCTGAGGACCATCGAATCTTTTTATCCCACCACCCCGACCAATTCTCACGCCCTGGTGCTGTCCCCCGACATTGAGCTTTCACCGGGCTACTTTCATTTTTTGATGTATATTCTCCTGGAGTATCACCACGGCGGGCGAACCTCTGATCGGCTGAAGCGGCTCCTGGGAATCTCGCTGGACGTTCCACACCAGGCCCTCGACCGCCGCAGTCGGTCGCCCATTTCGGATCCCAGCTCCGCGGAACCGGTGGTGATGTGGCAAGCACCAAACTCCAACGCAGCCCTCTACTTCGGGGACAAATGGCTGGAATTGCACACTTTTCTGTCCCATCGACTCGCTGCCGATCCACAAATGACCAAGTCGACAGCATCTGCGCCCACGATCGCTCCCGACTATCCGGCATGGCTTCACGCGACACTGGAGATGATGCGGGCCAAGAATTACTACATGCTGTATCCGGCCTTTACTCAGGGCAATGGCTCGCCCGTGGTGACGGTTCATCGCGAACTCCATCGGCCTGCCGAGGAGTATGATGGGGATACGACGGAAGTCAAGTCTCCGGCAGAGAACGCCGAAAGGGTCCTGGCAAGTCTGGCCGATAGTCACCCGCTTTTAGCAGATGACGAGATGCCGCTGCCCGAGGCGGAGAAGCCAGTATTGGCCGACTCGTTTGTGTCATCGCTCCTCGAACGAGTCTCGAACGGCAAGCCAATTGAGAGGCTGGTGAACACACTTGAAATACCACTTTTCTCCTATAGCGGGAGCCGCATGAACTTGTCCGACTCCCAGACAGAGTCGGCGAGGTTTGCCGAGGATTTGGCTCACTCGGTCGGGGGTTGCACGTCATGGGCGCCATCGGAACGTGGAGCTATAGAGTCCTTTTTCTGTCTGCCCACCTCGCCATGACCTTCAATGCCGAAGCATTGATGGGAGTGCACCGTCTCTCGCAGCGTCCCCCACCACATCGACTTCGACTGCGATGGCGATTGCGACGGCCACTTCATCGCTCCTGGCGGCACGTGTTGGTGGCTGACACTGGCCGATTGGAGCTGAGCGCTTAGTTGGCTCATGGTTGACCGGGCTCCGACAGGAGATCCACTAGCTGGAACTTGTCCTGCATCCGCCCAGCTGTAAGCCGGGGAAGGACGGCAGAGGTCTAGCGAACCTTTGCAGACTGGCCCTCGCAATAGGGCCGACGACTCGGTGCACTCGACCAGATTTCCTCAAAGGAGGGCCGGCAGCTCATCAGGCACCTCGGGACCTGGGCACGACCCCGCCGCCCAAGGAAGAGACATCAGCAGGAGGGACGACCAGGAGGGACGACCAGGAGGAAGCAATGATGCCATGAGCTCACTACGGCCATGCAAGACTGCAGTGACCACTCCGACGAGGAAACAGCCGGCAAGACACTAAAAGTGAGAGTGTTAATTATGATTCCTATCCGCACTATCGTCACCATCCGCTCGACCTTTCTCCCGTCTCCAAGAGGCCGATCTGCATTCTTTTCTCGCTCACTGCCTGGAAACCAACCCTCCATGGTCGGCTCTGACGGTGGTCAAGACGTGCCCCACTGCACATTAGCGTGCCGGGGATCAACAGCAGTGGCCAGCCTCTGTTGATCGTGCCCCTCCACTCCAGCGTCCGTGCAGCAAGTTCCGCCCGATTCTCTAGGTCGATGCTGGTCGCTGACCCTCCTCTCCAATCTGCAGGTGCATCCAGCGTCTGGACTTGCGCACGAACGTGCGGCACTGGCGAAGCTGTACCAGTCGCAACCCCCGTCGGCCGCCGGAACCCCCAGGCCGCCTCCAGGGAACCAGAGAGCAAGGTGCCAAAAGGTTCGTGGTGCCAGGCCATGTCTCTTGCTTTGCACTATCGCTCGGGTGTGCAGCAACCGACTCAGGACTTGACCTTTGCCGTCGACTAACATGGCCGGCCCTACCATCTTCTCCCGTCTCCATGATGCCCCGCTTGCTCTTTCTGGCATCAATTGATACCCAGCGACGCCCAGTGCCGCATCGCGGCCATTCTACTTCAACCCCAGTCGAATGTCGACAACGAGCTTATATGCTCGTCCTACTCAGTCGCAGCCACATGTGAGTGTCACTTCATGGTCCGCCCACGACTCGTCTCTACTACTATTGCTTCGATCCATTCTCCATCCAATTCTCCATCAATCCTTGTTCCAACTTCTTCACGCGCCACTTCCGACCATCCGCTGCTTTACCCTGAACATTTGCCGCCCCCCGCCGCAACGAGAGCAGACCGCTGTCGCGTGCTGCTCTACCAGGTTGAGCACTGTCAAGGAGCAGTGCGGGCTGGGACTCCTGCTGGTGCAGGATGAGCCTGTGGTCGCTGGACAGCAAGCTTGCCGATTGATGCGGGACCAGACGGCAACATGGCGACCGTCGTGGTTCAACAACAGCCCTCTGTTCGACAATCCACCACTCCTCCACCCCTGACGACGGCGCTGGCCTTGACCATCCCGCGCTCGTCGACGCCCATCCCGAACAAGCACTTGCCATTTTGTCCACCGGGCCCCGTCCCGTCACAGTCGCAAATCACACCTCCCAACTCACCTCCGCTGAGGAATACGGTGCCCAAGCCGACCTCGGTGCTGTACCCTCCCCATGCTCACCAGAAACTCCTGAAGTCGCCGCCGATATATGGAATCAGCGCAAAGACACTGGCCAGAGCCCTCGAGCAGCTCTCGTGCCAGCCGCTGCCCAGTCCTTCCCTCGTATTCCCCTGGCTTCACGGCTTGCACCCCGACAATCACATCCAGCTGGCCTTCTTCGTGGCCCGAAAGAAGTCTCTGCGAAAGATCCCCAAAGGCTTGCGCAGCATAACCATCATCAAAGCGGGCGGAGACCTCACTCGATCACGGATCAAAGGCGCCATCGCCCCTGACGAGATTCTCAACCTCTCAGAGAGCGCCGGGACCGGGTTTTTGGACTGTGACCCTCGTGATGGGTTCTCCGTGCGCAATTTCCACATTCAGACGGCCAAGATGGCTGTGGTGTCGGACATTGTTGTATATGGCGACCAAAACACCGACCATCGCATCATCCAATGCGTCGCCGAACGAACGGCCGCTGTGCAAAAGAGGTGGCGGAAAGACCTGGAGAATCTCGGGCAGTGTCCGGAAACATACCACACCTTTGTCCTCACCTGTCCTTTCGACGAGTTTGAACAAGCTTATCCCGAGTTGGTCGCGGTCGACTCGCAAGGCCGGACCACCGGCCACGCCATCGACTTTTTGCAACAAGAAAGGCGCGAGATGTGCGCCATGTCCGAGGCCTCGGAGATTTCCACAGGCGTCTTTCAAGGACCGTCTCCGGGCGTGAACACGATCCTCGCCGACAAGATCGCCGACGAGTCTATGTTTGACGTGTTGGTCGAGTCGAGTGATCATGCTAATGTCCCGGAGGACAGGCTGTTGGCCGCCAAACTGAAACAGCTCCAAACCGAAGATGGCGACGCACCGGTGCAGATTGCTTTTCCGAGCTCAGGAAGCATACTACCTCCGTCCTGGTCACATGCTGAAGTGGACGGCATACTCCGCATGTGTCGCTGGCTCTATGACTTGACCCACACGGCCAGATCTGGCGCCCGTGTCAGAGACAAGGACGGCGATATCCAAATGACCGAGTTCAGTCGGACACGGCGGCGAGTCCTGCTGCATTGCGCAGATGGCTATACCGAGACATCGCTGCTCGCCGTGGCATATTTTATGTACGCTGAAGGCGTCCCCGTCCACGAAGCTTGGATCCGGCTGCATTGTGACAAGGGGCGCAATTTCTTCGCGTACCCATCTGACGTCGCGTTGTTGACCGCGATTCAAGATCGAGTCTTGGGCGAGAGTCCCGTCTTCCACAGAGCACCCATACCCTCCCTCCCGCCGCCGCCGGCCTGGCTGTCCAAGCTTGATGGCAGCCTGCCGAGCAGGATCCTGCCGTATATGTACTTGGGCAACCTGACGCACGCCAACAACCCCCAGCTCCTTCAATCGTTGGGTATCCGGCGTATCCTCAGCGTCGGCGAACCGGTATCGTGGACCGAGTCTGAGCTTCAATCGTGGGGACGAGAAAATCTTCTCATGGTCGATCGCGTGCAGGACAACGGGATTGATGAGCTGACCAGCGAGATGGATAGATGTTTGAAGTTTATTGGTAAGCGAGGAGCGCAATCTATACGACATTCGGTGCGGCTGACAGCACTCCAGGCCGAGGTAAATCTGACGGGAGCGCGACTTTGGTGCACTGCCGAGTTGGCGTGAGTAGATCTGCCACCATTTGCATCGCCGAGGTCATGGCTAGTATGGGACTGAGTTTTCCTCGGGCATAGTGAGTGGATCATCCATCGTGGACGTCGACGATCGGCTGACCGGTATCCTAGTTGTTTCGTTCGGGCTCGTCGGCTTAACGTCATCATCCAGCCGCATTTGCGGTTCGTGTATGAACTCATGAAGTGGGATGAATTGCAGCAAGCAAAGAGAGGAGACCTTATCAAGCGCGAACTGGAGTGGGCAACGATCGCGCGGGAGATTGCCGCGATGAACCGACCTTATGCTCGGACATGATGAATGTTGACCCAAACGACACTGCTTAGCTTCTGTGAGACGAAGAGACGAGGTCATGATTGTTATGAGCGTGTAGGTATGTGTACGTGTTTGGAATTGGAATCCGAATCGGGTCGGAATCGAGACCCCAGTGGGAGGCCGGACAGAGGGAATCTGCATTGGACGAATTGACAGCGAGGCGAGGCAGCATGTCTTGCTTAGCCATGCCTGTCATGCGTGTATTTAGCATTTTGGGCCTCGTGGCTGTGCCGCGGCCGTGACTGTGGGTTAGGAGCGATTCCTAATTCCTATTGTATGGGACATGAGGAAGGGACCGAGAGGCCGTAACTGACTGCGTGTCTGTGTATGCTTGTAGGTTCACGAGGCTCTAGGATTGAATATGTTACCACTGGGCACAAGACCGAGTTCGAGTTGGAGCCTGAGCTGAAGGTGGCGTTACCAAAATATTTTCCCTCACCCTTTCCTTTTCGGGCTTCTTTTCCTCCTAGCGCGCCTGGCTCTGTGGCTATCAAGAGATTCAATGAACAGTATTATCTCACCGATTGCGTTCTAGTGGCATCCTATATATTTAGAGGCATTTGGACACAAAGGATAGAGAGTAATTCTAATGCCAAGGCAACAGATTATGCATACGCCTGCGCTTATCCTGGTGAACTATCATTAATTTGAGTTTTCTTTCCCTTTGTTCTTCCCTCTGTCCTGCCTGTTCCGTCGTCTCACCCACGTTGGCGTAGCACTTTCTTTGGGCGGGATTAGAATGATTCCAGTGGTCGAGTAATTTGGATCAATCGAATAAGTCCACAAGGCTTCTGTTTACTGTCTGACCTCTGGTTATCTCCTGCAGTGTCGTTGCCAGTGCCGACATCTCCAACCAGCAGTGAAGTCGCTGTTGGGCAACTACAAGGCCTCGGCTCTCAGCCTGATCTCGTCGACCAGTCGTTCGAGGTAGGCTTTTGCTATGTCGCGCGGGATTGCTGAGGTGGCGTATTGAGTCTTGCCTTTGCTCTGATGGCCAGCTTCCGCATTTGCGTCCGTGTCGTTCACTGTCGCTTCGGCGTTGGTGTTGCCCCTTTGGCCGCTGCTCGAGAAAGAACTGGTAAACCGCTTGAAGATCCGGTCCAGGTCGCGTCGGCCTTCTTCGTAGGCGGCGAGATCGCGGTTGCCGTAAACGTCGCGGCCGGCTGGATAGGTGGAGGGGCAGCACGGCAGGCTGCGGAAGAAGATGTTGATGGATATGTTGATATTATTTTGTGCAGGGTGGCAATGTTGAAGATTGGGTGGAAGATTGGGTTGAAGAGTGGGTGGAAGAGTGGGTTGAAGAGTGGGTTGAAGAGTGGATTGAAGAGTGGGTTGAAGAGTGGATTGAAGAGTGGGTTGAAGAGTGGATTGAAGAGTCGGTTGAAGACTGGGTTGAAGACCGGGTTGAAGAGTTGGTTGAAGACTTGGTTGAAGAGTCGGTTGACGATTGGAGTTAGGGAAAGTCGCAGTGGACAACAGGGAAGGTTGCGTGTCCGGATCGAGAGGTTTCGGAGACAAGGCTGATGCTGGAGTTGTAACAGATAAGGGGGTTCCAGCGTGGGACCAGAGTGGTGGGATGAAAAGGGCATCGCCAGGACGGAGAGTTGCGAGGTATGGATGCGTGCTCGGAATACTTTTTAGTCTGTCCTCTTCTTCTGTCGGGTTGGAGGCGGGTTCGAAGACGTCGAGTGTTGAGGTCGTGGAACCTGGTGGGAAAGAAAGACGTTTGAGGTCTGAAGGAGGGTACAGGACGAGTTTTCTTGTGCCATGAATCTGGAAGAGGACGTTGGCCATGACGTCGTAGTGAAGCCACATGTTGACGTTGGCGCTGATGCGGAGCGGGCTGCTGTGGTGGTTTGCAGGTTGCTGGATGACGGAGAGAGCGGGCGGCAAGTGGAAATCTGGTGCGAGTTCGGGCCAGTCGGTCGCGAGGTCGGCAGGGACTTGGGTTGGTTTGGTGCTTGATATGGAGCGCAGATACATGTGGACATTTGGATCGGAGGCCAGGAGTTGGAGGAATGTGTGGAAGGGCAGGTTGGTGTAGGAAAAGTCCTTTCGCTGGAAGTTCATGGTTCGACTTGGCGACGAATGGGCAACGACGGTCCGGGATGGTGAGGTTTTGGACAGGAGGTACGATGGTGTCCAGAGCGTCGTGCAGGGACCGATGTCAAGAGAGGTGAGGATCTTTGGAGTGGAGGCTTGGACAAGTTCGGTGAAGTCTTCGTCCGATGCGATGCAAACCGGTTCGACGGCCTGAGGCGGGACGGCGACGACACCTTTGGTTGCTGCCGTCAGAGACGGGCTTCGTAGCCGATGCTGGGGTGATGGAGGAGTTGGTTTGACTAACGACCAATGTGAACTCTCGCCAGCTTCACGGTCACACATGAGCCAGGAACCAGAGTTCCAGTAGGCGCCAAAGCTGAAGCACGTTGCTCCTCCGCCCACGATCAACGTTGTTTCCTTGACGGTGCGATGTGAACAGTGTCCGATCAGAAACGGCCGCGGCACGTCCGGGCTCATTTTGGGCGTGACCGGAGACACTCTGAGATTCATTTCTTTCTCGAGCTCGCCAAAGGCCGAGAAGCTGCCCAGGACGGACAAGATCTCGTATTCTCGAGGAATACATCCTTGCCTGGCGACGCCGCCGATGACGAGCAGCTCATTTCGAATAACGCTATATGACGCGCCTAAGCGAGCGAGCCACGGATATACTCCAGCCGACGTATCGAGGGCAGTCGATGTCGTAAACCGGATTCCAGCGACGACATTGTCGAGGACGATCAGCCGCCATCTCCACAGGCCTTGACAAATCACACCGTCCTGTCGCATGCCGCCAAAGAGCAGGCCATGATTGAAACCCAGCTTGACGAAACTGGCACCGAACCGCGGCATAGGGTCTTGTCGGAGTGACTTCAGTTGAGTCCAACCATGCTTGGGGTCCCACATGAGATGGTCGGTGGCCACCGAGGTCGCCGAGGTCTTTCCGCCGAAGACGACGACACCATATTGATTGTCAGGGAGGACGACAGCCACCGCTCGGTGTCGAAAGCGAGGTTCGGGTAGGTCCTGAATTCGTTCCCATTTTTTGCCGGTTTGCAGCCAGCAGTCTTTCATCGGAGACGATGGCGAAGAGCGACCTCCGATCAAAATATTCTGGCCATTGCCCAGCGTGGTCATGGTATGGCAACACCGAGCGCCAATTTCCTTGGGCGGCAGAACAGGACACAGGCATTTCGCGTCAGAAGACGCGTAGACCGAAGTGGAGGACAGGCGACCGGCCGGCCCGACTCCACCATGAACAGCAATGGCATCTTGCTCTGTGATGGTGTATGCCGACGCATGATGCGTCATACCCTCACGATCTGGGTTTTTACTATATTGGTAAGCAAACCACTGTGTCTTACTGCCGTATGGTGACACGGTGCTGGTGGACAAATCGGAAGCGAAGCTGTCGATCGAGTCCCTTCTGGAAGTGGACTGCTCTGGAATCAGACCGTGTGGGCCTGTATGCGCAACCACCAAGCCATAGTGTGAGGCAAACAAAGCGAACTCCTCCCTTGATAGACGTCAGACACTCTCTCGATCTACACCACATATGCAACCTTCCGAGAGGAACGCAGCTCACCATTCGTCAAAAGGTTCGACTTGATCGAGGGCCAGCCGTTGGGAAGGTGAGAGAAACCTGGGGTCGGCCCAGAGGTCCCAAAGGCTCTGAGCTTCGATCATAGAAAATCCGGCAGCCTGGAATCGTTGTGTTTGCGCGTGATTACCTGGATATGTCAAGACAGACTGCAGGGGCGTGCCGAGCTTCTTAAAGTGTTTCAGCATAGTGGCAGTGAATGGATTATCCGGTCTATCTGGAGACCGTTGCTCCAGCAAGCAAAAAGTAACGTCTGGTTTGCCAGCAGCGTTAGCAGAGTTCTGGCCGCGGTCAGATTGAGCAAGCTTTACCGGGAGAAAGTGTGGCCGACCAAGCAATCACCGCATCGGCCGCTTCGGTGGCCATGTAGGTGATGCTGACTTCAGCAATGCAAAGCACCAGACATTGCTCGACATCAATGACTGACTTGACCAGTCGGTCAAGCTTTTTGATATTTCGGAGATCGCATCCGAGAGCGACATACTCTTCGCTCTGAAGCTGAATTCCATCCCCGGGTGTGGCGTCCTCCTTGAGCCTGATCAAGCCTCTCATTTTCGGAGTGTTGAGAACGATTTCTCGCTTGCTGATCATGAGCTCTTCATAGTCAACGTCGATGAATTTCGTGTTGCTGCACAACTGGGAGTCCTGCGCGAGCCACTGGAAAGGGAGTGGGTCACTTCTCGAGTCAGTAGGAGCAACGAACGCCCATCAACATTGGCCCCTTACTCACTATCCACAGCCTAAGTTGATGATGACTTTGTTCGGCTCAGGTTGCTTCTCCAGAAACTGCCGGACGACCCAGTCAATCGCTTTCATCCGGAGCCAGTAGCCTCGGTTGATAGTGGGGGACCTCCGCTGTGGTTTCCGAACAAAGTATCGATAGAAGTGAGGCTGAGGAAGATAGAGCCTCTCTACACTCCGTTTGGAAATGATGCTGCTGCTATTCGTCTGGGGCACGTGCTAAGTCAATGGCCAGGTCGGAAAGGAACAAGCACTTACCCCGATAATGAGACCAGCATTTTTCTCCAGGGCGAGTTGGTCATCGGCAGTCTCGCTGTCAAGAGGCTGCATCGACGCCATGTTGCCTTTGTGAGTCTTAAACTCTTGGACGTCGCAATTGAAGCACACAGAAGAACAGAACTTGTTGCCTTGTGAAGTATTGGAGGTGAGTCAGACCATAACTTTCCCGTCGGCGGAGCCTTGGCACATCTGATTGGAGATGCCTGCCTTTCCATTTTCTATCATCGCTGACAAAGTCGCGTTTCAGGTGGGCAGCGCAGTCAAAGGAACCGAGGGACGTGGAGACGTGGAAATTCTCGTCAAATACAGAAACAAGGCACATCTTCCGTCGGAGGAGCATTTTCGTCTTCGCACATCAGGTCTAGTGGGTCCGACCTCAGATCTCCATTGCATGACGTCTATCACGAGCTCGACAAGCGTGCTGAAGTTTGGACCCCCCTGAACGGCGGCGGGACCAATATGGATGCTCCAGGGCCTTCTTTGCGTGAGTTGTTCAACCGTACCAAGGCGAAGCAAGATGACCTCGGCAATCATGATCCTCGGAGCGGCGAATATAAAAAGATGTTGCAGTCGATGGCTGATGACCTCAGACGCTGCCATGAACTTGTCGATCAGCGGGCACTTTTCAGCGTCAACGAGCAGGTTGAAGACATCGCCACCCAGGATATTCAGTAGGCAAGATCTGTGCTCTTCAACAGGAAGCTTTTTAACTCGAGAAGATATCTGAACGTGGATTACATGCTGGCCGACGTGTTGATGAAAACCTACAACGATGATCGAAAATCCACCTTGCGACAAGCATCACAGCTTTTGGAGAGCTTCTTGACACGGCTTGACCTGTACGGACTGTTGTCTCCCGCCGATCACAAACTCTTGGAACGATATTTGGAAAATCGCCTTGCATTCACCATTGTCTCATCCAGCAACCCGGAAGAGCGGCGGAAAGTCAAAATAGCACGATTTCAAGAGGAAAAGGCGCTGAAGCAAAAGCTCGAGGTACGCGTGGCCTGTGATGTGATTCCTGTCTTCATACTGACTGGAAAGTACCTGCGCACTCAATCACAAAATGCAAATGCCGACGAGGACGTCATACGGAGTCTCTATCTGGCCGAGATCGCTCTCTACGTCAATCAGACTTTCCAGTCCCTGGATCTGATCACCCAAGAAAGCGCCATCCTGTCACAAATGAGTGGAGTGGAACCACCACCGGCAGCGAGCCAACAGCAAAGCCGCGACCATAGGAGCCCGCAAAGGCCCGAGGGTTACTCTGAACGGTTGGACGGGCCAGTGACTCTCGCGGGTCTGGGACGCCGAGGCGGCCCTTTGCTGAGTACAAGTGGCAAGCCGCTGCAACCATTTACCCTCACAGACAAGCGGACTCAGCTGCGACAGGGCGTATTCCGACCCAGCCACAATCTGCCCACGATGACTATCGATGAATATCTCGAAGAGGAGAGACGACGAGGCGGCATTATCCAGGGAGGCGGCAACGCCAATGCGCCCCAGCCTGAGCTGGACGAGGACAATATGGAGCAGGCGGACGGGGCCACAATGAAGGCTCGTGAGTGGGACGAGTTCGTAGAAGCCAACCCAAAGGGAGCGGGCAACACCTTGAATCGGGGATAATGTTATCAGAGTTCAATCCATGTCGAGACAACCCGTTTTGCCCACTTTGTGCTCCATATGCTCACGTGCGGTCTGAAATCCAACGCGCCATTTCAGTCCGGAGATCATCGTGAATATAGGGGACAGAGGAACCCGAGACCGGTTCAATCTCATGTTTTCTCAAGATCGGCCACCGTTGTTGGTTTTTTGGCTTGGATCTCGGCCAGAATCTTGTCCGCGCCTCGTCGCACCAATTCAGATGCAGCGTTGACGCCAAAACGTTCCGCATCGGCCATGGTGTGCACCTCTTCGACCATCTCAATCTCCGCACTCTCCTTTCCGTCCGTGCTGACAACAATCGCTTTCATCTGGAGCGCCGAGCTGCTGGCAGACCCGTTGGTCCAAGAAGTCTCGACACCCAACGGAGCGCTACACCCACCTTCCAAGGTCCTCAATAGGCTTCGCTCAGCGGCTGTGGCCAGATGTGTCTGCGTGTGGTCGATCTTGGCCAGTATGGCGCGGACCCGTTCATCATCCGATCTGTTTTCGACTCCAATAGCGCCTTGTCCGACGGCATAAAGCATCCCGCCGTTGGCAGAATCAAGAAACTGACTGATTCGGTGTCCCAGGTCGAGACGAATAAGGCCAGCCGCAGCTAAGATCAACGCGTCGAACGGACCGTCGGCGGCATCCAGCTTGGCCAGCCGGGTTGGGACATTACCTCTGATGTCGTGAACGCGGAGATGAGGATACCTCAACGCGATCTGAGCCGTCCGTCGGATGGATGAAGTCCCAATGACGGATCCCGGAGGCAGGTCGGCGATGCCACAAGGTTCTCTACCGGCCTTGATGACAAAAGCGTCTCGCGGATCCTCACGAGGCAACACTCCGCCGATCTCACAACCGGGTGGTAATTGAGTAGGGACATCTACCCAGCGTGAGTCAGCCAGCTTTCGCTCTTGCAATCGGCGGCCCAACCTTTCAGTGAGTGAACGAGAAAGTCCAGCTGGCCGTTGACCATCAGCGTCTCGAGTTCATGCGTCCAGATATTTTTTACAGGCATGTCTTTGAACGGTGTCACTTTATCGATGTCGCCAGCTGCGGTGTCGCGCGCTTTGACAGCATAACTGTAGTCCGGCCAAGCAGTAGCCAGACCTTTGACCACGAGGTCGGTCTGCACGAGCGCGAGCTTGGATTTTCGTGTTCCCACGTTGAAAGTCGTAGCTCGCTCTTGACGCTCCTCTTTACGTGCCCCGTCCTCCCCCGGCACCACTGCTGTTGTCGACATTGCAGTGATGGAGCCTGGTGATGGGACTGATATTCTCGTCGTTGTATGACCCAAACTTTGGACACTTTTTGGATTGGACCCAAGTGCCGACTTGGCCTCTGCATGTGGTCACGTGCGACTTTGCCGTGCCCAACCTCGGCTGCACGCTCTTGATGTCGGAGGTCGAGCATGTTCTATGGCTTCCACAGGAATCAGTAATCAGCGTTCGCCATCTCTCAAGTCGATGTATACTTGGAATAATACGATCTGATCGCTCCTGCGTCTTTGCTCACCCTTGTTCTTCATTTGTCTCCAAGAGATCATGGGCTACACGGCGAAGGCAACGATCCCTCTCATCCCACTTGCGAAAGATGCCGTCCTGCTGCCCGGCATCACGCTGCGCATATCCGCCTCAAATCGGGCTGATATCCCACTGCTCCTGTCGTCTGCCTTTCAGCGAGCAAACAAATCCAAGACTGGAACTGTAAACCTCCCTGTAGGATGCGTTCCGTTGATTTCTCCCTACCTGAGCAAGGACGGCAAAGATCTCCTCGACAGCGCGGAGAAAGAAAGCAGCCGGCAAAGCGGGCAGCCTGATGTCGACCCTGGCCGGGCTAAAAAAGATGACCTCTTCGGCTTTGGCACGCTGGCCAAGATTATTGGAGTGCAGGGACATCTTAATGCGGAGCCGTACCTGGTCGTCGAGGGCGTCCAGAGGTTTCGGATCGAGAAGATTAATCATGAGAGACCATATTTTGAGGCGGAAGTGGCGTTCTATGAAGATGAGGTCCCCGATCTGGACGATGGCGATCTGCGCGCGAGTTTCACACGACTCAAACAACGTTCGCGCGAGCTTCTGACACTCCTGCGCTTATCGTCATTGTTTAGACCGGGATCCATGGTCCTTTCACCGCTCGTCGTGCGCCGGTTCGAGCTCTTCATTGCGAAGAAGGACCTCTCCCAAGCCGGTCAGTTGGCCGACTTCATGACCGACATTGTCGAAGCTAGCTTTGAGGAGAAGCTGCGGGTCCTGAAAACACTGGACCTCCACGAACGGCTGCAGATGGTGCTGGCGCTGCTCAATAAACAAATCGCCGGGATCAACAGCAATATCAAGATCACCCATATCACGTCGACGACGCTCCCGTCGAACATCGGCGTTGACATCTCCGACCTTGACCAAAGACAGCGGGAAGCGTTAGCTAGAAGAGCAGTGACGGGTGTCAATGGCTTGCTCCCACCAGGAATGCCGGGGGCGAACCGTGGCGATGGCGAAGAGGATGGCGAGGTGAACGAGGTCGAAGAACTGAAGCGGAAAATAGCTGAAGCCGGCCTGCCTCCCGAGGCACAGAAAGTGGCCGACCGAGAATTGAGGCGGCTGAAGAAGATGAATCCTGCGAATGCCGAATACGGCGTGATCCGCACGTATGTCGAGAATCTCGCAGAGATCCCGTGGTCAAAGGCCACTGAAGACCAACTGGGAACCGAGACGTTAAAGCGCGCTCGAAAGCAGCTAGATGACGACCATTACGGCCTGCAGAAAATCAAGAAGCGTCTTCTGGAATACCTGGCCGTGCTCAAACTGAAGCAGTCGGTCAATGCCGATATCGACCAACAGATTGCACGATTGACAAAACAGTTGGCCCCGGTGCCGGAAGGCGAGGAGAAAACGTCGGAGCAGATTCCCGACGGTGAGCGAGACGCGGCGACGGCGAAACTGCATCTGCTCAAGTCGAAAAGGATGGTGGACAAGTCGCCCATTCTGCTCCTGGTGGGGCCTCCTGGCACTGGCAAGACGTCGCTCGCCAAATCAATCGCCTTGTCGCTCGGCCGGAAGTTCCATCGAATCTCCTTGGGGGGCGTGAGAGACGAGGCCGAAATCCGGGGCCACCGAAGGACGTATGTTGCCGCCATGCCGGGGCTCATTGTCAACGGCCTGAAGAAAGTCGGAGTCGCCAACCCGGTCTTTCTGCTTGACGAGATCGACAAGGTGAGCACGAACAACTTCCACGGCGACCCGTCGGCCGCAATGCTGGAGGTCCTTGACCCCGAGCAAAATCACAGCTTCAACGATCACTACGTCAATATCCCCATTGATCTCAGCAAAGTGCTCTTCATTGCGACGGCAAACACGTTGGACACCATTCCGCCCCCCCTTCTGGACCGCATGGAGACGATTCAGTTGTCCGGCTACACCACGATCGAGAAACGTTACATTGCCAAACAGCACCTGATTCCCAAGCAGATTCGCACCAATGGCCTTTCCGAGGGGCAGGTCATTCTGTCGGATGAGGTGGTGGATGCCATCATCACATTGTATACCCGAGAGTCCGGAGTTCGCAACCTGGAACGAGAGATTGGCTCTGTCTGCCGTTACAAGGCTGTGCAATATGCCGATGCCCGCGATGCTTCCGAGCTTGATAAATACAACCCTCGGGTGAGTGTGGACGAATTGGAAGAGATCCTGGGCATCGCCCGATTCGAGGAAGAAATCGCGGAGAAGAAGTCTCGACCCGGCGTCGTCACCGGCTTGGTGGCATATTCGTCCGGTGGGCAGGGAAGCATCTTGTTCATCGAAGTCGCCGACATGCCTGGCAAAGGTCGAGTCCAACTCACGGGGACACTGGGAGACGTCCTCAAAGAGTCGGTTGAGGTGGCCTTGACCTGGGTCAAAGCGCACAGCTACGACCTCGGACTGACCCACGACCCGAATGAGGACATTATGGAGAAGCGTTCAATTCATGTCCACTGCCCGGCCGGCGCCGTTCCCAAGGATGGACCGAGTGCTGGCCTCGCGCACACAGTCGCTCTGGTCTCCCTGTTCTCGGGAAAGGCGGTGCCCCCCCAAATTGCCATGACCGGAGAGGTGAGCTTGAGAGGCAGGGTCATGCCGGTTGGTGGCATCAAAGAAAAGCTCATTGGCGCCCACCGCGCTGGCGTCAAGACCGTGCTTCTTCCCGCCCACAACCGTAAAGACGTCAAAGACGTCCCTGAAGAGGTCAGGAGGGATCTAGAAATCATATACGTCAAGTAAGTTGTACCAGCCGATCAGCAATGGATGACTAACAATGGCTGCAGGCACGTTTATGAAGCGCTGAAATATATCTGGCCAAATTCCCAATGGGCAACGAATCAATATATTGCACGGATGGAGAGTAGGCTCTGACCAAGTCACCATTACTGGATGCATCATCAGCAAGCGGTCGTTTTGGTCCCTCTACTTTAGTGATAGTATTCACTGCCGCCATTAAATTGTTACTTCTTCGCTTCGGATATAGATAGCCAGTAATGGCCACGAGTCTGATGCAACCTATTCGAATATTCCCATTGTAGCCATCGATCCACCCGTTCTAATCTTTGTCTGACTCCCGCACCAGAATATAGTGATCATTCTGAGAAGTACCTATCACTGTATGGTACGGTAGAGTGCGGCCTTGAAGGACACCCACCTACTTAGCAGAGTTGAAGTAAGAGAGATAAGTGAGTGGAATGAAGATTTAGCCTAAAGTGCCACAGGCTAACCTTGTGCCATGAGCACATGGACAGATGCAGATCTCAAGGCACCCATGCGCAGTCGCAGACGTTGGAAACATTCTGTTCATAAGATGGGTGGCTTAATATATACAATGCTTCTCCCTTGAAATAAGAATGCACTTTGCTGGGTACTCGGTTCGCTCCAGGTTGACGCACAGAGAAACATGTCACATAAATGCTTCCACTGTCTGCCGCTATCACCCACATCCATCTCCGGTCGGTAGAGACTCCTGCACAGATCTCTGTGGACATCTTCCACCGGTTTCTCGGACACGCTCTCACTGAGTCATGGTTTGCTTCATTTTTTGAAGCGCGAGAAGATCGCGAGAAGCCCCTACCACAACGCGTATTCGACTTGCTTTCCATGGATTATTGTACAATGTCGTGCTTATAGCAAGCTCCGCTACGATGGAGGAGCTGTGACTTTCCCTTGCATAACGCGTGCGTCTAGAGGCAGGGACTGCCAAGTCGGCTTCCAAGTAGCTTTGCCCTGAAGGAGATCTTTCGCTTGTTGCGCAATCGACTTTCGATGTTGCTCGTTGGGATGTGTCATGGACCATTGAGATTGTTCCCGGTTTTCGTCGATGAAAGCTTTGCTTTGTTTGTCAAACGTCGACTTCTCCCATCTGCAAAAAACATCAGTCAGCCAACCGAATTTACAATGCGATCAAGTGCGTGAGGAAGTGGGCGAGCAAGCGTGTATGAGCGGAACTTACGGGCTGAGGTCCTTGATCGGCTCGGGCCATATGAACGGCTCGACCAGTTGAACCGTCATTTTCTTCTTGCTCTTCGGCCGGAAAAGACGGCCCTGGCTGTATGGACTCGAGGTCGGCTTCCTCTGAACCTTTTGTTGAATGACGGTGCTTCTGATATGAACGACGTCCACATTGTACGCCTGCTTCAGATAAGACTTCATGTCCAGCTTGTTGAAATCTAACGGCACGTCGAAGGCCGCATATCGCGGAGGGAGGTGCGGCGTGCGCATAAGCACAACGGGTTCGGTAGGACTGCAGCTGTCAGTGAGGAGCCACTCTCAGGAGACAACAAACTCTGCAACGGGTCTTACAAATATACTTGCTTCCGCAGCGATTCGGGAACATGGTAAGGTCTGCTAAAATATCGAGATGGGTTCCTCAGAATGGCGGCCTTCTCTTCCGGAAGCAGCTTCCTGCCGTCAATAAACTGGACCACATCTTCCGAGACCTGAGTTCGCCAATCCTCTTTGAGAGGATCTTTCAAGTATTGCTCGTACTGACGTGGCGTGAGGCCTTTGCTGGATTTTATCCTTCTTTTCGCGTTCCACAACCTGGGTCCCTGGGTTTGGCCTGGACGAGAGAGCGATGATCCGCGGGTGGAGAGGATCGCGGGAATACGAGTGATGCGAGGCATTGCCGTCTCGCTCCCGCTGGCTTTCAGTCGTCTTCAATTGAATTTCAGTCACGGAGAAAGAGCTTTGAGGCGATGATGGCCGGTGCCTGAAACAGGAATGTATGCCGGAAACTTCAAGTGCGGAGCCGCAAACGCGCCAAAGATTTGGTGATGGCGACTGCTCCGTAAGCTCCTTGACGCCTAGACGTGTATATACCGCTGATCACTGAAACCGCTCCCCATTATCCACCTGATTACTTGGCCATCTCTTCCATCGACACGTGTGTGACCAGACGAAGAGTCGAATCTCGAACGAGTCGCTTTTTGTGCACCATCCGTCCTGCTCGGCAGGATGGCGCAGGACGAGAAGAAGGCCACGGCGGCGGAGAAGGGCAAGGGCAAGGCCGAAGATGCACCCGTGATCAACGGCGACACGGGTTCCAAGACGGATAAAGATGGCAAGCATCTGGCTGACGGCAAGGCGGATGAGCATGGGGAGGAAGAGCTGAGCGAAGAGGATCAGCAACTCAAGAGTGAGCTGGAAATGCTCGTCGAGAGGTTAAAAGAAGACGATGCGAGCCTGTATAAGCCGGCCATGGATGCGATCAAGACCTTCATCAAGACGTCCACATCCTCGATGACGGCTGTGCCGAAGCCGCTCAAATTCCTTCGACCGCATTATGACGAGCTCGCCGCTCTTTACGACAGGTGGCCCGCGAGCCCCGACAGGGATTCGCTCGCCGACATGCTCTCCGTTTTGGGAATGACATACGGGGATGAAGAGAAGTTGGAGACACTCAAATACCGGCTATTGTCGACGTCGGACGATCTCGGCTCATGGGGCCACGAGTACATTCGACATCTGGCCCTCGAGATTGGCCAAGAATATCAAAACCGACTGAACGACGAACGCGACGTCCAGGACCTGACCGAGCTGGCTCTCTCCCTCGTCCCTTATTTCCTGAAACACAACGCCGAGGCCGACGCGGTCGACCTGCTGAGTGAACTGGAGATGATTGAGGAAATCCCTCGATTCTTGGATGAAAACACTTTCTCCCGCGTCTGCCTCTACATGGTCAGCATGGTCAACTTGCTCACGTACCCGGAGGATGTCCAGTTCTTGCGGGCGGCGCATGACATCTACGTGAAATACAACAAACTGGCACAAGCGATGGTGGTTGCAATCCGGCTGAACGACGTGGAATTGATACGACAAGATCTCGAGTCGACCGAAGACGTGGCGCTGAAAAAGCAGTTGGCCTTCCTGGTGGCCCGCCAGAGGATATCGATCGACGTCCCGTCCGAAACGAAAGACGAGCAGGAGGTTGCCGACTGTCTCAGCAACACCCAATTGTCCAACCACTTCAAGACGCTGGCCAAAGAGCTGAACATTTTGGAACCCAAAGTCCCGGAGGACATTTACAAGACGCATCTCGAAACTGGCCGAGGCAGTTCGGCGGCGGCCGATTCGGCAAAGCACAACTTGGCCAGCGCGTTTGTGAACGCGTTTGTTAATGCCGGCTTCGGCAGCGACAAGCTCATGCTGGTCGAAGGGGACCAGCGACCGTGGGTGTGGAAGACCAAGGACGATGGCATGCTGTCGACCACCGCCTCGCTGGGAATGCTCATGCAGTGGGATGTGGAAGGCAGTTTGGATACCATTGACCGATTCCAGCAGGTCGCCGAAGATCCGATCAAGGCGGGCGCATTGCTTGCCTATGGCATTGTCAACTCTGGTGTCAGAATGGAAGGCGATCCCGTCATCTCCCTTCTCAGTGATGACGATGTCCTTCAAAGTCCGAAGCCGTCGATCCGGATGGCGGCCATCATGGGTCTGGGCCTCTCGTATGCCGGGTCGAGCCGAGAAGATTTGCTCGACTTTCTGTTGCCCATTGTCGAGGACAGCAGCCTGGATATGCAGTTATCCGCCATGGCCGCCGTGTCCCTCGGAATGATCTTCGTGGGGTCATCAAACTATCAAGTGGCCGAGGCCATTGCCACCCAACTCATGGACGAAGACCGGCAAAAACAACTCAAAGACAAGTGGGCCCGGTTCATGGCTCTGGGCCTGGCATTGCTGTACTTTGGACGACAAGAGGAAGTCGACGTCATCCTGGACATTCTCAAGGCCGTCGAACATCCCATGGCCACGCCAACAGCCACCCTCGCATCGGTTTGCGCCTGGGCCGGCACCGGGGCGGTGCTCAAGTTGCAAGAGCTTCTTCACATCTGCAACGACCACGTCGACGACAAGGAAGAGACCAAGGGCGAGCAACTCGTACAGTCGTACGCCGTTCTGGGACTGTCCCTCATCGCCATGGGTGAAGATGTCGGCCAGGACATGATTCTCCGGCAATTCGGCCACCTGATGCATTACGGCGAAGCCAATATCCGCAAAGCTGTCCCGCTCGCCATGGGCCTGATTAGTCCCAGCAACCCGCAGATGAAGATCTATGACACACTTTCAAGATATAGCCATGATAACGACAACGACGTTGCCATCAACGCCATCTTTGCCATGGGTCTCGTCGGTGCCGGCACCAACAATGCTCGTCTCGCTCAGCTCCTGAGGCAGCTCGCGAGCTATTATCACCGCGACCAGAACTCGTTGTTCATGGTCAGGATCGCACAAGGTCTGCTTCACATGGGCAAAGGGACCATGTCCCTCAGTCCCTTCCACACTGATCGCCAAATCTTGTCGAGAGTGGCCGCTGCTGGCCTTCTGACCGTCCTTGTTTCTCTGATCGACGCGAAGCAGTTCATTCTGGCCGACGCGCACCATCTGCTCTACTTCCTGGTGACGGCAATGTACCCCAGATTTCTGATCACTCTGGATGAGGATTTGAAGCCTCTGACGGTCAATGTCCGAGTCGGCCAGGCCGTCGACGTCGTGGGGCAAGCTGGTCGCCCCAAGACCATCACTGGCTGGCAGACCCAGAGCACACCGGTGCTGCTTGCCTACGGTGACCGAGCCGAACTTGAAGATGAAGAATACATATGCTTGAGCAGCACCCTTGAGGGACTGGTTATCTTACGCAAGGTATGTCTTCTTCCGATGTTGTTACATTGAACTCACTGACGTCGGCTTAGAATCCGGAGTGGGAGAACACAAAGTAGGGCGGCGCTTGGGATCAATTGAGCATGCTCTTGGGCTGGCATTGATCAATCACGGAATGGTTACGAAAAGTGTAACATAATCTGGACTTACTGTTCTGTCATGGAAGTCTGTGTAGGAAGAAGCGAAGGCGATCTCCCGGTCCCGATGCTTTTGCGTTTACAATATAGACCGTTGCGGTCGGCCTGCCTCGAGATTTGCACTGTTGCCAGAAATCTTGGATCCTGCTCGTCGGCGATAGTCATCCGTAGGACAGCGCTTGAGTTTCATAAAATCAGTGGCATTCTGCGCAGCTATAATGAGCGGAAGTGGAATACACTTTTGATTCACTCTTGCACAGTTGTCTAGTGAGAGATGCAATCTGTCCACACCATTGGATCCGCCGGAGATTGCCGCGCCCGGCACATCCGGACACTTAAGGACGGCTGTCAACCAGTGGCAGGGCATTGCATCGTCCATGGGCAATACAGGTCGAATTTTCAAAAACTCACCAGATCAGCATTTGACAAGAACTGATTGGCCATGATGGAGAGTTCTCTAGGCGAGGCGATCCCCTGACGCGATAATGATGGACAGCGCGACGCCCTCCCTCCGAGCAAAGAGGTACGAAGCCGAGGACACGACTCCGACGACCGAGAAGGAACTGAGAGGCTGGTACTCCTATGGCATCGCCGCAGAAGTCTTTGCCGTCTGTGGCGTTGGTTCCTTTCTCCCCGTCACCCTGGAACAGCTGGCTCGCGAGACTGGAGTGCTACGGTCAGACAGAGTTACTCCATGTGTCACATACTCCAGTTCTGCGGCCAGTCGACTGCTCGGGAGAGCCGCCGACCATCAGGGCAACGACCAATGCCTGATTCACATCTTTGGCTCCGATGTCAGCACCGGTTCGTTCGCCATGTACACATTCTCAATCGGCGTGTTTGTGCAGGCTCTCGTCCTGGTCTCCTTCAGTGCTTTTGCCGATCATGGTAGGAAATCTCGTCCAGGATCGATGGACGGCTTTTGAGAGACTTACCATGACCAGGTGGTAATCGGAAGCGCCTCCTTTTGGGCTTTGGCTTTACGGGCGCCGTGGCGAGCATGCTGTTCATGCTCGTCGTTCCGAGCATATATCTCCTGGGAGCGCTGCTGAGCATCATCGGCGTCGCATGCCTGGGCTCATCTTTCGTCCTTCTGAACTCCTTCCTGCCTTTGCTGGTGGCCAACCATCCCTCGGTGCGCGCACACCACCATCGTGAGGTTGATGACGAGTCCACGGATGCATCTGCCTTGTCTGAGATCCAGATTTCTACCCGAATATCCTCCAAAGGAGTCGGTCTTGGATACGCCGCAGCTGTGTTTGTCCAATGCCTCAGTGTGCTGTTGCTCTTCACCATGAGCAAGTTGTCTTCACCAGGTGCATCGAAGTCTCTACCTTTTCGTCTCGTCCTCTTCATGTCCGGCGTGTGGTGGCTTGCCTTCACGATCCCGTCAGCTTTATGGTTGCGCACGCGCCCGGGCCCACCACTTCTGACGTCTTCGCAGCATCATGGAACTTTTCAACAGTTGCTAGGCTATGTGGCCTTCGCCTGGAAGTCGCTTTGGCGGACCATCAGAGTCGCCGCCAAACTGCGGCAAACATCGGTCTTTCTGTTGGCGTGGTTCCTGCTCTCCGATGCCGTGGCCACCGTGTCGGGGACTGCAATCATCTTTGCCAGAACAGAGCTCGAGCTGGGCTCGGTGGGAATAGCTCTACTTTCTATCACCGTCACCACGTTCGGCATCCTGGGGGCCGCCCTGTGGCCCCGACTATCCCAAAGATTCAAGTGGAGAACCAACCGAACGATTGTGACTTGCATGTTGTTGATGGAGGTCATACCCATCTATGGACTCCTTGGATTTCTCCCTTTCGTTCAAAGCTGGGGCGTCGGCGGCTTGCAACAGCCGTGGGAAATTTATCCCCTCGGCATCATCCACGGCACAGTGATGGGTGGCCTGTCGTCGTATTGCAGGTCCTTCTTCGGCCATCTCATTCCGCCGGGCAATGAGGCTGCCTTTTACGCGCTCTTTGCCATTACGGACAAAGGCAGTTCCGTGATCGGTCCGGCCATCGTCGGGTCCATTGTCGATGCCACGGGGTCCATAAGACCCGCCTTCTTCTTCTTGGCTATTCTCATTGCCCTACCGATGCCGCTGATGTGGAATGTTGATGCCGAGAAGGGACAAGAAGAAGCCACAAAAATGGCACTGGTCCTCAACGAGTCTGGACCAAGTCCGTATGACATTGAACTGCGGGCTGAGAACCAGCAGGAGTCAGAAGGCCTGATGGCAGGTCCTGAATAGAACGAACGAGATTTTTTCTCCTTCCACTGCTTTTCCTCTGTCGGGGGCCGCTCTGGTCCTCACCATGTGTCTCCCCGCCCAGGAGGTGGCGTCGTTAATGACAAGTCTTGACAGGGGGCGTGGACTTCCCAGTTAGGACGACAGTATCGCTCAGCAGGTCCTGTTCATTTCGGAGGTATCTGGCGATCAGCGTTGCAGTCGGCCATTGACCAGTCTTGCACCGTACGGCTTATTGCCGCTCAGAAGGATAATTACGGCGGTCAGCCACAGATGTCCTTCCTCCTTCAATAATAGGCCCATCTGATGCTGCACGAGGCAGAGAAAGTTGGGCCTTTGAGAGATTGGCAAAAGCAGGAATGTGACTGCAGTGTCGTTGCTTACACGCTAAACAACAAGGGAGAACAGAACGAAAGGAGAGCAGGATAGGGCCGGCGAGGCTATAGTGGTAATCTAAACTGGAACAGCCAATATGTGATGAGAATCGTGACTGTGATGGTGACGTGATATTTAATTTGTTCTTCATGGCTCACGAGATCTATCTGCCTATTCGAATCACTCCAAGGCGTTGACAAAATATGGTAAATTGAAATATTCTAAACTGAAACATTCCTGCTCCTCCAGGCTCTCCAGGCAAACCCCCAAAGCACAATCGCGACGCTGACGCTCGCGGCACAACCCCATGCCCATCCACTGAAACAGGCGTATCCTCTGCATTCGTTGTCGTGGCTCGCTTTCGAGTAGCCAATGCTGTAAATGAGACTCCACACCGCCGCTCCCCCAGCCGGCATCATCGCCACGACACCCCAGTTGGTGGCAAAGTTTTCCACTCCCCACACGACGCTGATGATGATGGGGATAAGAGAGAACGAGGCGCCGTAGCCGAGGCCGAGAAGAGCGGAGGATAATAAAAAGAGTGAGGGTGTGGCAGGAGTGAGGAATGGCAGTGCAAGGTTGACGAATGCCAAAAGGAGAAGAAAGGCAGAGGGGATCAGTAGCGCCAGGCGCGAAAAGCTGACCCGAGTCGTCGGCGGGTTCTCCGGCTGAGATGGTGGTGCAAAGAGGTCGGACAATGAACCTGTCAGAAGGCGGGCACAAGTCGAGGTCAGAGCGATAATGCTCACGTGCGTGGAGGCATGCCCGGCGGGAGGACTGGACAAGTCGAAATAGTGTTTGGGTGTCAGCGTGGGGATGATAGTCCCCAGGTTATTGATGTATGCTTCTCCGGGGCCGGTCAGGAGGAAGAACCCGGCGGCAAGGAGCCACATGGTCCGGTCCGTCAAGAAAGCGTGAGTGGCATGGTTGAGAAGCCACCATTTCTTCTGTCGGAGCCGAGCGGCCTCTTCGCGCTTCTTCAGAAGCTGTGACTCGGAAAGATCCATGTCATCGAAATCAGACTCAGTCTCCTCGCCGGATTCTTCAAGCGTGCCGTAGGTGTGATGGCCATTGGGAGTCCTGGTATTTCGAAAGAAGTCACTCTCCTCCAAAAGTCCGCTCTGCTCCAATTGTTCCACACCATGTTCGATGATCTCTTCTTCATCCACAATCTGCAGCCCCAGCGTTCCAATCAAGCCGACACCGATGAGGGTTCCAGCAAGGAATAAGAAGTACTTGAAGACGTCCACATCGCCTTTCCGGCCATTCGGTAGTCGCTCATACAGGAGGTGTGCCCCGATCTGACTCTGCCACATGCCGCTCAGACCAAATGCCGCGATGGGAACGGCCAGCATAAAGCCTCGATATTTTGCCGTGGCGAAGTTCTTTGCGCACGTCGCGACAGCAGACAAGTACATGCAACTGGTGCCCGAACCAACACCAATAAATGCAAGGATCATGATGCCGAAAGGCCATCCGGATCCGCCCTTGGTGGCATCGGCCGGCGGGCCCGATTTATATGTAAATGCAGCCAGCAGATATCCGGCTCCAAAGAGAAGGGACGAGAGCAGGGACAAGGGTGGAGGAGAATATCGGTCGCAGAGATAGCCGAACAGAGGGACGGGCAGGTACATGGCCAGCTCAGCGGCGATCGACACGGCATTGACTCGAAACTGCGTGTAATGCAGGTCGATTAAGAATCGGGCCCCGTACAGCGAAAAGGACGTAATTGAACCGGCACAAAGGCTGTAAATCCATCAGTTATTCCCTTCATTGTGCCTGGAGGAGGGCCAATCGGCCGGGAATACCAGCTCAGGACGGCACAAATGAAACTGACCACCCTCGTGGACTCTCTCCGAATTCTCTTCCGATCCCGTTCCAAGATTGCGTCTGCGACCTCGCTCATGACATCGACATTACCATCGGCAACGTTACGATTGGAGGCACTTGACCTTCGACGTATCCTGCGATTGGCCTCGAACTCGAGCGTCGATATCCTCGGGGCCGCTGGAGGCGATGAGGTCGCCATGGCGAGTGCGACGGAACTCCCACAAGCTGAACGGTCTCAATGGGCGATACTATTGATGGAGTTCATCTTGACGCCGTCGTATACCCCTGTAATACTCGAACCGTCGTTGCTGGTGTGGTTATCGCTTGCTGGCGCGGATAACGAGGATGATGCAACCCAGTGATGAAGTATGCAAATGCGCCAAGCGACGGAAATCCGCGACTATACTAGGACCCTGGACTCTCCTATTACTAGAGCCTTAACCCCAACTCTCCTAGGAGACCATACCAGAATATCAGGAATATCATTCTTGTATCCTTTGTTCCGCACCTTTGGCCTCCCTGAAACACGGATGGCCTATTCAACCTCTGACGCAGCGTCTAATGGGCTGCGAAAACCTGAGTCAGTGCTCAGGGCAAGTAGGGGTAAGTTCCAGCCCAGAGGGTCGTCAGGAACAATCACATTTTGTCAAATGCCTTCTCGATTTGCCTTTCCCATGCCCATTTTTGGATCTTTGCGAAGTTTCTACACGTGTGGACGACCTCGGCAACCGCCTTCATCTCCGTGTCCAGGGAGTCCGGGCAAAGGTCAGTGGTGTGATGTCGCTGTTGCACTGTAGAAATCGTCAGAGCCATGGATTATGGGCATCTAGTTTCCTATTTGTGGGGAAGCACTCGCCATGATGCTCTGACCAAGCATATCCACACAGTGGTCCAAATGCTCTGTGCCGAAAAGATCATCGGGATTGGACCAGTCCATGGCGCCATATATCCCCTTTCGGATCAGATTGTATGGCCGTATGAGAGTTGGCTTCACTTTGGATGACTTGACTTACCAAAAAATGCAGCTGATGGAAGACTGCTATTTGTACGATATACCCGCCTTTCTCATTGGGGATTGGCAAAGTCTTGTTGTTCATCGGTCTCGCTTCTTCTGCGCTGATTCTGTCATGACGACAATCCGGACAGTCGCGGGACAGGAGTAGTGTGTTTCAGGAGGAGGAGCATGAGGCCAAAGCCTTCCATATACTCATCGCCCTTGCCCTTGGGTGCTGGACGAGACAAGCTTAGAGTCTTGTATGCTAAATGCCAGATTGTTAGCTAAACACAGAGAGACCTCACCCTGCTTGATCGCGCACTGCTTGCCTCAGTTAGTAGTCTGACAGATTCTTGATATTCGAACTTTGGATCTTTAGCCCAAATGAGGCTTTGAAGTTTTTCTCGGCAACGGCACTTACAATCGTACAGATCCTCCCATAGTTGATTGTTCAGATCCGAAGGCTTGCCTTGGAATGGCGATGTTTCAACGCCAAAAACGCTGGAGAAAACTCTCTTTCGTACTCCAGTATCTTCATCAGGGGTGCTGACCTAGGATTAGATATAGAATCTCACCTTGCGTTAAGATACCCACAACACCTCAAGATCAGATTCTGTGTTCCCCTCGGTTTGAGAGTGTAGGCTGCCAGCCGGTGACCTGAGAGCACGTCAGCCTACTCGTTGAGAACAATGGAGGAAATATTCGACTGGACGAAAGGGAATGCGTGGAATTCAGTCGTTATCGAAGATAGTCATTCCTGTTCTGTTCTAGACGTTGACAATCGCTTGTCACCCCGCGTGGAGAATTGATCAGAAGCGGAATGCGCGACGGGCGGTGGTCTCGTGAATTCCATCTTAGAAACCAAGACGCTCAAGCATCTGAACCATCTGCTTCTCGCTCTCATTCTTGCACGCCATGATGACCTTCTCGGACTGCATGTACATCATGTCGTCGTTTGTGACGCGCCAAGGCATGATCCCCCGGAGGATCGCGTCGACATCCGCCACCTTCTCGATACCCACGATCGTTCTTGGACGCTGCAACTGTGCTTTCTCCAACGCCTCTTCCCAGGCTTTAGCGGTATCCCAGTCGACGCCGCCCTCTTTGGGTGCGGGTAGAGGTGACGGAAAGCCGTGGAGTTTAGAGTCCCGAAGCGCCAGCGGCTCGCCGTCTGTGTCCCCTGTCCAACCGACGAATTGCCCTCCGTGGCTGTCGAACGAACGCAGAAACTCGTACGAAGGGTGTGAGATGCATGAGAAGTCGTAGTCGAGAAGTGCTGTGATGCGCTTTGAGCTGGCATCGTAGAGGATGTTGTTGGTAGCTGTAATATGACGACGTCATGAGCCCTTGTACGAGGAGGCGGTCGGGAAAGAGTGGCAGGGACCGAAGCTCTACTTACTGAAGTCGGCATGCACGACAACCTTGCGGTCTTTTAGACCCAGAGACTGGAATTGAGCGGCCACTCCATTCTCAACGAAGGCATCAAGTCGCTCTCGAACACCGTTGTCCCACCATCCCTTCAGATACGGATTTGTATCCGCTTTGTCGAGTGCGACTTTGAGCCGGTCTTTGAACGACTCTTCGTACGAAGACCACGGTCCTGTGCCAACACTAGTCATGGCAGCGCTGACTGGGCGACCATCATCGTCATACGTCAGTCCCCCGAAGCCAGTAATCTCTCAGGAAGCTGGTGGTTCTGGATTGCACTCAGCATAGTGGCCATCTGTGTGAACATGACACGCTTGGTCTCACGGTCCATGGATTTGAATGCAGCGTCCAGTGGCGTCCCTGGCATCAACCGCTGTAAGATCCAGCCCTGTGAGGATTTGCCGGCAGCACTGCCCCAGCCGAAGACTGAAGGAACCACATCCATCCCAACGCGGCTGAGAGCAGCAGACATGAGGTTGATGATGGCAACCTCGTTTTCGACGCGGTTGTCTCTGTTCATGCCCGTTGCTTCGGGATTTGTGAGACGCATGATGAATGAGGTCGTCCCATCGGGAATGGGGGCACAACCAGCCGGCTTGGGTGTGTCCTCGAATGTCGTCGGCGAAAAGGTAATCTTGTACACAAAGTTGTTGTACCTGAACGGGCATTCTGGATCGTACTCGACAGGAGAGATATCTGCGTTCTACCGCAAAAAATCACTTTGTCAGTATCAAGCGTCCAAACCGGGAGGCGAGCCTTACTTCTATCTTGTACTGCTCAGAGAGAAGGCGGACTATAAAGTCAATTCTCTTCTGGAAATTGACATGGTTGCGATTCATCTTGCTCTGTCAATCGGGCTCAGCAATGAGGACAAGCCGACCATTATTCTGAAGAGTGGTTATGGCTCAAATGTCGATGCCAGGCATACAGCATGTTGGTGTCCTGCCAAGCCGTGTTTGCGCCAAGTAAGCGACAGTGAAGGCATTTGGGTTCCGACCAAGGGTATCTCGGCGGCGGCACCAGTTCTCCTCCAAAAGGCGTTGCCTCATTAACATTACTGTTTCAATCATATCGCATCATACCAAGTCCCATGCGGCGACGCCGGTGAAGCCCATCCCGACTCTGCCTTTGCCCTCGACGAATTCCCGAACGGTCAATCCTCTAGCATCCTGCCGAGAGCCAAACGAGGCCACAGAAAACAAAGTCACTGTTTGACCCGGCGCCCCCAGGTCTCTTGCGGGAATGTCCACATACCACAAATCCCCGCCACCTCCGTTCCCACTCAAATGCTCCATGGGAATATGATCCTTACTCCGGCCATCAGGGCCACCCACAGAAACAATAAAAACCGGGGGTAGTCCCTTTTGGGTATGACGATCCAAGGTCCAGTGGGGACAGAGTAGCCCAAACTGAAATCGGACCACACCGCCCTGGTGGACACTGATCTTTCGGCTCTTGGGCAAGAACGTCTTCTCCCCGATGCCATAGTCCTCTTTCGCATTGGTAAACACAGTCGGCCCTTCAACCGCGTCCGGCCACTTCGCAGGGTCAATTTGGATGTATTCTTCCCAGCTCATTCGCCGCCCGCCGGGAAGGAAGAAATATTCCTGGTTGCCGGGGAAGTGCTTCACAGCAAACTGCTCGTTCGACATGGAAAAATAGTCGGGGTTGAATTTGGGCACATAGGGCCTGCCCGGGCCTTGGACATAACCGGCTCCCCAACAGGCATCAATCAGCTTCCATTCGCCATTGTCGACTTTGACCGCATTCCACGCGTGGCCAGCGTTATATGCAGGAAGTCGGGAGCCCGGGGCCAGAGGCTGAAAACCGTATCCCTTGCCGTGTCCGGAGACGACGATGGCGTCGAGACCGGCGGAGCCCGCCAAGGTCGTAAAAAGGGCCGCGTATCCTTCGCAAACCGCTAGGCCGGTCTGGAGGGTTGATAGAGGGGTGGAATCCCGCACAGTGCCACCAAAAAAGCTCACAACATCATAAGCAATGTTGTGGTGCAACCATGTGAAAATCGCTCGTGCCTTGTCCGTCGGCGACAGAAATGGTGCGGTCAATTGCTGGGCCAAAGCTTGCAACGACGTGACTTGAGACCGTGGGAACAGACGGGCATGGTGATCCGGGCCAGAGAAGTCCCGGCAGATGAGGCACCCTGAGCTCAAGGGGAGTGTGACGGTGCTCCCGTTCACCCCGGATGTGGCGATAGGAAACTTGGGCTTCGTTCCTTGTATGGCCGAGAGGTCTGGTCGGGAAAGTAACGGAATTGGAGGTGGGCCAGAATGCAACGGGTCTGGGTCTTCTTCAACGCCTTGCTCTGGGATTGTTTCTTGAACTGGTGTCGGCGTGTCGACAGCAGATGAAAAGGACGCGTTCTTCGCCCTTTCCAGGACCTCGGTGGTGGGAACAGGGGCCACCTTGCGCAACGCGGTTTCACTGCCATGGTCGTGGTGTTCGATCTGAGGCTTGCGAGAGGGTATCCTCGGTGGTAGAGACGGTCGTGACGCAGGCAGCCTGCCATCCAAAGTCGCAGCCGGAGTACCGGTGGTTGTACCTGACGGGAGTCGATTCGCGTATTTTGGCCTTTCCTCAGAACTTTTCCGCGGGGCCGTGACAGCTGTTGTCCCTTTGGGAGGGAGGACGGGCAGTTCGCACTCGCCCCAGGCCGGCGCCTTGACTCGGTGATTCGAATCAATGGATTTGGTTCTCGTTGCACCGCGTCGAGCAGCAGCAGAGTCGGTCGTGCCAGCCGAGGAAATTGATGCTACCGAGCCTCGCCTTTCTTCTTCTTCTCCTTGTCGGTGTTGATGTCCTTCTTCCTGGCTCATCTTCCTACTGGGCAGCGGGGGAGGCTGCTTGCGTGCCGGCAGCGGAGGGGGGATAGGCTGGCTGCCGAGCCTGACGTCTGTAATGTGACCATTGACTCGGTCCGTCGGGACATTGGTCACTTTCTGTTTCCAACCGAGTGGAGGCCCAGAGGGGACCCTGGGGGGGTGCTGAAGTGAGGATAATGAAGAATCGCCATTAATGCGGCCGACCTGAGAAACATTGAGAGCCGCAATACGTTGCTGCAGCGTCATATACTGGGGATCTTCAGCCATAACGAATCATGTCGCTGGTACAGGTACCTGATCGTTATATCACCACATCCATATTCGTCCACAATGTTCCATGTTTGCCTGGCATTCAGCGAGTCGAGGTGTAGACACTGAGTTGCTGTCGCCGCCGAGAATGAGCACGCGCGGCGCAGTTCAGCGGGGATTGGTTGAGGACTCCGGAAGATCTGCATGCATTAGCGTGCCTTGTAATGGCTTCAGGAGAGTTTCAGCCTTGCCCTGCTTAGCGTCGCTTCGTCAGCAAGGCCGTGGTGTAGATGTTTGTCCTTGTGCATATTGGTGGTGATGATGGCAAGATACTCAAGGAGTCGCCGGCAGTATTTGGCGATCAATTGAAAACAGATCATCCTAATATCATTGTGGTCAATGAAGAGAAGGTCATTTATTCTCGACCCAGCTGAAGCTTCATGAACCGGTAATTGCGAGAGGATCACTATCGGCGTTTCAAACTCAAAAAAAGAAACGGCGGCGCCATGGGGATACGTCTATTCTCTTTGCCCAAGTCTCACTGGAATCAAAGGACGTCTGAGGGCACAGAACGTGGTAAGTGTCCGCTCTTGGCTGGCCGCCTCATGGATCATGCTCGCACCCTGCCACGATAACCACAGCATTTCGTTGATCAAATTCTGGACATGACCCATTGAGGCGTTAGAGAAATTTCACTTGGGCCAGCTTGAGGCGAGGAGATACAGTGCAGGCATTGCCGGCAAGAGAATAATGACAACACAATAATGGCGATAAGAAGTTGGCTCCGAAGTGAGCTCCATCGCCCCATGGTCATCACTCAAACATGGGACGATAGATCGTGTTGATGACCAGCAACTTGTCTGGCAGCAATGTTAGAGACGATGTGAATAGCATCCCCACCGCACTACCACGATAGAACGATGTGATGGATCAAATATATGTAGCTAGAGAAGAGTGGGATAACCAATAACCTAACTTTGTGGACATAGTGTCGGAGGAAAGAGAACTGATGATTGTTTCGAGTGAGATGAACGACAAGCGTGGTGGTGAATCGAGAGAGCCAGCTGTAATCATGATCTTTTTGGGTCGCAAAGGAGCATGACCCATTCTAGATAAACGTTCCATGGCTGACCGGTCTTCGGCGTCAGATCTCAAGGTCTGGCAAACAGGGCGAATTCCCTGAGCATGAATTCATGCCCAACATCCTGCTCACCTCAGAAATGACTCGGGGTTTCCAGAGGGCGGGTGGCGGAAGTGGGTGGCGGAAGAGGTGATACGTGGCGAACCACGCAATCCGAATCAATGACGTATTGTAATCCTCGCCCACGGTGGCGCCAGCTTGGGAACGGAATTAGATCGCGAGAGAAAAGAGAAGACTGATTGAGAGCATTTTCATTCCCTTGGATCGAATAATCACTACTGCCAATTTAGCCGTGAGATAAGGAACAGCATCCTGGAACAGCATCTAGGAACAACATCCAGAACAGCATCCAGGAACAGCATCCAGGAGACAGCATCGGTGATGCAGAATACCGCCCGTTCCAAAGTTCGTAACGTCATGAGAAGGTACTGACAACGTGTGTCGAGGCTTCGAAGGTCTGTTCTAAACTCTTTGCCACTTGAGACGGGGAGGAACAACTCGATCAGCTCTACCACTTGCTTCCGCCACCCCAGCTGCTCTGATCGCTGTGGTGATGCTTCTTGTCTTTCGCCCAGTCCTCGGCCAGACTGCCCAAGATGGCACCACCGATGGTGCCCAAGAATCCATGGTCAGCCTTCTTGCCCAAGAAATGCCCTCCCAGACCACCACCGATGGCGCCGAGCAGACCTCGATCTGACTCGGTCATCGGCGGCGCGTTCGGGTCATAATTAGGCGCGTTCGGATCCGACGACTGAGCCGAGAACTGGTGCTGGCTGGCGTCGACTCCGCCAGCTTGTGCTTGTCCGTACTGGCCTTGTGGTTGTTGTTGATGTCCGCCTTGGCTCATCTGCGCTTGATATGCTTGGTTTTGTGCATACGCGTCATTGCCGTAGTTTGGCTGGCCGTAGTAGCCGGCATGACCCTGCGGGTTGCTGGCGTCATAGGTGCCATATTGGCCACCGGCTTGGCCATGTTGGAATCCGCCCTGCTGGGGAGGCCCAAATGAGTCTTGACGACGGGGAGGGCCGAAGTTCTGATCCTGAGGCGGATACGAGGGATAGCCTCCTTGCGGAGGGTATGGCGCCTGCTGGTAGCCCTGTTGTGGAGGATAACCCGAACCGTATCCTCCTGCGGGGTACTGCGATGAACCCTGAGGCGGGTTGTAACCAGCGCCACCGTAGGAATCGTAGGGACCAGACATGGCGGATCGACTGGGCGATATGTCTGGAAGTTATGAGGTTTCAAGGGCGATGAGTTTGAGGATAATGTGATGGATGCGATGGCGGGACGAAGAAAGATGTGTGATGGAGTGAGCCTGAAGGATTATAAAGCCCTCTGCTGTTGAATTTAGCCCCGCCGGACTCTGGTCAGGCCGACAGAACTGGTCACTTTGCAAGGGGGTTGGACGACTCCAAGCGACTCCAGCCGTTCCCCTCCTCAGCCGGCTGGGCCGATAACGCCGCGGGAGGGAGAGGCTAGGTCGACATCAACCTTGTGGCACAGCCACAGCCAAACGGACTGAGTGATGTCAATGGCCGAGGCACAGCTTTACATCCGCCACACGGAGTTGGACGACCTCTGCTTCAAGCACCAAGTCGAGGAGGCTCCCAATCTCCGCGAATCGGCAGACAACCTGCTCGCGGTAGTCCGCTAGCAAGGCCAGATGGATTCTGAGGCTTCGCCGCACGCTGCGATACGCCCCCCCGATCCAGCAGAGGGACGGACGACGATCGCCCAGACAGTTCCATTTGAGCGATATGGCGGCGACGACGACCGACTACAAAGAGGCGTCAGCAATTGCCTGCAAGAGGCGAGCTGCAAACATTGCCGCCTTCTACAAGACTCCGAGCTGGGATGACGCGCAGCTGCCCCAAAATCTGACCGAGTACGCGCTCCAGTCCGGGTATTACACCACAGAGGAGCTGGAAATCATCCAGACTGAGGCCAAGGACCTCTTGGAGAAAATCGCCCATAAACGATGGACGTCGCTGAAAGTCACCCAGGCGTTTTGCAAGGCGTCGGCCTTGGCTCAAGAATTGGTAGGTCGAGCTTCCACCTGTTGAAGCAGGTCGAACCGATCCCAAACTGACCGGCCAGACAAACTGCCTGACCGAGGTCTTGTATTCTGAGGCCATGGACCGCGCCCAGTTTTTGGACGATTATCTGGAACGAAATGGCAAGACCATTGGCCCACTCCACGGCCTCCCCATCTCCCTGAAGGACTGCTTCATCACGGCTCCACATCCGTCATCGATCGGTATGGCCGCATACGCGAATGAGCCTGGGAGCAAAGATTCCCTGCTGGTGACTGTTCTTCGTGACCTGGGAGCGGTATTCTACGTCAAGACCAACGTGCCCACCGCGATGATGATGGCCGAGACGAACAACCGGGTGTGGGGCGAGTGTCGCAATCCGCTGCACAAAAAGCTGAGTCCAGGAGGGTCGAGCGGGGGAGAGGGCGCCTTGATTGCGTTCAAAGCCTCGCCCTTGGGGGTCGGGACCGACATCGGTGGGAGCATCCGTATTCCTGCGGCATGGTGTCACCTCTATGGCCTCAAGCCCAGCTTTGGTCGATTTCCGACGTGGGGAGGGAAGTCGGGTATCCCTGGCCAGGAATATATTCTCGCGGTGAATGGCCCCATGTCGGGATCACTTCAATCGGTTCGATTGTATTGTGAAGCCGTCTTGTCCGACCGAGTCGCGCCGTGGAATTTGGATCACAAGTGTGTGCCGATTCCCTGGAGGAAGAACATCATTCCACCAGGGCGCAAGCTCCGCTTCGGCTTGGTAGGCTCGGATGACGGGATGGTGACGTGCCACCCGCCAGTGGAACGAGCTTTGAACATGGTGAAAAAGGCGTTGGAGGGTCAGGGCCATGAAGTGGTGCCATGGCCTACTGATGACCATAAACCCATCGTCGAGGTATGACTACTCTCTCCCGTGGAATTTGACAGCAGCACCAGATCACTGACGACCGGCTTAGGTTCTGAACAGTGCATTTTTCGATCTCGGCGGTGCCGCTATCATGGATGTCATCACACCGTACGGCGAACCAATCTTTCCTAGCATGGCCGGCTATGCAGCCGCGGCCGAACTGGGTCCCACTAAATTGCAAATGATGAACCTGAGACGCAATGAGCTGCAAAAAGCTTATTTGGATCGATGGAATGCGAGTGCGACTGACGGGAAACCGCCGATAGATGGCGTGATCGTGGCTGTCGCCCCGTGGGCAGCACCCAGGCTGGGCGGGACGCAGAAGAACTTTCATATTGGTTATACAGGAGTTTGGAACTTGCTCGGTGGGTGGTCCCAATCCATCCCATGAAGCCGTGGCTGACAGAATCTAGACTTCTCATCCTGCACCTTTCCTGTCACGTTTGCGGACAAGACCCTCGACAAGCCTCGGGACATGAGGACGTTCAAGCAACTGAGCGATATGGACAGCCGGATCCAAGCCGACTACGATCCTGACTTCTACCATGGTGCGCCCGTTTCGCTACAAGTCGTCGGGAAGAGGCTGGAAGAGGAGAAAGTGCTGGAAATGGTTGAACTTGTCGCCAATGCCCTCAGCGCGGCCTCTTCTTGATCTGGTCAGTCTTGCTGATGCACTCTTGTGCTTGAGGGTGCAATTTATATTATCACCAATCGTGTACAGCTTTGGCACTGGCACGCCTAGCCCAATCAAGAATAGCGTGGCAATGGAGTCTGTCAATGCAGGGAAGCTCTTTCTGCTTCACAGAGCACATTTCCACCAATACAACATTCTTTCAACCCGTGGATGGTTCGGGACCCGCTAGACGATGGATACGTGGACTGACGGTCTTTCCCCATCGTTTCCCCAAGCACGCCTGCCGCGTTTGGGGTAATACGACACAACGTTGGGTGGTCTCTGCCGGCAACCAACCTGTTTCCAGACATATACGCCCTCAGACCGGTGCTTCATGGAGCAATCCCTCTCTGTCCGAGTTCCCCGCATTCGCGCCGCTGTGGCGAAGAGTGATGGGCGATAATCAGAGTGGGAGCTTCGGCAGATGCTCTCAAGGGTGTCGGAGAGTTGCCGATTCCTGGTCCCACCACCTCCAAATCGGTCTGTCTGGGCATGATATATCTAACAGGTTTGATGCCATACATCCCTGTATTAATGTTTTATTCCGGTCTTTGCCCATTCCAACACCGAGTCCCTGGCAGGCGCGTCCCAGGCGGAGATGGACTTCAAGACACTCAAGGTCAAGAGGCTACATCCCACATTTTGCCGCCGAGGTTGAAGGCGTCAATTTCTCACAGCCAATCCCCGACGATGTGTTTGAAGAGATTCTTGCTGCGTCGGCCAAGGTAGGCAGGCAAGCATGCCATGTTCAATATTTCATTGCGGCCACAGGCCTGATTGTCGGTCCAGTATGGGGTGATGGTCTTTCGGAACACCGGCCTCGACGACACCGGCCACGTCGAGTTCTCGAGGCGTTTCGGCGACCTGGACAATATCAAACCTTATATGACCAACGGCAGAAGGCCACGCTACCACTACTACGAGCTCTTCGCCGCCGGCAACATTGATTCCGAGACCGGCCAAGTCCTCGACCCAAACAGCGCCAGAGCACAATACAACAAGGGCAACGGCCTCTTTCACGTCGACTCGTCGTTTAACCCTCGCCGTGCCTCGTACTCGATCCTCAAAGCTCACGAACTCCCACCCAAGGGCACCGGCGGCAACACCGACTTCGCCGACACGCGCACCGCCTTTGAGGAACTGGATCCCTCGCTCCAGGCGGAGCTCCTCGAGCACGACTACGTCGCGGCGCACTCGTTGCACCATTCCCGCAAGACAGCGGCCCACAATACTTCAAGGACCTCGACCCGACGGCATACAAGATGCACTTGCACCGCATCGTGCAGGTGCACGAACGATCAGGCCGCATGAACTTGTACATTGCAGCGCACGCTCACCATATCGAGAGCGTGTCGGAGGAGAAATCCCAGCAACTCCTCGACGCGCTGATGAAGCACGCGACCCAGGAGAAGTACACAATTAGTATCCCGTGGGAGAATGTCGGTGATATTATCATGTGGGATAATACGTAAGTATCACCTCATGGGCCTATAACCACGGGTCGCCCAGATGCGGGACAAAATGGGTCAAAACTAGTGAGTGAACGAAATTTGTCAACAGGTGCGTCATGCATCGATCTGGAGCTTTCCAAGGAGGCTACAAGAGAGACATGAGAAGGACGACCGTGCACGACGCCAGCAGCCAGGCGTCGGGGCTGAACAAGCCCATTGACACGAGGCAGGGCTTTTCTGAAATCATAGCCACGTAGATGAACCTGGACCGGTGGCTGTCTGAACTTGTCCATGGCAGCGATCTGTTCTGCTTTCAAACTGGAACAAGTGGAGCACTGCTCTGGGGCGAGCAATCCTTGATATCCTCATTCGGTTTTCCTCTCACTGACACGGTTACGCTTCTACATTGCACACAATTATGAGGAAAAAGAGTACTTTGACATTGACAATGTGCTTCCGGGCAGCGTTCACCCTATTGGCCAGACCTTCAAGACAATTCCGTAGAGTTTGGCGAGTGGGTCCAGGAATCTGCCCCATTATATCCACAATAGACGATCTCATGTTTAGCCTGCGTACCGAATCCAGATAGAACGACGCACCAATGTTGTCAGGCTTAGGCGGTCTTGAAATTCTGATCGAGAAAGGAGACTGAAAGTCTGGTGAGCTATATAACTGGGGGGGATATCAGCATCAACAGTAGAAAAGCGAGGCCGATCTTTGGGATATGGCTCTGAGTTTCCTGTCCACTAAGGTGACGCAAAAGGCAGGTGACGAGATCACGGAGAGAGGGGATATAGGCACGATTGTATTCCAACCAACCCGGAGGCATCGAAAAATTATCGAAGCAATCGTCCTCTATGCGTCGCACCAGCACTTCTTGGCTTCAGCATTCCTCATGACCCTCGTAATGGCGGTCCCCCTGTCCACAGCGATGAAGGATCAGCGGCTACAACTGACTAACACAGAGTCAGTTTATTTAAAAGCCCGAATCTTGACAATTTGAGAACAAGCAGTATAAGTAAATAAGAGGTAGAATCCAAATGTAAACACAGCGGAATTAAGTATGTCACATCTGTGTTGGCCGCTCCGGCCGCCACGAGTCTTGGCAGGAAAAGGTTATCAGAGCCTTCTCTTGCCACGTGAGCCTAGAAGAGGTTGATCATCTCTTCTGAAGGTTTGAAGAATGCTTTCATAATCCCTCGAAGAATGCTTAACTACTCCCAGGCTGCCGATACTGTTCGGCCTCGCAAGAGGCCAAGGACCGATGTAGCAAATTCCTGTGTCACCTTCCGAGATTCAGCCCGTCGCCCATCCAAGTGCTTGGACAGGGGCAACGACTTTGCCGCTCATTCATGGGATGATTGGTCGGAAGGGTCGAGAATGCACAGGGAAGAGGAGCGCAGAGATGGCCCCCGGCGCCGGATCGTGGTCATCCACCACGCGAACGATCTCCTTTTCCCGATGGTCGGCCTCAACGGCGCGCGACATCAGGGCTTATCCACAATGTATATGTACTTCCGGATACGCGGCATTGGGTCCTGCATGGTCTGTTGTCTCCTCTTGTCGGCTGTGGGGATTTTGCCACCACTTGAAACCCCGTAGGCTTTCCACTTTCGGACCCCGGCGCCTTATAGCCCCCGAATCGTGGCCACCGCCGATATCCACAAATTCGGCAGTGGGGGACTGTGAAGCACGATAGTGCAGGAGTCTATGGCGGCTGTGGCACAGGTTAGGCTATAAAATATCAGCGCCAATTCCGTCTTCCACCATGCCCCAACTCATCTTCAGAGAGGACTGAACATGGCAGGGTCGGTGAGGGTATCACGTGACAGCGCGTCGTCCGATACAGAGAAAGGCCAGAGCGAGCGGTTGAGCGAATTGTAACTGCCGTGGCCTTGCGAAATTAGCTAGAGTAAACAGTGTGCTGACAGATTTCCAGGCAACGCGAGAAGACCCATGACGCCCACGAGCCCATCGACATCCCGGTCCTCTCTCCGGTCCTCTCTAAACCCGTTTTTGATGGAAATGAGAAGGAAGCGGCGGATCGAGAAGACATATACTCGCATGGGTACGAGCTGAGGGAGATCACGACCACCGGAGGAAGTATCAAGAAATACAAACTGGTCACCTTCGGCCCATCGGACCCAGACAACCCCAAAAACTTTTCCAAGGCACGCAAATGGGTCATTACGATGACTTTGGGCTTTGTATGCTTTGCCGTGGCCTTTTCTTCTGCGGTGGTCACGCCTGGTATTGCGGGGGTGGCAGAACACTTCCACACCACTGAAGAGGTGGCCTTGCTGACCATCACTCTGTTTGTCATTGGGTTTGGTATTGGACGTACGGGAATCCTTCTCCCTCCGCGTTCGCAGCCTCGCTAACTTCAATCCAGCTCTGGTCTTTAGTCCCCTGTCGGAGCTCTATGGTCGATGGATCATCTATGTGAGCACGTTCGGGTTCGCCGTGATATTTATGGTTCCATGTGCCGTCGCCAAGAATATTGAGACGCTTCTGGTCTGCCGAGCGATTGATGGAATTGCCATCAGTGTACCGGTGGCCAATGTACGTGTTCCTCTTTGAAAGATCCATGCCCATTCTCGGTCTCGCAGATGGCAAGCATCCACCATCTCCCCATGGCTACCATCTGTTGAACATTGAGACTCCAGTGCACACGTGCGTGCCTTTTTCTATCATCACTGACGATGGAGGGCTCTAGATTGGCGGTAGCCTCGCAGATATGTGGCGCACAGAAGAGCGTGGCGTCCCCATGGCGGTCTTCAGCGCAGCCCCCTTTTTGGGGCCCATCATGGGTATGTCTCGGCACCATGCCCCCAAGACCTGATCGCCGGCGGCTGACTCGTCAATAGGGCCTCTGATCGGAGGGTTCACGTATGAAAATCTCGGATGGCGTTGGTTGTACTACCTCCAGCTCATCCTCGCGGGCTTCCTGTACGTATGCATGATCCTCCTCGTTCCCGAAACATACGCGCCTGTCATCCTTTCACAACGAGCGAAGAAACTGCGGAAGAGTACCGGAGACGACAGCTATATCGCTGAGCACGACCTCGCCCAACATTCATTCAAGCAAATCGCTCAGGTTTATCTTACTCGACCCGTGAAATTGCTGTTCACAGAGCCGATTGTCACTCTGTTCTCTCTCTACGCCGCCGTCCTGTACGGCCTCCTCTACATGTTCTTCGTGGCGTAAGTCGGGCTTTCCCCGGTCGTGGGACCACAGATCTCTTCTTTTCACTCAATGGCTGACTGATATAGATATCCTGTCGTGTTCGGCGAAGGAAAGGGAATGTCTCCGGGTATCACGGGATTAATGTTTCTTCCCATCACCGTCGGCATATCGATCGGAGTGGTTTGTTCTCCTCTCGTCAACCGGCATTACCTGTCTATGCGAGCGAAATATGAGCGCAACCCTCCACCCGAGCTGCGATTGATTCCGATGATTTTCAGTTGCTGGCTGGTCCCCTTGGGCATGTTTATCTTTGCCTGGACTTCCTATCCCCGCTTAACCTGGGTCGGACCTTGTCTCGCCGGTTTCCCCATCGGTCTCGGATTCGTCTTTCTGTACAACTCGTTCAACAACTATATCGTGGACTCATATCAGCACACGGCTGCTTCTGCACTCGCCGCAAAGACACTCATCCGCTCCGTATGGGGTGCCTGTACCGTTCTCTTCACCATTCAGATGTGAGCAGCGATCTCTTTCCATTCCAGACGACCCGCCGAGAACTAACACCGCTGGATAGGTATCATAATCTCGGCTATGAATGGGCTTCGACTTTGCTTGCTTTCATCGCCCTTGGCTGTTGCCTGATTCCTCTCGTCTTTTACTTCAAAGGGCCTGCGATCCGCAAGTACTCCAAGTACGCCTATTCTGGCGACGAGTGATGGGGAAGGACTGGGGCAGACTTTGCCGGAGCACGCGACTTCGACGGCCTGTCGTTGGCTGTTGGTCCTGCATGGGAAGACCAGGTGGCACTTGTCTGATGGGCTCGGCCAATCATGTGTTAGAAGGAGTGGACATTCTTGAGGCCGTGTGACTATGGCCCATCGAGGAAAAGCTAGCTTTGGGGTTGTAGATAAAAGCTCAAGACTAGGCCAATTTAATCGGATGACTGTAAAGATATGCTTCTTTCCCTACCCGCCCTCGCCAAATTTGAGGACAACAAATAATCAAACGCAGCCTGAGCCACAATGTCCCGGAAACATGGATCTCTGGGTTAGCCTAGCAAATCCAACGCCCTGCCGAGGTTTACGGCCTCGGTGTGCTCGGGGTCGGCTGGCCAAAAGCCTTTGATCTGCCGATAAAACTTCGGCACCCGGCGCCAGATGGCCTCCGAGTACTCCGATTGGTCGGATAGCGAGGGTCGACTAAATCCGGGGAGGCTTTGAAAATGTGATTTCCAGGGCAAAAGAGAGAGCCACCTGCCTGCTTACCTACCTACTCACCTGACTAATAGTTGGGATCTGCATCCTCGGCAAGTATTAGAAAAGAAGTCGAATCTGCTCTCGTTTATTGACTCACAGTGCCAGCCTTCTTCCCGATCCAAATCGGGATCAGGATGGCCACCGGGAATCCAACCCATGCCAACCGAGCATGTCTCGCGTGCAAAGAGAAAAAGATTCGGTGCTTGATGAGCGACGGTCCTCCATGGGTCTGCCAGAGGTGAGTTGAGGATGTGGAGATAATGATCATTGGTCCGTGTCAAGTTCGACGGCTGACTGATCCACTCGCTCCTTAAGGTGTACGCGGAAGATGCAGGAGTGTATCATTCCGGAGTTGCGACCACGCCCACGCAAGAAGAAGGGTGAGAGACTGGTGGTTCGAGCTTTTGCCGGACGAACGTCAGGCTGACGGGACAGTGTACGAGCGGAGAATTGAGCAGCTCGAGCGGCACGTCGAGAGAGTCATGTCCTTGCTCGAGAAGCCGACTCCCAGCGTGACGCCATCTGCTTCGACGACCTCAGAGACGGCCCAAAGGCCACGGTCTGCTCTGGATTTGGCCGTTCCCCCCCCGGTGGATGTCATTAGTGATGACGTCATCACGGTCGAAGAAGCAGAGACTCTTCTCCGAGAATACCGAGACCAAATGGCTGACAACTTTCCGTACGTCGTCTTACCTGAGGCGACGTCGCTGTCCAATCTCCGGCAAGGAAGCCCGATGCTTCTCCTGGCCATTCTGGTGACGGCATCCTGGAGGAATCGGGCGCAGCAAGAGGTTTTGAACCAAGCATATCTAAAGCTATTCAGTTCCCGGTTAATCCTCGAAGGTCGTAAGGATTTGGACCTTCTGCAAGGGCTGATGGTATACCTCACCTGGTAGGCGAGCTGATGGTCCCGTGCCGTGACTGGATGGTCCTGTTGACGCAAACGTCGCTCCAGGATCCACCTACACCTCACTCCCAAGACGCAGCAAGTTTACCGGTTGGCATCCATCACCGCCGCCATTGCCATTGATTCCGGCATCACCCAGCGACCTGGAAAGGGTCAACATCAACAGATGAACGTGGAGAACACCACGGTCGTGCCGACCGGTTTGATGGCAGTGAGTGCAGATTTCTGGAACCGGGAGGCCCAACGTGCATATCTCGGCTGCTACCACATATCAATTTGGTTCGTCGGCCCTCACGGTTGATGGTCAGAGACCATGCTCACGGGTGTGCACAGGTATTCGATCTTGACTCGGAAGGTCTGCCCCATGGTTTACAACGACTATTTGCATGCCTGTGCGCGATCACTGGCGGCGGCCAAGGAAGTCCCATCCGACGCCAACCTGGTGTATCAGCTCGAACTCAATCGTGAGGCTGAAAGAGTGTACGAGGTGTTTAACTATGCGGAAACCAATCAATCTCAAAACATGAGCGATGAGCAAATGCAGGTCTATCTCAATGCCTTCTCTTCAGAAGTCAACGAATGGCGGGAGCGAATCCCCCCCTCTTTAGCCGAAGATGGTAAGATGTGATGTGTTGTCCACTTCTCATTTCACTAATGGTTGGACAGCCTGTCAACAATTATGGCCCCGGATTTTTGAAGCTTTTGTCCGCGAAATCGGACTGTATGGCCTTTCCAGAAGCCCGCATCTGTCGATTCCCCGCATCACCATCCTCCTCGACAGCCTGATGCACACGAAGAACTATCTCGATACCTTCTTGACGATCCCTCTCAACAGATTGGCCAGCTTCACTTCCACCCAGTGGTCTTTGCTGCATTATTCCATTTTGCTTGTCACGACCGTCTCGCTGTCGACACAGACTCCAGTGTGGAACATCGGAGCGGCACGGTCGATCATCAAACTGGAGACGTACCTAGACGCCGTCTCCGCTCGTTTGAGGGAACTGTCTTCCTCCATGTCTTCAGTTGAAGGGCTCAGTGATTGGTACGGAGGTCTCCTCATCAGGTGGGATTCCATTAAAACCCGCTACTTGATGGCGCTTCAGCGAAGCCAGCCAGAAATGAACACGCAGACGTCTCCGGTCCCCGCAGGAGCGCCTCAGCACATGGAGGTTTTGAGCAGCCAGATCCCGTCCACTCAAGCCTGGCTGGGTTCGAGTCAATATCAGGTTACCGACAGCGCATATGTGCCCATGGCTGGATTCGAACTGCTCGACTTTGCAAACAATGTCGGCTCTTGGATGCTTCCAAATGTTGATCCTTCATCACATGAGGCAGTCCATTTCTCCGTGCCGAGCATGTCTCCACCCGTTTTGAGAGGACCGAACTGACCGAATCTGACGACACTTTACACCCGATGTCGAGCAATAAGCGAATCTTGGACAACAGCCGTAAAAATTCTGTCGAAGCAGACTGATGTCAACCTCTCTCATCCATGCTGAAAAGATTACAGTCCAATGCCAGTCTTGGCCGCCTTACACGACCAACTCAGCGCATCCAACAGTGTCGCTGCTGAACACTGCGATAATCTTCTCATCTGCCCTGGACAACGAGACTGTGGCGCAACTTTATACAGAACTCCAACGGGTTGTGCTCATGGCATCTCACTATAGCCTCAAGGGTGGATGATTCAGTCTCATGATAGACCGAATGCGAGGCTGGCGCCTACATTAAACGAACCGACATCCGCCCAATGTTAAAAGCGGAAGAAATATTTAATACTTCGAGGGATATCCGGTCGATAGTCTTGGTGTTTGAGACTATTGGCACAAGAATCCAGATTGGGGCTCCAGAGGCTTTCAACGGACGGGAACCTGTCAAGAGGTAGACCTGACACCCTGGCCTACTACGCCCCGGCCTACTACGCCCCAAAGCAAGATTTGAGCCAATATTAGGAAGAGCCCATCGGACCATCCTTGTATTCCTGGAAGGTTTCCTGATAACGAGCCCAAGCGGATAGTCTGCGCAGAGAACTGAGGCCCTTACGACCTTGATATCAAGGCTCCTGCCGGGGCTCAGGGGTATGATGAATAGACTGAGAAATGGACGGGCTGGCTAAGGCAGAAGCATTGATCAGCTCACCTTCCGGCTCCCACCAGCCAGCCTTGAGCCTCACCTCGGCGCCTGTTCCGGAGCCTAGTCAGGGACGGGCCGCAACCATGTTGTATTGACACAACTTCTTGGCGGGGGCTAGCGTGGCTTACAGATGCAGCCACCTCATGAAGGCTGGCCTAGCATGTGGGACTGATTACCACCAGCACAGAACTATCTGTAGTCCGTGGGTGAGTATAGGACCTCAATTTCTTTGCTCCGGTCCATTATCTGAAGACTGGCCCTCTGTCAGACCCGGGGTATTATCGCATTCACCGTACAGGCCATCATCATTGTTTCCCGGTCCAGAGAGGCGTTCACTCATCAAACGGTTATGCTACAGTTAGGCTGTTCCCCCGGTTTTCTAGCCTGGGTCGGAACAACGCCTCATAGGGGCCGAATACGTGATTGGCCCATGATAGACGGTGAGCCAGGGGCCTTCGACCGTTCTCCGGTGTGTGTGAGCCTTTGGGCCCACGAGGTGGGCGAAGCAGTCTCAATGATCCTTGAAGCTCTCTTCTGCTGCCCATGGACTGTCTCACAGGCCCATGAGCGTTCCCTCATATTCGCGTGAGTCGGGGGACCGTGTTTGCAAGTCTTAAGCTGGTTTCTCTTTCTCGTCTTGTCTATTTTGTCACGTCCTTGTTCACATGAGCAGATTCACACAAACACCATGAGGCTGTCCGATATCCTGTTTACAGCTGCGTCCATCCTTGGATTCTTCTCCTCCACCGTCCAGGGGCACTCTCTTATCAGTGAGGATGGTCTGCACCAGCTCAAGGCCGCGCACAAATACCATGAACTCTCGAAGCGGGGAGGCGGTATTCACCCATTGTTCGAGGTAGAGCTTGTGTATGCAGAAGGTAAGCCGTGTACTGCGGACTCACTCCAGGGAACCAGGCTGACCCTCTGCATCAGACGAGAATGACCAGGCGGCGGCGCCCGTCTTCGGCGCCCGGGTCCTGGTCCAATCGACTGTTCCGGTGATGAAGGTCGAAGAGTTCGAACATTATCTGGAGGCGGTCCAATGCGCAGATGATGGAACAAGCATCGCGCTCCGCTTTCGCCAGAAGTCCGACTTCCAAATGGCAAAGAGATCGGTGGAAATATTTGACCACTGCATGGTCATCACATCGCACGGGGGGTGCAACGAGGAGGGAGAGCGGAATGCATACAAGTGAGTGGGAGGCAGTTGGATATTGATTCAGTTTTTTTTTGCGTGCGTCCTTCCAAGACTGACATCATGCAGGGTCAAGAAGATCACCGTTCACAAAGACGACTTGATGGTCGAGTTGACCGTGGAGCGGATGTCGTGGAAGAAGGCCTTCAAATCCTACAGCATTGAGTACGGCTTCAGCAGTGAGCCGCATCTACTCCGACGGAATGATGTGCTCCGACGCAGCGAGCCCACTCAGACGCTGAGTCAATTGCAGACTCTTGTGCCCACCAGCAGCCCCACCGCAACGGCGGTCAACGTAGACCTTACCCACGCTCTCATCAACACCGAATTCGATCTTCCCGTCGGGCCTAGCCTGCCCGTCACCAGCAGCGGGTGTAAGAACTGTAGCACGTTTGGCACGATGGTGCTGACGCAAGGTAAGTTCGAGATCGACCTGGAAGCACTGGATGCGGACAACAACACGGCGGCCACGAAGCTGATCAAGGGCGGTTTCGTCGAGATGAACTTCCAGAACTTCGGCGCGTACATGGAACTGTTCACCAATCTGGACGCAACGGTCGACTTTTCCAAGTCCCTGTTGAATAACCTGCCTGTATTGGGCTTCACCATCCCCGGCTTTGGCCAAGCCGGGTTCACCTTCGCCCTGGACTTTATCGCCTCTTTCACGCTGGTGGCGCCCGTGACATTAACGTACGGCTTCGAGGTCTCGGTGCCCAATAACTCCACGGTCAAGATTGACTTTGCCAACTTTGGCAGCAGCGGCCAGACCGGGCTGTACGTCTCTTCCCCGCTTCCACCGTTCCTGTCTGACCGGGGCTGACATCTCTCTACCAGGGATCACACCCGATTCCAGGCTCTCGACTTCCAAGCCGACAGCGAGCCGGCTTCGCTGACCGTCGGAGCCGGCCTGCGCCCACTGTTCCCCTTTGGCTTCTCCTTCGTGGGGGACCAGTTGATGGCCGAGGTCGCGCTCTTCATCGACCTGCCCACACTCTCGATGAATGTGTCGCAAGTCGTGTCGGCAGATGCCCACTGCGAGCCGCTGCCGCCGACGAACCTCACCTCGGCGCAGCAGGCCGCCAGAGAGCTGTTCAAGACCAACCTAACGCACATCGCCTTCGATGCCGCGCTCGACCTCGGTTTCGACGCCGGCCTCGCCGTCCCTTTGAAGGAGATCGGCTCGATCAATACGGCCGTGACCATCCTTAGCACCATCGTCCCTCTCCCCACGGCCTGCCTCAGCTTCGACACCAAGCAGGGCAGTTTCATCCCCGCCACCCAAGTACTGGCCAGCGCGACCGGCCCCGGTGGAGCGCTCGCCACCAGCACCCATGCCAGTGGTGCTCACCGCATCAGCGCCCCCGGTCATGCAGGGAGGTCAGGCAGAGGGGGCGGGGTGGGTAGCGTGGTCGGCGCGGCGCTCTTCCTCGCTGTGATACTGGTGATGCTATAAAAGTGTTTGGATCGAATGGAGACGATATAAAAGTGTATATCCGCTCATTCGTCTGAGGCGGAGATCCATAGATGTGGAGAAGGTACTACCTCTCACCAAGCAGGGTTTGCCATTGTCCGTGGTCGTTGAGTTGTCCAGCAATACCTGGGCGACCCCGCAATATACGCGTGAGAACACGTGTCTTGGCGTGGCGTTTTCGCGACGCCGTTGCTAAGGCAGCCTCTGAGATTAGAGACGTCATTTACCTCTTGCGCTATTTCTGTCATTCATCTGTTAGACCTCGATTCTAGACTTGATTACAAGACACTGAGTCTGGATCATCAGCATCATGCCTCATTCCCGCCACAAACACCAGTCGACCCTGTCGTTCAAGAACAAATCCGCTCGAATCACCAAGTCCTCCACTTCACACGACCAGACGGCAAAGAAGGCGTCTTCCAAGCTCTCGGAACCGGCGCAGGAGCAGATCATCGATACTGCATCAATACCCCAACATGAACCCGAGACCGCGGCCGACACCGAATCAGAGGCCGATCAGGCGCCGGTCCATGTGGCAATCCGACCGCCACCTTTGAAATCCAAGCCCACGTCAAGGAGAAAGACCGAGGCAGCAAGATCCACAGACGAGCGCGAACTGGCCGCCAAAAAAGTCACAGATGCCCAGGTGAAAAAGTACTGGAGAGCGGAAGAAGACAGCAGACTGGCACCCCGAGGTGAGTCGCACTCTTTCCTCGCCGTGAGTCTCTCCCATACGTGATCTAACCATGATGCGCCTCCTTCAGTCCACCAATCGCACCTCTCGCTCCATGAGAAGATCCTTCGTCACTTCGACCTCTCCTCACAGTATGGTCCCTGTATCGGGCTGCCGCGGCTCGCACGCTGGAAGCGCGCCAACGGCCTGGGCTTGGAGCCGCCGATCGAGGTGCTCGCCGTCCTGCTCCGCGAGGAGGACAAGAGGACCAGCCAGGGCTGCGGGAAGCTGGCCTACATTGATGAGTTGGGCGGTGGGAAAATGGGATTGGTTGAGTGAATGGCGTGCATAATCAGACATTGACCGAGTTCGTTCGAAGCGACCCGGACGGATGTAAACGAGCAAAGTGAAGGGAAGTTGTCGGAAATATCAGCTGCGCACCGACGACCTCAGGATCAAACAGATACAGTATGTCTGGCTGATGGAATCTAGACGGCGCGTTTGACCTCGATCTACGAACATTTAAGTCAGAGGTCACGAGTCAGCCAGTTCTAGCTATGGCCGATCAGAAACGCTCTTCATGCCGGCCATTCGGTATGGATGACAAGAGCAACAAACCCTTTCAGCGCAAAACAATGTCATTACCGTTCTCGCTCTCGGTCGAATATTTGCTTCGTTCGCCTCGAGCTTGAGTGTCTCATCAAGCTATCGAAGCGCTGTCCCTGTCATGTATGATTGGCCGACCACATGCCGTACATCGCAACACACAGACACAGGCCCCCACATGCGCAATGCTTCTTCTAAGCATCGAAGTCAGAAGAACTCCGGAAGAACCAGCCCTTTTCCGATCGCCCGCCCTGGCATGCCGACCCATCACAAGGCGATGTGTGCTCTAGCCAATTCGTACAACGAAAATCATCTCGCGCCATTCCCGGCGACCGGTCCGTTTACTGATACTCTGGGACCGTCGTCTTTTTGCCCAACAGCGCCAAGGGCACAATGCCGCTGACGTGCATGTCCGGCCCATAGACGTGCATGTTCAGCTTCAACTCCTCGCCGACAGACTTGATGTTCTTGAGACCCTCTTGGTAGTTGGGACCCGCACGTCGGACCCAGATCTGGGTCTTGTGCTCGCTGAGGACGGGAGCGACTTCTCTCAGCGCACGGATGACGCCCTTGAAGGTGGCGGCGACGTTGGTAAAGTTGGCAATACCACCACCAATGAAGAGCACTTTGCCGTCGGGGTGCACGGGCGCCCGCAGCATCAGGTCCAGGACGGTGCGGGCGTAGTTGTACGTCTGAGTCTCGGTCGGGGCGCCAGAGTACTCGCCATAGTTGGCCAGCTCGCTGACGAACCCGGCGGAGGCGATGGCGTCGGCGTAGACGACCGACGCACCACCCCCGGCGACCAGAGTCCAGATGCGGCCTTGGGCGTTGAGGACGGTCAGCTTGAGGGAGGCCCCGGTTTTCGCATCCATGTCGGCAATATACTTCTCCTCTTTGCTCAGTTCACGGCCAAAAGGCGCCGGAAACTCCATGGGCGGGCCGACGTCGATGTTGACCTTGCCATCCGTCTTCGTCCCGGGCAGACCGAGCGCGGTCGGACTGCGCGCGATCGCCCATTTCACGCCGCACTCAAAGTCGGCCGTCTGGTCGAGCTTGGCCGCCAGGTCGAGGAAATGGACATCGGCCGAGGTGCCGGCAGCGTTGGGAATGACGACCAGGGGGTTGATCTCGAGGTAGGTGAACTGGCAATCGACGTACACCGAGTATAATCGAATGATGAAGTCGATCAAGACGTTGTGGACACCCTTGGGCACCTTCTTCAGCAACACGGCTGCCAACTCCTGGCTGGACGGGAACTTTTTCAGATCCACCGGGATGAGGATCTTTTCGGCCTTTGCGTCGACATCGCCGACATCGACACCGCCTTCGTGGGTGAACAGAATCCAGTCGCCCTGTCGTGGTTAGTTCGCCCCGTCACCGAGACGGACAGAGGGACTTACGTCTCGGACCGAGTTGATGTTGATGTAATATTCCGTGTCCTGAGGATGGGGCACAAAGGGCTCGACGAGGAATTGTCGGAGCACACCAATGACGCTCTCAACCTTTTGCTCCTTGCCCGCCCGGGCCTCGATCCAGGCGCGCGCGTCGGCCCAGGTCTTGTTCAGCGCCAACAGGCCGCTCTTTCCTCGTCTCTTGATCAGTTGATCGGGCTTTGCAACGAATTTGGCGCCCGGCGTGAGCAGCCATGGATAGGTCGATTCAGCCTGGTCCAACACCGTTTTGACCGACTCATCCTCGGGGAAATAGAGCGATGCCAGCTTCGGCGGAGGATTGTGCACCCCAGACGCCTTCAGAGGTGTCGGTTTGACGAGAGGAGCACGGGTGAGGTGGTAGTTGAGAATGGCTTTGCCATCTGCCTCGAGAATCGATTTGGCCGACATGCTGTCGTGAAAGCGGTGAGATTGAGGCGGTGTGGTCCCAAGTGCACACGGCTCTACTCGGTCTCGACGGAGGGCAAGTCGAGGTGAAGGACGGGAGGTTGTCAAGGGGTGAAGATATGGAGGCACAATCGGCGCGGCTGTTGTTGTTTTGTTGCAAAAGGGAATCAGACAGGGAGAGGTGATCAGCCGGGGCCGAATAATTGCGGCAGTGGATGGTGTTGGCGCTCGGAAAGTCAGCTTCCTAACATTTTTCTGCCCGCGTTCAGTGGGTGGAGGCCGTTGTTGGGAGCAAGGGTCGCCGAAGCTGCTAAACCTGGAAGTCTCCAGGGGCCGAGCTGGGATGCTAAGGCCGGCACGATCAGACCCAATGTGGAGACGACATTCGCCGAAATGAACAAGGTTGCCTCATGGCGGTCCTTTTTTGCTGACCGCCCGCTGCCATGCTGGCCCCTCTGTCGTCGCAAGGGCCGGATGGTTGGAGGAGCGCAGAGGATGACCAGCACCAGGACCGGCGCGCTGTGTACATTCAGTCTCGATCAGGAGTATTTCCTCCAGCGCAAATCGAGTCACACGCCTCCCTGTCGGAGTCCGAGAGAAAGGGAGGTGTCATGTTCGTCCAGCAGGGTATCCGGCCTGGCAATGGCGTCGTATCTCGGATTAGCTCACAGCATTGGGGCCAGTTGGGCCCAGGGGCTGAGATCCGGGTCGCGGACCGTACTCAACCCTGAGTCTCACCGCCCGGAGACTTTGGGAGTTGGGGATACCAGGAATGGTTAGACCGGCCTTGAAATAGGATAGCGTGTAGGGCATCCCGAACTAGGCGGACTCTCAACAGCCAGGATCCAACAAACCCCAAGTTGTGGTGCGGTGCTACTTTTTTGACCCTCGACAGCATCATCCCGCAGCCAGGACTCACTGTTCCCTTTTCACGGCTCCTCGTCCAGTCCTCTTTGCTGGTTAACAACACCGTCCTCCCCGGCCCAAGCACCCCTCTCCTGAACACTCTGCTGTAGGTTCGTTCCCGTTCAAGGATTGTTCGTTTCCGCCGCCTCGTCGCTCCTTGTCGTTGTCGTCGCCGTCGTCGACTGCGTTGCTAATGGTCGACGGGCTAGTCTGCGAGAATACTCACCCACCATGCCCTCTGCGACCGCAGCAGTCAACGGACGCGCTCCGGCCTCCAATGGGGTGCCGAAGATTGACCTTCCAGAGGGCACGTCGACACCCGGCTCCGAGACTCCTTTCTCCGCCAACGACAATATTCGCCGTTTTGATGCTCCGTCACGGACGTTGAGCCCTCTTCAACACACACTCTTCCACAACAAGACGAGATGTTTCGTCTAGTAAGTGGCCGTCGAAGCCTCTGGCGGCGTGTGGAATGAAAAGTCTGACCAAGTTGGCCAGTGGGATGCAACCCAAGGCTGTCCAGGGCATGCTGGATTTCGACTTCATCTGCAAGAGGACGACGCCGTCGGTGGCCGGGATCATTTACACTTTCGGTGGCCAGTTCGTCAGCAAGATGTACTGGGGAACCAGCGAGACGCTCTTGCCGGTGTACCAATCCGTGGACAAGGCTTTTGAGAAGCACCCCGACGTCGACACCATCGTCAACTTTGCCTCGTCCCGTTCGGTGTACAGCTCCACCATGGAGCTGATGAACATCCCACAGGTGCGAACGATCGCCATCATTGCCGAGGGTGTCCCGGAGCGGCGAGCGCGCGAGATCATGGTGACGTCGAAAGAGAAGGGGATCACGATCATCGGCCCGGCCACGGTGGGGGGCATCAAGCCCGGCGCTTTCAAGATTGGCAATACCGGTGGCATGATGGACAACATTGTCGCTTCCAAACTGTACCGAAAAGGCTCGGTCGGCTACGTGTCCAAGTCGGGCGGTATGTCCAACGAGTTGAACAATATCATCTCCCAGACGACCGACGGCGTGTATGAGGGGATCGCCATTGGAGGTGACCGATACCCCGGCACGACCTTCATTGACCACCTTCTCCGATACCAAGCCGACCCCGAGTGCAAGATTCTCCTGCTGCTCGGCGAAGTCGGTGGTGTGGAGGAGTATCGGGTCATCGAGGCGGTCAAGAAGGGCACCATCACCAAGCCCATTGTCGCCTGGGCCATTGGCACCTGTGCGAGCATGTTCAAGACCGAGGTGCAGTTCGGCCACGCGGGGGCGTCGGCCAACTCCCAGTTGGAGACGGCCACGGTCAAGAACCAATCGATGAGAGAGGCCGGCTTTTTCGTCCCCGAGACCTTTGAGGACATGCCCGCTCTTCTCGCAGAAGTCTATCAGAAGCTTGTCAAGCAGGGAACGATCAAGCCGGCGCCCGAGCCCGTGCCTCCCAAGATCCCCATCGACTATGCCTGGGCGCAGGAGCTGGGCCTCATCCGGAAGCCGGCCGCTTTCATCTCGACCATTTCCGACGATCGAGGCCAGGAATTGCTGTATGCCGGGATGCCGATTTCGGACGTCTTCCGAGAAGACATCGGCATCGGCGGTGTCATGTCCCTGCTGTGGTTCCGCCGCCGACTGCCGCCCTATGCCAATAAGTTCTTGGAAATGGTCCTCATGTTGACTGCCGACCACGGTCCCGCGGTCTCCGGGGCCATGAACACCATCATCACCACTCGTGCCGGCAAGGATTTGATCTCCTCGCTGGTCGCCGGTCTCTTGACCATTGGCTCGCGCTTTGGGGGAGCCCTGGACGGAGCCGCGGAGGAGTTTACCAAAGCCTTTGACAAGGGTTGGAGTCCGAGAGAATTCGTCGACACGATGAGGAAGGAGAACAAACTGAGTAAGTGGCGTGGTCGGGATGTTGCGACCGAGACGGGGTGCGCTAATGAATGATCAGTTCCCGGCATTGGTCACCGTGTCAAGTCGCGCAACAACCCCGATCTTCGAGTGGAACTCGTCAAGGAGTTCGTGATCAAGAACTTTACCTCTCACAAGCTGCTTGACTATGCCGTCGCCGTCGAAACGGTCACGACTTCGAAAAAGGACAATTTGATCCTCAACGTCGACGGCTGCGTTGCCGTCTGCTTTGTCGACTTGCTCCGCTCTTCCGGCGCGTTCTCGCCCGAGGAGGCCGAGGACTACCTTCGCATGGGCGTCTTGAACGGTCTCTTCGTCTTGGGTCGCAGCATCGGTCTGATTGCGCACTATCTCGACCAGAAGAGAGTAAGCATGACCTTCCTGACCATTTGTCCGCGTGCCATGCTAATGACGTGATTCAGCTCCGAACTGGCTTATACAGGCATCCATGGGATGATATCACCTATCTGCTTCCAACCCTGGCCAAAGGTGGCCCAGGGAATGAAGGTCGCGTTGAGGTCAACTTGAATTAGGTTGGGCGAGATCAGGAAGGCTACAGGTCACGTGTTCACAGGATACAGATCATGGGCTTGGCGTTTTTGTCACTGAGCATGGGTACCGCCACAGCAAGGTGCTGCTGTGTGGTTGTGATTGTGGTTGTGGTTTGATAAGGCACAACGAAAAGATCCTCACACATACACGCACATTAACGATGATGGACCCCGGGATTTACCCAAATCCCCGGCTTAGGCAAAGGTAGAATGTAAGGTGGTAATTCCGACTTTTTTCCAGAGATGATCATCCATCAACCTGTTCGGAGTCCGAACATATGGCGTACCGCCGTGCTTGCCATAGAGAGACCAAATATTTCTCAGTGGTGAAATGTCGCCGTTACAAGGACTTTATGGCTAAAAGGTCACGCGGGCATCACAATCGTCTCCTGAACGTTGGACCGGAGCTGGCCGAGGACCAAATTGAATTGGATTGCCGATCTGGTCTTTCAGGTTGCAACCTCGTTGTATGTCTCTGCTCACCTCAAGCTTATGATTGCAGGATCACAAGCGCGATCCCCAACCAAGTTGGTGAGTGCAAGGCCACAAAGCAACGTCTTAAGCATCCTCCAAGGGTCAGTCTGCCATTCTTAGCTGTACAACGTTGACGTGTTGCAATGAGACAGAGATTCCACTTGGACTGGCCTTGCCGTCGCTCCAGCTAAACTTGTTAATGCCATTCGCTCTGCCCAACGGACGGGATAGAACAAGACTGAGATAAGATGCAAGCTCAGTTGCACTCAGGCTCATTATTGTTGTCCAGTGTTTTGTTGAAAGCTTCCAGTGTAGGAATGCCACACAGCGAGTCTGCCACACGAGACGACAGTTATGTTGGTGTCTCGAACACGGTCCATCATCTTTGTTTTAATCACAGACGCGTATGGTGTCCCTTCAGCTGCAATCATCCAAGTACTACCAGTGGATAGACCGGCTAACATCGAGGGACGTCATCAGGTGAAAAGGGTCCTGAGGGTCAGCGTCTGAGGGTCCTCTGTGGACGAAGCGGGAAACTAGAAGTGCGACCCGTCCGCACCATGAAGCCGACTCTCGACTTGCCGAAGGATCGCGGGCGGATATCGCAGTAATGACGACCAGGTCCATCTGAATTACGATTGGTCAGAAGGAGAAGAGACGAGGTGGAGCGTGAGAAGCAGACGTCCCAGCTTGAGTGGCCCCGATGGTCCTGACAGTGGCAGTGGCGTGGGTGGCTTTCCGCCATGCAATCTCCCATCCGACATCTTAGGTGGCGTCTGCCCTGTCCGACAACGAGATGAGGGTTTCATCCTGCGTAGAATCACTGGCGAGGCGTCCCAGCGCAGATTGTCCGCAGAGGTCTGGTCGTGCTTGTTTGTCCAGGTCCGTCTCCTGGTGCTACCTAACAACGCAGCTCTGTTGGAGCATTGAATCTGGGTAACTGCAGGATGCTGGCGAAAAAAAGGGCCATTGAAATTGCGCAGGCATAGGAACAAGCATAGCTTGCATTGGCAACGTGGAGACACCTTTCCTGTATAGGATTAGTGTTATACATACCTGGTACTAATCCTCTCCTCCTTCTGCTGGTTCCTGGGCCCGGCCCTTGCCCCGGCCCAGGCGGCGCGCGGCGCTGTGGACTGGGCTGTGTTGCTGGCAGTGTCTGTGTTGCTGGCACAGCTCCTGCCACAGCAGCGGCAGCACCGGCAGCTCCCATCACCTTTGTTTCCTCTATCTCCAATCCACACCACCACCCTTCACCTCGACCACCGTTCCTATCTCCGTCCGTTCACCTCACGGGTCTTGCGCTCGGGCTCTTTCTGCTGCTCTGACCATCAGTCACTCCTTTGTCTTTCCACGTTTCTCCTCCACCCTCCCCGCGTCCTCGGTCCCTTTTTGCCAGCACCGGCCACCTTCTGGCACGCACCTACGGACAATCGATCGATAGTTAGAATTCGGAGCTCCGTTTCGTGCGAATTCACCCCTCTTGCTCGCGTCGGTGGCGGTCTGTCCGAAGCACAGGATTGCGCTGCTCGCGGAACATGTCTTCAGCATGAGCTTGCGAGACTCGTTGGCACCTTGGATATCTGGAAACGACCAACGAACGTCGCCTCCGAGGTGACCAGGACGCATTCGGCGAGCATGGCGAGATCCATGTTCCTGGGCGTCATCGCGCTACTCGCCCCGACGGCACTCGCTCAGAGCTGTATCTCGCTGGCAGAGTCCACGACGTGTCCGGCCTTCAATGCTTCCTCCATTTCCACCGACTCTGCCTTGGTGGGCCTGTAGTATGTGAGCTCCGAATACAGGGATCGAACTGGGTACTGACCACGGTGATAGCCCTTTCCTGGCCTATGTGACCTCGGTCGACGATTTTGATCGTCAATTAAGCCAATATGTCTCCCAGCAGTACGTCGAGACCAAGTACGTGGATCTGTTCGGCTGCGATAACGTCAACTTGGGCAACACGACCGACTACTATGCCCGCTATACCCTGAGTTTCCTCTGCAACGGCATTGTGCAGAACTCGAAGCAGCCGTGCAACCTGTCGACCCCAGACTCGACACCTCTTTGTGCCGACTCTTGTGCCCAGCTGGCCCTGAGCGAAGAGCAAATCATATCGAGCAGTCAACTCTGCTCGGGCCGGAGTTCCTCCTATGAGGACCAGTTGCGTGCCGACTTTACCAACTGCGCCCTGCCGGCCAATTCTTTGAGCGGCAACTGTATCACGGGGAATTCCAATGAGCCTGACAATTGCGGCTTTGGCTCGAACCTGATGGGCCTGTGCAACTTTTGCCGCTCCAGCACGGAAAATGGAACCGACTCGTGCTGCTTTACTTCCAACGCCACGGGTCGCTGCCAGAATGTGACCTTGCCGGTCTTCTCGACCATCGTCAATCTGTTTACCACCACATCAAGCCCGACCTCGTCTCCCACAAACACGCCGACCGCCGTCTCAAGCTCGCAGCACGGTGGTGGCCTGAGCGGCGGGGCGATTGCCGGCATCGTCGTGGGATCTGTGCTCGGTTTCATCCTGGCTCTCGCTCTCATCATCATCGGTTGCGTCTTTTGGCGCCGGAGGCATCGGGAGAGCAAGGCGGCGAGCCTGCTCAACCAGCCTTCCCCCCAGCGGAAAGGAGTCTCTTCCATGTCATATAATGCGCCGCCGAGCTCGCAGCAAGGCTATGAGGTGCTTCCCGGTGGCCGAGTCGCCCGGATGTCTGCTCTGCAAGACGATGGCCATGGTCCGGTCATTGGCGCCCGCAATTACACCTCACATACCGATCCCTATGGGGACAGCCCCGAGTCGAACGTGAAAGGCGTGGGCGTGGTCGGAGCGGTCAAGCACGACGGCTCACCTCACACCGAGTCCCAACAAGGCAGCTCTCCGGGAAGCGGAGGCGACTTCTCGTCCCCGGAAGGGATGGCCAGCGGTCAATCTGAACAGTTGCCCTTCTTTAAAGACTACTACTCCAACGATGATATCCATCCCGGTGACAAGGTCTCCGTGCTCTGGGCCTACCAGCCTCGTGCCGGAGACGAATTTGAGCTTGAACGGGGCGACATGCTCAAAGTTGTCGGCATATGGGACGACGGCTGGGCGACCGGCGTGCGCATCAATGAACGCGCCGAGGATTACGACGGCAAGCACAAGATCCAACGCGATAGCGGTGTGTCCAATGGCTCTGCCGCCCGACAAGACTCACCGACCCCGGCTGGCGAGATCAAAGCATTCCCTCTTGTCTGTGTCTGCTTGCCGGAAGCGTGGAAGAAGACTGTGGAAGGCGATACGTCCACCGACAGCGGTTCGAGTGGCTAGCCTGACACATGAGCTTTGACCATTCTCTATCATGCTGATTTACGACGAATATGGGATTAGCCCGGCGTTCCGGAATGACGGCCATGCACAACGACACATATTTGATAATGCCAAATAATAGCACGCTTGAGCGTCAACCAGATCCGCTCACCTCAAACACACTCGCCGATATCGACCGACCCGGGGCAGGAAGACCACGGCACGACCGCTTTTGTGCACAGTACCCGTTTGCTTTTCCGTTGGCTATTGTGCGCGGCCCTATTTTCCTACACATCGATACCCTTTCTGTACATATTCATTGTAAATTCTTGCCTGGAGATGGACCACTACTTTGGAACCGATGATTGCCACCTGGACAAGCACTCGGTGATGATGCTCTGTGAAACGGGCACAGAGAGGTGTGGCAGCTTCCGTAAAGTGCTTGGGGCTGAAGGAGCGGAACAATCGAAGAGTTCTCGCTCGGGTTACTTTGGAAGAGAAATTTGGACACAATCAAATTCGCATTGATTGATCAGTTGTCTTTTTTGAATGCCGAAGAATCCGATATCGACCGACTCGGATTCTGTCCTTTGTTCGTTCTTTTATCTTTGCCCTCGCTTCTCTTGCCATTATGAACCGGCTTATATGTCATGTATATGCCAGCATCTCCGATCTGGCCACTCCTGATCAACATCGACTCGCCAGTCAAGCCAGACCGTCGGCCGGCGAAGCCAGAAATGCAATATTTCTGCCACAGATGGTGCGGCCTGAAAAATAAGCTTGAGGTCTGACTCCCTGCTCGAAAATGCGATGGAAAATGAAGAGTCAAGTTTCAAGATTGTAAATCAAACAGCTATCTCCATACATCTCATGCTTAGCGAAGTTATGGAAGAGAAAGAGCGGACGGACCGAAGGAATGGGTATCTTCAATGAACCGGTGAAAGAGCCGCAAATAATCCCCCTGGCTGTCCCTGCCAGCACAAGTCCTTGATCGCCGAAATTGTCATTTGTCCTTTCAAAGTTTCATGCCACCACCAGGCATCCCACGTCAAACTCTCGTCGTCTTCACGACTCTTGTATCAATGCCATGACCCCAGCCCCAAAATCGACAGTCTTGGCCGTAATAGCAGCTGTTCTCGTTCGGCTTGTTCTGCGGGCACCGATGACCATAAATGCACTCGGGATCTTCGCAGTCCAATTTGTAGTAGCAAGGAGTCATTCTCGCCACCTCTCTCAACACGTTGCGTTCGCCTTTGGACAGCGGATATGTGTGAGAGTGAGAGCAATTGTTGGACGTGCAGTGTTCGGGGCCTTGCAGATAGTAGATGTTACAAAGTTTTAGCTTTTTAATCCTCTGAATCTCATGATTGGGGATGGTGATGTCAACTTTGTCGACGCGCTGACCATGGCGGTTGCGTTCGATGGCTTTGATCGCGGGCTTTGCCACCGCCGGCTCCGGCGTTCTCATCGAGCTCGGTGTCGAGGTCCTCGTCGTGCTCGATTTGGATCCATTGGCCGAAGGAACAAAGGGCTGGGCCGTCATCGATGCCCATGTCATCACCGGAGTGCCTGAGCTCGAACCAGTTCCATTCGTACCGTGGGACTCGACGCGAGACAGTACGGGTCGAGTGGCGGTCACGGCTGGGAGTGGACCTCTCGGCTGCGTCGACGGTGGACCAAGCTTAATGCTTTGGAAGATGTCGACAAACTTGGTCGTCTTGAAATGAGATTTTAATGCCACCATGTCCTTCTCGAAAGGGACGCCCTCCAACAGGGTGACACGGTTCAGGACGGCCTGATCGGGGATGATCTCCTCCAGCAGTGGAGAGTAGTCGTTGTCGTGTGAACAGCCGAGGACGACTTGGCGACAATGACAATCGTATAAATGGAGCCGGAAAACATCACGGATCTTATCTCGAACGCCATCTTCTCCGCTTCCGGCATCGACAAAGTCAAACAGCGCGTTGGTGCTATTGAATCCTCGAATAAAATCGTCCAACAACGCTGAGCGATCAATCGCCTTCGTCTGGGTCAAGATGTCGGATAACGACTTCACATTGGCGTATATTCTGACGACGATTTTGGGAGGTGCGGAGCGATCCAGGTGTTGGGAAGCAAAGTCGTTGACCACATTCCAGAGACTGGTGGCTGCTTCTTTGCCGCCTTTCTCGCCTTTGGCCAACAGGTCCTTCGTAAACACCGTCCCGTCTCCGTCGATCAGGACCATGAGGAAAGGGTCGCGATTCTATCCCAAAGTCAGTCTGCCGTGTGCAGGGATATGAGGAAGGTGATCGCACCATGAGAGTTTTAACTTGTCCGAGTTGATCCTGGAGACTAGCCTCGCGCATTTGCCCTTCTCTCAAGTATTGTTTTTCCCTCGAATGGTCCATCTGTATTTGCTCAAGCTGATTTTGGGTGCTTTCCAGCTGGTATAATAGGTCCTGCACGACGCATCAGCACGGTGGCGAGCGCCAGAGACGAGGAAGGGCGGAGACCGTCGAGGCCGCACATACCTCGATGAGCTGATTCTTCTCATCATCCAGATTTCTCAGACGCTTGTTGCGCTCGCGAAAAGACAATGGCGTGCCGATGGCACCAAAGTCGCTGACGGGACGAGTTCTGAAGGATCCGTTGCGCGAGCCATAGTCAGGACTGCTGTTGGTGAGAGGGTGATCGAAAGTGGGTGAAAATGGATCGTAACGAGCCATGTCAGGCATTGGAGATGACCACGACGCCAATCCTTTGCTTGTTGGGCAAACCTTTGTCGCGACGAAGAGGATGTTGGCGGTGAAGTAAGAGTGGTCGGTGCTAGCTGAAGGCGCAAGCGCTGGAACTTTTTGATCTGGGGAACGCAACGCGTTTCCACTTCGCGTCATGATCTTGGCTCCAAGTGGAACCCCTGGCCATCAAGCAGGGAGGCGCCGACTGGCATACGGCCATTGGCAGCTAAGGACAACTTTTTTGCTTCGCGCACTCTGTCCTCTACACCGCTTGTACCCTTCCCACGGCGCCTCCAGCAAAGATGGGTCGCTTTTTGGATCTTGCCCTCCTTATCTTCGGCCTCCAGACTACGGCGATCCTGGCCCAGGCGGAACCTGTACGTGGCAGGCTACTGCACACCTTTCCAATCGAATGTGCATTTTTCAAGCTCACAATCGTCATAGCCGGTCGAGGATCCTGTTGCCAGCCCTAGCCTGGCTGTCTCGGTTTCGGCGTCGTTCCCCGATGCTGAAATCTTCGGCATCAAACTTGTCAATGGCAAGCCGACCAAATCGATCCTCTCCTTCAGCAATGAAGAAACCGAGCCGGTCATTGTCCAATTCGTTGGCGGCAGCCTGTGGACGCTCGACTTTGACCCACGAGATTCGCGCATTGTCCGAAACCTGACCACCGCCCAATATGCACTTGAGATTCAGCCGGGCGAGAAGCAGAGCTTGCCCTACAGTTTCCAGACCGATATGCACCCGCAAGAGCTCCGACTGAATCTGGCCGCGGTCATCAGCCGCGACAACAGCTTCTACACCGTGATGGCCTTCAATGGCACCGTTGCCGTCGTGGAGCCTGATACGAGCATTTTCGACCCCCAGATGTAGGTCACCCTCCTCAAAGCCCAAGACTTTGTGAACCAGCTAACCGACTTAGCATCTTCTTGTACTTCTTCCTCCTTGCTTGCGCCGTCGGCGTCGGCTACTTCTTCTACACCGTCTGGATCGTGCCGTATTTCCCTGCGAAACGCAAGCCTGCTGCGGCAAAAAGAACCGAACGCAAAAAGGCGGATGCTAGCAGCGACAAGCCCGACACAGAGGGTCGAGCCAGTTCGACGGGCTCCAAGGGGTATAATGAGGAATGGATTCCCAGTCACCATATTCAGCGACCAGAGGCCAGGAGAATCAAGGGTGGGCAGAGGGCAAAGACCCGCGGCAAAGCAGCAGAGTAGGGCCGTGCATATTTCAGCGGACGTGTGATGGGCAAGCAACTGAGAGGTCCCGCCACTTGACTTTGCTCGAAACCAGGAATGGGATTTGAGATGTTGGGTCAAGGGGGAAAGCATTGGGACTCAGAGGCGAGCAAAGGCACGAGGCACATTCAGGCGTGGAGCATTGGAGAACTGGAAGGTCAAACTTGCTATTAGCTTGTGGCAAGTGGTGATTGGTGCAGGAGAATGGCCAAAAGGACGGACAATAGGACATGAAAACAAAATAACCAGGAAGCCCAAAGATCATTGCCATTTGTACTTTGCAACCGAATTCGTTCAGCATGGTCAAGAATCAAACCGGCACTCCATCCATTCCACTGACCTGCCTCCAGTTCGAGCTCGAGCTCATGGAGGGAACATTCCTGCAGGTGCGCCAGCAACGTCAGGTCTGCACCTGAGCCCGTGCCTGTGACTCTGGCTGTGACATCCTCACACGCAGTTGAGCATATCCTGTCCCAAGATCGACGCTCAATCACCCATAATCTCATCGTCGTGCACTCCGTCGTTACCATCACCATCACCAGCGGCCGGTGAATCTCCTGCTTCTCCCTCCCCCTCTTCCACCTCTTTCTCATCCAAGTCTTGCTCTTCTCCAGCATCATCGTCCTCAATGTCGTCCTCTGCGATGACCATCGGCTCGGCTTCTGGGGCGGCATTCTTCTCGACCTCCCTCTTCTTTCCACCTTCGCTGCCCGCAACGGGGGCTGTGGTATCTCTTTTCCCTTTCATCCCTTTCTTCTTCTCGTCCAAATATGCAATCACCTGCGCATAGTTTTTCCCCAGCCGTGTCCTGTTGACCTGCAATCGCTTCTTCACCTCCTCATCCATGAGGCCAGCAATGATGGCCAGCACGATCTTACTGGTCAACTCGCACAGCGCCTGTTCGGCCAGAAGCGCCGCCTCCTTCCTCGCGTTTCTGCCACCCGGGACCACCATCTCCTCGTCCTCCTCGTCCTCCTTTTCATCATCGGCGGCGCCGCCATCTGCGGCATCAGAATCTTTCGCCTCATCGTCGGAATCCTCCGGCGGCTTCTCGATGTCTTCGTCATTCTCGATGCCTGTGCCGGGGGGTTTTTTCTGGTCGCGGATGTCGACCTTTCGGTGGGTCTTTTTCGCGAATGATTTCTCCATCTTCTCATGTGTGACCATGACCTCCTTGACCACGTCTGATGGCACATCCGTCGCAAGACTGGCGAGATTGATCCGGACGTCCTCGTCGAGGATGCCCTTGATGGGCTTCATGTGTCTCACCGTGGCGAAAAGCGTGAACAATTCAAGCAGAGTGAGGAGGGCCGCGACACGCACGGGGTCCAGTGGCAAGCGCGTCTGGACAATGGGGAGAAGCGCTTCGACAAACTCACTTTTTCGTGTGGCGAGGTTAACCAAGGTCCCTGCGGTAAGTTCTTTTGAATCATTCGCGGCGATCGCACTGCGCAACCGGACCACCTGCCAGCGAAAGTAAAAGGATAGAATGGTGATGACAGCCATGCACAAGTGATCCTCCAATTCGGCAAAATGTGGTGTCGTCTCCTCGTCGGGCACCCCGCGCTTCACGAGCTGCAGGAGAAGCTCCAGCAACGTGTGCCCCTTTGCGGCTTTGCTCTTCTGCCTCTTGGACGTCGTGGCAGAGACGCGGCTCTCCAGCATTTCTGTGCAGTCGCTGACGCTGGCAAGGTTCGCGAGCCGGGTTGCCGTGTTTACCGCTTCACCAAGCAGATTCCTCTCCAGCGTGCCTCGGCTTTCCACGTTCTTCCCTTGGAGCAGATGGAGAAGCGTGCTCCTGCACTCGGCCCACATCTCGTGCACTTTGGCATCAGTGGCTTCCTTGCTCTGTTCATAGGTTCTTGCCGCTCTCAGCGCCTTGCTTGCCTCGGCCAGCACTTTGCGGTCGGAGTGGGTGATGAATTGTCTGTTGATGTCCTCGAGGATGGCCGAGTAGGTGCCTTCGCCACTCTGGAGGCTGTTGACGAGATCGATATCAAGCAATTGTTCGAGACGCAGAATCGATGCCGCCGCTTGCGGGGTGGTGCCAAACTTGCTTAAAAGCTGAGGAATGATCAGGGTCAGGTTATGCGCGGTAGTTTCCTGCTTCTTGCCGAGCTCGCGCTTGGTGGCATGTCCCTTTCGACCTTTCTTTTCCGTTTGAGACTCGAGGATGGACTGCAAATGCAGCTTGACCGAGTAATAAAGCACATCCAACAAAATCGTCTCTTCCCCCGGGCCGAGTTTGAAGGCCGCCTGGACAGCATGGCTGACATCTGTGTCATTACCACCATCGACGGAGGCAATGGACGAATGGTCGTAGAGGAGATAGCCGGCCAGCGACTCCCACTGCTGCAGTTCCGACATATGGTGAAAGATTGATTGCGTGGCCAGCATGTAGCGAGATTCAGTCTCGACCGTCCGTAGAACAGGCTGACCGGCCTCCCCCCCTTCCACTGACTCACTATCTTTGTCGTAACTGCCCAGTGTCTGTGCGAGGCATTTAAATTTGATCCATGACTGAGTAGGATGCATAAAATCGTCGTTATGATCCGGGCTGGGCAGGATGGCTTCGTATTGCTCCGCGTCCAAATCCTCGAGACTCGCTTTGTAGAGATCGTCGATGTTGGAAACGAAGAATTTGGCCACCGCTTTGCGGACGCGTGGTTCGGTGTCGAAAATGAGGCGACCGATGGTGTCGATGTCGTCTGGTTCGAGGAGCTCGGCATTCCGCAACCGATCCAGCAATTCAATAGCCTCGACCCTCACACCAATGTCGGCGTCTCGCGCCCCCATTTCAACGATCCTCGGTCTGAATCGATCGGTGAAGGCTCGCAGGGCCGCGACGTTTCTCTGGCTCTTAAAGAGGGTCCTCAGCTGGCGGAGAACTTCTAGCCTCGTGTGAGAGCTCGGGTCGGATAGCACCCAACCGAGGTAGCGCAGGTATTGTCCCTCCAGAAACATTTGTCGATACAACACGATCCAATTTCCGAGGGCGGTGACGCATTCGACGCGGATCTTCTCATCGACGTCTCGGTACCGATGCACGTAGACGGTATCAAACGCGTCTCGGAGCTGGGCGTCGATCGTTTCCAGCTTCTTCTCCTCCGTCTTCATGCTCTGCTGCATCGTGTTCACTCGCCCTTTGTTGACACTCTTTTTCTTCCGCTCTGTCTCCAGCTGTGTTCGAGTAATGGCGATGCTCGACTGCACTTCCTGCGCTATTTCGCACAGCGCGGTGGTCATGGACAACGAGATGACGGTCGCGGTGTGTCTGAAAGGCCGATAGCCGGCACCCGACATGGTCGCGACCCAGATATGGATGTTGTCATAGACCTCGGGTTGCTCGTAGAAGATGGACGAGGCATGAAGAGCCTTGATGATGGCTTTGAAGAAATCGACCAAGACCTCCCGGAAGCCGACGTACGGCTTCTGTTTCGAAATGAGAGGATATTCGGCAGACTTTGTCCGGCCATATTCCTCGAGGACGTCGCCGAGTTTGTTGGGCACATTATCGATGTCTTCGACGTCCGGCGACTCAACCTTCACATCGCAACCAACACACTGCAGGATAAAGTTGACGAGATCGCGAATCGCTGCCACGCTGTCCTTCCGCAGGGACCGAAGCCATAGGGACGCCGCATCTTCAGCCGAGTTTCCTTTACCGAAAACGTCGGCGTACAGCCCTTCCTGTTGTGCCTGACTTGGTCGCGCTCGAGCCCTTTTGGTTTTTGCGCCTTTGGCCAATGGCCGACTTTGCGTCTTGCCTGACCTGATGGCGAGCGTCGTCCCGGCGCCATGGGCTATCTTGGCTCTCTTCACCGCTGGCTTCACTCCAGACGCTCTCTTTCGCTGTGTTCGGCGCTCTTCTCTCAATTCTTCCTCATCTGGTGGGTCGTCCTCGGTGTCGACATCGTCCGACTCGTCCGAAGATGTCTGCTCCTCCTCGTCCTCGTCCATCTCTGCTGGCGCGCCGGCACTTGATATCCTCTTTCGCTTCGCAGACCCATTGCTCAGGAAGCTGCTGTGGTAATGGTCCTCCGAGAATAGGTCCGGCTTGCGGACCACTCGCCCTGACTTTCGGCGATTGGTCTCGGCACTGCCGTTTGGCAATTTCGGTTCCGTGTTCATGGTGATTTGAGGCCAGTCTAAGGGTAGTAGCGCACCGATGCCCGGGACAAGAACCACAGCGCAGAGGACCAGTAGAGGACCAGTGGCCAAAGGTGCGAACCGGAACTGGGCCGATTCAGAAAGACGATGCAACGGCCAGATTAATCTCTCGTTGTAACGCAGTCCACTTGTCCAAGGTCATGCGACAGCAAGGAAGGGAAGACACTCGTCGGATCGTTATGGAGATGGTTGATAGATGGCCTGCTGGGACACTCAAAACATGCACAACGCGTGACGCGAAATCAGAAGAACCCTAGCGCGCTGCTTGATGGGTGGGTCCGCTTTTGGAGCCCTTTGCACAGGGTCCTGTCAAGAGCGGGGCAATGTTTCTTGTCTTTTCACAGAGGTCGTGGATAGACATGCCAGCGGCCAAAAATATGATGGCCTGAGGGGAGCGATCTGTGGAGAGAGAGAAAGAGAGACGCAAAACATGGACGGATATAGCCCTCCGAATCGATAAGCTGCGCCCGACCCAAAACTCCTCATGTCGCTCCCGAGATCACCATTTGCGGCCTCGTCTGCCATACCTGGAACAGGGGACATTGTCCTGTCGTCACTTCCCCCGGGCAAGCAAGTTCTGACGTCCCTGACGTATCAGTATCCCCTCAAGCTGATTGCGCCTGATCCGCACCACGCGAGCGATGAGAAGCACGTGACGGTGGTCTTTCTGTTGACCTATGGCGGCGGACTGGTCGGCGGGGACAAGATCAGTCTCAAGGTAGAATTACAGGACTCGACGCGCCTGGTGCTCCTCACTCAAGGCAGTACAAAAATCTTCCGGTCACCCGAACGGTCGGTGGTGAGCGGGCAGACTCTGGATGTCAAGATTGGAAGCCACGCCGCCCTCTGTTATCTGCCAGATCCCACGCAACCGTTCGCCGAAAGCGTCTATGAACAGAAGCAGACTTTTTACGTCGACCCCAGGGGGAGCAGCAGCCTGGTCCTCCTCGACTGGGTCACTGAGGGTCGGCGAGCACGAGGAGAGAGCTGGACGTTATGGAGTTGGAAGGGGAGGAACGAGGTCCGGGAGTTTGACCGGACCTCCAAGGGCCGCCTGCTCCTCCGCGACGCCGTCCTGCTGCAGGACGATGACCTGGCCGGGACGGTGCTGGCCGACAAGTCCCACGACATGGGCATCTTCGGGACTCTGATCGTGTATGGACCTCTCTTCGACGCTCTGGGGCACTTTTTCGTACAGGAATTTGCGAGCCAACCTCGGATCGGGGCCCAGAACTGGACGACGCTCGTCGATGAACGTTCCGGACCTACCTCGAACGAGGCCGACGTGCGCGCCCAAAACTCCCAACGATGGGAAAGAACAGACAAATTACTCTGGACGGTGGCGCGCGTTCGCGGCTTTGTACTCGTCAAATTCGGAGCACAGGAGATTGACGGGGCCAAAAAATGGCTGGCCAACTTGCTCAAGCGGGAAGGCACAGTAGAGAAATACTTTGGGCATCAAGCGTTGATATGTCTCCGGTGAACCGACGCCGGGCGGAGAACGACCCGAACAAGCTGTGCGAGGTCGACGCGTCGAACCACAATCTACTTGAGTTCTATTTCCCCACGGTGAGGAAAAGGCGATCGCCAATGTCTCCCAGCCCAGGTCGAATCATGCCCGTGGGTGTCAATCCATCATCCAGGCCCCCAATCCATACCTCTGTGCCTTCAGGCCATTCCTCGGCCGCCCTCAACACGCCTGGCTTTGCGCCGAGCACGCTGATGAGGATTATTTTCTGGACGCCCCATTCTCTCAAAGTTTGGATGGCCGCGCACGCCGTCCCGCCGGTGGCTATGACGGGGTCGAGGATGATGGCCAGCTTCGCCACGGACGACTCGGATTGGGGCAAGTTGTTATAATATTCGACCGGCTGCAAGGACGCCTTTTCTCGGAACAAGCCCAGGTGATGCACGGAGACGGGAAGAGGAAGGATGGTCTGCAGGGCTGCGCGGCGGCGTGGGATGTCAGTCACTCAACCCACTGGTCATCTCCCAACGGAGGAGAGGGAACCACCCGATCGCGACGTACCTTCCAGCATTCCCAGCCCAGACCTCAGGATGGGCACGAGGGTGATGTTCTTGGGATTGATCGTCTCGACTTCAAACTCAAACCCGAGGGGCGTCTCGTCCTACAAAGGAGCATGGTCAGCCTGCAACTGATCAGCACTGCGGCGGCCGCCGGCGAGGGAGGATAGACTCACTGTCCCGCTGGGTTCAATCTCGAGTTCGGCCAGCGCTTCGGTCCCGAGCAGGAAAGCTAGATCGTGGACCAGCGTCTTGGTTTCTCGCGCGTTCGTCGACTTGGACCGCAGTTGGGAGAGCTTTGCGCGCAGGCAAGGATGTCTGGAGATGTGGACATTGGCTGGCACTTCGAAAGCCATTTTCAACGCTGGGCAGAGGAAGGACTGTAGAAGGGCAGACAGGACCGACGTAAGATGAAGCTTTGTTCCAAGAGAGTGTCGAGCACAACTTATCTTGACCACGCGGGACATGCATTGGGCGACGGAGTGGGGTACAGTCCCGCCGCCAGCGGCCTTGATACTGGTGGATCAGAAGAAACGCCTCAAGTTCTATGCCCGGCCATCTCCGATCCTTGATCCTGGCGATGCCCAGCAACCCTTGCATGTCAACCCCAGACACTATTCCTCTAGAAGCTCCTCTAGAAACGACTCTGCAGCGGCCGCAAGTCAGGCCTTGATCACCGCACGATGATCCAGGAAGGATATGCACACTTTTTGGGAGTGGTAGCATCGACGTCATCTGCACCAACACAAGTCGGCCAGCCGAGTTTTGTTTTCACAGCCGATTCTACCTCTGCCTCCTAGCCGGGGGATGGCCGACAGACGTCCAGGACCGATTAATAGGACCCATTTCGCTCGGGTACATTCTTGCTAACATCTGGCACCTCTCTCCTAGCCCATGAGATTGCACGCACCGTCCGGACTCCACGACACACCATGTCGGCAACAGAGCGACCGCAGATCAGCCATCTCAGGCAACGATGGACGACCGAAGACCTTCCCGACCATGCAGGGGAAGAGCCGCCGGCGGACAGCGATCATGGGCGAGACGCTGAACCAGAGACAGAATCAGAGGATAATACGCAATTAACGGAGGTTCTCGTGCCCACGCCAACCCGCCCAGAAGATCCCCGGCGCCCGAGTTTAGAAGATTTTGAAAGAAGAGCGAGCCAAAGCAAACGCAGGGCGAGTCGCGGTGAAGAATTGGCCGAGCTGGCCGTGCCACCCCCGGTGCGAGGTCATAGATCGCCTTCAGCAGACCGCAGAAGTCTGGAGGCGCGACAGAAAGAGCGATCCGCCAGTGGGACTCGCAGTCATCGTCACCGTCGTCGTTCCACGCGCTCGTTCCTCGCAACCGAGCTGTACACTGTCTCATGGCTGGTCTTCTTCTCCCTGCTAGGAACGCTCGCTCGTCTGGGAGTCGAAGCCATCACGCTCTACCCGAACTCACCCTTTCCCTCGAGGGTGCTGTGGGCCAACCTCGGTGGTTCTTTTACCATGGGCTTCTTGCTGGAAGACCGCCGTCTTTTTCGCGAAGAATGGGGCCACCCAGACCCCAAGGAGACGGCGTCGCAGCATGGGAAAGTGAAGAAGACTATCCCTCTCTACGTTGGCCTGACGACAGGCTTCTGTGGTAGCTTCACTTCCTTTTCCTCTTTCATTCGGGACGCGTTCCTCGCTCTCAGCAACACCTTGCCGTCGCCTTCGCCGACGACACCATATCAGAACAGCTCTGAGCCCATCGCATCCAGGAACGGCGGCTTTTCTTTCCTCGCCCTGGTCGCCATCTTGATTGTCCACCCGGCCGTTTCCCTCGCGGCTTTGCAGACCGGGGCCCAACTGGCCTTTCTGCTGCAGCCGGTCACACCGGTGCTTCCGTTTCGGTTCATGCGCCGATGTCTCGATCCTCTGGTGGTCTTCGTCGGCTTCGGCGCCTGGCTCGGTGCCGTCTTCTTGGCCATCTTTCCACCGGGTAATCCAATACACTGGCGCTTCCGAGCGGTGCTGCCTCTTGTCTTTGCGCCGCCGGGCTGCTTGCTCCGGTTTTACGCCTCAAAGTACATGAATGCCCTCCTCCCGGCCTTCCCACTGGGCACTTTTTCCGTCAATATTTTTGGCACGGCCGTCTTAGGCATGGCATGGGATCTGCAACACGCAAGAGGGATCGGGGCAACCAGCCTGAATGCGTGCGCCGTTCTAGAGGGCATCATGGAAGGCTTCTGTGGATGCTTGACCACGGTGAGTACGTGGGTGGCCGAGTTGCAGGGCCTGCGAAGGCGACACGGGTGGATGTACGGTTTGACCAGTGTCGCTGTCGCACTGGGGCTGATGGTAATCATAATGGGGAGCATGGCCTGGGTCGTTGGGTTCGAACAGCCTGCCTGTTCTTGACACCGACGCTTGCATGGAGTGTTTTGATACGTTCGAGCGAGGCTACGAGTGAAAATAGACATTTTCAGATTTTGAGACCTCAGCTCCGCCATCCAGATTCCTGAGAATCAATCCTCCAACCCGTCGTCCGCTGTACACCGGAAGAAACGCTACCTTGGCTCTCGCAGTGGGATTGCCAACCATGAGCTGCGACTCGAAGGCGTCTTTGAGATGAGCACGGATATGGCACCAGATCTTCTGTAGATAAAGTTAAACGATCCGATGACCTAGAGGGGAAGGGCCGGGGTCCTCTCGCGATATAGGTTCGCCTAAAACGACGTCCCCCCTTGCAAATCTCGGCCACTCAATCCTGGTCCGTTCTCAGTCTGAGGTGAAATTGCCGGCCAGGATCGCCAGGATGCGGAGTCCGTAACCCCTTTCTCACTTCAGCCCCTCCATTTATGCCCCCAGTCATCAGTCAGCCCCATCTATTTTGTTTCGTCGCCCGGTTGCACGCGTCAGCTCGCCATTTTACCTACGTTATTTTTGTTCCTGCGCCCGCAAGCCACATCCACTGTACAGACTCTCACCTCAGTCACTCGCTCTCAGTCTCCACCAGCCTTGTCCCGTCCTTGCTCAGCCTTCTGTCTATTGCATTGCATCCGCAACTGGTTGTGCTTGTCGTCAGTTGATCCCTTCTATCCGCGCGTTGCCCATCCATCGACGACCAACATTCAATCTGCTGCTGGTTGGCCGGCGCACTCCCTTCCGTCGAATGCGGAGCCCATACAATACCGGCGTTACGAATAATGAGCTGCTGATGACTTGACGCCTATCCTATCCACCGACAACCACCCCACCAGCAGACTCCTGTCATAGTACTCGAACCATGCACTTCCAGCAGCAGCTCTCATTCGTCCTCAGCGCTCTTCTCACGACCTCCAATGCCTTTATTCCAGTCGATGCCGACTCGGCTCCTTGGTCCGTTGATACGGAGCTCTGGTCGCCGCTCACGACTATAACCCTCCCCCCTGCAACATCTCCGACACTGACACCCGCCGCGACCGCGACACAACCTCTCCAACCACAACGGAAAATATACCCAGCAGAAGAAGAGCTCAAAGTCCGCCAAGTTGCCGGCCAAGGGGAGCCTGTGGCCGCCACCGCTCTCACTCAGATGCCGCCGGTGACGACCTACTACGTGAACGAGTACAAAGCCACCGGCGTCGTGGAAGTTCAAGTCGTCTACACGCAACTCTTCAGCGCTATCCCCGACCAATGGCCCAGCGCCACGAGCGGAGAGATCGGGCTGGGCACGATCCAAGGCACCATTGGTGTCGTGAAGAGTAAGCGTGGTCTTCCGACACAGGAAGCCATGCTGAGTTCGGGTGCGAGAATGGAATCGGGAATCGAAGAGGAGAAAGCAGTCGTCGAGGGAGAAAAGGTGGAGGGCGAAAATGCAAGCCCTCGGCCGCCCATCGTTGAGGGCGACAACGGCAATGTGAGAAAAGCGGACGTCGCCCAGCGAAGCAGCGGGGCCCGAGCTGCCACTTCAGGCCTTGCTGTTACCGCAGGCGCCATTGTGCTCGGTGTCACATGCCTTCTGGCTGTCTAGTCTTGCAGCGTGGAACCGGTATTGTTCTTCTGTTTTGTATTTGAGCGGGCATGATATGACTGGCGCTGATTGGCGGCGCAACTGTGTGACAACATAGGCTGGCATAAAGCGGACAGGAGGGGCAGGACAAGACGAAGCTGAAAATTAATTGTCACATTCCGCACTTGTCCGTCCATTCATGAGGTCTTTGATGGGAAAGAAGACTCCAGGTATTATCCATCTAGCATATCACAGCATTCAGAAGCACCGAAAGGCTGACCTGCGGTCACCGCCATGGTTGGGTCGGACCAGAGGACAAGGAAAACATGGCGTAGTCGGTTCTCTTGTTCTTGCTCTGTCACTATGGGCTTGGACATGGCTTCAACGAAACAGCTTTGGATACGGATATGCAAAGGCATGGACAACGGTTGTATGCATTCATTCATTTCATCGAAACCGCACGGTATCGTACCGCTCGATACTCAGGAAATCCAATAGCCATCCCTATTCCCGCCCACGACCTTATCTTGGCCTTCCTCTTCCCCGGTCCATTTCCCAGTTCCAGAACGTATCCAGTCTGTTTCCTTCCACGGTATAGGATATTGGTATCCTATTTCTCGTCATGTCTAGTATTTCATTTGGATGCATTCCATATCCTGGCACTGCCCACCAGCAAGAGGGCAAATGTACTCTCGACAGCTAACAGGTCTCGTTGGCTCTGATTTCGGTTTGACAACGCTGTATTCTTGTATGAGTTGAGTCGTTGAATTCGAGTTTGAGCATCGGATTGGATTGGTCTCTCGAGGTCCAACTGAGCTCACTCATCTCTGGCCATCGCCTCGCAATGCAGTGTGCTGATCCACCGGGTTTCCGAGTACCGTGACAGACCATTCTCGGAGGTTGTTCGTTGCCCGCCGTCCTACAAGGTGTGGAGTAATGGACATCATCTCGGTTTAGTCGTAGAGCTGTCCCCAATCTGGGATCACGACCATTTTCTTCTTGACCGGGCCGAGCGCATATACCGTCCCTGTTTCTCCCGGCGTGCTGGCTTGCGGCTGCGGGTATGTCGTGGTGGGCGTCTCAACCAACACGGCATCCTGCAAGAAATCCACTTCTGTGCCATACCGCACTTCCATGTCCACGCCACCCCAATCCAGACTGACCTTTCCGGACCGGTGGATGCGTAGTTTACCAACGTAGCCAGAGGGGAGACGGGTTGGCTCAGAAGCTGTGAGAAGGCCGTCAAGTTGGAGTTCAGGTTTGGACGGTGGTGGTAGAGCGTCAGGGTCTTTTTTGATCTCTGGGGCTGGTGCCGAAGCCGTAGCCGAAGCGGCCGGTGCTGAGGCGGTGACAACAGATGGTGCCGCTGTTGACGTGGGATTTTCAACTTTGATTCCGACGTCGCTATGTGCCGCTGACGCGCCGGGGTCGATGAGGAAAGGTGTGAGGGGAGGAAACTGGAATAAGAGCAATCTGCCATCCTCAAAATTGTCTCGGTCGTCGTCCATGTCGGCAGCAACGGTTCTGGTTGAGTCATGCTTCACGGGTATACCCACAAACTCCTTTCGTAGTTTCTGCACATCTTCTAGCAGCCGCAAACGTTCAGTACGCTCCTCAATGGTCTCAGCCACAGGTTTCACCTCTCTCGATTTTCCGCCATGCTTTTTGACAGACTTCTTCTTCAACTCCGGGCTTGAAGGCGCTTCTTTGACGACTTCAGGCTCATCAATGGACATCTCGTCTCCGTCGACATCATAGGCTTCTGGTTCGCTCTTTTTGATCGCTCGATTTGATGATCTCTTGTGATTTTCGAACCTGCCCACCTCTTCATCCTTCACACTTCTCGGCGCTCGGACTGGCCTTAGACCTGTCCCGATCCTGGTTGGGTGCGGTGAGGGGACTTTTTGCTTTCCTTCTTTAATCACCCTTGTGGTGATGTCCAGATCTTCATCGCTGGATATCCAAATCCTCTCGATATCACGCCGCGCTTCATCAGGCTCATCGTCAGTGGAGATGTCGACCAATTCTCCTCTTCTTCCAGCAACAGTCTTCCCTCCAGCTCCCGAGCCTGATGCCCCGCTGCCCCCAGCAAGGGCGGCAGTGTCGCCAGGCGCTGTGAGCGCTGAATCGACCGGCTTGACCCCGTCTTGCCCTTCCACCCTCTCACTGAATCCCGCACCCAGATTGAGCATCCCTCTGGGTTTTGCACCCGGTTTCAAGCTCGTGCCGGGGCCGAAGACTCCACCAGTGGACACGTCAGCTCTGGCTCTCTCTTCGCGGTTGACCACGGCATTGCCTCGCCCCCGCCCTGTCCTCCCTCCCCTCGCGCTCAGAGAGCCTGCAGCAACTGCCTGCTGTGCACTTTCCGCGAGCCGCGCCTGTTGGCGCTCGGCCTCTTCCTTTGCATATTGTTCGCGCTCAGCTTTCGTCTTACGTTGAACGCCCGCTCGAGGTTTGGGCGCTATAGTGGAAGGCTTCGAAGTGGCAGGTTGAGGGGGAGGAGATGATTGATCGGCCATAATGATTGATACTGAAGGAGTGGAAGCATCCAAATTGAAATGGGTGCGTCATGAACCACAATAATCCCCCAAATCAAGGCGGACGATTATTCAAAGCGTTGAAAGTAGGGGCGTAGAGGGAGCAGGTGAAACGTATATGGAAAGAGCATTCACACTTCTCATGACTTTCAGCTTAACCTCAAGTAAGGATCAAATGATGTTGGGACAGTTGGGCCATTCACTAATTTGTATGACCACAGGAACTTTTTGACCTTGGAGGATCGGCACCGGCCATAACGCGGAGATAGCGTTGGATCACGTGCACAAGATTATTTTTAGTCTCAGGGCTTGGGTGCACTCCTTGTATTGCAAGACAGAAGGCAGACTCTGTAAAGATCAACGGATCAATGCTCCATCGCCGGGGTCAATGGCCAATTACCAAAAAAATACCATCATTTCGTACACTCATGAAATGCTATGAAACCCAGCCGTCTCGGTGGGATACAAACACAATATTCGCCCATTCTTGGTTCCAGCAGCAGACAGACACAAGTAATCAATTGACACCCAGGTAATCTTCACCGACAATTTCCCATCATTGCTGCTGCTTCGTAATGGTACGCGCAAAAGCGAATTGAACCACGTGCATTGGTGGCGTGGTCGGTCTGTCCTCAGTCCTCTTCCACAACATGCACTCCCTATCCAACCTGAACCGGCCGTCAGAGGTCGCCTCGCACCTCCATGCCCGTGTCTCGATCACTCCTGATCCAATCAACAAGAGGTTCGGGCAGGAGGGGTTGTACTCAATTCACCTCTTCCTCTTTTTGTTCTTGTCCGGGCTATCGTGAGCGGCTGCCATGTCGGTCAAGATTGCTCCCACATTCGCTTCAGCAGCCTGCTCGAGATAGGCGGCGTCGGAGACTTTCTTGATAGGCACACCCATGTGCCTTCCATAGCGACCTTTGCGTCCGTTTCCTTCGTCTTCACTGATGCAGCCTTCGATGCCGATGCCGGCATCCTTGCAGCGCTGGCAGGGTCTCTGTCGATCACATCCTTTCTTGCTCTTACGACAACGCTGGCATCGAGGCTTCGAAGAGAGGTCTTCCTCATCCGCAGCAAGCTGGTGTTGGAAATTGAGCGACGAGCCGTACGTTTTGCGTGGCTGTTGTCCAGGGCCGGCAGGTGCGGCAGGAGCTTTCATCAGGCCCGGCGGACCTGAGGTCCTTGACGCTTTGGAGGGCAGGGTATTCGTCAACCGACCTTTGCCCACTTTGACATTCTTGTTGGCCAAAGCATGCTTGGAGGGACGGTAACCATTGGCAGGGCCATCGTGCAACTTGGTCTTGATCTTCTTGATCTTTGGGTGACCGTCTTCCTCGTCATATTCGCTCTTAATCAGTCCATCACGGTCGTAATCTTCATCGGCGTCGTCAAGGTACGTTCTATGTTTCAGAAGTCCGTCATCATCGTCGCTGTACTCATTGCTGTCGCTGGTGGCCCCCGTGGAGGAAGCGGCATCCGCGACGCCGCTGAATGTGTCATCCAACGTCGAATTGGAAGTGCGCCCGTGCGAATAGTTGGAGACATCACCGAGAGCGATCAGTGTTCGCGCCACATCTTCGTCCGATATACAACTGGCGACCGTAGGATCCGGAGTGGGTAGGATCCCAGGTCCAGTGTATCCTGCTCTCCCATTTTGCGACACTCCTTGCATGCCAGATCGGTCGCGCAGGCGATGGCCATGCGGCGGAACCGGGGTGCCTCCCGCGACCGTGTTACCCTGGTCAACGGAAAGATGTGTCTGGTGGCCATTTCCGTAGCTCGGCGGGGAAAGAGCCGGGAGCTGTGAGAGTCCATACAGCTTCTGCGTGGGCGGGTGAAAGGGCGAAGGGCCCTCTTGCGGCAATGACCGACGCTGGGGGGATATCGATGACTGGGAGGCAGTCACCGGCACTTGTGGCGGGACAAACAGAGGGAGGGTCTCAATGGAATTAGCATGCATGTCCCACAAAGTCATGCCCTGTCCGACCAGGGTGGGGTGAAGGAGCTTACCGAGCTGTCGAAGATAGGCTGTCCCCGTCTCCCGTCCTGAAGAACGTTGGCCGTGCTGATTTCGGAGCTGGCAAAAGGCTCACTCCTGGCCTTCCGAGATCCGGATATTGAGCTGCGTCCCGTTTCGCTGTCGCTGTACCCGTTCTCTTCCCGGTAGCTGCCATTGGCGCTGGAGCCGCGGCTGACCGTCGTCAACGATGCTCCTTTCTGTTGCGAGGCACTTCTCCGCCCGCGGCCATGGGTCGGAGACGTGCTTCGTTTGCGAGCCAGTCGAGAGGCCGGTCGTGACGGTGAATGGGACGGCTCCCGAAGGTGTGGAGGAAGCATCTGAAACGGTTCTCCCAAACTGGGCCGACGTTGAGGCTCGTGGCCATTCCCGAGGCCATACTGGCCATGCGAATACGTGCCCAAGAGCTGTGGTGGGCTGGGCACTATGCGCACGTAGACGATGGTGTCGTGGCTCAGATTGTCGTACGAGGCGATCAGCGTATTGCCTCGTGCATCTTCAAAACTGACTCCGTTCCCGTCATAGATGCCGTAGAAGTTCTTCACTGTGGTAATGATGGATTCTGTGGTGTCATGCGCATTGAGCAGGACCCGGAGTGGTATGCGGGCTCTTGTCTTGGATCCCTCGTCCAGCAACAGCTCGAACGAGACCGATTTTGCAGGAGGCATTTTCCGGCTCCGTTCGGGCTCGTTCGAGAGCAGATTGGCCACTTGCATGCTTTCACACTTTTTCTTTGGTATCGGCGTCGGCCGGTGCGGCTGCGACGGCCCGTTGATGAGAGATCTTGACCCGGTCTGGTGCGTCAGCCGGGCGCTGCCTCAGAGAAAGAGACCGGCGTCGAGCCGAGGGGCAATGAGGTCTGCAAGGGGGATTTTGCGGCGCCCTAGACAGAGAATTAGTCACCTGAGACCAAGTTGCCATGCGAGGCGTAAAGTGTGATTGCGCTGGCGTGGAAGGGAAGGCCGCAATGTCAGAGGACGAGAGGCAAAAGGCAGGAGAATGACCATAATGGTGTCGACATACCGCCGAGTGGAATAGTCGCTGTTCGTCGCCAATGATGGCAAAACGCTCACAGTGACTCGTTACCGAAGATTCAAGGTGTAGATGCTATGAAATGGGCATCCTGCTCTGCCGTCCAAGCATCGTCAGTCAACGCAGCATGGAGACGGCAATGATGGATTGCGGCAGTGGTTCACACCTCGCTCAGTCGGACTGCCCAGCTTGGCTAGTTATACAAGAAGAGATAAAACAGCTCCGAACAGGCAGAATGGCGGCTGTGGACGGGTGGTGGGAAGAAGGAGAGGTCAAAGGAAGAAGGCACAGGTGCAAGCGATCCTGGCTTGGGCTCTGAAACGAGGCCCACTTGACCAGATATCCGTCCAACTCCAATACGTGCCACAAAAACGTGGGTTCAATGAGCTGAGAATATGATCAATCACCGGCAAACAAACTACAGCGACAATTCCTCGAGATGAATATACAGGATCTATACTAAACGCACACAGCCCGCCACGGCATCAGGGGGCTCTAGGATTTTGATGTATGCATGGAGCAGATACAGTGATGCGCTTGCTCGCGTAGGAGGCCATATCTGGTCGTGGGCCAGTAGTCAGCGCCTTGCCGGGGCCCATGGCCGGACCCGGAATACAGGGCTATTATACCTTCAGGCCTGACGGAAACTAGGGAGGACTCCTGGCGGAAGGGAAAAGGTCAGCAGTGATCGCCAGCGTGCTGAGCCCGGCCAGGCGGCGTGCTTTGGCCACAGGATAACCCCTCATTGTGCTCGAGAAAAGCGGCCCGAAGTGCAGCACATTTGCGTGGCCTGAATGGCGAAGAAGAGCGAGCGTCAGCGCGTGAGCCGTAAAGGTGGAGTTCTGCTGCCTTGGTCAAGACACGACAGCATGTAGTCCAGCCAATCCTTGGTTGACCTCTGACGGTCTCGGACGCGGGCTGGCGCACTGGGCTGGCCGCGAGGGCAGCAGCACACACCGCCCGCCCACCAGAATTTCATGATCCTCCTCCTCTTCCTCCGAGGCCCACGCAGGCGACTCTCCTTACCATCAGGTCACCAAACCCAGAGGTCGGCTGAGAGCGCCACAGCGGGGGGTGCCAGCCAAAAAATTTCCATCATGGCGCCCAAAAGGACTTGGGTAGAGCTGCGGGAGGCGGAACATGGGTTGATGCAAAGGTGTGGCTTGGCGATCGCAGCCAGTGCTCCCACCGGTGCAATTTCGCGGGTCTGGATAACACCAATGCAGGTGCACATACACAGTTCAAAAAGCGGCCTGGGAGCCACTGTTTTGAAATATCCAGGCCAGCGTGATCTGATGGATATCCAGATCCATCCTCCATGTCTCATCCGTGTCCTGGTGTCAAAGCGTCGAGGAGGTCACCGTCCAAAAAGCAACCATAATTAGACCAAAGACTTGAACAGGTAGGTTCGGCGATCAACGTTGTTGCAGCTTCTTCTCGCCGGCCCGAGCGCAGCGCGTCTAGAGACCGAGACTATCAAATCCGTTTCTTGCAAGCGCTGGAGCATGTCATGGGAGCGATCACATGAATACCGCGACCGCCGCCGCCAAATAGGGTTCTGGCGTCCTTCCGACCCTCGGGATCGCAGGAGCGTGGGATGGTCTGTTCCTTCGGCGCCGCCATTGGTTCGAGTTTATGAGCTCGCAAACTCACGATCATGACTGCCGCCAGACTTCCCCAAGAGCGACACCAAAATTAAGGAGACGGGTGACGAGGTGGCTCTGGCGTTGTGGAGCCTCTGATTCGTTGTGACCGTGTGGGTTTGGTCGGTGAAGCATCATCATCCTCCTCCTCGAGGGCCATGACTGGCCGCGGTGTGGTTGGTCCACGTCTCCAATCTAGCTCTCTTTGCTGGAAAGCCAACGAACTTTGGTGCTTCGGGCAGCACTCTTTCGGCATCTTTGCGTGGCATAGACCATGGTACACGTCTCTTCTAAGCGCCGGACTGTTTCGCTCCCTCCGAGAATGAGCCTTCAGGAACGCCGTTGTTACCGGGTATTTTCATGCAATTCTCTCCACATGCGGCGCCGCCCGCCGTCTCGCGGCTTGCATATGACTGTGCACCATGAATGTCATCTCTAGGTGCTTATACCATCCAGCATCAAAGCAAAAAAGTGAAGCAAAGAATCAGGTGATCACGCGTTTGAGGCCAACGCGTTGACGTCATCGGCTGTAAAATATTTTTTCGATCGCAGAGACCCGGAACGCAGTCAGTCATGTCCCCCCAGCCTGTCCATGTCCAGTCAAACCTACGACGCTGGTTTATTTCCTTCGGACCAGTTGTTGTGGAGGACAAAATCAAAAAGACATCTCAAGAAGAAAATTGCAGGCCGTGTTGTTGACGTCTGGATAAAGCAGGATTAGTGACCTTGGCGCAGAGCTAAACGCGGAAAGAGCCGTCGCGCTTGGGCCTTGCTTGTTTATTGTCGGGCTTTGCTGTTGTGCTGTTGCTATGGCGGGTCATTTGTTGCGAAGCGTCCCAAGGACCCAAGGTTTCCGTCAATAGACACTTGGCATTAAGTTCTCCTCTCCTGCCTTCGCGTTGTTATTGTATCTGATGTCCCCGAATCTTTCTCGCTCACCAGTGCCGACCGTCGCGGCGGCCCCAGGAGCTGCAGCTGCTTGAGTGCCATTCAGGAGCAGTCGAGGATCTTTCGCATCTAGCCTCCCACAACAGACGGTGTTCTACCTCGTCCCCTCAATGGATGCGAAGGTCAGTTTCTCATTCCCTGGCCAAGTTCGAACTTAGTCAAATTTACTCTCTCGGTCCGCTCTTAAGCTCGGCATTGGGTTATAGGAGCTTGATGACCTGACGTTTTCCTGGAAGATGATCAGATGCTGACATGTTGTTTTGCTATTCTAGCCTCAACGCCCTATCCGCGCCATGCGCGTGAGCAACGATGAGAATATGCCTCCCGACGGAACCACGCACAGGACGATCCACCAACGCAACAAATCGAGTCCCGCTCTCACCATGGGACCCGGCGGGGCAGGCCTCAAGGCCTGTGCGAAGAGAACCGCGTTCGGTGATGTGAGCAATATCGTGGCGGGTGCAAGACTCAGCAAAGATGACTCGACATGCTCTCACAAGCAGGGCTTACAACTGGCGGTCAAGCCCGTCGAAGCCATCAACGAGCGAAAGTCGGCGGCCGCTCTTCTTCGTCCCGCACAGAGACCGGTTTCTGTTTCCAACCTCAAATCCTTTCTCACAAGGGTTCATCCCAATTCTGAACTGGAGTCAATTGTCAAGCTTGTGCCGCAGGACACTGAAGCTCTCCATCAACCGGCCAACACCAGGAAAGTGCTGAACAAAAGAAGCACCAACATCTTCAAAGATATACAGGTCACCGCCGGGCAAGAAAATGAGCCCATCAAGCTCCGGCCTCGCTCTTCAACGGCAGAACCGAGAGACAAGGAAGTGAGAGATCTGATCGATCTCGCGCCACTGAATCAGCTTCGTCTCCCTCTTCCGGATTTTGTAGATGCTCCTGTCGAGCCAATCAAGGAAGCATGTCGCCTCGACTCTGAATCTCGTGCGTCCGACATTCATCAAGTCACTCAAGAAACGGCATGGCCACACGACGCGGGGGATAAAGGAGACATCAAGGCCGAAGGCGATGACCTGGAGATGAAAGCCGGTCAACAAGAGAGCACATCTTCGGGCCTCGTACCAAAACAGGCAGACGCCGTCAGTGCCACCGTCCACATACTTGAGACACAGGCTGTGGCCATGATCGAAGGCCTCAATCCTCCAGAGGTCATGGTACCTCTGAATCCGCCTGACGCATATCAGCCGAGACGATCGGAGCCCGAGGAGTACTGGGACGAAGACGAAGGCGACCATGACGGAGGGGAAGGAGAAGAGGAAGAGGAAGAAGGTTACGTGACCGCGAGATCTTTCCGATCCAGAGGCGACAATACGACGGGAGGGATGACCACGATTCTGTTTCCTCAGATGAACCAAAGAACGCGCAAAGAACTGTCGGCGGCGAAGCGACTGGTGGAAGCGACACGAACCCTCGAGGAAATAGAAGATGAGAGTTACGACACCAGTATGGTCGCTGAATATGGGGACGAAATATTCGAGTACATGAGGCAACTGGAGGTGAAGATGCTGCCGAACGCTCACTACATGGACAACCAACACGAGATTCAGTGGTCGATGAGGTCGGTGTTGATGGATTGGTTGGTACAAGTGCACCACCGCTTCAACCTCCTACCCGAAACCTTGTTTCTGTGCGCCAATTACATCGACCGCTTTCTTTCCTGCAAAGTGGTGTCCCTCGGCAAGTTGCAGCTCGTCGGAGCAACGGCCATCTTCATTGCGGCCAAATACGAAGAGATCAATTGCCCATCCGTCCAAGAGATTGTGTACATGGTCGACGGCGGCTACACCATCGACGAGATCTTGAAAGCCGAACGCTTTATGCTCACCATGCTGCAGTTTGAGCTGGGCTGGCCGGGGCCCATGAGCTTTCTTCGCCGAATCAGCAAAGCGGACGACTACGACCTCGAGACCCGAACGTTGGCCAAATACTTTCTGGAGGTGACATTGATGGATGAGCGTTTCATCGGGAGCCCGCCCAGCTTCGTGGCGGCAGCCTCTCATTGCCTGTCTCGTTTGATGCTCAGAAAGGGCTCATGGGTAAGTGATGCGATGGCGTACGAAATAAATATTCAATGATACTGATGAGGACAGACTCCGCATCATGTGTGCTATTCCGGCTACACGTTTTTGCAACTTCGCCCACTCGTCACACTGTTGTTGGAATGTTGTGAAGACCCGCGCAAGCACCATGCCGCTGTTTACAAGAAGTACTGCGACAAACGCTACAAGCGAGCATCTGCTTTTGTGGAGACAGAGATTCAAAGAGGCTTTCAGCTCCCTGATTCGGCATGCATCGCCGGGATCCAGCAGGCTTTGTTGCTGCCCTACTACTACGACGGCGGGTCTTTCTTCCGTATGTGACCATCCTTTTTCTTGTCGACTTGCTCGGTTCTCGGCCCTGAGAAAGTCAGTCGGTCCATGAGCAGCTCTCCCACCGTTCCACTTTGACGACGTCTGCAGCAGGATGCCCGCATCAAGGACGACCTCTGCTTGGGCCTGTTTAAAGAATATCACTTTCGATGTGGAAGGCATTAATGAACACATATGAAGTCACGACATTTAACAACATCATCTTTCCGGCGCGGGGGGTGGGGAGTGGACTCTATTGTATCTTAATTAGCAAGGACATGCGTCGTCAAGAGACATGCCTGTTGTAAGCAGGTGGTTATTGCGAATTGTATGGAACGCTTCTCCACTGGCCTCCCCGGCCGTGGGCTTCGGGGATGAGAGAGAAGCTCCCATGCTGATAAAATTGAGCAGCCAGCTGATTGCAACAACAAGCTGCCGTGATGAGGCATAAATGCAAAACCATGGCACCTGTGCATTTGCCAGCCAGCCGTCCAACTGTGAGCTCGCACAAACACAACAGTGTCCTCGTCCGGGAATCCCGCCTCCCTTTTCACCGGCGACCATATGAAGCTGACAGTCGCCCTTCCATCTTTCCTGGCTGCGAATCCTCAATCACCAGAGGAGGAATAACCTAATGCCTAGACCGAGGCTCCCTCTAAAAAGGGGGGCCTCGTGCTGTTCATCTTGGCATCTTGGCAAGTTCTCTTTTCCAGCTCAGTGCAAATCGCTGCTAGACCACCGAAATACTGGCTCTCTTCCTAGTACCGGATTGCTGAATTCGCCTTTCTGGTCCTGATTCAAATCCAACATATAGCAGGATCTGTGACGTGATGTTAAATTGGACGAAACCTCCCTATTGCGACCTGTGGCCGCTGCTATCACCTCTCTGCGCGGCTCTGACGGGAGGCGAAAAGAGAAATTGCTCATTCATACCGGAAAATTGACCCATCTTCCACCCGCATCGTGACAACGCAAATGGCACCCAAAAAGGGCCAGGGTGGTGGAAAGAGTGGTACACCTAAAAAGCCAGCACCCAGTGTGCCGGACAGTGACCATATCATCTTTACCAACCAAGGCGACAGCAAGAAGAAAACGAAAAAAGATGAGGGTGTTCCTCCACAGCAACAGCAACCACCACCACCACCCCGCCCCGATACACGCAAATTGATCGGAGGTGCGTCGTGGACGGGCAAGTTGCCTGTCAATCTCCTCTCCGAGCATTGCCAGCGCGAGAAATGGAACAAGCCTGAATACTCTATGCGACAAGTTCCAGGCCGAGACGGAGCAGACCGTCTCTATAGATCCTCGGTCACTCTGTCCAAGACTGATCCCAAGACACTGGAAGTCACCACAATCCCTCCATTTGAATTGCCACCCTCACACGTGCAGCTCGCCGATCGACCATCGGCCTTGGAAGCTCGCCATTTTGCCGCCACATATGCTCTCTTCCGTGTGTCCAGTATGAAGAACATTCACATGACTCTTCCGCCGCAATACCGAGACCTTTGGAAAGGCGATTTTCAGAAGCTCAAAGAAGAGGACGTCAGAGAGGAACGGGGATGGAAGTACGAAGCAGACCCATTTGCTGCCGAAGCCAAGCGACAAGAAATACGTCGGGCGATGGAAAAGCGAAGACAAAACCAAGCGAAGCAGGATGCAGAAGCAGTTTCTAACCTGTCGCCACCCGGCGCCGACCGTGCCAAAGCAAAGGCGTGGGAAGGCGCACCCAGACTTGAACTAGGGCAGAATATTCGGATGCAGATGGAGTCCGTCATCAGGGAAAGGAGTGTCTGGAATCCGAACGCGGTGCGACTGTCTCGTGACGAGAGCGCCACCGTCGTGGCCGATCTGACCAAGCTGGGCTTCCAGGATGTCCATGTCCAAGAGGCTGTGGAGTGCTGTGGGGTCAGAGAGGAAGCATTGCAGTGGCTCCTCATCCACGTCCCCGAAGATTCACTTCCTTCTTGGAGTTTCCCAGCCGGCTACAACGCGGGTGTTAGCCTCGCCAGCAATGATCTCGCCAAAGCCGGGAAATTGGTGAAGCTGGGAATGGCGGGGTATTCCAGTGAACTCTGCCTCCAAGCATTGCGAGAGAATGACGGCGACCAGAGAAAGGCCATGGAGGCGCTGCAAACGAAATTAGTTCCGTCTCCTCCGCCTCCTTCACCTCACGCTCCTGCCTCCGACGTCGAAGCAAATTCGGACGTGTGGAAGGAGGAAATGATGACTCTGGAGGCTACTCTCGCCGACCGGTTTGTCGCTGATGGCGGAGATGGCTGCGCGATCAAGGCTGACGCCGGTCCTGGGCCGCCCATGACCTTGCATTTTTGGAAACCTATCGCGGGATATCCATTGTCGAAAGTGCCGCTCATTGCTATCGAAGCGCGAGACCTGCCCTCTTATATTCGCCTCAGTGCCACCAAGAAAGCAGTCCACTATGCACAGCAGAATCTGCTTGGTGGCGCCATGATTTACGACTTGATGGAATGGCTGGCAGCGTCCATGCCTGAAATCATTGAACACCCAGAGAAGTTGGCAGATCTCCATATTGCCCCTCCATCGTTGAAGCTGCAAGATCCAGCGTCTGAAGACCGACCTCGTCAGAGAAACCTGCAGAAAGGCAAATCAACGGGCCTGCGGCGGGACACCCGATCAGACAAGGAGGTATTCTTGAGCTGGAAATCACGGCAAGAACAGGCTGCACAGCAAGATTGGATCAAAAATCGGCAAGCTCTGCCCGCATGGCTGAAGCAATCGGACATCGTCCAGGCCGTCCGGAGTCGACAGGTCACGCTGCTTACTGGCGAGACCGGCAGTGGCAAATCCACACAAGCCCTACAATTCGTCTTGGATGACGCTATACGTCACATGCACGGTGCCTCTGCGAACCTCATCTGTACCCAGCCTCGACGAGTGGCGACGTTGGCGCTCAGCGAGCGAGTGAGTGTGGAAAGGTGCGGAAAGGTCGGAGATGAGGTTGGGTACATCATCAGAGGGGAATCGATGACTTCGTTGAGAACCAAAATCACATTCATGACAACGGGTGTCCTGCTGCGGCGCTTGCAAAGCACGGATGGAGGAGTCAAATCCGCCTTGCGCGGCATCAGTCATATTTTTGTCGATGAAGTCCACGAAAGATCGCTGGACACGGACTTTTTGCTCGCTCTGTTGAAAGAGACTTTACCAACGCTCCCGAATGTAAAGCTCGTCCTGATGAGCGCGACCGTGGACGCCGACGCCTTCGCGGCCTACTTTGGGGGAGACAATGTCGCTCGAGTCCACATCGAGGGCCGCACTCACCCTGTGCACGATCTCTATCTCGATGATGTGATGCGTATCATCACAAACAGCAAGAAAAGAGCACAGAACTTGAGTTCGGTAGGAGAAGATAGTGAAGCGGCAGAACCCGAAGTCGGCAAAGCCATCCAAGCCCTGGGAATTGGGATCAACTTCAGCTTGATCGCCAGTTTGGTTCAACATATTGACGCAGAGCTCGGGGACGCTTCCGGGGCCATCTTGATCTTTCTTCCCGGCACTCTCGAGATCGACCGTTGTCTGAGAGCGCTAGGCAATTTCTCACACATCGAAGGGCTACCGCTTCATGCGTCGCTTACTCCGTCGGAGCAACGTCGAGTGTTTCGGCCAGTGTCTCCCGGCAAGCGCAAGGTGGTCGCAGCCACGAACGTCGCCGAGACGTCAATCACCATCGAAGACGTTGTCGCCGTCATCGATACCGGAAAAGTCAAGGAGACTAGCTATGATGTATCGTCGAACATTGTCCGTCTCCAGGAGGTTTGGGCCACGCAAGCCGCCTGCCAGCAAAGACGGGGTCGCGCGGGCCGAGTCCGAGCTGGCGTGTGCTATAAACTCTTCACCAGGAATGTCGAAGCCTCGATGGCGCCCAGAGCCGTTCCAGAAATGCTCCGAGTGCCGCTGGAGCAACTCTGCCTTTGCGTCAAAGCGACAAACTCGGAGCGCGATGTTGCGACCTTCCTCGCAGGCACGTTGACTCCACCCGACAGTGGCGCTATTGCCAACGCGATCCGTACCCTGTATCGGATGGGGGCTTTGGAAGATGACCGTCTGACCGGACTCGGCATGTACCTCGGGATGATTCCTGCTGATCTTCGATGCGCAAAGCTTCTGGTATATGGCGCCATATTCGCGTGTGTGGAAAGCTGTTTGACGATTGCGGCCATTCTCGCCGTCAAAAGCCCCTTTGTGAGTCCACGCGACAAGCGAGAAGAGGCCAAGGCGGCACGAATGTCCTTCAAGACTTCAGATGGTGACCTTCTCCTTGACTGTGCCGCATTCGACCAGTGGAAAGTTCGTGCCAGCGAGATGGACCCTCGTGGCGTTCAGGACTGGTGCACATCAAAATTCCTATCTCAGCAGACGCTGCGCGACATTGACTCAACCAGGAGACAGCTTCTCGACTCGTTGATTGAGACGGCTCTGATCCCTCCGGAGTATTCGTCACGCCACACAGCTTACAACGCGCAGAGCGGCAACGGATCGCTTCTTCGTGCCTTGATTGCTGGTGCGCTCAATCCGCAAATCGCCGCGATCAGACTCCCGGACAAGAAGTACATCGCATCAATGACGGGAGCCAAAGAGCTGGACCCGGAAGCCAAAACGATCAAATTCTTCAACGAGGAGAATGGGAGAGTATTTGTGCATCCTAGCTCCGTGCTGTTCGATGCACAGAGTTTCTCTGGTGCTGCATCATTTCTCAGTTACTTCACTAAAATGGCCACAACCAAGACCTTCATACGCGATCTCACACGTGAGTGCTTGAACAACTTCACTGATGATATGCTGACCGGTAGGCCAGCTCTGAATTCATACAGCTTGCTGATGTTCGGCGGCGACGTGGAAATCGATCCTTCGGGCGCTGGACTCGTCGTCGACCGATGGCTCCGCCTGCGAGGTTGGGCAAGAATTGGAGCGTTGGTCTCGCGGCTGAGGGCCATCTTGGATAATGACCTGCGGGCACGGATCGACTCGCGTGCTGTGCCTGGCCAAGATCATCGCGTCTTTGACATTGTGCGTCGGTTGGTGGAACTGAACGGCCAGGACCAATAAGTGCATCTTCCAAGGTCTCGCGAACTTGGACAGACATGGATCTGATGTACCAGGCAAGTGACGAGTACCGATGCTTCGAGCAACGATTCACTGTTTGCGATTGCGGTGGCCTGCGAGGCTGTATGCAATGGCTTGTCTTGCAACTTGTCTGTGATTGGACCCCTGGGTTCCATGGCTGGCCTGACCAGGGATGAACCCCGCACCAACACCAACACCATGCCACCTCATCTCTTCTCTCCGTCATCCACATCTCACTTCTCTCATGGTACGGCACACCTCTGTGTTCTCGTGGTGATATGGCTGAGGTGATTGGACTGGCGTCCAGCATTGCTGGGTTGCTCAGCCTGACCTTGCAAGTCTCGCAGCTGAGCTATGAATATATTGCCAACATCAAGGGTGCATCCAAATCAGTTTCAAGTTATCTAAAAGAATTACTGGCATTAAGTCAAATCCTTTTGCAGTTGAAGGAGACTCTGGACGGAGAGACCGTTGACAAGACGTTTCTTCCATCTCCAAGTCCTTTGTCTCAGTTCACCATCGGCGAATGCCAACATGAGATCGAGCGAATTAAAGAACGACTTGAAAAGCGACGCGACGGCCCTGGGATCAGATCCGCCTTACGGGTGATGACATGGCCTTTCGAGGAGAAGGAGACTGGGAAGTTGATCGAGGTGCTTCATCGGTGGAAAGGCATTTTCGAAGCGGCCATCTCGACAAGTATATTGTTCGTTTTTTCTACCTAACCTAGATGTTCTGGCTCACTCTTGAAGACGGATCTCGAGCACAACTCTCTCAGTTGTTCAAAATATCCGAGCAGGTGGGTAATGCTGTCGACATCGTGGGTTGACAACGCACAGAAAGTGCCTCACTAAACCTCTCTGAACAGATTCGACGCGCTCCAGTTTACTCGGCTGGATATCCCCGGAGAGTCCAGGGAGAAAGCAAGGTGAAATCTTGCCGGAATACCACCAGGGAAGTTGCTATTGGGTCGTCGAACTGGACGATTTTAAAGAATGGTCCCGCACGGATGATGGCCTCCTCTGGGTATATGGAAGCCGTATGTGATTCACAACCTTCTTGAGATTCCCAGATCTCGAACTCTAACACCGTTTCAGCTGGCGTCGGAAAGACCGTACTCGCGTACGTTGGCGGTATCTTTGTGAGAACTCCGTCTAACATTATCGGATCAGATCTTTCATTGTGGAACACATGCGAGCGGGTGGTTCTGAAAGCAGCCAAGTGGTCTACCATTATTTTGACTTTAAAGATGAGCCGCGATTCCATACTGTCTCGGGAGTCGCACGAAGTTTACTGAGGCAGGTCCTGGAGAGGTATGAGACTCTGCCAAATGAAATTCACGTCATGCACTCGCAATCCCAAATCACGGGAGGAGAAAGCGATATGGAAAGATGGAAACAGGTTCTCTGTGATATCGTTCGCAAATCCCAGAACATCACGATCGTGGTCGATGCTTTAGACGAGTGCGCAGATCGCCGCAGGATGATTCGATTCCTGCGAGACCTGGCGCGATGCGGAGCAAGAATATTCGCCACGAGCAGGCCTTTAGATGACATTCAAACCTCACTGGGAAAATACTTCTCCGCCGAACTCATCTCCTCAGACGAAGACATAACGAACTATATTGAAGCCAGGATCAGCGAAGACGACGATCTAGATGCGCTTCTTGCGCCTGGGCTTCGTGGTGAAGTGTCTTCCAAAATTGTTCAAATTGCCAGTGGGACGTAGGTTCAGACGAATTAGCAGGGGGTGATCTACCACACACTGACCAGATTTGCAGCTTCCTTCTTGCAAAATTGATGGTCGATAATTTAGCCACCGCCTCCACGATAAAGCAAATTCGGCAAGCGCTGATGGAACCACCGACAAACTTGCGCGAGGCGTATCGAAGCACTTTTTCCAGGATCCTCCAGAGTGCACCGGCCCGGAAAACTCTTGCAATGCGGACTCTTGGTTGGCTCGTCAATGTGAAGCGGAGGCTCTCCATGCAAGAACTGCAACATGCTCTGGCCATTGAGCACGGTCTGGACCACTTGGATGAGGAGAACATTCATGCTGCAAACTCCATCACCAGCTCTTGTCTTGGGCTTATATCATCCACCAAACACGATGCAAGGGCCGCCGTCCGGTTTGCCCACTTCACCGTGCAGGAGTTTCTCCATGAGGAATGCAAGCCATATCTTGATCCATATGGATTTGAAATCGCCAGGGCTTGCCTGACATACCTCAATTTTCGCTGCTTTCGTGATGGGCCCTGCCCTGATGCTGCAGCCTTGAACAAGCGTCTTCAAATGAACCCGCTCCTGGAATATATCGCTGTCCACTGGGGATCTCATGTCCAGCAACACGAAGAATTGTTACAGATGGAACTTTTGAGACTCATCACCGACGTCAATGCCGTCCAAAGCTGTTCTCAGGCTTTCCATTTCTGTCGACGTTTAGGCCACATGTTAGACTCTTCCGCGTTCTCACAAATCCCGACGGAATTTGGAGCCTTACATCTCCTGGCATTGTGGGGCATGTCGTTCACGGCACAATCTTGGATTCCATCTCGCGCAGACATCACGATGACAGATTCGATGGGTTGGACACCCCTTCACTGGGCCGCAGCAAGAGGCCATCTAGCCATGATCGACTTCCTCCTTGACCGTAGCGCGGACCTCGAAGCCCGGGACAAGAGACTATGGACTCCGCTGTTTTGGGCGGTGCATTGGGACCAAGATCAAGCGGTGATACATCTTTTGAAGAGGGGTGCTCATTGCACGGTTCGAGATATTGAGAACTCGACCCCCCTTCACGTTGCCGCGTGGAGAGGAAATCTGGAAGTCTGTGAACAACTTCTCGGAAGTGGTGCCGACTACCAGGCGGTGGATGACACGGGCAGCAGCCCTCTTTCACGTGCGATTGCGGCGTCGAATTCCGATGTGGCAGACGTTCTCATCCAGAAGTATACGCCTGAGGACCGAACAAGCTCGACGACGAACTATGAAACTGCCTTGGAACAAGCCGCCAGGAAAGGCAATGAAAGTCTCTTCAAGCTGATCCTGGAGAACCAAACGATGGTCATGGAGAATGGCGGAGCGGAAGATCCGTTTATGCCGCGTATTCAGCGGCTGCTGGACCGGTGGCGCGGTGACTTCCGAAAGCTGCCACATTTATTACAGTCTTTTCTCGACTGGCGAAGATGGGACAACATCGTGGAGCCATATCCAAATTTCGTTCTACACTATGCCATCCTTGCCGCACGACCAGACGTCGTGGAGATGCTGGTCAAGTTGGGAGTCGATCTCAACAAGGAATACAAATTTTGCTACCACCGGGCCATGCATGCTGCCGCATTTGGCGGAGATGAAGCTGTCATGAAGAGTCTGCTTCAGCATGGAATCGACCCGGACGCCAAGGACGGCACTGGACAGACTGCCTTACATTACGCCGCAATCCTGGGTCAGGTGGAGCTGGTGAGGATTCTCGCGCAACACAGAGGACTGATGAGTGCTGCTGACCGGAGCGGACAACTGCCGTTGCATGTGCTGTGGTCCAGATGCGTCTCTGGCAGAGACAACAACGATGTCACCGAAGTAGACCCCGCAATTATTTCCAGATGCTCTGAGGTCGCTGAAATCCTCGTCAGAAATGGGGCTGACATCAATGCTTCAGACAACAACGGCTGCACACCTGTCCATGCGGCATTGGCTTGTCAGAACATCCCAATTCTGTCCAAACTGTTGACCTTGGGCGCCCATCTTGATGCCAGGGCTATCAAAAAATCATCCACGGATTGTGCTTGGGCGCCGGAGCAGTACGTTCGAGGCCTGAGTAAGTTCCCAAGCAATGTTTCGTATCGACACGAGTTTTCAGACTAATTGATCACAGCCAGTCATGGCGATACGCCTCTGTCCTTGGCTTGTAATAGAGGCGACTGGGAGATTGCGCGGTTCCTTTTTCAAAATGGCGCCCGTCTGCCGGAAGATATTGGCCTGCAACGGCCCATGTTTCATGCCATTGCCCGTGCCGACAAAAGTTCTGTCGAGTTCCTTTTCGAAGTTGGAGGTCATGTCAATATGACTAATGATGATGGCGATCCATTACTTGTGTATGCACTCCACACCATTGCGGCTGCCATGGACCCATCTCCAGCCACGACGCGACGGCGAAGACGAAACAACACCTTGCAAGCAAATCAAGGTCACGATGTCCGAGAGTCTCTCAAGGGGATCATTACCCTGCTCCTAGATAAAGGCACAGATGTCAATACCACCGACAGCAACGGAGCTACAGCTCTGGCGAAGGCTATGGAGCGAGCCGACAACGCCGACATTGTGCAGATACTTCTCGATGCTGGAGCCGATATTCAGATTTCGGACCTGAATAATGTCGGTCCCCTTCATGTTGTCGCAGCCGAGGGCAATGACGACTTTGCAAATCTTTTGCTGGCTCTCGATGCAGACATCAACCAGAAGACTCGAGGAGGGCGGACGCCAATCTCCATCGCAGCGGCCAATGGACACGAGCAGCTGGTCCAGCTGTTCTCGGAGCAGGAACAACTTGACGCAACAGAGGAACAAAAGCGAAGATGGAAAAGAACTGCTCAGCTCTACAACGTCGTTCAATCTGGCGACACATCGACGTTCAATGCTCTGGTAACTCCAGAACAGGTGACGAATTGTCAGGATCGAGAAGGCCAAACATTTCTGCACCGGGTATCCATATTGGGGGACCTGCACATGGCGGAAACACTACTGGCTCTCGGTGCAGACTTCAGGATCCACGACAATAAAGGTTACACGGTCACGCACACGGCAGCTCAGTATGACCACGGAGACATTATTCGGTTGCTTGCGGAGCGAGGAGCAGATCTCGTCACCCCGAGTAATCCAGATCATGATGGATGGTTTGGTGAGCTCGACACACCCACCCATGCCACTCCACTGCACTTGGCGGCTTTCGGTGGTCACCTGGATACGGTGGAGACACTCTTCGAGCTGGCTAAGTATCGGTCCGGAACAATCCCGTGGCATGAAAGGGGGGCCGACGACCATTCGGACCATATAGACTGGGGTAGCGATTTCTGTGGACGAACTGCGCTCATGTGTGCTGCACAAATGGGCCACGTCGAAACTGCAAGATTCCTCCTCGATCATGGTGCGAAGGTCAACGCCGCCGGTGGCCGCGGCTCCTGGGGATTCTCTGCCTGGGATCTGGCCAAATCGGCCGGTCACAAGGAGATGATCCGTCTGCTGGAAGAGAGAGGCGGGGAGACCTTTGATTGGTGATGATTTGTGGCGAGATGGAAGAGCGGCGCGGCGATGATCGAGACACCTGTTTCTGGATTTCATTCCCCAACTTCTGTCCTCTATGGACGGCTATGATTGATCGACCGACGGGTCTGACCAGGGGAGGCTGTCCATCTGCTAAATCAGCGCTCTCCTGTCATTGGGTTTGATATCGAAGATGCATAGCACAAAATCCTGTGCCTGAGGAATGATGTCACTCCAGATACGACATTAGATTTGGCACAATCTGCCCTGTGCACCATGTAGTCGACCATATACCAAATGACCACTTATCATGCTTACTTTGGATACAGGAAGCTTCGCCCCCTCAGGCCAGCCTCTGCTTGGGCAGTGTCGGAATCAACAACCACATTACCAAGCACACGACGAGGCTGGCCAGGATGATGGGCTGGAGCACCTGAACACCTTTTGCGTTTGCGATCGCGCCGGTGGCGAAAGGCAGCACACAGGCTCCACTGGCACCGAGGGCGGCCGCAAAGCCCACCGCGGGAACGTGCAGTCTCTTGGGAAGGAGTTTTGTGAGGACCACAACGGCAGCGGGAAACATGGGACCCAGGAAGAATCCCAGAAAGCCGACCATGACCGCACTGACGACGAACTGAGGAATGAGCCAGAACATGAGCTGCAAGGCCACGCTGAGCACCAAGTACGTGGCGACCGCGTGTTTTTCGGACCTGAACAGTCGGGCCGTGACGAAGCCCAAGACAAGTCGACCAAGGGTGATTCCCAGCCAGA